>Ga0194112_10002314_pt1 | contig 27400 bp, 23 predicted proteins | sample TA2MahC400mmetaG_FD_146191 | JGI IMG/M metagenome (GOLD analysis project Ga0194112, IMG submission 146191) | Freshwater microbial communities from Lake Tanganyika, Tanzania - TA2015016 Mahale Deep Cast 400m | ecosystem: Environmental > Aquatic > Freshwater > Lake | place: Tanzania: Lake... | reverse complement strand
CCGCACGCCAAGATGCCGGCGTTGCCGGCGTTGTTCCGCGCTGAACCTCTGGGATCGGAAATAGACGAAGCGCGCGACGGGCATGTAGAACGTCGGCCACGTCGAGGCGTCGTATTCGTAGCCGCGACGGACGAGAAGTTCGAGCGCCCCGTTGGTCAACGCGTGCCCTGCACCGCGGAACCCAACAGGTTTCCGCCCGGTTGCCTGTTGGATGGCTTCTTCTGCTTGGATGATCTCAGCTTCGGCCTCTTTGCGCCGCCACGGCTCGTGCGAAAAAGAGTGGTTTCCCAATTCGTGACCGGCGTCGGCAATCGCCAACAACAGCGAACGGTTCGAGGCTTGGGCGGCATCCTGCCCAACCACGAAAAACGTCGCCGGTTCGCGGAGAATTTGCAGCGCGCGCGGAATCACCACGTCGAGAAACGACGGCAGCGATTCCCAGCCCGGATCGGCGTGGGTTTTCATGTACGTCCAGAGATTGTCCAAGTCCATGGACAACGTCGCGGTCGTCATGCGCGACCTCCCGATACGAAACGGTCAGCCAATTGCACGGTCTCATTGACGTTGGCGGTTCCGTTGAGGATGTGGGCGGAGTTGAGGATGTGCAGGCCGGGAATTGACGTGCTGACGGAGGGCAGCCGCCGGGAATATCCGACGGTGGGAATCGCCATCACGTGGCGATCGCGCACGACAGTGGCCGCCTGCACGTGTTCCGGACGAAATGCCGGGTACATTCCACCAAGCGCCTGTACAAACGTCTGTCGAATCTGTTCGTCTGTCTGCGCCCACAGTGCGTCGTCGGCAGACAAGTACTTGGGCAGATACACAAGATTCTGGCTGGATAACTCCGACATTTCGATCACCGCCGTGAACGGCAGTCCCTCATCGGCAATGTTCGTCACGTAGAATCCCGCCAGCGGTTTCGACAACAACAACGTGACGCAGACGATTCCCTGATACTTCAGGCCGAAAAAACGCTCTCGCTCGTCTGCCGTCAGGTTCCGGCAGAGTTCCGGCGCGACCGGAACTGTGACGACCACGTGATCGCCCTGGTGGGATTGTCCGTTTTGAAAATGCGCCGTCAATGAGCGGTCAATGGATACGGCCTGATGATTGGTGTGTATCGCTATGCCCTCGCTTGTGAGCACCTCGGCAAACCGCGCCAGCAATTGTCCATAGCCGCCGGGCAAACGACCGAACATTTCTTTTTTTGCGCCGGTCCGACGTGCGGCGTACATGCGGGCGATGCTCGCCCAGATGAACGCCGCCGATGTGTCGCGCCAGTTCTCGCCGAGTTTTGCGCGGAGCAATGGCAGCCAGATGCGCCGAGTCACTTCCTTGCCCGACCATTTCGAGAGCCAGTCCGAGACGGGCACCTGCTCCAAGATGCGGCCATCACGGATGCGCGAGGCCCGGTAAATCGTGGCCGCCAAACGCAGCTTCGACAACAGCGACAGGGGCGGGAACCGAAGAAACTCCAGCGTGTTCGACATCGAATGAAGTTGGCCGTCCACGAAGAAGCCGGTGCGCGTTGTCGCCCACTGGATTTTGTCGTCCAGTCCCAACTCGTGCAGCAGCCTGCGAAGTGCGGTGTCAGATTGCAAGATGACGTGATAGTAGCGGTCGCATGTCACTGGTCCCACGTTGGAGGGTCGCGCGAGCCCGCCGAGTTGCTCATGGGCCTCGAACAACGTCACGTGCTGGCCGGCCCGCGCCAGCCGGTGCGCGAGTGTCATGCCGAGGATGCCGCCCCCAATGATTGTCCAGTCTTGGGATTTGTTCATGGCGGAGCGCCACTCGTGAGCAGGACCGTGAACCGGCCGCGAAAATGCGTCAGGTTGTGCGGCGCAAGAGCCGCGTGCAACCCGGCAGCCTCGGCCACTTGAATGACGTGCTGCGGCGACACACGAAGAAGCGGTTGTTGATGCCGGGCACGAACGTACCGGAACGGATAACGGAACAGATAGCGGATCAGGTCGAGGAAGAGATGTTCGCCAATCGCGAAGCGCGCCAGGTCCCACACGTCGCGGACGAAAGCGTTCGATGGCGGAATCAAATCGGACAACACGATGCGGCCACCGGCCGCCAGGCGCGCTCGCCAATCGTCCAGCCGGGCGCGCAACTCGTCGGGCTGAAAATACTGCGCCACGCTGTTCACCACGATCAGGTCGAAACGGCGGTCACCGAAATTCGCCGTGTCCAGCACCTCGGCATTCGGACAATCCGATACGGCGCGACGGGCGCGGTCGCGCATCATGGCGGAGGGATCCCAGAGCGTCACACGGGCGGCGTGCGACGCCAGTTCCCGCGCAACATGGCCACAGCCGCAACCGAAATCGAGGACGCGACTCGTCGATGCAAACGGCAGCCATCGGAGGAGATTCCGCGCGAACCGTTGCGCCTGGACCCGCAGCAGCTTTTCAGGCCCCTCCAATCCTTCCCAGTCCTCTTGCCATGCACCTGTTGTGGGGCGGATCCGTTTGAGGCGACAACTCACCCACGGTGGCATCAGGTAGTACTGTTTGCCGGCGGCGCGATCCTGCGGCATCCGCGGTTGCGTCACTCCACGGGCGATTTGAGCGACGCACTCAACCAACACGTTCAACGACAATTCCTCGACCCGCTGCTCGACGGTTTCGGTTGTGTCGTTCGAATGAACTGCCGCTTGCTGGGACCGGATGATGTCGCCGGTGTCAATCCCTTCGTCGGCAAAGTGCAACGTGGGGCCGACCGGCTGATGTTGGTAGAGCGACCAGCGCACCACGTCCACGCCGCGAAACGATGGCAGCAATCCGGGATGCGCGTTGAGCGTTCCGATGCGCGGCAGCTTCAGCAACGGCGAACGGATAATCCCCGATTGTCCCAAGACCAACAAATCCAGATCGAGACCGGCAAGAAACCGTTCCATCTCCGGACCGTTCATGTCGGTCGTTGTCAGAACTTGTGGCGCCCAATCTGCATACGGAGGCGCGGGTTGTCGCCGCAACAGGCGGGACCAGATTCGGGCGTTGTGCCAGACAGCGTTTGCGAAAGTGGTCTTGCGCGCCAACAGTCGCGCCATGCGCCAACGCGCCCGCCACGTAACGCGCTCGACTCCGATAGCGACAGGCGTCAACGCAAGCTCTCGCAGTTTGCCCAGCAGTTTCAGGCCGAACCGGCTGTTCTCGCGAGTGAGCACGGCAAAACGCATGGGTCGGGTCACCGGGGTGGATTCAGTTCGGTGACCTTGCCGGCGCGCACGGCGTAACGAAGGCCGCACGCATGACAAGGCGCGTTCTCGGCGTCGGCGATGCCGCGCATCACCAACTCGCCGCACCGGCAAACCACGCCGGCAGGACGCGCGGGGACACCCGTAACAAGATGGAAATCCTCGACCGAGTGCGTCACGACCGATCCCATCCCGACCATCGCCCAGCGTCCGATGGTGATGCCGCCGCGCAGGGTCGCGTTGCCGCCGATGGTGGCGCCTTCGCGGACGCGCGTCGAAAGCGTCCTGTCCGTGGGGGAAGAAGGACGCAATTGTTTCAGGTCCACCGTTGTGGCGCGGGGAAACAGCTCGTTGGTGAACGTGACGCTCATGGCCACCATGACGCCGTCCTCGATGATAACGCCGGGGCAGATGTTGACGAACGCGCCGATTTTGACTCGATTGCCGATCTGGACATCGCAGCCGATGTGGGTTTTGTCGCCGATGATGCACTGCTCGCCGATGCGGGCGTCACGACGAATGTGGACGTTGTCCCACACCTGGCTACCGTTACCGATTTGGACGCCGTCCTCGATCAACGCGGTCGGATGCACGAAGTGATTCATCGCCTGCCTTTCTTCTCGTTGACAATCGCCGTCCATTTTCCCTGTCGCATCGAACGGTAAGCCGCCTCGATGGCCGCCACCGAAGCCATCGCGTCGTCCGGTGTGACAAGCAACTCCTCCTCACCGCGAATGGCACGCACGAAGTTCTCAATCTGGTTGCCGAACGCGCGCGCCTTTTCGTAGCCGCTGCCGAAGACCTCCCATGACTTGTCCGTGGCGCGGCGATAAGAGGATTGTTTCCAGCCAATCTTCAGCGTTCCCTCCAATCCATAGACGCTGATGTAGGTGTCCTGCTCCTTGTTCAGACTCCACGACAGATCAATACTGCCAAGCACCCCGCGCTCGTTACGGACGTGGACGAGAACCGTCTCCTCGACACGCAAGCCATGCACGCCCGGCGCCTCGACCACCGACACTTCCGCCAGTGGCCCAAGAAAATATCGCGCGATGTCCACCGAGTGCGTGCCGTTGTCAATCAGCACGCCGCCACCGCTGACGCGCGGGTGGCTGTTCCAGCGGCGCGACATGTCCACCTTTGCCGTGAACGCGTTCTCGAACAGCAACACCTCGCCAAGCACGCCCGACGCCACGAGGCTCTTGGCGTGCGCCACCTCCGGCACGAAGCGAAACTTCGACGCCATCGTGATCAAGACGCCGGCTTTGCGTGCGGCAGCGATCATCGCGCGAGCTTGGTCGCGACGGATGCTGAACGGTTTCTCGCACAACACGTGCAGCCCCTGCTTGGCGAGGTCGGAGCAGATTGCCGGATGCGTGACCGGCGGTGTGCAGACGATGGCCGCCTCGACGCCGCCTTCCCGCGCCAAGGCAAGATGAGAATCAAACGACCGGCACCGGAAACTTTCACTGATGGCACCGGCCGCCTCGCGCCGCACATCAGCGACGGCGTGGAGACACGCCGTTGAACTTCGTTGGAGGGCCTCGGCGTAGGTCTGCGCGATGCGGCCCGCGCCGACCAGGCCAATCTTCAGTTTCCTTGTGCGCACCGGGCGGCCTCCCGAATGGCTTGCGCGATGTAGCAGACGTGCTCCGCGGTGTATCGCTCGTTCCACGGCAACACCAGCGCCGCGTCCAGCGCCGCGAATGTGCCGGGGAAACGGGCAGGCGAGTAGTCCACCGCTTCCGGCCGCGCCAACGTGAACGGAAACTGGCTCTTGCCGAACGTGCGACGCGCCGCGAACACCTCACACTGGAACGCCGGTTTGCGGATGTAACGCGGCGCGGACGCGATGCCCATTGGCTCCAGCGCCTTGGCCAAACCAACCGCGTTGCCATCGGTGACACGAAGACAGTATCGCCAATACGAATGGACAGCGTCCGCCGCGCACAACGGCGGCAGCACGCCCGGCACATCGCGAATCTGTTCTGTCAACGACACCGCCATCTCGATCCGCCGGCGAACGATGTCGTCGAGCTTCGGCAGTTGCGCCACAGCCACTGCCCCCTGCAACTCGCTCATCCGGCAGTTCAACGCGAGGAAATAATGGTCCGGCGTTTTGTCGCCGTAACCCCACGCCTTGTTCACGAAGAGAAACATCCGGCGCGCCAACTGGTCGTCGTCGGTCACCACCACACCGCCCTCGCCGGCGGTGATGTGTTTGCCTTGTTGGAGACTGAAACAACCGATGCGGCCAATGGCGCCCGCACGCCGATTTCTCCAACGTGCACCGAGCGCCTGCGCGGCATCCTCAATGACCGGCAGGCCGCGCTCGGCGGCCAGCGCGAGGATCGGCCCCGTGTCGCACGGGTTGCCGAACAGGTGCGTGATGATGATCGCGCGCGTGCGTTCGCTCAAGCACGGACGAATCGTGTCCGCCGTCACGTTGCAGGTCCGAGGATCAACGTCGGCAAACACCGGAATGGCGCCTTGATAGAGAATCGGCGTCAGCGCTCCCATGTCGGTGATGGCCGTCGTGACAATCTCGTCGCCCGGTTCTGGGTCAATGGCGGAGATGGCCGCGTGGATCGCCGCCGAGCCGGACGAACAGGCGATGGCGTGTTTGACGCCCAGCCACGATGCGAACTCGCGCTCAAAGGTCTTCACGGCCTACCCCTTGACACTGAACAACGTGCCACTGCGGATGACTGCCGCCAGCGCGTCGAGTTCCTCCTGTCCGAGCGTCCGGCCTGATGCGTCCTGGTCTGAGGGAAGTTTAGTCATGGGAAAGCTGCCTTGCGAAGCGTAACACCTCGCCGATTCTGTGTCCGATTCGTGCCGGTGAAGTCCGCCGAGACCGGCTGCGCCAGTGAAGATGCGCGGGAACCTCCACGATCTTCGCCCCGCGACGCAGCGCCTCTGCGAGTATCTGGAAATTGACATCGCCAGAGGTCGTCCGGCCGTCGAGCCATTTCAAAGCGTCGCGACGGTACACGCGCATCACGGAAGTAAACGTGTGGAGCCGGCCGTCGAGCTTGCCGGCGAGATAGACATTGGCGAGCCGGCTCAGCGCATGGCGTATCCACGGAACGTTGGAGACTTCCCCGCCCGTCATGTAGGGCGACGCCAACACGATGGCCGCCCCGGTCTGCTCGGCCACAGCCAACATCCGCTCAATGTGCGTCGGATCGTAACTGAGGTCGGCATCCATCGTGATCACCCAGTCGTCCTCCAGCGCCGCAAAGGCGCTCCGCAACGCTTCGCTCAGGCCGCGATTGCTCTTGTGGTGGACGACCCGGACATTTTCCCTGCCAGCGGCAAAACGATCAGCCACTTCACCGGTGCGGTCGGTGCTGCCGTCATTCACAATCAACAGACTCCAGCAGTGCCCGGTGGAAAGGCTCAAACAATATCGCCACATCTCGGCGAGATGGGTCTCCATCAAACCCTCCTCATTGTACGCCGGGAACACGACTGCCACCGCGCGGCGAGAAGGCTCTGATCGAGTTGGCGACAACGAGGTTTTGTTCTCTGAACTGAAACTGAAAATAATTGAATTCACCATGTATCCGGTTTGTTTCACCGCATACAACCATGACAACACCACACCTGCCTTGAGCGGTGTATACATGACCGAAAAGAAGGCGTCAAGAAACCATGAAATCAAGCAATCTCGCGCGCGTGCGCCTGCCCTTTGGTTCGCGTCGCAGGGGACGGTCCCGCTGATACAGAAGCGTAAATCTGGAAAAGTTGTGAGACGACCGTCTCGCAACTTTTCCAGATTCCTATTGTGGGTGTCATCGCCCGGAACATCAGGGCAGCGCGCGACGCTCTCCGTGCCTCATCCCAACACGGCGCGCATGGCGCGCAGATGTTCCGGAGTGGTTCCGCAACAGCCGCCGACGACAGCAACGCCGAGCGCTTTCATCTTCGCGGCAAACGCAGCGAGCGTGTCAGGGCCGACGTTATAGACTGCGTGGCCATCCACGACCTGCGGCAGCCCGGCGTTTGGTTTCGCAAGCAGGCGGGCGTCAGGACGCGCGTTTTTCATCGCACGAATCACAGCTTCGAGGCTGTCGGGGCCGACGCTGCAATTGGAGCCGACGGCAGCAGCACCGGCGTCGGTGAGTTGGTTGACGGCGTCTTCGGGCGTGACGCCCATCATCGTGCGACCATTCAACTCGAACGCCATGCTGGCGAGCACGGGCACGTTGGCCTTCTCTTTGGCCGCGCTGACGGCAAGCAACGCCTCCTGCAAATCAGTGAACGTCTCGCACACGAGCGCGTCCACGCCGGCGTCGGCAAGCAGCGCGGCTTGCTCGGCGAACGAGGCGCGCGCTTCGTCGGGGTTGAACTCGCCGTAGGGTTCGAGCATTTCACCAGTCGGGCCGATTGAGCCAACCACAAACGCATTCCCGCCGGCAGCTTCGCGGGCGAGTCGGACGGCGGTGCGGTTGACGAGGTCGAACTTGTCTTCGAGGCCGCAACGACGGAGACCGACGCGGCTCGCGCCGAACGTGCAGGTGTAGATCAAATCAGCACCGGCGGCGGCGTATTGTGCGGCGAGGTTGCGGATGGCGTCGGGATTGTCGAGCAGCCAGCGTTCCGGCGCTTCGCCGACGGGCAGCCCGGCGGCTTGGAGCATGGTGCCGGTGGCGCCGTCGGCGAGGAGCGGGACGGACTGCGTCAGTGCGTCAAGGAAAGTGCGTTTCATGGCGGAACTGTGCGCTGGCAGGCCGGGCAAGACAAGATTTTTTTGCGGACCATCAACGCTTCTGTTAGGTTTCGCGCGCATGAAGACGTTGCTCATCGTGGCGATGATCGCGTGGCTCTCCGTGGGGTCATCGCTGTTCGCTGCCGGCAGGATGCCGGTGCTGGCGCGCGTTGAGCTGCAGGGTTCGCCGGAAAAATTTCCGCTGCCGGCGCGGGCGTTGTTGCGCGACGCGGCCGGCCAGCCCTATGCGCTGGTCGTCGCGCAAACCACAGACTTGAAACGGGCTGGCTCGCCGTATCGGGTGTTCGACCGCGACGCGTCGGCAGAAGCGTACATCATCGCCCGTCCGCGGCGCGCCGGCGCGCGCACGGCGGCGGCAGGCCGGTTCAACGTGGTGGAGGACGATGGCCTGCAATGGATCGTGCGGCTGCGCAAGGAACAGGACGCGATTGACCTCGGCGACGCCGGGTTTGCGATTGCGCGGCTGAGCGCGCAGCCGCTGGTCGGGAGGCGCTCGGCGCCGGTGCAAATGATGCGCATGGAAGAGCCGTTCACGTCGAACGGGTGGGTGGCGGCGATGATGAGCGGTGTCACCACAAATTACCTTGTGTCGCTCATGCGTCAGGTCACGGGCGATGAACCCGCGCCGTCGGGCGGCGAGTTGCGGGTGATCAGGACACGCCACACCGCGGCGTCGGCGACGTTGAACCGGGCGATGGGGTTCTGCCGCGAGTTTTTCACGGCGCTGGGGTTGAGCGCGGACTATCAGGCGTGGAACGCCGGCAGCTACAGGGGCACGAACGTCGTGGCGACACAGACGGGCATGACCGTGCCGGGAGAGCAGGTGTTGATCGTGGCGCACCTCGACGCCATGCCGAGCAGCGGGCGCGCCCCGGGGGCGGACGACAACGCGAGCGGCTCGTGCGCGGTGCTGGCGGCGGCGGCGATGTTGAGCCAGTATCGGTTCGAGAGAACGGTTCGCTACGTGTTGTTCACCGGCGAAGAACAGGGACTGTACGGCAGCGCGGCGTACGCCGGTGCCGCCGCGGGCGCGGGCGACAACATCCAGGCGGTGCTCAACCTCGACATGATCGCGTGGGACAGCACGGGCGGACCGGTGTTGTCGTTGTATACGCGCTCGACCGATGATCCCGGCTACGCCGGCGATCTCGCCATCGCCGCGACGTTCACCAACGTCGTCGCCACCTACGGCCTCGGCGCGAAGCTCCAGCCGGCGATCCTACCGGACAGCAGCATGATTTGGAGCGATCATTCTTCGTTCTGGGACTACGGCTACCCGGCGATCCTGGCCATCGAGGACGACAACTTCGATTTCAACCCGTACTACCACTCCGCCAACGACACGATCGCCAACATCAACACCAACTATTTCACCGCGTTCACGCAAGCCGCCGTCGGCACCATCGCGCACCTCGCCGGGCCGGTCGAGCAGCGTTCGTTCGATGTTGTCCGCGTCGTCAGCGGTGACTGGTCGGCGACGAACCGCAGTTTCGGCGCCAGCGTTTTCCACGCCGTCCACGTCGGCGGGGCGACGGAGACAAACGATGCGTTCGACGTGACCTACGCGAGCTTGCCCGCCAACACCAATAACGCCTGGCCGGTCATCGTCACGCAGCCCGGCAACGACGACCTCAGCACGGATTGTCGCGATGCCGCCAGCGAGAGTATTTTCCGTGGCGACCTCATCATGTCGTCGCCGTTCGGGACGCCGGTGTCGTGCACGAACCGGCTGCGCTTCGTCTTCCTGACTCCACCGGCGACGAACCGGATTTACACCGTGCGGATCGCGGCGGACGGCGGGTTCCTGTGTGTCACCAACCTCCGCAGTCTCGCGGCGGGTGATGGGTTCGTCGAGTTGCCGCCGTTGCTGAACGTCACCAATGGCGCGGTGTACGGCGCCTGTGATCTGGCGGCGCGGTTCCTCGATTACGACCCGGCGCGCATTGGGTTGCGGGTCAACTCGATCACGGACACGCAGGTGGCGCTGGGCGCGAGAACGCAAATCGGCGCGCGAACGTTCAACGAGGTCGGAGTCACCACGAATCTCCTCGCGCCCGGCTCGTGGACATGGTTCAGCGTGACCACCAACGACGTTGCGCCGAGCGCGGCCAACTTCGAGGAAGGCTGGGAATCGGTGCCGTTGCCGGCGGACGTGTCAGCGTATCCGAATCCGCCCGCGCTGTTCTTCCGACTGCGCCGTGCGTGGCCAGTTCCGTAAGCCGTGTGGTCAAAACAAGCCGACGGTGTTGCCGTTCTCGTCCACGTCCATTGCCTCGGCGGCCGGAACCTTCGGCAGGCCGGGCATGGTCATGATATCGCCGAGCAACACGACCACGAAACCGGGGCCGGTGCTGAGTTTGACGTCGCGGATGTGAACAACGAAACCAGTGGGGCGCCCGCGCAGGCCCGGGTCGGCGGAGAGCGAAAGCTGCGTTTTCGCCATGCAGACCGGGTAGTTCCGGAAACCGGCGTCCTCGAATGCCTTGAGTTTCTCGACGATCTTGTCCTGGGCGATGACGTCTTTGCCGCCGTAAATCTTCTGGACGACGGTGCGGATCTTCTCCAGCAACGGCATGTCGTCAGGGTAGAGCGGCTTGAAGTGTGCCTTCCCGGCCTCGACGGTCTTGAGGACGATGTTCGCCAGCTCGACAGCGCCCGCGCCGCCGTTGGTAAAGTGGTTCGATGTGGCGACGGGCACGCCGATCTGCGCACAGCGGTCGCGGATCACCTGCATCTCCGGCTCGGTGTCGGTCGTGAAGACGTTGATGGAGACGATGACGGGCAGGCCGAACATCTGGAGGTTCTCGACGTGCTTGGCGAGGTTGTCGAGGCCGCGGCTCACGGCTGCGACATCCGGCTTCGCGAGGTCGTGGACCTTCACGTCGCCGTGATACTTCAGCGCCTTGACGGTGGCGACGAGGACGACGGCGTCCGGTTTCAGCCCGGCTTTGCGGCATTTGATGTTGAGGAATTTTTCCGCGCCGAGGTCGGCGGCAAAACCGCCCTCGGTGATGGTGAAGTCGGCAAGCCGCATTCCGAGCTTGGTGGCGGTGACGCTGTTGCAGCCGTGCGCGATATTGGCGAACGGGCCGCCGTGGACAAACGCGGGATTGTTTTCGAGCGTCTGGACGAGGTTCGGCTGGATGCCGTACCGCATCAGCACGGTCATCGCGCCGTCCGCCTTCAGGTCACGCGCGGTGACAGGCTTGTTGTCGTAGGTGTACGCCACGATGATCCGGCCAAGGCGTTCCTTGAGGTCGGACAACGACTCGGCGAAACAAAGCGTCGCCATGATCTCGGAGGCGGGCGTGATGTCGAAGCCGGATTCGCGCGGGAATCCGTTGACCGTGCCGCCGAGGCCGATGACGACGTTGCGCAACGAGCGGTCGTTCATGTCTATGACGCGCTTCCAGACGATGCGGCGTTCGTCAATGTTGAGCGAGTTGCCGAAGTGCAGGTGGTTGTCGAGCATCGCGGCGAGGAGGTTGTGCGCGGAGGTGACGACGTGGAAGTCGCCGTTGAAATGCAGGTTGATTTCCTCCATCGGCGCGAGCTGGGCGCGTCCGCCGCCGGTGCCGCCGCCCTTGACGCCGAAACAGGGGCCGACCGACGGTTCGCGGAGGCAGACGACGGACTTGTGGCCGAGCCGGTTGAGCGCGTCGTTCAGGCCGATGCTGGTGGTCGTCTTGCCTTCGCCCGCGGGCGTCGGCGTGATGGCGGTGACGAGAATGAGTTTGCCGGTCGGCGCGTTCTGGAGGCGCTTGCACACATCGAGCGAAACTTTTGCCTTCCATTTGCCGTAGTACTCGATGTCGTTCTCGGCGAGGCCGAGTTTGGCGGCAACCTCGCCAATCGGCAGCAGTTTGGTTTGGCGGGCGATTTCCAGCGAACTGAGTTGGGCGGCAGTAGCCATGGCGATTCCTTTTTGTGATTAGGCGTAAAATTCCTGAACCCGCATGATGACGTCGAAGCCTTCCAGCTTCAGGCAGTCGGTGAGGCATTTCATCGCGGGATGATCGGGAGTGAGCGTCTCGTATTTGCGTTTCACCGAGCCGATCACGTGGTCGAGGCCGAGCGGCATCGCCATCGTGAGGAACGCGCTTTCCAGCGGGCCTTTCGTCGGCGAACCATCGGCGCGTTTCGGCGGCAGCATCACGGTGAAATTGCTGAGGCCGACCGACATGTGGACGCCCGCAAACTGCGGGTCGTCATGGATCAAGCGGATGGATTTCATCAGGCGCTGGAACTGCCCCTCGGAATCGGCGCCGATGGGCGAGATGCCGGGGTCAAGGATGCAATCAGCGACGGCGAGGCCGTGTTGTTTCGCCTCAGCGAGCATCTGTTTCGCCGTCTCGTAGGTCTGTTCGGCGGTGTGGTTTGGCTGGCCGACGCCATTCTCGTTGCGCTCGGTGACGAGCAGGATCGGCTTGAACTTGCGGATCTTCAACAGGTCGAACATGCCGAGCCGCAACGGCGAGATGGAGTTGAGGACGGGCACCATCCCGTCGCGGCAGGCGCGCAGCCCCGCCTCGGCCATCACCGGGTCGGGTGTGTCAATCGAGAGCGGCTTGGCCGTCACGCTCTGGACGTGGCGCACCATCTCGGCGAGAAACTCGGGGGCGCGTTTCCCGACGTTGACGTCAATGTACGTCGCGCCGCCGTCGTCCTGCGACTTGGCGAGTTCCTTCAGCCCGGCGATGTCGCCGGCTTCGTAGAGTTTCTTGGTGGACGGGACGGAATCGTTGATGGATTCGCCGATGATGGTAAGGCCGGGCAGTGGCATGGTTATTTCTCCTTCTTGGCGTTATGGTCGCGGCCGAGGAACGTGTTGGCCCAGCCGGAACTGTTCTTGAGGTTCGCATCGTAGAAAACGGCGGGGCCTTGGAGCATGTCCTTGGTCTGTTTGTAGTGCTTCAATCGCTCGTAGGCGCGCGCCCAGATGCACTCCTTGTCCTTGAGCTCGCAACGCCCATCATACGATCCGCCGCACGGGCCGTTGCGCTGGTTCTTGGAACAGGAACCGTGCGGACACAGGTAGGCGATGTCCGGCAGGCTGCAGTCGCCGCAATCGCGACAGTCGAACATGATGAGCTTGGAGACTTTCTCGACGCCGTGTGCGGTGCGGGAAAGGACACCGGGACCCTTGTCCCAGCGCTCGTAAATCCGCTTCATGAAATTGAATCCCGGCGTGCCAGGGGTGAAAACCGCGCTGTGGAAACAGCGAGAGAGGCGATAGTTGAACGTGACTTCCTTGCTGTCGCCGGGGTTGTCGAGCGAACGAAGAAACTCGCGGTTGAGTTGGTTCATGTCCCCGAGGCCGGTCTGTTCGTCGCGTTCGAAGAGGTAGAACTCGCCGTCGCGGCAGAACTGGATCTCCTTCGCAAATTCCTTCCAGTCGTTCGCGCCGAACTTCTCGGCCATGTTGATGATCTCGAAGAAACTCTCCGCCTTCGCCATCCCGCCGAGATAACCGCCGGCGAAACCGAGCCCCTTGAAAACGGCGAGTTGCTTCGCGGCCAGCTCGAAGAAGAACGCGCGCCCCTTGTCCGGTCCCGCCGCGTATTTCTCGACGAGCGCGAGCAGTTTGTCGCTGACGACGCAGCCCGGCACATCGTTGCGGTGGAACATGCCGGCGACGGTCTTGTTGAGGAGATAGACGTTGCCGATGAGCGGGAGATTGAAGTTGTGGGAGCGGAGGAAGAGTTGGACCTCGTGGAATTTCCGCATGTCGTAGCCGAGTTGCGTGTAGATGAACTCGGCGCCATTGGTGATCTTGCGGAGCAGCTTGAAATATTGCGGCATCAACTCGCGCTCGTGCTGCTTGAACGGCGAGACCGCGCCGGCGATGTAGAAGCTGGTCTTCGGCAGCGTGGTGATTTCGCCTTTGCGGCCGGGCACCGGCAAGCCGTCGTTCATCGCCTTCAACATCGCGATCAGGCTCACCGAGTCGAGGTCGAACGAACCGCTGGCCAAACCACCAAAGCCGGCCTTGGGGTGATCGCCGGTCATGGCGAGGATGTTGTTCAGCCCCTCGGAGGCGAGTCGCCAGGCGGTGGATTCGAGCGCGTTGCGGTTCCGGTCCTTGCACGTCAGGTGAACGACGATGTGCGCCCGTCGTTTTGCCAGCAACTGCCCCAGCCACTCCGGCGTCAGCATCACATTGCCGCCCGGATTGTCGGTGATGGAAACCCATGTGATGCGCGGGTCGTCGGTCAACGCGTTGCCCAGCTCGACGATCTTGCTCGGCTGATTGGCCGGCACAAAACCGCGCGTTGTCACCACTTCCGCGCCGTAGCAGAACCGGCCGCTGCTGAAGGCTTCCCGTAATGTCGCTGCTGTATTCATGTTGTCAGGCGGTAGAGACACTCCATGCGGGCAAATGTGTCGTTGTGTTCGATTGTTTTTTTAACTGGCGACTCAGGCCGCAACAAGCTGACGAGCCACGTCCACCGCACTGGCGGCATCGGGCGCGTAACCGTCGGCGCCGATTTCCTTTGCAAATTCCTGCGTGATGGGCGCGCCACCGATGATGACCTTGATGGTAGTAAGGCCGGATTTCTTGAGCGCCTCAATCGTCGTCTTCATGGCCGGCATCGTCGTGGTCAACAGCGCGGACAGGCCGACGACCTGCGCATTGTGTTCCTTGACGGCGGCGGCGAATTTCTCGGGCGGGACGTTGGTGCCGAGGTCAACGACGCCGAAGTTGGCGCCTTTCCACATCATGGCGACGAGGTTCTTGCCGATGTCGTGGAGGTCGCCCTGCACGGTGCCGATGACGGCGGTGAATTTCGGCTTGATGCCGGCTTGGACGAGCAACGGCTCCAAAAGGGCCATCGCTTCCTTCATGGCGCGGGCGGCGATCAGCATTTCAGGAACAAAGATCTGGTTGTTCTTGAATTTCTCGCCGACCTCGGCCATGCCGGGCACAAGACCGTTCTCGACGATGTCCAGCGGCTTCATTCCCGCTGCCAGCAACGTCTTCGTGATCTCGACTGCGTCTTTTCGATTTCCTTTTACGACTGCTTGGCTCAACGTTTTCAGGTCGCTCATGTGTTTTCTCCTCTTGAAAGTGCGCAGACAATACCGAATCTGCCCTTTCTTGACAATACCCAAGATTGGCCGATACTTGCGCGGCATTGACAGCCGATGGACCTCAACCCCATGGACAATCTGCTCGTCGGCAGCGCCGGAATTGCCGCCTATCCCCCGGGCGCAACCTTCGGTCCAAGACTGCTTTACGACTTTCAGTTCCTCTGGATCATCGAGGGAAATGTCACCGCCAACTTCGACAAGAAACGCCTTGCTGTTTTGCCTGACACTATCCTCCTCGGCCAACCCGGCGTGACCGACTACTACGACTGGGATCACGACCGGCGAACCATCCTCGCGTTCCTGCATTTCAGCTTCGATTACTCCGCGCCGGAGTGGCCGCCGCTGAAACAATGGCCGTTGTCGCGGCGCGTGAGCTCCAACGACATCCTCCGCCCGCTCTTCCGTTACGCCGTCGGCCTCGCACAATCCTCCACACCGAACCGCGACCAACTTCTCGAATCCACGGTGACATTGATGCTCCACAGTTTTCTCACCGGCCAGACCGCTGTCGCGCCGGAACCGTTCGGCAAGTTGCCGGGCGCCGTCGAGAAGGCGCTTGCGATGATGCGACGGGCGCTCGTGCAGGACCCGCCGCTGCCGATCACGCTGGAACAACTCGCGCGCGTTGGGCATGTGACGCCGGAACATTTGTGCCGGTTGTTCCGGCGGTATTTGAACCTCGGTCCGCTCGAATGCGCCGGGCTGGCCCGGCTGGAACGGGCGGCGTCGTTGCTCGTGCGGTCGAACCTCGCGGTGAAGGAGGTCGCCGACGCCACCGGGTTCGTGTCGCAATATCATTTCTCGAACAAGTTCAAGCGCATCTATGGCATCGCGCCGCGCGAGTATCGCCGTTCGATGCGCGCCGGTTTCCTGATTGCGGGCAACCCGATCATCCAGCGCCTCCAACTCCATGTCCCGGAAACCCAACCTTGATTTCGTCCCCTTGCCGGCTAGAGTAGCGGCCACGTTATGAGCGAGAAAGTTGCCGTCATCACCTGCGCCGTCCTCGAAATCGAGCTGGTGCAGTTCGCGCGAGAGTTTCCCAACGTCGTTCACCTCGAAGTCCTCGAACAGGGACTGCACCTGGAGCCGGACAAGCTCCGACGCGAGTTGCAGGCGACCATGGACCGCGTCGAGGCCGGCACGAATGCCGATGTCATCGTGCTCGGCTACGGCCTCTGCAGCCGCGGCACCGAGGGAGTGCGAACGAAGCGTTGCCGGTGGGTGATTGCGCGGGCGCACGATTGCATCACACACCTGCTCGGCAGCAAGGAACGCTACGCCGCCTACGTCGCCGCCCATCCGGGCACCTACTGGTACAGCCCCGGCTGGAACAAATACGGCCGGCCGCCGGGACCGGGACGTTACGGTGACCTTCACCAGCTTTACGTCGATCAGTTCGGCGCCGATAACGCCGAGTACCTCATGGAGACCGAACAGGCGTGGATGAAGAATTACAGCCGCGCCGCGTTTGTCCACCTCGATGCCGGTGACGTTGCCGGCGAATGGAAACGCACGCAGGACTGCGCCGCGTGGCTTGGCTGGGAATGCGATTTCCAGGCGGGCGATCCCGCGCTGCTGCGCGACCTGCTCGCCGGGCCGTGGGACAACGACCGCTTCCTCGTCCTCAACCCCGGCGAAACCTTCCGCATGACCGCCGACGAACGTGTCATTGAAAAGAACATTCCAACTGCAAGTTGAGTCGCCGAAAGGCGTCTTCACCATCACAGCCGCCAGTCAGCGCCTGACGGAGTTGCTGCGGCACGAACATCTGCCGCTGAACATCCGTTGCGGCCAGCGCGGCCTCTGCGACGGCTGCGACGTCGAACTCGTGCGCGGCACGCTCGTCAATCTCCACACCGGCGCCGTCATGACCGCGCCCGCGACGCTCTGCGCCTGCCAGCACCGGCTCGACGGCGATGCCGCGATTCGGATTCCCGATCGCTCCCTGCTCGCGCACAAGGCGCAGATCGTCAGCGAATTTCGCGTCAACATCCCGCGCGCCCACGCCCCGCTCGCCAAGACCGGCCTCGGCGCCGCCGTGGACATCGGGACGACAACCGTGGCCGTGCTGCTTGTGGATTTGCGCGATGGCAAGATTGTCGGGCGCAGCAGCGACTTCAACAAGCAGATGCACCACGGCGACGACGTGGCGACGCGGATCGGTTTATGCGCCGGCGACAAGACCATGGTTGCGCGGCTTCAGGAAGCCATCGTGCAGGAAACCATTCTGCCGCTGCTCGGTGAGACGCGCCCGGTTTGTTTCAGCGTGACCGGCAACACTACAATGTTGCACCTGTTCGCCGGTGTGGATCCGACGCCGATGGGAACGTATCCGTTTCGTCCCGAGTTTCTGGAACATCGCGTCGTGAAGTTGCCGGCGTTTGGCGATGCGGACGTTCATCTCTTGCCGAGCGCGGCGGCGTATATCGGCTCCGACATCACGGCGGGGATTTTGGCCAGCGGACTGGCTTACGACGACGGACCGAGCCTGCTGGTGGACGTCGGCACCAACGGCGAGATCGTCCTGAAAGCCGGCGGCCACCTCCTCGGCTGCGCGACGGCGGCTGGACCCGCGTTCGAGGGCGCGGGGCTGACGAACGGCGTGCGCGCAACGGAAGGCGCGATCCAAAAGATCCGGCTGGAGCCGCTACATCTGGACGTGATCGGCAAGACAAAACCGATTGGGATTTGCGGCTCGGCCTACGTGGATTTTCTGGCGGAAGGGCGCAGGGTGGGTTTGTTGAACGAACGCGGCCGCCTGAAGGAGCCTGTTTTTCAGGTCGCCCCAAACATCGCGATCACGGAGACGGACATTGCGCACCTGCTGCAATCGAAGGCCGCCATCGGCGCGGGTGTCCTGTCGCTGCTGGAGCGCGCCAAGCTGACGGCATCGCAAATCAAACGGGTCTACATGGCCGGCGGGTTCGGGCTGCACATCAACGTCGCGCACGCGATCGCGTGCGGGCTGCTGCCCGGTTTCCGTGTGGAACAGGTGCAGGTGGTCGGCAACACGTCGCTGGCCGGCGCGTACCTGGCGTTGCTCGATGGCGGCGCGCTGGAGGAGATCCGTCGCGTCAGCCGGCAGATCGAGGTTGTGGAGTTGAATCTCGATGCGGGGTTCGAGTCGCGCTACATTGATAATCTGAGCCTGTGAAGACGCGCTTCGAGTTTTTCGATCACACGGCCGACATCGGGGTGCGGGTGTTCGGCGCGACGCAGGAGGAGTTGTTTGTGAACGCGGCGGCGGCGCTGTATGAGAGCATCGGAGTAAGGAAGAAGGAAGAAGGAGGAATTAAGAAGGTCAGAATCGAGGCGGAGTCAGTGGAGGATTTGTTGCACGACTGGCTGGCGGAGTTGTTGTTCGAGCTTTCGGCGCACGGCGTCATCTTCGATGACATTCAAAGCGCAACGCTCAGCGCCCAAGTTTTTGAAGCGACGGCGAGAGGCGGTCGGGTGGATTGGTCGGAGGCGCGCGCGGAGGTGAAGGCGGTTACCTATCACCAGTTGCGCGTGGAACAACGCGCGGACGGTTCGTGGATGGCGACGGTGATCTTCGACGTTTAGTACACGTCTTCGATTTCGTCTTCTTCCTTCTTCTTGGCGGCCGGCACTTCAGCAGCCTTGCCTTCGGTGGCGACAGCTTCGGTGGTTTCGCGGTGGGCGTAGTAGTAGCCGCGCGAGTAGTAGCTGTAATAGTATGGGTAGTAGTGGTAGTAGCCGACGCGGCCGGGTTCGAGGTTGTTGAGGATGAAGCCGAAGATTTTTGCGCCACGGCTGATGGCGGTCATCTTGGCAACGCGGACGTAGCGACGCGAGGTGCGGCCGGCCCAGATGATGAACAGCGTGCCGTCGCAGACCGCGCCCAGAATGGCGCTGTCAGCAATGCCCATGACCGGCGGGGTGTCCACAATGATCCGGTCGTAATGCTGGCGCGCCCAGTCCATCATCTCCTTCAAGCGCCAGCCGAGCAGAAGCTCGGCGGGGTTGGAGGGGTACGGGCCACAGGGCAGGACATCAAGCTTGGGAATCTCTGTGTGGCGGATCGCTTCTTCCGGAGTTGCTTCGCCGAGCAGAACATCGGAAAGGCCCTTGTCGCGATCCAAATTAAAATATTTGTGGATCTCGCCACGGCGCAAGTCGGCATCAATCAAGAGGACCCTCTCTTCAATCTGGGCAAAGCCGATCGAGAGATTGACGCACGTGGTGGTTTTGCCCTCGCGTGGAACGGCGCTGGTCAGGAGCAGGGAACGGAGTTTTTCGCGCGGAATTGAAAAGATGATGGCAGAACGGACGACGCGATAGGCTTCGGCGACGCCGCCTTGTTGTTTTACGCGGTCGAGACGGTGGGCGGAAAGGTCGTCAGGATTCCACTGCGCGGCGGGGATCATCCCCAGGAAGGGCAGTTGAAGGTCGCGTTCGACCTCCTCGGCAAGCTTGATGGAGTCGTCTATGTACTCGACGAAGAACGCCAGCGCCAATCCCAAGCCGAGGCCGAAGAAGGCGGCAACCATCAGTCCTTTCGTTTTCTTGGGGTAAACCGGGTCCGGATCCACGGTCGCGGCTTCGAGCACGGAGACATTGCGGTGGCGAAATCCCTGGCGGGCATCAATCGTGTACAAGTTGTTGAGTAGTGCGCGGTGCTGGGAACGAACACGATCGAGATCTTCACTGAGCGCATCACCGCCCATGAGTTCCCGACTCTTCTGTTGCATTTCAGTATCAGCTTCGCGAAGCAGCTTTTCGGCACTCTCCACTTGGCGTTGCAGATAGGCGACTTCAGCGACTTGAATGTCCCGAGCGAGGCGCATCTGGTGTTGTGTGCTGTTCTTGATCTCATTCAGTTCAGCCAGCACCGACTGGATGGCGGGAAACTTCGGCTTATAAATCTTCACCAGCTCCGCAAGCCGGGCTTCCAACTTCACTCGCCGTCCTTCCAAGTCCATCAGCGTTGATACGACCTGGCCCGACATTGCGGGAACCGCTTGCAACACGGACTGGTCGCCAGACGGTGGCTCACTGGGTCGCACCGCAGGAGCGGCTGCAACCGCCACGCCGGCCTCATTGGTGAAGGGGGCGTCCTGCACCGTGACGGCAGCGGGTTGGGCGACGGCGCCCTGATTCATCAGCGCGATGAACGAAGCGGTGTTGGATTCCTCGATGGCCGTAAGTTTGGCCCGGGCCGTGTTCAGGGCGTTGCGCAAGTTCACATAATTGGACATGTGATGCGTGTAGAGTTGTTTCCATGTGGAACTGGTGTCCTTGAGCAGGGGCAGGTTGTGCTCCGTGGCGTAAGCGAGATAGCGCTCTTGCGCGGCCTTGACTTCCTGGCCGAGCCGGTTGGCCTCGCGGGTCAACGTCAGCAGCGCGTTCTCCGCGGAACGGGCGCGTTCTTCGTCGCGGAACAACAGATACTCCTGGGCCAGCGTGTTGGCAAAATCGCGCGCGAATTCCTTCGACGGACTGTCCACGGCAACCAAAATAATGGAAGAACCGGAGAGGAGCGAAACTTTCAGATTGGCGAGATTTTCGCGGATTTCATCCGGAGTTTTTTTCATTCGCTGTTGGACGCGGCGCAGCATCGTTTGTCCCTGCATGATGCTCAATTGCGTGGAAAAGAAGGTGCGCGATTCTTCCACGACCGTGTCGGCGGTGGGCAGCGATCCCGTGACGGTCACCAACAGGCGGGCTGTGGCGCGATAGATCGGCTGGCGCGTGAACAAAAAGGCCGTTGTCCCCGCCATGCTCAACAGAAAACAGACCAGAATCAGCCATTTGCGCTTCAGCAGGACGGCCAGGTATTCCTTAATGTCCGTCGCTTCGACGCGCGTTTCGGTTGGGGCTTGGTTCAACATCGTTTGGGACCTCTAGAAATTCACCCACTTCTCCGGGACAATGATCCAGTCTCCATTCAGGATTGGAATGTCCTTTTCAAACTCGCCGCGTTTCATGATGCGGTCCACGTTCACAAATGTTTCAAACTTCTTGCCACCGGCATCATAACGCAGCACGCGAACCTTCGCCCCATTGCCGAACATCCCGACACCGCCGGCCGCGATGATCACCTTTGTCAACGTGAACACCTGGTCGCGCGGCAACATCAACGGCCCTGGGCGACCGACGTTGCCGAGAACGTACACCACCCCGCCGCCACCACCGCCGGTCGGTTGCTCCGGTGACACCGTCGCTGTCGGCATCGTTTCGATGATCACCGTCACGGTGGCCTTCTGGAGATAATCCCGCTCCAGCGGTTCCTTGATTTTCTTCGCCAATTCCTCGACGGTGAGTCCTGTCACCGTCAGCCGTCCCACTCCCAAAATCTCCGCCATTCCGTTGGGCGCCACCCGGTACTGGCGATTCCAATGCGCCGGATCCTCGGCCACCATCACCGTAAAGACAGTCCCCGGTGCCAACAAGCGCGGCGCGGCCACTTCCGCGCTCGGGGCATTCGTGGGGGCCGGCTCCTGAACAGGCTCGGCAAATTTCTTCATGAACTCCGCGTTGGAAAGCGTTTTCGTCGCCGGCGACGAAGACTTGCATCCGCAAACGCATACCAACAAACACAATAAAAAACATCCGATTCGCATGATTACTGGATAATACGCATCATGTGTGTCGCGGTCAAGTAACCGAAATGCCCTGGCGAACAGTAATTTCCCATCGCCAAACCGCTGTCATTCTGTCATTTTACCCTCCCATGAGCACCGAGACCAAGCCAAGCCGCCCGCGGGCGAAGCGCCTGCTGTTGATGCGCGCTTGGCTGTTGATGCGGATGCAGTGGCCGAGGGCCGCCATGGGGTTTGTGCTGTCGTTGTTGGCCATTAGCGCCAGCCTGTACCAACCGTGGCCGATCCAAATCGTCGTGGACTCCATCCTCACCGACAAGGCCTCGCCGCCCCGCTGGCTGGCGCCGTACATGTCCGACAAAAGCGCAGCCTTGCTGGTCGTGTGCGGCGTGTTGCTGGCGGTCTATGTTCTCCGGTACACCCTCAATGCGTGGGGCACCATGTACCTTGTCCGCGCCGGGCTGGAGATGACGCACGATCTCCGCTGCCGGCTGTACGAGCACATGCAAAAACTGTCGCTGCTCTTCCACGAGCGGCACGCGGTCGGCGATTCCATCTACCGCGTGACGTGGGACACCTATTCCATTCAGACGCTTTTCAACAGCGGCGTCGTTCCCATGGTCAACGCGCTCGCCATGCTGATCGGCATGCTTATCATCATGTGGCAGTTCGATCCCTTGTTGACGTTGCTGGCGCTGGCCGTCGTGCCCGCGCTCTGGCTGACCATCAAGTATTATGGCGAGCGCATCGGCCGATCTTCGATGGAGTACCACGACACAGAAAGCAAGCTCAGCACTGTGATCCATGAAACCCTCAGCGCCATCCGCACCGTCCAGGCGTTCGTCCGCGAAGAAGATGAACGCCGGCGATTCGAGGACGACACCACGCGCTCCGCAGCCGCGAACCTCCGCTTGTTGCGCGAGCAAATCATGGTCGGATTCATCGCCGGGTTGATCACCGGCGCGGGCACGGTGGCCATCGTCTGGATCGGCGGCGAACGGGTGCTCAGCGGACGCCTCAGCGTCGGCGAACTCATCGTGTTCATCACCTACGTCGGGATGCTCTACCAACCGATGGCCACCCTCAGCGGGCTGGCCACCGCCGTGCAGGGCGCGCTCGCGCCGTTTCGCCGGGTCGTCGAGATTCTCACCGCCAACCCGGTCATCCGCGACAAACCGAAAGCCCGCCCGCTCACCACGTGCCGGGGCCTTGTCCGTTTTGAGCGCGTCAGCTTCGGCTACGACCCCGGCCGTCTGGTCCTCAAGGACATTGATTTCGAGGCGCATCCCGGCGAGATGATCGCGCTGGTTGGCCCGAGCGGTTCCGGCAAATCCACGCTGTTGAGCCTGTTGTTTCGCTTTTACGACCCGCAACAGGGCCGGGTGCTCGTGGACGGCGCCGACGTGCGCGACTATCAATACCGGTCGTTGCGCCGTCAAATCAGTGTCGTGCCGCAGGAGCCGATTCTGTTTTCCGCGCGCATCGCCGAGAACATCGCCTACGGCCGGCCCGATGCCACGCGCGACCAGATTGTGGAAGCGGCCAAACAGGCCGAAGCCCACGAGTTCATCACCGCATTGCCGCAAGGATACGACACGCCGCTCGGCGAACGCGGCGCGTCCCTCAGCGGCGGCCAGCGCCAACGCCTGGCGATCGCGCGCGCGTTCCTGAAGAACTCGCCGATCCTGATCCTTGACGAGCCGACTGCCGCGCTCGATGCCGAGACGGAAGCCGCCGTGTTGCGGACGCTGCAGCGGCTTCGCGAACAGCGGACCGTGTTTGTCGTGGCGCACCGGCTTTCCACGATCCGCGATGCGACCTCGGTGATCGTCCTTCAAGCCGGCCAACTTGCCGAGCGCGGCACGCACAGCGAGTTGCTGGCCCGGCACGGCCCGTACGCCCGCCTTGTCGAACTGCAATTCGGTGCCGCGAAGTGAACGCGCCGGCGATTCTTTTCGAGGACGCCGATCTTTTGGTCGTGGACAAACCCGCCAACCTCGTCTGCCACTCCGCCTCCCGTCCCGGCCAGGCATCGCTCGCCGGGTGGGTCCGGGAACATGGCGTCGCCACGCCGCGTTTCCTCAACCGGCTCGACCGCGAGACCAGCGGCGTGATCATCGTCACCAAGAACGAGCGCGCCGCCAAAATTCTTGGCAAACAAATGTTGCGCCGCGAACTCCAGAAAGAGTACGTTGCCATTTGTTGTGGACAGTTCGCGGAGGAGCGCGGCGTGGTTGACAAACCGATCGGCCTGACGAAAGACGCCGTCGTGTACACCAAGCGCGTCGTGGATGAAATCGACGGCAAGCCGTGTGTGACGGAGTTTGAAGTCCTGCGCCGGCTGCCCCGCCGTGTCGTTCCGCCCGCCAACCAAGTCGCGGAAATTTGTTATAATTATAACAAATTTCCGCGACTGGCGGGGGAGGGGTTTTCGGTGGTGTGTTTGAGGCCGCTCACGGGGCGGGCGCACCAGTTGCGCGTTCACATGGCGTGGTTGGGACACCCGATTGTCGGCGACAAGGTGTACGGGCCGGATGAGCGGTGGTATCTGGAGTTCATCCAGAAGGGCGTGACCGAGGAGATGTTGCGTTGTTTATTGCTGCCGCGGCACGCGCTGCACGCGGCGGCGCTGACGGCGCGGCATCCGACCACGCAGGAGCCAACGACGTGGCGCGCGGAGTTGCCGGAAGACATGAAACAGTTCATCGAACAACATGAATAAGTTATTTCAGAATGCCGGGTTCCGGCGGTTGTGGGCCTCGCTGGTGACGTTGTCGCTCGGCGACGCGCTGATGCAGATGGCGTTGTTGGAGTTGTTTCACCGGCACCAGTACGACGAGCGGGTGGAGACGGCGAAGATGCTGTTTGCCGTGGCGGTGCCGGGTTTGTTGTTCGGGCCGTTGGCGATGGCGTACCTGGACCGGTGGCAACGGCGGAACGTGTTGCTGGTCAGCGACGCCTTCCGCGCATTCGTGGCGGTGGGGATTATGGTGTGGTTGTGGCTGTTGACGGGACGCATGGAGGAGCGGCACCTCTTTGTCGTGTACGCGCTGATTTTTGTGATTGGGACGGTGGCAACGTTTTATTTGCCGGCGCGGGTGGCGTTGTTGCCGAACCTGGTGCCGGCGGACCGGTTGATGCAGGCGAACACGTTGTTCACGTCGAGCCTTGCCGTGGCGGCGATCAGCGGGCGGGCGTTGGGCGGATTTCTGGCGGAGGTGTTCGGGCCGATGACGGGATTGGTTGCCAACGTGGCGGCTTATGTGTTGAGCGTGGTATGGCTCTCGCGGATTGAAATGCCGCCGCACGCGACATCGCGGGATGTGGCGGGTCGCACAACGAATGGCTGGATGGAACTCCGGACAGGGCTGGCGTACTTGTGGGGCCACGCGTTGGCGCGGCGGCTGGTCGGCGTGGCGGGCATGTTCGCGTTTGTGGGCGGCCTGTTGTTGGTCGAGATGGTCGGCTACGCGATGGAGACGCTGGGCTTGGGCACCGGCGGCGTCGGTTATCTGATCGGCGCGGGCGGCGTCGGCGCGGCCATCGGCCTGGCGATTTGCGCGCGCGCGCCGGCCTGGGCGAAAGCGGATTGGTTGACGCCGGTGCAATTGGCGGTGGTGGGCGCGGCGTTGGTGGCGATGGGATTGACGGAGCGAATCTGGATCGCCGTGCCGCTGATTGTGGTCATTGGCGCCACGGCGGCGATGGCGGCCATCCACGTGGACGCGAAACTGCAGGAACACGTGGAGGAGACGCGGCGCGGCGCGGTGTTTGCGGCGCGCGGAATGTTGACCTCGTTGACGATGGTGGTGGCGTTCTGGCTGCAATTCGGGACGGCGGTGTTGACCCAGACGCCGCCGTCGGTGGTGTTGTGGTGGCTCGGCCTGGGTTCGCTGGCGGCGGGACTGTTGACGCTGGCGGCGATGCGTTCCTGTCTCACTTCATCTCGACGCTGAGCAGGCAAACATCGTCGGAGAATTCTTCCGCGCCGGCGAACTGTTTGGTGTCCCGGAGCAGTTCGCCGAACAGTTCCGGCATGGGAAGCGCGAGGTGTTGCCGGACAACTTCTTCCAGGCGTTCCTTGCCGTACTCGTCGCCGTTGGCGTTGGCGAGTTCGAAGATTCCGTCCGTGAAAAGGAGCATTGCGTCGCCGGGTTCGATGGGGTGTTGAATCGTGGGATAGATCGAGTCCGGAAACAAGCCGAGGGCGGGGCCGTGCTGCGCATTCAGGCAGACGGGCGTGACGGTGTTGCGGCGGCGCTGGAGTTGCAGCGGCGAGGGATGGCCGGCGTTGGCGTAGCGGAGTTCGTGGCGGGCCGCGTCGGCAACCATGTAGAACACGGTGGCGAAGATGGTGGTATTGGCCTGATGGAGGATGGTGACAAGCTCGCGGTTGATTTCGGCCAGGAGGCTGCCGGGGTCGGCGGCCTTGTAAAAGAGTTCGTCCACGAGCGGACGGATCATGGCGGTGATCAGCGAGGCGCGCACGCCGTGTCCCATGACGTCGCAAATGAAAACGCCGGCAGCGGTATCGCTGATGGGAAACACATCGAAGAAATCACCGGCCAGCAGGGTCGCGGGCTGGTAGTGGTGGTAAAAACGGAGGAGCGACTGCTCCGGTGTTATTCCCGGTGGAAACACCGGGTATCGTTGCGGCAGCAGGGCCATCTGGACTTCACGGGCGAGGAGAAGGTCGGCTTGGATTTGTTCGTTGCGGGCGCGCAATTCGCGGGCGTAACGCGCCAGCTCGGCCTCGGTCCGTTTCCGTTCAATGGCGTAGCGGACGGTGCGGATGATGAGTTCGCTGTCCGCCCAGCCTTTGACGAGGTAATCCTGAGCCCCGGCGCGAAGGGCGGCGATGGCTTTTTCATCGCTGGAGGATGCGGTGAGCACGATGATGGGGAGGTCAGGCGCTTGTTGGCGGGTTTGGACGATGGTGTCCATGCCGCTGGCATCGGGCAACGAGAGGTCCACGAGCACAACATCCACGCCGCCCGCGCGGAGCCGTTCGAGGCCATTGGCCAGGTGATCGGCCCACATCAGTTCAAAGCGAATGGCCTGCGCGTCGCGAAGCATCTCGGAAAGCAGGCGGGCGTCGCCGGGATTGTCCTCGATGAGGAGAAGGCGGATGGGTTGTCCGTTCATGAGGCGCCGCGTCCGGGAAGTTTGACGACAGTGAACCAGAACGACTCGATGTTCCTGACGACCCGGATGAATTGTTCGAGGTCCATCGGTTTCTGGATGTAGCAATTGGCGTTGAGGGCGTACGCCTTGAAAATGTCTTCTTCGGCCTGGGAGGTGGTGAGGATGATGACGGGCAGGGTTTTCAGGAAAGGATCACCCTTGATTTCGGCGAGCACTTCGCGCCCGTCTTTCCGGGGGAGATTGAGATCGAGGAGCACAAGGTCGGGGCGCGGCGCATCGGCGTGGCGGCCGCGCCGGCGCAGGAACTCCATGGCTTCCTCGCCTTCCGTCGCCACGGTGAGGTTGACCCGGAGAATGTCGTTGCGAAGCGCTTCGCGGGTGAGCAGGACATCGCCGGGGTTGTCCTCGACGAGGAGGACTTCAATGGGCTTGGCGGCGGACAGGTTTCTCATGGGGTGTGTTCTCCTTGCGCGGGCAGTGTGAAATGGAACGTGGCGCCGTGGCCGAGCGAGGACTCGACCCAGATGCGACCGCCGTGGCGCTCGACGATTTTCCTGCAGAGCGCCAGGCCGATGCCGGTTCCGGAGTATTCTTCGAGCGTGTGCAGGCGTTGGAAGATGACAAAGACGCGCTGAAAATTTTTCGGGTCAATCC
>Ga0194112_10002311_pt1 | contig 27407 bp, 19 predicted proteins | sample TA2MahC400mmetaG_FD_146191 | JGI IMG/M metagenome (GOLD analysis project Ga0194112, IMG submission 146191) | Freshwater microbial communities from Lake Tanganyika, Tanzania - TA2015016 Mahale Deep Cast 400m | ecosystem: Environmental > Aquatic > Freshwater > Lake | place: Tanzania: Lake... | reverse complement strand
CCAGTTCCCGCAGCGAGCGGGCTGGTTCTGATGATGTGTTCATGGTCCTCTCACGGTTGGTGGTTCGTGAGACGTGGGTGGGGTGCCGTTCACGCCCCCATGATAGTGGCAGTGTCAAGATGCGCCCGTGCGAAGTTGTGGGCAACGAGAGGAACACCGTCGTCCCGACGGTCGGAGTCCGGCACGGAACCGACGGGACGGCGGCTTTCGTGCGCAAAGGTTTGAACTGTGCGCCCATCGGCGCTGTTTCAACTCACACTGAGCGGTTCAAATAAACTCGTTGATCAGGTTTTCGAGCATTTCTTGGCGGCCACTCACACAACGGGCAGCTTCACCCTTGGCCAGCATGTAGGCTTCGAGCGAACGGAAGTTCATCTGGCCCTTCTCGATCTTCGCGCCAAGCCCAGTGTCCCAGGAAGCGTAACGTTTCTGGACAAACTTCGCGAGGCGCCCATCCTTGCGGATCTTCGCAGCGATTTTCAGGCCGCGCGCAAAGGCGTCCATGCCGCCGATGTGTGCGTGAAATAAATCCACCGGCTCGAAGCTCTCGCGGCGCACCTTCGCGTCGAAGTTCAAGCCGCCGGTCTTGAAGCCGCCCATGCCGAGCACGACCAGCATGATCTGGGTCGTTAGGTAAATGTCCGTCGGGAACTGGTCGGTGTCCCAGCCGAGCATCGGGTCGCCGACGTTGGCGTCCACCGAGCCGAGGGCGCCCGCCGCCGCGGCGGTCAACAGGTCGTGCTGCACCGTGTGCCCGGCGAGCGTGGCGTGGTTGGTCTCGATGTTGAGCTTGAAATCATCGAGCAGGTCGTATTGACGCAAAAAGTTCAGGCAGGCGGCGGCGTCGGAGTCGTACTGGTGCTTGGTTGGTTCCTTCGGTTTCGGCTCAATGTAGAACTGGCCTTTGAACCCAATCTTCTTTTTGTAGTCCACGGCCATGTGCAGGAACTTCGCGAGATGATCCAACTCGCGTTTCATGTCGGTGTTGAGCAGCGTCGAGTAACCCTCACGACCGCCCCAGAAGACGTAGCCCTGGCCACCGAGTTCCTTGGTGACTTCGAGCGCCTTTTTGACCTGCGCAGCGGCGAAAGCAAACACGTCGGCGTTGCAGCTTGTGGATGCGCCGTGGACGTAGCGCGGGTTCGAGAAAAGATTTGCGGTCCCCCAGAGCAGCTTGATGCCGGTGCGACGCTGTTCGCGTTTTAACACCTTGACCACGGCGTCGAGGTTCGCGTTCGACTCCTTTAATGTCTTGCCTTCGGGCGCCACATCGCGGTCGTGGAAACAATAGAACGGCGCGCCGAGTTTCTCCATGAACTCGAATGCCACGCGCACCCGTCGTTGTGCGTTCTCGACGGAGTCGGAGCCGTCGTCCCACGGGCGGATCGCCGTGCCGGGGCCGAACGGGTCGCCGCCGGTGCCGCGGAACGTGTGCCAGTACGCGACGCCGAAGCGGAGATGACCCTTCATCGTCTTGCCGTCAACCTTCTCGTCGGCATTGTAGTGTTTGAAGGCGAGGGGATTCTTCGACTTCGGTCCTTCGAACTTGATGTTGGTGATCTTGGGAAAAGCTTGGGTTGTCATGGCGCTGTCTTATACCGGCATCTCGCGTTCCGGTCAACGGCGGAAAGTGAGCAGAACCGGGATTCACTTCGGCACGACACAACTGCAATGTTGACAGAACCGCCTGAGGGCTGTAATGCCAACGGCATGTCATTGCTAAAAACGGGAAGAATCGAGCGGGTGCGAGTGCCGCTCGGCAACCGAAGTTACGATATCGTCATTGGCGACAACCTGCTGAAAGATGCCGCAGGGTTCCTGCAGCCGCTTGGGTTGGGACGTCGGTGTGTTGTCATTTCCGACACGAACGTTGCGCCGCTGTACGGCGAAATGCTCTGTGAGTCGTTGCGATCCGCTGGTTTTGAGGTCAGCTTGTTGACGGTCCACGCGGGGGAGGCGTCGAAATCGTTGCGCCAAGCCAGCCGGTTGCTGGAGAAGCTGCCGGGGCTTCGTCTCGACCGTCAATCGGTTGTTGTCGCGCTGGGCGGCGGTGTGGTTGGCGACCTTGCCGGGTTCGTGGCCGCGACGTACTTGCGCGGAATCAACTTTATCCAGATCCCGACTTCGCTGCTGGCGCTTGTGGACAGTTCCGTCGGCGGCAAGACCGGTGTGAACCTGCCGCAGGGGAAAAACCTTGTCGGCGCGTTCTACCAGCCGCGTCTTGTCATTGCCGACATGGCGACGTTGAAGACGCTGCCGAAACGCGAGTTGCGCTCCGGGTTCGCCGAGGTCATCAAGTACGGCGCGATCAGCGACGCCGCCTTTTTCCGGTGGCTGGAACGCGATTATCGGCGCGTGCTGCGTTTGGAAGGCGCGGCGATTCGCAAGGCGGTCCGACGCTGTTGCGAATTGAAGGCGCAGGTCGTGAGCGCCGACGAACACGAATCCGGTCTGCGCGCGATTCTTAATTTTGGCCACACGGTCGGGCACGCGATGGAGGCGCTTGTCGAATACGAGGGGCTGCTGCACGGCGAAGCCGTGGCGGTGGGTATGTGTTGCGCGGCGTGCCTGTCGGTCAAACGCGCCGGTTTGAAACGAGCCGACGCGGTGCGGTTGCGGGCGCTGGTCAAGGCGAGCGGGTTGCCGACGCAGTTGGGCAATCGTTTTGCGGCGGCGGCGATGTTGGAGGCGATGCGTCTCGATAAGAAGGCGCGGGCCGGCAAAGTGCGGTTTGTGTTGTTGAAACGGCTCGGCGCGACAGTGCTGAGCGATCAGGTGACTGACGCCGACGTCGAGGAGGTGCTGCATGTCTGCCGTTGATGAAACCATTGTCCGCGAATATTTCGAAGCCCACGGATTTCTTGTCTGCCAGCGGCGCAAGTATGTCGTGCAGTCCCGCCACAAGACCGCCGATGAGGAAATCAATCTCGTCGTGCTCAATCCGCAATGTTCGGGGGATGCGACGGCGTCATTTGAACTTACTGCCGAGACGCTGCGTCAGGTCTCTCGCGCCGTGGTGGCCGTGAAGGGGTGGCATACGGAGACGTTTGCGCCAAGCGTGCTGGCGCATCAGCCGAAAATTTTCCGGTTCGTCGAGCAACGCGCGGTCGAGGAGGCGAAAAAGGTGGTTGGCGGCGATGGTTTGCTGAAGATACTCGTTGTGCCGGGCCTGCCGCGCGAGGCGAAGACGCGCGAACGCAGCATCGAGTTGCTGCGGGCCAAGGGCGTGGACGGCGTGATTTCGTTTCGCGAGATTCTGAGTGACCTGATTGCGCGCGTCCATACGAACCGGAACTACCAGAAGTCCGATCTGCTCCAAACGCTGCGGTTGTTGAAGAATTATGACCTGCTTCGCGACCCGCAGTTGGAATTGCGGCTGCGGACGCGCAAAACGAAGAAACGCAGTGATGGAGCAGGGGAGTAATGGGACCCAATACTCCACCTCTCCAGCGCTCCAACTCCTCACTGCTGCCATGACTTCCCGCGAAGCTTATATTGTCCTCAACATGCTCGACGAGGTTGGTCCCGTGCGCGTGCGGCGGCTGCTCGACGTGTTCGGCAGCCCGGAGCGGATCCTCGAAGCGGGCCGCGGCGAGTTGATGCGCGTGGACGGAGTCGGCGAGGAGGTGTCGCGCTCGATCACCGGCTGGCGGCAACAAGCCGACCTCGATGCGGAACTCGCGCGCATTGAGAAAGCCGGGGTGCGCGTGGTGACGCGCGAGGACGCCGATTACCCGAAACATTTGCGGGAGACGTATGATCCGCCGCTGGTGTTGTACGTGAAAGGCGCCTTGAGCGAGCGCGATGCTTTTGCAATCGCCATCGTTGGCTCGCGTCGGACGAGTTTGTACGGGCAGGAAATGGCGCGGAAACTGGCGTTCCAGCTTGCCCGGCTTGGCGTCACGGTGGTCAGCGGGCTGGCGCGCGGCATTGACACGCAGGCGCACAAGGGCGCCTTGCAGGCCAAGGGACGCACGGTTGCCGTGATTGGCTGCGGCATTGACGTTGTGTATCCCGTGGAGAACCAGAAACTGTCGGAGGAGATCGCGGAGAACGGCGGCGCCATCGTGACGGAGTTTCCGTTCGGCGTGCAGCCGGACCGGCAGACGTTCCCGATGCGCAACCGGATCATCAGCGGCTGGTCGCATGGCGTCGTGGTGGTGGAGGCGAACCTGAAAAGCGGCGCGCTCATCACCGCAAGTTTCGCAGCGGAGCAGGGCAGGCAGGTGTTCGCCGTGCCGGGACGCGCGGACTCGCCGCTGTCGAAGGGCGCCAACAAGTTGATCAAGGACGGCGCGAAGCTGACGGAAGACGTGGAAGACATTCTCGGCGAGTTCGAGTACCTGTTGCCAAAGACGAAAGAAGAGAAGCCACAGGCGCCGGTGCACGTGTCGGAAAACGAGGCCAACGTGTTGGAGGTTATCGGCGAGGAAGAAGTCGTGATGGACGAGATCATCCAGCGCAGTCATTTGACAAGCGCCTGTGTTTCGGCAACCCTACTCGCGCTGGAGATGAAACGATTGGTGCGTCAGTTGCCCGGTAAAGTTTTTGCCAGACGAACATTGAATTGAGACCAACAAATGGGAAAGACACTGATTATCACGGAGAAACCGAGCGTCGCGCAGGACATCGCGCGCTCGCTCGGCGGGTTCAAAAAGGGCAAGGAATATTACGAGAGCGACCGCTACGTCATGTCGTGGGCGGTTGGCCACCTCTTTGAATTGGCCGTGCCGGAAGAAATGAAGGCGCAGGACAAATGGTCGCTCGACAAGCTGCCGATCATGCCGACCGAGTTTGCCCTCGGCGTGCGCGACAAGTCCGGCCCCCGCGTGAAGGTCTTGGACAAGATGGTGAGATCGAAGGAGGTGGAGGAGGTCATCAACGCCTGCGACGCCGGGCGCGAGGGCGAATTGATCTTCCGCTACATCCTCGACCACGCGAAGGCAAAAAAACCGGTTCGCCGGCTCTGGCTGCAATCCATGACGCCCGACGCGATTCGCGAGGGGTTTGAACGTCTTCGCACCGACGCCGAGATGCAGCCGCTTGCGCAGGCCGCCCGCAGCCGCAACGAAGCCGACTGGCTGATCGGCATCAATGCCACGCGCGCGTTCACGCTGCGCCTCAGCGGCGGACGCGGCAGCACCATCACCTCGCTTGGGCGCGTCCAGACCCCAACGCTGGCGATGATCGTTGACCGCGAGAAACGGATTTTGGAGTTCAAGGAGCGCGCGTTATGGGAAGTGTTCGGTGTCTTTCGCGCCCACGCGGGCGAGTACACCGGCCGCTGGTTCGACGAAGCCTTCTCAAAGGACGAGCCGGAGCCGTCGCGCACGGCGCGCCTCGCGCAACGCCTCGGCGCGCAACTGCCCGAAACGGATTACGCGTCGTTGTGGGACGAACACCGCACGGCGCAGCGCTTGTGGCACGCCGGCCTCGCGCAGGCCGTGTTCGGGAAATGTTCCGGCAAACCGGGCGTGGTGGAGTTGGAGGAAAAGAAGCCGGCCACCCAGATGTCGCCGCAGTTGTACGACCTGACGACGCTCCAGCGCGAGGCGAACAACCGGTTGGGGTTCTCGGCAAAACGGACATTGCAGATCGCGCAGTCGCTCTACGAGAAGCACAAGGCGGTCACGTATCCGCGCACCGACTCGCGTTGTCTGCCGGAGGATTACATCGGCACCGTGAAGAAGACGCTCGCGGCGCTCGGCCCGCTGGCGCACAAGGCGCTTGACAACGGCTGGGTGCGCCCGAACAAGCGCGTCTTCAACAACGCCAAGGTCAGCGACCACTTCGCCATCATCCCGACCGGCAACGTGCCGGACAGCCTCGACAACGACGAGCAGGCCGTGTTCGACATGATCGCGAAGCGGTTCATCGCCGTCTTCTATCCGCCGGCGCAATACGAGAACACCACGCGCATCACGCGCGTCGAGGGCGAGCCGTTCAAGACGGAGGGCAAAATCCTCCTCGTGCCCGGCTGGCTCGAAGTGTATGGCAAGGAATCACAGGAGAACGGCGACAAGAATCTGGCCCCGGTGTCGCACGGCGAGAAGGTGATGACCGAGCGGATCCAGATCAAGGAAGACAAGACCAAGCCCCCGGCGCGTTTCACCGAGGCGACCATTCTCAGCGCGATGGAAAATGCGGGCAAACTGATTGACGACGAGGAACTCGCTGAGGCGATGAAGGAGCGCGGTCTCGGCACGCCCGCCACGCGCGCGACGATCATTGAGACGCTGATCGCGGCGAACTACATCATCCGCCACGGCAAGGAACTCCAGCCAACGCCGAAGGCGATCCAGACGATCGGGCTGCTAAAGAACGCCGCGCCCGAACTGACCAGCCCCGAAATGACCGGCGAGTGGGAGTTCCGTCTCCGCGAGATCGAGCACGGCAAGTTGACGCGCGACCAGTTCATGGCCGACATCCGCACCCTCACGGGCACGATTGTGAAGGAAGCAAAAGAATTTACCCTCGACGAGCACGTGGCCGACAGCAAACCGTTCGGCGAGTGCCCGAAGTGCAGGGCGTCGCTGGTCGAGCGGTTCAAGAGTTACTCGTGCACCAACCAGGAATGCGACTTTGCCATCTGGAAAACGGTCGCAGGACGGTTGCTTGGTCGCGACGAATTCGAGACGCTGTTGCGGGACAAGCAAGTCGGCCCGCTCGACGGTTTCCACAGCAAGACCGGCAAGCGATTCAGCGCGACGGTCAAGTTGAATGACGACTGGAAGACCGAGTTCGACTTCACCGTCAACGACACCGGCTTGAAGTGCGAGAAGTGCGGCAAGCCGCTTTTCATCCGCCAGGGACGGCGCGGCGAGTTTCTTGCGTGCAGCGGGTATCCCGACTGCAAGAACGCGATGAGTTTCAAGCGGGACGACGCCGGCACGATTGTTCCGATACCCCGCGAGGAAGGCGACGAAGCCGCGAAGATGCCCGACGTGAATATCAAGTGCGAGAAGTGCGAGAAGCCGATGGCGATCAGGATGAGCCGGCGCGGTCCGTTCCTCGCCTGTACCGGTTATCCGAAATGCAAGAACGCGAAGCCGTTGTCCGATGACTTGAAGGCCAAGCTGCCGCCGCCGAAACCGAAGGCCGCGCCCGTGATGACGGATGAGAAGTGCGACAAATGCGGCGCGCCGATGGCACTGCGCAAGGGGCGTTTTGGCGAGTTCCTCGGCTGCAGCGCCTACCCGAAGTGCAAGAACATCAAGAAAACCGCAAAGCCGCAAGCCTGACGCCGGACCCGCTCGCGGCCGAGTTCCTCGCGTACCTCCGCGCGGAACGCGACGCCTCGGTGTTGACCATCCGCAACTACGGCGCCGAATTGGATATGTTCCGCGCGTGGCTCGAAGGGCGCACAAAAGGAAAGTGCGACTGGGCGCGCCTTGATGTCTTTCACGTGCGCGCTTATCTCGTCCACATGACCGAGCGCCGCTACGACCGCGCGACGATTCAATTGAAGATGTCTGCGCTCCGCAGTTTCTACAAATGGCTCCTTCGCGCCGAGCGCGTGAAACAAAATCCTCTCGTCGGCCTGACGCTCCCCAAGAAAGTCCGCAAGCTCCCGAAGTTCCTCACCATCCAGCAAGTCGAGTCCCTCCTGGCCGCGCCGCTGGCCGACAAGAACCCCGACCACGCCTTCGCCGTCTGGCGCGACAAGGCGATCCTCGAAGTCATCTACAGTTCCGGCATCCGCATCCACGAACTTGTCGGCCTTAACGATGACGACGTTGACCTGCTGGGAGAAGTCGCCCGCATCCGCGGCAAGGGGAAAAAGGAACGGCTCGCGCCCCTGGGCGGTCCCGCCATCGAGGCGGTGCAACGCTATTTGGAACTGCGCCGCCGCACCGCCCGCGGCCCGCTCTTCATCAACCAGGAAGACGGCGGACGGCTCACCGCACGCAGCATTCAGCGCATCCTGAAGAAATACCTGATCGCCGCCAATCTCGACCCGTCGTTGACGCCGCACAAGCTCCGCCACAGTTTTGCCACGCACCTGCTCGACGCCGGCGCCGACCTGCGCAGCGTCCAGGAACTGCTCGGCCACGCCAACCTCTCCACGACGCAGATCTACACGCACGTCACGCCGGAGCGATTGAAGAAGGTGTACGAGAAGGCGCATCCGCGCGCCTGAAACAACCGGTGGAGCATGGGGGGGGGGCGTTCGGTTTGGCAAGTTCCGTTCGCGACTTCTGAAAAGAGATTCTTGACAGACCAAGCCCCATTCACCTAATTGTAAGCAATTACTAACATGACGACATCACCATCACGTGTGCCTGCGTCGGAGCGTCGCCAGCAGATTCTGGCGGTTGCCACGGATTTGTTTGCCAGGCAAGGTTTCCACGGCACGACCACCCGCCAGATTGCCGACAAGGTCGGCGTGAAGGAAATCATCCTGTTTCGGCTCTTCCCCACCAAGCACGACCTGTACTGGGCCGTGATCGAGGCCACCATGCAGGCCGGCCAATGCGGGCACAACGTCAAGGAACTGCTTGCATCCGGCATGGACGACGCCACGTTGTTTCGCACGCTGGCGACGAATTTGTTGGACCGTAACGAGTATGACCTTGCGCTGACGCGGCTCCTTTTCTTCAGTGCGCTGGAAGCACACGAACTGTCACAACGGTTTGCCCAGACGTACGTGGCGGCCTTTTATGAAACGGTGACCAACTACATCCGCAAACGCATCCGCGACGGAGCGTTTCGACAGGTGGACCCTTTCTTTGCGGCGCGGGCATTTTTCGGAATGGTCTTTCAGTATTCGCTCGCCTGCCAGTTGTTCGGCGTCAAACCCGAACCGAAAAAAGCGGCGGCGACGTTTACCGACATCTGGTTGAAAGGAATCCAGCGATGAGGCATTTCCGACTCAGTGTTGTCTTGTTGGTGCTGGCGTCTTGTTCGCGTCCACCTCAAGCTCCCCCGTCAATGGGACCAGCAGAAGTCACGACGGTGACGGTCGGACTCCAGTCTGTCCTGTTGACAGCCGATCTACCGGGGCGCACAGCGCCGTTCCTGATCGCTGAAATCCGTCCGCAGGTCAACGGCCTGATTCAGAAACGGCTGTTCACCGAAGGCTCCGACGTCAAGACCGGCGAGGTGCTGTACCAGATTGATCCCGCGCCGTTCCAAGCGGCGCTGGACAACGCCAAGGCTGCGCTGACCCGCTCCGAGGCGAATCTGCCAGCCATCCGCGTGCGGGTCGAACGTTTCAAGCAGGCCCTCGCCGACAAGGCGGTCAGCCAACAGGACTTCGATGATGCCGCGGCGGCTCTTCGGCAGGCTGAGGCCGACATCCAATACTGGAAAGCCACAGTGGAGACGGCCCGCATCAACCTCGGATACGCGAAGATCACCGCGCCGATCTCAGGTCGCATCGGCAAATCGAGCGTGACCGACGGCGCGATTGTTACAGCCTATCAACCGATGGCATTGGCGACGATTCAACAATTGGACCCGATTTACGTGGACGTGCCGCAATCCACCGCCGACCTGCTCCGCTTGCAACGCGGGCTGGCGGACGGCCGGTTGGCACGCGACGGCAACGGCCCGAACGTCGTGCAACTCATTCTCGAAGACGGCACGAAGTATCCGCTGGACGGGACGCTCCAGTTCCGTGACGTCTCGGTGGATCCGAGCACCGCGACGGTGACGCTGCGAATGGTGTTCCCGAACCCGAACGGCGTGCTGTTGCCGGGGATGTTTGTGCGGACGGTGGTAAAAGAAGGCGTCAACGAGAAGGCCATTCTCATTCCCCAACAAGCGGTAGTGCGCGACCCGAAAGGAAATCCGATGGTGCTCCTTGTCAACGCCGCCGGCATCGCGGAGCCGCGGATGCTCGCGCTCGACCGGGCGATGGGCGACAAATGGCTCGTCAGTTCCGGCCTCGCCCCCGGTGACCGGGTGATTGTCGAGGGACTCATCAAGGTGCGGCCCGGCGCTCCCGTGAAAATGGCGCAGTAGGAGACGCGGCGCAATGCTATCCCGATTCTTTCTCGACCGGCCGGTGTTCGCGTGGGTGATCGCCATCATCCTGATGGTGCTGGGTTGCCTCGCGATCTACAACCTGCCCATCTCCCAATATCCTCCCATCGCGCCGCCGTCCATCGCGATTGAGTCGTTTTATCCGGGCGCCTCGGCGGAGACGGTCGAGAACAGCGTGACCCAGATCATCGAGCAGAAGATGACCGGCCTTGATGACATGCTGTACCTTTCCGGCGTCAGCGATTCCGCCGGCGCGTCGCGCATCGAGTTGACCTTCAAACCCGGCACCGACCCGAACCTGGCGTGGGCGAAGGTGCAGAACAAACTCCAGCTCGCCATGGCCGGTCTGCCGGACGTCGTCCAGCGCGCCGGCGTCACGGTGAGCAAGTCCACGCGCAACTACCTGCTCGTCGTGGCGCTGATCTCCGAAGACGGCAGCATGGATGGCAACGATCTTCAGGACTACGCATACTCCAACCTGGAGAAGGTGCTCGCGCGGATTCCCGGCGTCGGCGAGGTGACGCAGTTTGGCGGTCAATACGCGATGCGGATCTGGCTCAATCCCGACAAGCTGACCGATTACCACATGACGGTTGACGACGTGATGGCGGCGTTGCGGGCCTACAACGTCGAGGTGTCCGCCGGCCAATTCGGCGGCGCGCCGGCGGTGGCGGGGCAGCGCATGAACGTCTCGGTGATCGTTCAAAACCTGTTGAGAACTCCCGATGAATTCGCGGCCATTCCGCTGCGCACGAATCCGGACGGCTCGTTCGTGCGGATCGAGGACATCGGGCGCGTGGAACTGGGGTCTGAGATCTACGACATGCAACGCCAGCACAACGGCAAGCCCGCCGCCGCGCTCGCCATCCGACAGGAACCCGGCGCCAACGCGCTGGCAACGGCCGATGCCGTGAAGCAGAAGATGGTGGAAATGAGCGGTTATTTCCCGCGCGGGATGAAGGTGATTTATCCGTACGACACCACGCCGTTCGTGCGCGTGGCCATTCGCGAAGTCGTGAAGACGTTGTTCGAGGCGGTGGTGCTGGTGTTCCTGGTGATGTGGCTGTTCATGGGCAACCTCCGCGCCACGTTGATCCCGACCATCGCGGTGCCGGTGGTGTTGCTGGGGACGTTTGCGGCGCTCGGCGCGTTCGGGCTTTCGATCAACATGCTGACGATGTTCGCGATGGTACTGGCTATCGGGTTGCTGGTGGACGACGCGATCGTGGTGGTTGAGAACGTCGAGCGCATCATGGTGGAGGAAGGTCTTTCGGCGCGCGAGGCCACGATCAAATCCATGGGCCAGATCACGAGCGCGTTGATCGGCATCGGCTTGGTACTCTCGGCGGTGTTCGGCCCGATGGCGTTCTTCCCCGGCTCGACCGGCATCATTTACCGGCAGTTCTCCATCACCATCATCGCGTCCATGCTCTTGTCGGTGGTGGTCGCGTTGATCCTGACGCCGGTGCTGTGCGCGGGGCTGCTCAAGCCGGTCTCGAAAGGCCACGAGCGGACGGAGAATGCCATCTTCTTCCTGCGCCCGTTCTTCCGTTGGTTCGACCGGGTCTTTTTCTGGACCCGCGACCGCTACGTCGGTCTGGTGGGACATTCGCTGGCGAAGAAAACGCGCTATCTGTTGGCCTATGTCGTCATCGTCGTCGTGATTGGCTTCCTGTTTCTGCGGTTGCCCACCGCGTATGTTCCCGACGAGGACCAGGGAATGCTCATGTCCCAGATTCTCCTGCCGGCGGGCAGCACGATGGAGCAAACCCAGGCTGTCGCCAACCAAGTCCGCCAGCATTTCATGGAGCGCGAAAAAGACGCCGTGGAATCCTGCTTCACGATCGCCGGCATGGGCTGGTCGGGGCGCGCGCAGAACAACGGCATGGTCTTCGTCAAATTGAGGGACTGGGAACTGCGCACGCGAGTGGAGTTGCGGGCTCCTGCGATTGCCAACCGCGCCATGATGGCGTTCTCCCAGATCCGCGACGCGATGGTCTTCGCGTTCCCGCCGCCCGCGGTCTGGGAACTCGGCAACGCCCGCGGCGTGGATTTCCAGTTGATGGATCGCGGCGGCATCGGCCACGCCGCGCTCATGAACGCCCGCAACCAGCTCCTCGGCATGGCGGCCCAAGACCCGAGGCTGGCCAAAGTCCGCCCCAACGGCATGGAGGACGTGCCGCAATACCGGGTGGACGTTGACTGGGAGAAAGCCGGCGCGCTCGGCGTGCCGATCACCGCCATCCACAACACCATCGGCGCGTCGTTCGGCAGCGCCTACGTCAACGATTTCATCCAGGCCGGGCGCGTCAAACGCGTCTATACCCAGGCCGACGCTCCCTACCGGATGTTGCCGAAAGACCTGGAGAAACTCTACGTCCGCAATCCCGCCGGGAAGATGGTGCCGTTCACCTCGTTTGCCACGACGCGCTGGACGACCGGCTCGCCGCGGCTCGAACGGTTCAACGGACTCCCCTCGATGAACATCTGGGGCGAGCCGGGACCGGGCCGCAGCTCCGGCGAAGCCATGCAAGCCATGGAAGACATCTGCGCGAAACTGCCGCAAGGCATCGGCTTCGACTGGCAGGGTTTGTCGTATCAGGAACGGATGTCAACGACACAAGCGCCGCTTCTCTACGCCTTCTCGATTCTGGTGATCTTCCTCTGTGTCGCGGCGCTCTATGAAAGCTGGACGATCCCGTTTGTAAACCTGCTGATGTTGCCGCTCGGCGTGTTCGGCGCCATCGTCGCAACCTCGATGCGCCACTTGCACAACGACGTCTATTTCCAGATCGGGTTCCTCACCACGATGGGGCTTTCGACCAAGAACGCCATCCTCATCATCCAATTCATCAAGGAACAAATGCGACACGGCATGGGCTTGAAAGATGCCACGCTCGCTGCCGTCCGCATCCGGTTCCGTCCCGTCATCATGACCTCGCTGGCGTTCTTCTTCGGCACGTTGCCGCTGGCGCTCGCCAACGGCGCCGGCGCCGGCGCGATGAATGCCATCGGCACCGCCGTCACCGGCGGAATGCTCTCGGCCACGTTCATTGATCTCGTCTTCATCCCGCTGTTCTTCGTCGTCATCTCCGGTGTCTTCGGGAAGAAAGCGAAGGTGGCGGCATGAAACGAGACGCCGTGTTGATGCTGAGCCTTCTGGCGTGCCTTGCCGGTTGCACGTTGACACCGAAATACACCCGGCCAGCCGCGCCCGTCCCGTCCGCCTGGCCAACCGGCCCGGCCTACCAACAACAGGCTGCCGCGACCGACCTGAAGTGGCAGGAGTTCGTCACCGACTCGAAACTGCAACAGGTTGTCAGCATGGCGTTGACTAACAACCGCGACCTGCGCCTGGCCGCGCAAAACGTCGAGCGCGCCCGCGCTTATTACGGCATCCAACGCGACGCGCTCTACCCGACCATCAACGCCACCGCCGGTGCCAGCAAACAACAGACCGCCGCCGGCCTAACTCAGCCCGGACAACCCCGAACCACGGAACACTACGACGTCAATCTCGGCATCGCCGCGTGGGAGATTGATTTCTTCGGGCGGCTTCGGAGCCTCAAGGATCGCGCGCTGGAGGAATACCTGGCCGCCGAGCAGGCACGTCGCGGCGCGCAAATCCTCCTCGTCTCATCGGTCTGCCAAGCCTACCTGACGCTGGCGACCGACCGTGAGAACCTCGCGCTCGCCAAGACCACGCTCGCCACGCAACAGGACGCGCACGCGCTCGTGAAGCGCCGATGCGATCTCGGCCTCGCCACGGAACTCGACCTGCATCGGGCGCAAACGCAAGTGGACGCCGCCCGTGGCGACGTTGTCCGCTTCACGCAATTGGTGGCGCTGTCCGAAAACGCCTTGAACCTGTTGGCCGGCTCGCCGGTGCCCGGCGAACTGCTCCCCGCCAACCTTGCCGGCGTCAGGCCGCTCACGGACGTCAGCGCCGGGCTGTCCTCTGAAGTGCTCTTGCGCCGGCCCGACGTGTTGCAGGCGGAGAACATGCTCAAAGCGGCGAACGCCGACATCGGCGCGGCGCGCGCGGCATTTTTCCCGCGCATTTCATTGACAGCGGCCATCGGCGCCGCCAGCAAGGATCTCAGCACGCTGTTCCAATCCGGCGCAGGCACGTGGAGTTATGCGCCCCAGCTTGTGATGCCGATCTTCGATGCCCGCACGTGGTCCGCCAACCGCGCCGCGCAAGTCCAACAGAAAATCGCCGTGACCGAATACGAGAAGATCATCCAGACCGCCTTCCGCGAAGTCGCCGACGCGCTGGCCGTTCGCGGCACCGTGGACCAACAGCTTGCCGCACAACAATCACTCGTCAAGTCCGTTGAAAACACCTACCGGCTGTCCCGCTCGCGCTACGACAAAGGACTGGACAGTTACCTGGGCGTCCTCGATGCCCAGCGCTCGCTCTACGCCGCGCAGCAGGGGCTTGTCTCCTTGCGCCTCGCGCAACTCGCCAGCAAGGTTCGTCTCTACGCCGTCCTCGGCGGCGGTTGGCAGAATGAACGATAATTCTCCTTGCGCGGGTGCGCGCCCGGAATAGTATCGCCGTCACCATGAAAAAGATCCTACTCGCCTTCGTTGTTCTGTTTATCACCATCGCCTCGCTCTTTGCGCAGGACTTCAAGCAACCGCTCGCCGCCATTGACCTCAAGGACGGCGACACGCTCGTCTTTCTCGGCGACAGCATCACGCACCAATGCCTCTACACGCAGTATGTCGAGGACTACTTTTACACGCGCTACCCCGACCGCCGTATCCGCTTCCACAACGCCGGCATTGGCGGCGACCGCGCCTGGGATGCGCTGGCCCGCTTCGACGACGACGTCGCTGCTTACAAACCAAAATACGTCACCATCCTCCTCGGCATGAACGACGGCAGCTACACCAATTTCTGCCCGGCGGTTTTTGGGACCTACGAAAAGGACATGACCCAGTTGCTCGACAAACTCGCGGCCATCGGCGCGAACGCGATCCCGATGACGCCGACAATGTACGACGCGCGCGCGGCCTCCCTGCGCGAGCAGAAACGATGGCGTTATCCCTACTACAACGCCGTGCTTGCCTTCTACGGCACGTGGCTCCGCGAAGTCGCCGGCGAGCGTGGACTCGGCTTCGTCAACATGTGGACGCCGCTCAACGACCTGACCGTGCAGGAACGCAAGAAAGACCCGAAGTTCACCCTGATCGCCGACGCCATTCATCCCGACGCCCCCGGCCAAGTCATCATGGCCACCTCCATTATCAACGACATGGTTCCGCGCAGCACCGTCTCCGGCATCATCCTTTCCCTCCAACCGAAGACCGGCAAGTACATCGCCGCCGGCTTCAACGGCAAAGCGACCGATTTGCAGGCGAGCGACGACAAGCTCGCGTTCACGTTCCACGCCAACGCCCTCCCGTGGGTGTTGCCACCCGAAGCCGCCCTCGGCACCACCCTTACCCATCTCGGCCATCGCTACAGCAACGAGAAGATCACCGTCCGCAACCTCAAGCCCGGCAAATACGAACTGCGCATTGACGGACAACTCGTCGGTGCCTACCTCGATGGCCAACTCGCATTCGGCGTCGAGCTGGAGAACAACGAGAAGACGCCGCAATATCAGCAGGCGTTGAAGGTGGCGATGCTGAACAAGGAGCGCAACGAGAAGGCCGTCAAACCGCTGCGCGATCTCTGGCGCGGCCCGAAGACCAAGCGGCGCGAAATCGCGGCGTTGGAAACGAGCGGCAACAAAGCCGCAGCCGACGCCAAGCGCGCCGAGTTTGAGAAGACGATGCCCGCATTCAAGGCTGCCGCCTCCGAGAAGATCGCACTTGCCAAGCAGTACGAGGACCAGATCTATCAGGCCAACCAACCCGTCGCGCGCAAATACGAGATCAAGCGCGTGCAGTAAACGGGGCGATAGTACTCCTCACGCTCCGCGTGAGGGGGCTGACGGGACTGACCGTTCCTCACGCGGAGCGTGAGGTCTACTTCCGTTTCGCTCTCGGACCTTGCGGGGTGTCTTCGATAACCCAACCTTGCTTGGCGAGTTCGTCGCGGATTTCATCGGAGCGCTTGAAGTTCTTCGCCTTGCGGGCGGCTTGACGCTCCTCCACCAACGCCTGCACGCCGTCGGGAACCTCGGATTTCGTCGGGATACCGAAGCCGAGCACTTCATCTAAGCGTCGCCACGTCGCGAGGATACTGGCTGCCTCGTCGGGACCGAGTGTGCGCTTGTTCGCTTCGCGGATGAACTCGAAGAGTGCGCCGAGCGCACCGCTAATGTTCAGGTCGTCGTCAAGCGCGGAGTCGAAATCCGATTGGATGGGTTTCGACGGAGCGAAACCCTCCGGAGGGCGGCGCTCCGTCGCCGCCAAGGTCGTTGCAACAGCTTGCAGCTTCAACAAAAACTCGTCCATGCGCTGAAGCGCAGAGCGCGCGGCTTGGAGGCCGTCGAAGGTAAAGTTGAGCGGGTCGCGATAGTGACAAGAGAGAAGCGCATAGCGAATCTCGCGTCCCGTCCAGCCTTTGGCGAGCAGGTCGCGGAGGGTGAAGAAGTTGCCAAGCGACTTGCTCATCTTCTTGCCTTCGACGAGCAGGTGCGCGTTGTGGAGCCAGTATTTCACGAACGGTTTGCCGGTCGCGGCTTCGCTTTGGGCGATCTCGTCCTCGTGGTGCGGGAAGACAAGGTCTTCGCCGCCGCAATGGATGTCGAAGCTCGGGCCAAGATGTTTCATGCTCATCACGCTGCACTCGATGTGCCAGCCGGGACGGCCTTCGCCCCACGGCGACGGCCATTTCACCGGGCCGTCATCCTCGTTCCACGCTTTCCAGAGCGCGAAGTCGGCCATCTGTTCCTTGGCGTACTCGTCCTGTTTGACGCGCGCGCCGGAGAGTTGCTCGTCGAGCTTGCGATGCGAGAGCTTGCCGTATTCGGGGAACGATTGGATGGAGTAATAGACCGAGCCGTCGTCGGCAACGTAGGCGTGTTGGCGGGCGATCAGCGTCTCGATCAGCTTGATGATGTCGGGAATCGTCTCCGTGGCGCGCGGCGTAATGTGGGCGCGCTTGATGTTCAACGTGTCGAGGTCGCGGAAGAACTCCGCCGTGTAGAAGCCGGTGAATTCGGCAAGCGTCTTGCCGGTCTCGCGCACCGTGCGGATGATCTTGTCCTCGACGTCGGTGATGTTCATCACGTGCTGGACGGCAAAACCCTTGTACTCCAGATACCGGCGAAGCAAATCCTCAAAGGTGAACGCCCGCAGGTTGCCGATGTGGGCAAAGTTATAGACTGTCGGGCCGCAGGTGTAGATGCCGACGCGCGGGGGCGCAAGCGGGACGAAGTCTTCTTTCCGTCGTGTGAGCGTGTTGTAGAATTTCATGCTTCCACTGAGGCAATGGCGACGACCGCGATGCCTTCCTTGCGTCCTGTGAATCCCATGTGTTCGCTCGTTGTGGCCTTGACGCCCACTTGTGAGGGCTTGACGCCGAGATTGTGGGCGAGAATCTCCTGCATCTTGGGGATGAACGCCGCCAGTTTCGGTTGTTGTGCCACAATCATGGCGTCCACATTGTTGATGCGACCACCGGCCTGTCGGACCCGCTCGGCACATTCGTGGACGATGACCATGCTGTCCATGTCCTTGAATGTCATGTCGCTGGGCGGATAGAACTTCCCGATGTCGCCGAGCGCCATCGCGCCGAGCAGCGCATCGGCAATGGCGTGCGCCAGCGCATCGGCGTCGCTGTGTCCTTTGAGGCCGTGCGAGTGCGGAACGTTCACGCCGCCGAGGATGAGGGGGCGTTCCGCAACAAACTGATGGACGTCAATGCCGATGCCGGTGCGAACCATCGTCTAGCTCGCGGTTCCGGTGTTGCCCCGGCTTGCCAGTTGTTTTTCGAACTGCTGGAATGAGTCGCCAAGGCGCTTTTCTGTTCCCTGCAACTTCGCGTCCACGCCCGCCTTGATTTGTTCAAGCTGCCTGGCAGCGGCGTCTTGCGCGCTTTTCAATTTCGCTTCGACATCCGCCCGGATGGCGTCCAACTTCTTGTCGCTGGCGGCTGCTTGTTTGTCCGCCCGCGCCGCAAAGGCATCCAGTTGTGCCTGCTGCGCTTGGGCGCCCTCGACGAGGTTCTTTGCGAGCGACTGATTGAATTCCTTGAGGGTGGCGGCGATTTCCTGGCGCATCGTCTGGGTTTGGCCGGTAAAATCCCGGCGCAACTGGTCGAGCTTCGACGCGTTCTCCTGTTGTACGGCATCGAGTGTCTTTTCCAACCCTGACCGCATCTCGGTGAAGGTTTGATTGAGTGAATCCGACATGGTCTGCAACGCGTGACGTTGCTCGGCGAGCGACAATCTGGTTTCCTCGCGGCCCCTTGCGATTTCGTCCTTGATCGAGCGATCCAGCATCTGCTGGGATTTCTCGATCGTTTCAAACGACTGTTGGAAGCGCGGCACATCCACCGTGGCGTTTCGACGGAATTGCAGCAGTTCCAGAAGCACGGCGATGACCAACAGCGCGATGACACAGATAAACAGTATTTCAGACATGGCTTTGTTCCTTTCGAATGACCGGAAGTGTAGGCAGTTACAGCACGGTCGTCAATGCTGTGTTTCCGCTGTGTTTCCGCTGCAACGGCGGGCGCACTCACGCCGACGGTGGGCGATACCGTCGCTGGAAACGATTGGAGGTTGTGTCTGTCAAGGCCCGCACCGCGTCAGGCCTGACAATTCCGCCAACCACCTCCTCGATCTCGGCCACGTTGAAGGGTTTGCCAATCCACCGGTTGCCTGTTCCCTCGACGAAGGAGCGCGTCTTTGGATTAAGGGTGTCTCCTGTGAGGAAAACCATTCGGCGAGACAGTTCGGGATGCTCAGTTGCCACAACGCGATACAAGGTTTCCCCGTCCATCCCAGGCATGCCGATGTCTGTCAACACCAGATCGTAAGGTTTCGCCCGGATAAGTTCGAGCGCGTCTTTCCCATTGCCCACGGCTTCGACGTCATAATCGTCGGCCACGAAGATGTCCGTCAGGACCTCTCGAATGCCCGTCTCGTCGTCCACGATCAGGATTCGTGGTTTGCGCGCGGCGCCCGTCTCGTCGGTCAATAACGGCTGCGGCACGGCATCCTTTTTCGCTTCCTCCTCGCACGGCACAATCAGCAACTCGACAAAAAACTTTGCGCCGTGACCCGCCTCGCTTTGCGCCCAGATCTTGCCGCGGTGCTCCTGCATGATCGTGTTGGAAATCGAAAGCCCCAAGCCCGTGCCTTTTCCAGCCGCTTTCGTTGAGAAAAACGGATCGAAAATCTTGTCCATGACTGACGCTGGAATCCCCGGGCCGGTGTCCGCCACGATGACCCGGATATGAAAACCAGTGGTCTCGGTCGAAACCCTGATCCGCCGGTCGGTCGTCTGCTCGCTCATGGCGTGGAGGGCATTGGTGATGAGATTGTTCAGGACCTGTTCAATCTGCTGCGGGTCGGCCTTGGTGGGCGGGAGTTCGGGCGCGAACTGCATTTCACACTGAACGCGCTGCGCGCGACATTCCGCCTCGCGCACTTCGAGCACGCCCGCCACGAGGTCGTTCACGTTCATCACGCGCAACTGCGGCTGGCAGGGGCGGGCGAATGACAGCATGTCACGCACGATCTTGGCCGCCCGATCGCTTTCGTGGACAATTTTCCGCAGGATGTTCTTGGTCTTGGAGTCAGTCTGCGCCTGTTTGGCCATCAACTGGGCGTAGGCCACCACGACGGCCAGCGGATTGTTCAACTCGTGCGCCACGCCCGCCACCAACTGGCCGAGCGACGACATCTTTTCCGCGCGGCGCAGCACTTGTCCGATTGTCTTCTCCGGCTCGACTTCCCGCAGATTGATCTGGAGAGCCGTCCTGTTCCACCAGCGAATCACGTGTGTGTTTCCTTCACACAAGATCATTGCCTCGTCTTTTCGCGCCAGAAGCGCTTCCTGGTGCGGCCTGAACAGCGCCCCCAACGCTGCGCGGTGATCCAACACGTTGTCCCTGGTGTCTCGCAGATCGGGACACAGTTCGGTCATGCGCATCCGTGTCAATTCGGCAAGGCTGTATTTGAGCATCCGCTCCGCTGTGCGGTTGGCGTACAAGACGTTCAACGTTTGAAGGTCCAGCACGAAAACCCCGCTGTCCGTGGCATCAAGCACCTCGCGGTATCCCCGTTCTGAAAACTCAGCCTCCTCCATCAGCACCATTCCCACAGCGATGGCCAGCGTTGAGGCGGCCAGGCTCGCGTACGCCATCATTTCCGTGATTGGCCACAGTGTCATCACCGGCAAGAGCAGCAGGAATGCGCCCCACGAGACCAAGCCGGCCGCCAACAGTTCGGACGACCGTTCTCGCCGCTGCCAGTATATCCGCCCCATGTGGATTCCGGACATGGCCAGCAGCAGATGTCCCATCGCCGCCATCCATTGCCACTGGGGCCAAAGAAAAGCCCCAGCGCACGCCATCGCCATCACGGCGGCAGTGCCGCCATATAAAATCCATTTTTCACGGCGCGCATTCGTCATCTGCAATCCGCCCAGCAAGAACAAGGCGAAGCTCGCCAAGGCGGTTCCCAAAGCAAGTATCGGCAATACCTGTTCGTCGTTTTGTTTCTGCGCGGCGAGCATTGTGGTCAGGTGAAACGAAAAGAATGCCCACCCGCCGGTCCAGAAATTGAACAGGTTCTTGCCCGTGCGCCATCGGAGAAACCCGCTCGCCGCCACCACGGCGCCCGCACACACCAACGCCGCGATCAACGTCGCGATCACCCACTCCCGCGTAAACAAGCACGCCTTCCAGTCTGGCAGGCTCATGCAGAATGCAGTTGCCATGATCACCACCTCCGGTCGTTGACGGTTTCGCTGCTCACACCTATAATCCACGCCATGAACTTCCGACTCGTCTGCACCACTGTTTTCAGCCAAAGAGTACCCGCGCTCATTCTTTTTTGCCACGAAAAAGAACGACCCGCTGTTCCGATTCCTTTCCGCAACCTCCTGGATCGGCTCCCGCGCAAGGAATTCAACGGCGCGGACAAACAACTGCTGCTCCTGCACAGCGGCGCGAGTCATCTTCTTCTGGCCGGCCTCGGCAAACGGGGCGGGGTGACTCCCGAAAAAATCCGGCGGGCCACCGGCGCCGCCGTGAAACGCCTCGGCTCCATCGGCATCACCCAAGCCGCCGTGCAACTCGGCATGGATCAACTTGTCCCCACGGTGGAAGCGGCCATCCTTGCTTCCTACCAATTCCTCAAGTTCAAGGCCCCGTCCGACAACCACACAGCGCTCAAATCGCTCACTCTCTGTCTTCCGAAAGACGCCGACTTGGCTGTCGCCAAGGCTCTGCTCGCCCGCGCGCGAGTCATCGCCGAGTCCGCCAACTACGCGCGCGCCATTGGGAATCTGCCCGCCAATCTTGTCTATCCGGAAGTTCTTGCCGACCACGCGCGTTCTCTCGCTGAAGAATGTCACCTCGCCTGCACGGTTCTCGACAAGCCCGCCCTCGAATCCGCCGGTTTCGGCGGCCTGCTCGCCGTCGGCTCCGGCAGCGCGCGCGACCCGCGCCTCATCGCCCTTGCGTATAACCCTGAACCGAGAACCGAGAACCGTGAACCGATTGCGTTGGTCGGCAAAGCCCTCACTTTCGATTCCGGCGGCATCTCCATCAAACCGGCTGACAAGATGGACGAGATGAAATTCGACAAGTGCGGCGGCCTCGCTGTTCTCGGCGCCATGCGCGCCATTGCGACCCTTCGTCTTCCGCTCCACGTCATCGGTGTCATCGCCGCCGCCGAGAACATGCCCAGCGCCACCAGTTACCGGCCCGGCGACATCGTCACCAGCTACAAAGGCAACAACAAACGCGCTGTCACCATCGAAGTGCTCAATACCGACGCCGAAGGCCGCGTCGTTCTCGGCGATGCGCTCACGTACGCCCGCGAACGAAACCCGCAAGCGATCATTGATCTTGCCACGTTGACCGGCGCCTGTGTCGTCGCCCTCGGTCCCTTCGCGGCCGGCGTGCTCGGCAACGATGAGCAGCTTCAGCAACAACTCCGCGCCGCCGGCGAACGCACCGGCGAACGCCTCTGGCCGTTGCCGCTCTGGCAGGAGTACAAGGACAAAATCAAGAGCGACGTCGCCGACATCAAGAACACCGGCGGTCGCGACGGCGGGGCCAGCACTGCGGCTGCGTTTCTCGCCAAGTTCGTTGGCGACACGCCGTGGGCGCACCTCGACATCGCCGGCACGGCGTGGACGACCGAGGAGCATCCTTACTTGGGGAAGGGGGCCACTGGCTTTGGTGTCCGCCTCCTGCTCGATGCGTTGCAGCATTGGAAATAGAAATCCCGCCATTGACTTTGCGGCAGGCAGAACGTATCAAGGCGGCGTCTTATGGAACGTAAAACCCTTGACCAACGAGAAGAAATGAGCGACTTGGAGCGCCTCCGTCACTCCTGCGCGCACGTCATGGCCGCCGCCATCGCCAAGCTCTGGCCAGACGCCCAATTCGCCGACGGCCCAGCGGTTGACAATGGTTTCTACTACGATGTCGAGCTTTCACACCGCATTACGCCGGAGGATTTCCCCAAAATCGAAGCGGAGATGAAGGCGATCACCAAGGCCAATGCCCCTTTCGAGCGGGTCATCGTCTCCCGCGCTGAGGCGCTGAAACTCGGCGAAACCGGTCACCTCGGCGCGCTCGCAGACCGCAGCGTTCCCAGCAAATTCAAGCTCGACCTGCTCAAGGACATTCCTGAAGGCGAAGATATTTCCTGCTACCGCAGCGGCGACTTCCTCGATCTCTGCGCCGGACCGCACGTCATGCGGACTGGTAACATCCGCGCGTTCAAACTCACCACAGTCGCCAGCGCCTACTACAAGGGCGACGAGAAGAACCCGCAACTCCAGCGCATCTACGGCACTGCGTTCCCGAACAAGACGGAGTTGGACGCCTACTTCGCGATGCTTGAAGAGGCGAAAAAGCGTGATCATCGGAAAATCGGCGCCGAGATGGGCTTGTACGTAATGGACACCGAATACACTGGCCCCGGCCTGCCGCTCTGGCTGCCGAAGGGCGCGGCAATTTGTGAGCAGTTGGAGAAGCTTGCGAAGGAAACCGAATTTGCAGGCGGATATGTTCTGGTAAAGACGCCGCACGTAGCGAAGGAAAAGATGTACAAGACCAGCGGCCATCTCCCGTACTATGCCGAGAGCATGTTTCCCCCGATGGAAGTGAAAGAGGCGGGCGAAGGGACGGAAACTGCAGACCGTTATTACCTCAAGGCGATGAACTGTCCGCATCACCACCGCATCTTCGCGGCGGAACAGCGCAGTTATCGCGACTTGCCGTTGCGCCTCGCCGAATATGGGTGTTGCTATCGCTACGAGCAGTCAGGTGAATTGTTCGGCTTGATGCGTGTTCGTTCGCTCAACATGAACGACTCGCACATCTACTGCACACCGGAACAGTTCGCGGCGGAGTTCAATGCGGTCAACGAGATGTACTTGAAGTATTTCAAGATCTTTGGGCTGGAGAAGTATCAAATGCGTTTCAGCACCAGCGCCCCCGAAGGGATGGGGAAGAAGTACGTGGACGAACCGGAACTCTGGAAACAGACCGAAGACATGGTGCGTCACGTTCTCAAAGATAGTGGTATCAATTACATTGAGGTCCCCAACGAGGCTGCGTTCTACGGTCCCAAGATTGACGTGCAGGTCTGGAGCGCTATTGGGCGCGAGTTCACCATCGCCACGAACCAGGTGGACTTCGCCGTGCCGAAACGTTTCGGCCTGACCTACCGCGATAAGGACAACACCGACAAGACACCGCTCTGCATTCATCGCGCCCCGCTCGGCACGCACGAGCGGTTCATTGGATTCCTTATCGAGCATTACGCCGGCAATTTCCCGCTTTGGCTCGCACCCGAACAGGTGCGCGTCTTGACCATTGGCGAGGATGCGGCTGTCGTCGAGTTCGCTCGTGGCATCCTGAATGAGCTGCGGGCGGCGATGGTTCGCGCCGATGCCGATTACGGCACCGACAAGATCAACGGCAAAATTCAACGCGCGGAACAAGCCAAAGTCCACACGATGCTCGTGGTCGGCCCGCGTGATGTGGCAGCGGGTGCCGTCAGCGTCCGTGTCCACGGCAAGGGCAACCAAGGCGTGAAGCCGCGAGCAGAAGTGATTGCGAACATTTTACAGGCAATCCGCGAACGATGCCCGTGATCCATACAGTTGAGCAGCTCGAAGACCGCTTGAGCGAACCGACGCCGGGCTTGCTTGACTCATTGCGTCAAGCGCCGGGCGACATCATCGTGCTGGGCGTCGGCGGTAAAATGGGGCCGACGCTTGCGCGCATGGCGCGCCGTGCGCTCGACCAGCTTGGTCGTCGCGACCGCGTGTTCGGTGTTGCGCGCTTCTCCGCGCCCGGATTGCCGGTGCAATTGCAACAGCACGGCGTCGAGCCGGTTGCTTGCGACTTGCTGGACCGCGACGCCGTGCGGCAGTTGCCCGATGCGCCGAACATCATTTTCATGGCCGGTCAGAAATTCGGCACGAGCCAGGGACCGGAATTGACGTGGGCGATGAACGCGCTCGTGCCGTCACACGTGGCAGACAGGTATCGGCAGTCGAAGATTGTGGCGTTTTCGACCGGCTGCGTTTATCCGCTCGTTCCGGTCAGCAGCGGCGGTTCGCGTGAAGCCGATGATCTGGGGCCGCCCGGCGATTACGCCAATTCTTGCGTGGGACGCGAGCGTGTCTTCACGTTCTATTCGAACCGCAACGGCACGCCGGTGGCCTTGGTGCGGCTGAATTACGCCATTGATTTGCGGTACGGTGTGTTGCTCGACGTGGCGCTCAAGGTTTGGCGCGGCGAGCCGGTGGATGTGACAATGGGCCACGCGAACGTCATCTGGCAGCGCGACGCCAACGCGCACGCGTTGCAGTGCCTCGGCCACGCCGCCAGTCCGCCATTCATTCTCAATGTGACAGGAACGGAAACCATTTCGATTCGCGAAGTCGCTGCTCAGTTTGGCAAACTACTTGATCGTCCCGTCCGCATCACCGGGCAGGAGGCGCCGACTGCCTGGCTCAACAACGCTGCGAAAGCGCATCAATTGTTCGGACCGCCGTCGGTCGGCGTCGGGCAACTCATCGAATGGACTGCCGATTGGGTGCGGCGGGGCGGGGCAATGCTCGGCAAACCAACACATTTCGAGGTGCGCGATGGCAAGTTTTGATTTCCGTGCTGCGTTGCAACGCGGGCTGGTCATCCCGGCGCATCCGCTCGCATTGACTGCCGAGCGACGGCTCGACGAACGCCGTCAACGGGCGTTGTCGCGCTATTACATCGCCGCCGGCGCCGGCGGACTGGCCGTGGGCGTTCACACGACACAATTTGAGATTCGCGATCCCAAGGTCGGTTTGTTCGAGCCGGTGTTGGCATTGGCTGCTGACGAAATGGCACGAGCCGGGCAACCGGTGGTGCGCATCGGCGGCATCTGCGGACAAACCCGGCAGGCGGTAGGGGAGGCTGAGATGCTTCACCGACTTGGGTATCACGCCGGACTGCTGAGCCTTTCGGCGTTGCGCACAGCCAGCGAAGAGGAGCTTCTCGCGCATTGTCGGGCGGTGGCAGCCGTGCTTCCGGTGATCGGGTTTTATTTGCAACCGGCCGTCGGCGGGCGTCTCCTGCCATACACGTTTTGGCGGCGGTTCGCGGAAATTGAGAAGGTTGTGGCGATCAAGATCGCCCCGTTCAACCGTTACCAGACCCTCGACGTGGTGCGCGCCGTCGTCGAGTCCGGCCGCGACGATATCGCGCTCTACACCGGCAACGACGACAATATCGTCGTGGATTTGATTACACAGTTTTGGGGACGGCGCATCGCCGGTGGTCTGCTCGGCCACTGGGCGGTCTGGACGCGACGCGCGGTTGAACTGCTGGCCGAGTGCCACGCGCAACGCGCCACGCTGCCACGCGCGATCGAGGTAACGGACAGCAACGCGGCGTTTTTCGACGCGGCAAACGGTTTTGCCGGCTGCATCGCCGGGTTGCACGAGGTGCTGCGGCGCCAAGGGTTGCTGGAGGGGATTTGGTGTTTGAATCCGAAGGAAATGCTCGGTCCGGGGCAGCGCGAGGAAATTGATCGAGTGTATCACGCCTACCCGCACCTCAACGATGATGAGTTTGTCGCGGCACACCGCGACGAGTGGTTGCGATGAACGCCGCCGACTTGCTCACGCAACTGGTCAATTTCCGCACCGACCAACGCGAGGCGGAACAGGCGGCGTTTCTAGCGCGGCTGCTCGAATCGTGGGGCGCCCGTGTTCGATTGCAGGAAGTGGCCCCCGACCGTCCCAATCTGATCGCCACGTTTGACGGGCGCGATGCAACGCGGTCGGTCATGTTCGAAGCGCATGGCGACACTGTCGGTGGCGATGCGCCGTTCGTCGCCAGTATCCGTGATGGACGCCTGTATGGACGGGGTTCGTGCGACACAAAAGGTTCCATGACGGCGATGTTGATGGGTATCCGTGAGGTATTGGAGCGCGACGGTGGTGTGCCGGTGACGCTGCATTTTGTCTCGACTTGCGACGAAGAGCTTGGCGCGGCAGGCGCGCACGCGCTGATGGCCGTTGGTTTTCGTGCTGACTGGGCATTGGTTGGCGAGCCGACGGGATTGCAGATTGTTTATGCGCATAAAGGCGCAGTACGGGTCACGATTCGCACGTCGGGCATCGCGGCTCACAGTTCCACGCCGGAGCGTGGGGTCAACGCCATTTATACAATGCGCGCACTCTTGGAGCGGTTGGAGCGTTGGCAGCCAACAGTCCGTCATCCGGTGCTTGGCGCGCCGACGCTGAGTGTCGGAACGATCCACGGCGGCTCGCAGGTCAACGTGGTGCCGGCGTCCTGCGAAATCGAGGTGGATCGTCGCTTGGTGCCCGGCGAATCGGTCGAGGCGGCTGTTGCCGAGATGCTCGGCGAGTGGAAGGCGGAGACCGAGGTCACGGCGTTTTACCCGCCGTTGGACGGAGATCTGAACGGAGCGGCGGCGGAGGCGATGAAGTCAGCGTGTCGCAAGGTATTGGGGCGCGCGGAGTTCGTGGTTGCGCCGTATGCGTCCGATGCCGGGGTGTTTCAGGCGGCAGGCATCCCGAGCCTGTTGTTTGGGCCAGGGGACGCGGCGCAGGCGCACAGCCGCGACGAATTCATTGAATTGGATCAAATCACACGGGCGGCCCAGGTCTATGCCGCGGCGCTGGGCGCATCTTGACACTGCCACTATCATGGGGGCGTGAACGGCACCCCACCCACGTCTCACGAACCACCAACCGTGAGAGGACCATGAACACATCATCAGAACCAGCCCGCTCGCTGCGGGAACTGG
>Ga0194112_10002304_pt1 | contig 27447 bp, 12 predicted proteins | sample TA2MahC400mmetaG_FD_146191 | JGI IMG/M metagenome (GOLD analysis project Ga0194112, IMG submission 146191) | Freshwater microbial communities from Lake Tanganyika, Tanzania - TA2015016 Mahale Deep Cast 400m | ecosystem: Environmental > Aquatic > Freshwater > Lake | place: Tanzania: Lake... | reverse complement strand
ATCTTGGCGGACCGCCCAAGGCCGATAACTGACCCTCTTGAAGTTGCACAGGTAATAAACAAGCTGTGGTATTTCGTAACTCATTCTATTGCTGGCAGGCCCGGAAAAACCCTAAATAGAGCAGATCTTGAAGCCATCTTATCAAAAGAGACCACTGCAAAGATTGATAGAGAAAATTTGAAAATCTTGGCAGCTGATAGCGCAAGGACAGCTGCTGGTGTTGAAAATCTTGAAAAGGTGATGTCGGTCGTCCTATTTGAGCAAGCAACTAAACACATTCAATATGCAACACCAGTCCAGGTAATCGAACAACAGACCTACCAATCGAACCTCCCGCCATTGCCAAAACCCTGTGCAGACAGATCTCAAGAGATTGTGAAAATCCAGGATGCATTAAATAGTGCGGGATTCTTGTGGATTTATGGCTCAACAGGATATGGGAAAACCACACTTGCCAATCTCTATGCTCGGCAGACCTTAAGCACGGGGATGTGGTTCAGACTCAGAAACTATTCCGACTTCAACCTAATATCAGCTCTCCAGAAAATTTACCTGATTATTAGTTCTCAATTAAAGGAAAGAGAGATTGTTGTTTTGGACGACCTTAGCAATATTGAACAACAGACTTATACAATCGAATTGCTTTCAAAGACTTTTGATTATGCTAAAAAGAACTCTGCTAAAATGATAATAACAAGCCAGTACCGGCTTCCCTCACGGTTGAGGGCGCAAATAGGTGATGGGCCTTTTGAGTATGTCGCTCCAGAAATGTCGGAGGCAGACATAAGCCTTCTGTTGAATCGTTACGGCCTTGATGATGATAATCTGATTCGTTTTTGGTCAACATATATTCTTGCCTCCACAAGCGGCCATCCTCAATTGGTTGGTGCCTTTGCAGCTTATGCAAAGGAGAACGGATGGATTTTCACCGCTGGAATGCTAGTACAACAACCACGATCCGTCAATGAGGTGAAAGCTGAAAGTCGCAAATTGTTAGCTGAGACCATTAAAAATGATGAGGCACGGGAGTTCGCACGATATTTGTCATTAATCAGTGGCCCATTTGATAGGGAATTTGCATTAAATATCGGGAACGCAGCTCCAGGACTGAAAGAACCTGGCCGCGCTTTGGATACGCTTGTCGGCCCCTGGGTTGAGTCACTCGGAAACGACATCTACTCGCTATCTCCATTATTAAAGGGATATGCTGAAGCGGATATCGGGAAAGATGGAATTGAACAATATTACGTTGTCATCTGCGTTGCATGGCTAAAAAAAAGGACGTTAACTCCCTTTGAGCTCGTCCAGGCTATGATCGCAGCTCTAACTGCAAAAATAGATCCTCTCATCGTTAAACTCTGCGGAATACAATTCAACACAAGCCCAGAGGATTTTAAAACAATATCCAAGGAACTATTTTTTATCCCTCATTTGTATATAGAATCAAAAGCCCAGCTTACCGGTATTCACCCTATGGCCAGGTTCATGTTCAGGTATTTCCAGCTTAAGATTACTGAAAACAATGAGGATTGGAAATCATATCTGAGGATATATTTGCAGATACAAAAAGAAATCAACGACTTAGATCTAAGCAGCCTGGAATATAAGATGTGCTTGTGGGTGTTCTATATCGATACAATCATCAGAACAAATACACCTGTCCCTGCTAAAGATAGGGTACTGCAAGCACTTACAATAATAGAAATGGTTCACAACAATGAACTTAGTGAAATCACCTCTTTTCTCGATTCCGATAAATTGCAGATAGATACTCTTTTGATGATTGCTGCACATAATATCAATACCTATCAGGAACTGGAGTTTCTTTTAACTGAATTGAAAAAAAAATCTGCTGATATTGTTTCCAGTTTTTTCAGCGGATTTGAGATGTATCCTGATAGTCTATCATTGATGATAGATATGGTTTGGCTAAATGAAAGTAAAAAAGATGATCCTGAGTGGGATAAATGTATCAATGTTTTTTCTGAGGCTATGGAGTTTGCCAAACGACATGGCAATGAGTGGCTTTTGGCCAGCGCTGCAAGAGGCATCATAGTCGTTTATGACGAATACCTAGGTGATAGCGCAAAGGCTCTTCAGATGGCTGACAAATCAAGGTCTTTACTGGGCACCTCTCATCCCCTTATCGATCTTCAAGAAGCGACTGTTTGTTTCAGATCGGATCAATACGAAAAGGTAATTAAGATTATATCCAATCTTGAATCTTCATTACCGCCCGAAATTGTGCCAATCCACAGAATACACGCTTTGAGAAGAGCGATTCGAAGCGCAGGTGAGTTGAAACAGTGGGATAAAGCCAGTTATTTTGCTGAACGTGGGCTGCAAACCAGCCAGTATCTTATCATAGAAAAGATGAAGGAATTAGCACTCATGAGCTTTGAGGCGGAACTGGGTTGGAGCTGCCATGAAAAAGGTGATCTTGATGAAGCTACCAGGAATTTTGAGTCTGTTCTAACCAAAATGGAACAGGTATTAAATCAAGAATATCCGCTTTTTAATATATTCCGCTTGAGATTCGGTAGCGCATTAGCATGGCTTAGCCACACATGGAAAATGAATGACACTGTAATACAATTAAAGACGTCCATATCAAAGCCTTTCGCGGGGATGTTTGCAAATTTTGAAGACCCGCCGGAAGAAACAAAAGACCATACAGTGCAAGCCTATCCATTGTTATGGGCTCATCTTGCCAAGTATTCAGCTTCTTTTGCCGATATGGATTTTATCGATTCGATAGCAAAACGCGCTAAAATCCGAATAGACGGCAAACAATTTTTTCTCGCATTAACTAAAACTTATCATGCAATTTATCTTAACTCCATGGTGAAGAGAGAATTTGACAGGGCGCTTGAGGCTGGCATGGCATACGCAAAATTGTTCGCGATGCTCCCTGACTATAAAACATCAATGGGCGATCGTTGGAATTTGAATGAGCCTGTGGATATAGATAGTCATCTGCAAAATCTCGATCAAGGATTTTATGATAAGTGGTCTGAAAGCCTATCCGCATTTATTTTAGAGCCTATGATGATGTATATCTGTGCTTTAGATGAACAGCCCAAATTTGACTTTTCAAGATGGGTTGATCAGTTTATGAATACTTTTGGAGAACAACACAGATCCGTAAAATTTATAAAGTGGATGAAAAAAGCGATCTCTGCAGCCTTTGGTAACAGAGATGCGATCGAAATGATTAGGAAGGACGCGTGGGAGGCTTCTATCGAATCAGAACAAATCCGGAGATTGAGCATTTTGGCTATGTGTGTATCTTCAAATGCTCAGCTTTCAGAGACTTTGAGCGCTCAATTCTCAATGCTCAAAACTATGATGCTGCCCGTAATGGCAAACAGTTGTTGGGCAATATTTTTCTATAGGATGGTTGCAAAACGATGGACTTATTTAGCAAATAATCAAAAGTTTTTGATGGTTTCACCTAGGATTTGGTCTGATAAGATTATTTATGCAATTTTAGTTTCGGCTCCTACGGCATCAGATGTTGCAAAGCTCCTTTTATTGGTAGGTGAAGCAACCACAACTACATGGCCTAAAGAAATGTTTTCTGAATTACGAGAGATATCGCAGTGAAAATCAAATATCTTGATCTGAAGGCGGTTTATACAATCCGAGTTTGTGAAAGAACAAGAGATCAGATACTGGAGGCGATGGACATAGAGACATTGGTGATTTGTTGACTTATTGATAAATAAATAGGATTACCCAACAAGCGGCTGCATGAGGGTTCTGACCACTACGTGGCCAGAACCTGTGAGCCTTAGCATTTATGTAACGCCTCGTGTTGGAAAGGTGACTAGCATCACGAAAAACGGTGACAAAACGATGCAAGAAACGGTGATGTCAAGTATAATACTTATCAGATGAATCAGTTACTTTGTCAACGTGTTGAAGATCTCAAATTTGCCCTATTGTCTCTGCCAGCCACGGGTGAAAAAGGCTTCGAGGGGCTTATAGGAGCGACACTACGTGAGATTTCTGGGGTGCCTTTCAGGCTCGCAGGCAGCGGATCGCAGTTCGGCGTCGATGGCAAGCCGGCTTACGAAGGGGATGTTATTTGCTTCGAAGGCAAGCGTTATGCCGATACGGTTCCTCGGACTGAGGTACTCTCAAAGATTGCAGAGCTTTCGATACACGACACCGAAATTGACATTTGGGTTCTTGGTGCGACTTCCCAGATCAGAAGCCAACTCGCAGATGATGCGCGCGGGCTCGGAGCTAAGGATGGCATTATCGTTTTGATCCTCGACTGGTCTGAAACTGACCTACCCCCTTTAGCGGTTGCCTTGGCAATGGGCGGAGTACGGGTGCAAGAATTCCTAAAGAGCAACGTCAGTGACGATAAGACGCTTCGGAAGGCAATTGCAGCCCTCGACGCCATCAGAAATTCTCAGGAATTTACTCCCCACGCCGACCGGATACGGGCACAGTGCAATGAGCCCGCAGTGGGATGGACACTCGCGCGAAGAGCGAACGCTGACTGGCTGAATGACGCATTCTCCAGCAGGAAAGTGGCGAAATTGAGACTTGGGCAACCTCTGTCGCCGGGCGACTCAGCTGCGGCAGTCCTGCAGCGCAAGACTTTAACCGACAAACTGCATCCCTATCTCACCACCGCAGCGGACGAGTCGTTAGTTTGCATTCTCGGCGGCGAGGGTAACGGCAAATCCTGGATAGTCGCGCAAAGCTGGCTTGCCCTGGCGCATAAGCCGCTGATGATCTTCATGAGTGCGGACGATTTCGCCGAAACAGCGGGGCTAAATGATGTCGTTGATCTTCTTATCTCCAAACTCATCAAACAAACCGGGGATCGGGATACCGCAACCACCCGGGAGCGGTGGCGCAGGAGGCTGGGGCAATGGCGGGGCAGCCCGGCCATAGATAGTCCTCGTCTTATCGCTGTTATCGATGGTGTCAACCAAAGGCCTAAAGCCGACTGGGCGCGTATTATCGGGAGTGTTAGTGATGAGCTGACCCAGCTTGGTGGCCGTCTTATCGTTACGGCGCGCACACCGTACTTCCGTGACCATATAAAGAACCGCCTTTCTGTACGTTTCACTGAAATTGACGTGCCGGAATGGACAGAGCATGAACGCGACAAAATCCTTACCGGGCATGGTATAAAGACGTCGGACCTGCATCACGCCGTAGCGACATCGCTTCGTAACCCGCGCCTTCTGGGAATCGCTCTTGAGCTTCTGGATAAAGCTGATATCACCAATTTCGAAGAACTCAGCGTCAGTCACCTTCTCTTCAAGCATATACGGATGAGCGAGCGGGATGCTCCTGTACCGCAGCCGGCGTGGGAATTTGCGCGGCGATTGCAGAAGCATGCGCAGGAGATTATATCCAGGGTGCAAGCGAAACAGCAGGACGACCTCAATATTTTTAAGGACGATATGGGAATGGTTGCGGATGGTCGTTTCTTTAAAGCGGTTGATGGGGATCCTACGCGCTATTCCCTGAAAGATGATGGTCTCACACTGGCGTTGGGTTTTGCTGTAATTGACCGGCTGCGGACCGCGAAAAGGAACTCCCGCAATCTTGATGCTGAGTTGGACGCAATAATTGAACCTATCGTAGCACTGGATGACACGGCAGATGTCATCATAGCGGCGTTGACGGTGGCCGCGGCAGATGGACGCTACGAACCTGATATTGCCGCCGCCCTCATAAAAGGGTTCGCAGTGCTCCAGAACCCTGACCAAATCAAATTTCCCGCCTTCACAGGATTGGCGAAAAGGAGACCGCAAGGATTTATGGACGCGGCACATGCGCTCAGTCTTTCTGGGGGGCATCAGCCCAACTTCGACTGGATACGGGGTGCACTGATCTTAGCAGGCAGAGACAGTCGCGCGTGGCAGGATATGGTCGCTCAGGTGCGCTCTTGGCTATCAGTCTACTCTCTATCCCCAGAGCGTGGAACCCTTTCGCATCCCGCACGCGATCCGCAGGAAAAAGTGCGGGCAGACCTTGAGAAGAACCGTAAAAAGATCGAAGAGAAGCTTCAGACTTTGTCGGTGCATGAGCGGGCGATTTTGGAGAATTTGCCGAAAGAAGAGGGCGATTTGAGCAGGCTGTCACGCCTTGCCCTGTTGCTGCTGGCCGGGAAGTCTCTGGCACCGTTTGCGAGAAGTCTTCTGAACTGGAGTTTTTCGTATGCTCTAAATTCTGACCACACCGCGCCGTACAAGGATTTCATGCATCTTGTGAGTCTGAACCGGGCTGACTGGCCACAGACCCGTACGGCCTTGCTGGAGGAAAGTGTTCCGCTACGCGAAGCAAACGTGTCGACGACAGGGAAATGGACGCTGGTGACTATCCTGCGTGCAACGGGTCACTCCGATGATGGCAAGGAAGCACAGTCTTTAGTGAAGGAACTCACTAAAGACTGGCCCACCTTCGAAGGCTGGCGCCTTATTGAGAATTACTGCACAACAGACCCTTGCGATCCCTTATCTGAAGATCCGGAAAATGTGACACGAACCGCAGAGCAATACGCGGCAATCGATGTTAGCAAATTGCGACAGAGTATGGGTCGGGCATCTGAAGATCATTTCTTTGACATGGCACGTCCCGGTATCGCCCGGTTCAAGCCGGATGTCGCGGTCGCAAAGCACATCGAATTCGTAGCAGACGTTCTCAACCGTGCCGACTTTCCTCTACGCCAGGGTTTGCTCGAACTCCGTCAGCACAATGCCTTACTTACTATAAAAGATGCACGCGAACTCGTCAAAAAGCGGCATGAGGCGAAGTGCGTCGGTACAGGAGGAGGCCTTTCAAAGCAGGACGCGTGGTTTGTATCACAATACCACTTACTGCTGGCTTTCCCATTCCTCAGCGCCTTGGAGCAGGCCGAAATTCTATTGTCAGATGAAGCGGATGAAGATATTCTGCTTGATCTTATGGACTTAGCAAAGCCACTCGATGAGAAGGAGTTTGAGAGGTTGCTGGTAACAGCCTGCGGTGAGGATAGTGAGCGTAAGCAGTATTTGTTGCTTGCACTTGCTAACTCCACCCCCGTGCATCTGTCACCGGACTCCCGCACTCACATTACGGCCTGCTTCCGGTCAGAATCGGGACGTGTGCGGACTCAAGCCCTGGGCGTTATTGCGCAAAGTGGTGATAAAGAGCTGCTATGTCAAGTCGCCGAAAGTGACTGGAAAGCCTCGGATTTCGAAACGGAAAACGGTTTTGAATTCTGGTTTGGCTCGGTGGCACTTCTGGAAGCCGCAGAGAGGGGATTGATAGCGCATGATGAAGCACTCGACCGTATCTCAGCACACCTGTATGGCCGGGCAGCGACAATGCTTGATATCGATGCGGTACACGCAATCGCGCGCCGCATCGATGCATCGATCAATCAAGCCGCCGGTCTGGTTGGTGCTCTCGTTGCACCGGATATTGAGGTTCAAGTCCATCCATCCACACCTTACGAACCTAGCATGTTCAGTGTGAGTGAACGGTCATCAGAAGCCAAGGACATCAAGGAGGCGATGAGGCGGTTGTCGGAAAGCAGCGAAGCTTTCGAACAGCGCCAGAGACGCAACTATGATGCATTCCTTGAATTCAAGGACAATCTTACGCAGGCGAAAGCCCGCATTATCCTCGATCATATAAATCTCGAAGAATTCGCAGCCGTGGTGGCAGCGGCTGAAGAGATTGCCGATCGCTGGTATAAACTGTTTATGAACATTGCTGAGACCAAGCTGCCCGCCGTCTACAACCTTGTCCTTTTGCTGGCGCACGCTCTTGGGACGAAAGCCCCCGGCAAGGCCGAAGAGTTGTTCCGCCGTGTCAAGGATATCAAGCCGCTGGTGCGGCTCACCTTCGATAAGACTGGTGTCCAACTTGATGCAATGGCCACTTGGGCCGGCGTCCGCAATCCTATTCTGGATAACCTGCGTTTTGCGCGCCTTGATCAGGTGGGCACCGACCACGATTTATTTCTCGAGGTGTTGGCTGCCCTATTGAACGGCCAGCAGGAATTGCTAACCGCATATATCGAGGCAAAATTACGCAAGGAGGAGCCAGTAGAAGTCTCCCGCGGTATAATGGTCGCCGGTTTTTCCGATCAAAGCGAATTCAATGACGAAATTCTTAAAAGATATGAAGGCAATGCCAGCCTAATTGGAAGCGCGCAAAAGGCGGCGAAATACGCTTACGAGCGCAATGTCTGGGCGCGGCACTGGTACGAGAAAATGTGCCAGACTGACGAAAATACCGACCTTTGGCGCTATGCTGTCCTGTTTTCAAAAATTGTCGACGGTAGGTTTGCCGTCTGGCGCTCAAATTACGCGCAAAAAGGCATCCCTATCCAATTATTCGGATCTGCCGTTGACAGCGGGCTCAAAAACCGCTTCAGGCGATGGGAAAATCATCGGAACAAGAAGCTGTTCGGATCGGACGCTCCAGCGCCGATATTCATTAAGGGGGTGGATTTTAACGACTAGATTCTCTCCCAGTGCTTGTTTGTGAGTTTCGTATAGCATGAAGGGCGCTGGATTGCTTCAACATCAGCCCTTCGGACATCGGAATTTGAACGGCCACTCATGGTTGAAAACAGCCGAATCGGAGTCATGTACTGGACGTTGTATAATATTTCAGTCCACCTGACTAGCGTTCCGCTACACTATACATTGGCTGGTGACTTCATCGTTACTGTATTTTCATCAGTAATCATCAATTCGTATAATCATCCCCTGCTGAACAGTAGTAGGTGAAGCACGCAAAATTAGTGTTTATGAATCGAATATTTTTAATACTTCGTAAATTCGTCTGTGTTAATTTGAGGGAAGTTCTCAACCGCATCAGATAAAAAAGCCACGGGGTATTCCCCCGTGGCTTTTCTCGTGCAGTCTCCCAGAACGCCGGATTACAGCATTTCAAAGATACCGGCCGCTCCCATCCCACCGGCAATGCACATGGAAACGATACCCCGTTTCGCTTTACGGCGCTTCAACTCATAGAGAAGCTGTGCGGTGAGCTTCGCCCCCGTCGCTCCCAAGGGATGACCCAGAGCTATGGCACCCCCGTTGGGATTCACATCACCCGCTGCCACTCTGTCTTCGATCCCCACCGCTTTTACCGAGTAGAGGGCCTGACAGGCAAAGGCTTCGTTTATCTCAAACACATCGATGTCTTTTGTGGTCAGCCCCGCCAACTTCAGCACTTTGGGAATGGCGAAGGCGGGGCCGATACCCATTTCTTCCGGTTTGCAGCCCGCTACCGCATAATGAGAAAGGCGGGCGAGGGGTTTCAGTCCCAGGGATTTTGCTTTCTCCAAACTCATGAGCAGCGTAAAGGCCGCCCCATCGGTCATTTGGGAGGCATTACCCGCCGTGACCGAACCACCCTGTTTGAAGGGAGATCTCAATCGTGCGAGATCTTCCATTGTCGTCGGCCATCTCACACCATCATCCATGTCAAACACAACCTGTTCTCTCACCCTTTTACCGTTTTTTGTTTTTGTATACCGATACGCATTGATGGGAATGATTTCATCCTTGAATTTTCCCGCCTTGATCGCCTCGTGAGCGCGGCGGTTACTTTCCATCCCGAATCTGTCCTGATCCTCACGGGAAACGTTGTAGTTCGCCGCAACATTCTCCGCGGTGATCCCCATGGAAACATACACATTCGGCAGTTCTCCCCATTCAGGGTGAGGACGGAACATACTGCCCCCCATGGGTATGTGAGACATGGTTTCACAACCCCCGGCGATGATCACCTCCGACCAGCCGGCCCTGATCTTCGCCGTCGCGTCGGCAATAGCCTGAAGGCCGGAAGAACAGAAGCGGTTTAACGTCATGCCCGACGTGGTGATGGGAAGACCCGCTCCTATGGCAATTACTTTCGCAAGATTCATTCCCTGTTCGGCCTCGGGAAATGCGCACCCGACAATGACATCATCCACCTCTTCTGTCTTCATTACAGGGACTCTCGCCAGGAGACCCTTTAATACCTGGATACCTATTTCATCCCCCCGGGTCTGCGCAAGGCCGCCCCTTCTGTAACGTCCACCCGGGCTTCTCACGGATTCAATAATAACAGCGTCTCTCATGATCTTCCTCCTCCTTCCCTCTCAATTCCGCAAAGGTTTACCGGTGTTGAGCATGTGCATTATCCTGTCCTGTGTCTTCGCCTCTCCGCAGAGACTCAAAAAAGCTTCCCTCTCGAGGTCGAGAATTTCCTGTTCCGAAACAAGTGTGCCTTCGGGACAATCACCCCCGGAAAGCACATAGGCAAGCTTTTTGGCTATCTGCATATCGTAGTCCGTAACAAAATTCCCGTGCCTCATGTTGTACACAACAGAATCGCACATGCCGCGGAAATTTTCACCCATCACGGGAATCATCACGGGATCCGGCTTTCTGTAAAACCTTGAAATCCCAAGAACCACCTGCTTCGCATCCCAGATCTGCTGATCCCTGTTCAGGCTGACATTGTCCGTCTTTCTCACATATCCCAGCTCCATAGCTTCAACGGCACTGGTGGCCACTTTCGCCATGGCAATATTCTCGAATGCCTTGGAATAAAAATGCTGCAGGTTCAATCCCGCTTCTATGGTCCCGTCGGGGATACCTTCGGTAACCCGGACCATCAACTCCTTACAACCGCCGCCTGCCGGTATGACGCCCACTCCGACCTCCACGAGCCCTATGTAGGTCTCCCCGCAGGGCTGGCATTTTACTCCGTGCATGGCGATTTCACATCCCCCTCCCAGCGCCATGCCCGCAGGAGCCGTGACCACCGGCCGGGAGAGATACTTCATCCTCATATTGGCATTCTGGAAGTCTCCGACCAGTTTCTCCAGAATATCCCATTCACCCTTCTGCGCCGCGATGAGTACCATAAAGACATTGGCGCCTACGGAAAAGTTCACGGCGTGGTTACCCACGACCATTCCCGTAAAGTCTTTTTCCACAATATCACAACTCTCAAAAATCATCTGGATTATGTGCTGGTCCACCGAATTCATCTTGGTATGGAATTCAAGGCAGACCACACCATCACCAATGTCAACGAGGCTTGCCCCCGGATTCTGTTTGATTATTCTTTTCCTCTCCTTGAGGGACGGCAGGAGAATGATCTTGGGATTTTCCTTCAGTTTCACATAGTTCTTCGTGGTGAAATCGTAGTAATAGAGACCGTCTTCCTTTTTCGCGTAAAATGAATGAAATCCCGATGAGAGCATCTCTTCAACCTTTCCGGGAACCTGTTTCCCCAGGCTTTTCATTACCGCCACCGCCTCCTTTACGCCAACGGCATCCCAGGTTTCAAAGGGTCCTAACTGATGATTGTAACCCCACTTCATGGCATTATCGATGGCCACGATGCTGTCACAAATTTCCGGGATTCTATTTGCGGCATAGATGAAGTTATTGCAAAGATATTCCCGAACAAGTTGCGCCGCCGCATCCTTTCCGTCAAATGCAGTCTTGATCATTTTCGGAACATCATCTTCCACCTTCTTTGCCAGGGAAATAGAATCGAACTTCGGCTTGGTTACGGGGGCATACTCCATCGTACGATAGTCTAAAACAAGTTTTGCCTTCTTTCCCTTATCATCCTGCGACCGTTTATAGAAACCCTGTTTTGTCTTGTTCCCCAGCCACTTCTTTTCCATCATCCTGGACATAAAATCCGAAGGGAGAAACATTTCCCTCATCTCATCGTTCGGTACCGCCTCGTAGAGATTTTTCATGACGTGATGACCCGTATCCAGACCCACCAGATCCAGCGTCCCGAAGATTGCGGAGCCAGGTCTTCCCAAAGCTCTCCCGATGATGGCGTCGATTTCATCAATTTTCATATCCTTCTCAACCATCAAGCGGATCGCGTTCGCAATGTCGAAGACTCCGATACGATTCCCGACGAAGTTGGGAACATCCTTGCAGATCACCACGCCTTTTCCCAGTACCCGCTCGCAGAATTCCTCCATATACTCTACGATCTCCTTCCTCGTCTCCTCACCGGGAATGATCTCAAGAAGCCGCATGTAACGCGGCGGATTAAAGAAATGGGTGCCAAGGAAATTTTTCTTCATTCTGGATCCGAAATTGGCGGAAATGTCTTTTATGGGGATCCCTGAGGTGTTCGTGGATACAATACAATCGGCCTTCACCACCTTCTCAACCTTCGCAAAGAGATCCTGCTTTATTTTGAGATTTTCGATGACAGCCTCGATGACCCAGTCCGCGTCGGCCAGCATTTTCATATTGTCTTCAAAATTGCCGATCTTTATCATGGATGCACTTTTCTTCGTGTAGAATGCAGCCGGTTTGACCTTCAGGACTGTATCCAATCCATTTGCAGCAAACCTGTTCCTCCACTCGGGACTTTTTTCCGTGAGTCCCTTTGCCTTGTCAGCTTCGGTGAGCTCAAAAGGAATGATATCCAGCAGCACACACTCGATCCCCGCATTCGTCAGATGGGCGGCAATGGAGGCTCCCATGACTCCTGCGCCCAGAACCGCGGCTTTTTTAATGTTGTACGACATAGTTCTCCTCCTTCGTGAAAAAACGTAACACTAATAAGATTCATTCGCCATTTCAATGGGAATCTTCTCTCCGAATTTAATCGCCTCACACTTCGCCTTTACAGTGGAAAGGATATCTACCGCAAAAAACTTGGCTGCGGCAATCTTGCCGCAGTAAAAGGCAACTTCATGATCTTCACGAACCAGAGCACGCCTCTTGCCTTTAGAATCATCCGCCCCTTTTTCCCTGTAGATTGCCTGCAATCGCTCCTCAGCAATGCCTGCAGCCTGCATCAGGAAGTGACCGATGACGACATCACCCATAATCTCTAAGTAAGGGGTCGCGTTCAAAATCGGGATGAGGAAACCGGCGCTCTTCCCCAATTGTGCGAAATGCATGGTAAGATCGATCAACGCATTGTATGCCTCTTCCAGAATAGAAACGTGTCTCTTCAGTTCCTCGCTTTTCTTCAATTTCATAAGAGAAGCGTTTATTTCACCGAAGAGATTCATGACATCCATACCTTTTCGCTGCCCGAGCTTCCGTCCGACCAGGTCAAGGCACTGTATTCCGTTCGTTCCTTCATAGATGCTGGCAATCTTGCAATCCCTGAAATACTGTTCCACCGGATAATCGGAACAATAACCATATCCCCCATATACATCGATTGCCGCCGAACACACCAGCAATGCCTTTTCTGAAGAGTAGGCCTTGCAGACAGGGATGAGAAGCTCAACGAGCCCGTGCCACTTTTCCCTCTCCTGTTCGGTATCGGAAACTCTCGCAATGTCCATGCAGAATCCCGTAAAGTAATTCAAAGCTCTGATGCCTTCCACATGGGCCTTCATCCATAAGAGCTTTCTCCTTATATCCGGGTGTTCAATAATCGGAACGGCCTTGGCATCAGGATTTTTCATTTCCCATACGGGGATGCCCTGGATCCTCTCTTGGGCATACTTCAGAGCATGTTCATATGCTGCTGTGGCATGACCAAGACTCTGCATTGCCACCTCAAGTCTCGCCTCATTCATCATATGAAACATTACCCTCAATCCCTGGCGTTCCTTGCCCAGCAGTTCTCCGATGCAGTTTCCTTCATCACCGAAATTCAGGGTGCACGTGGCGGAACCCTTGATACCCATCTTATGCTCGACATTCCCCGTCCGGACATCATTGAATTCACCGAGGCTGCCGTCGTCGTTTACCCTGTATTTGGGAACGATGAAAATGGAAACGCCCGCCGTCCCGGGGGGATCTCCCTCAATCCTGGCCAATACGGGATGGATGATATTCTCCGTGAGATTATGATCGCCGCAGGAAATGAATATTTTGGTTCCGGTAATACTGAATCTGCCGTCAGGCAATCTTTTCGCAGATGTCTTCAGGGCGCCCACATCACTTCCTGCCCCCGGTTCCGTCAGGCACATGGTACCCGTCCACTTGCCTGCGTACATGTTATACATGTATTTATTTTTCTGTTCCTCGGTGCCGAACAGTTCAATCAAACGGGCCGCACCATGGGTCAGACCCGGATACATGAGAAAAGGGAAATTGGCAGCGAACATAAATTCCATGCAGGCTGTTGTGACAATGATGGGGAGGCCCTGCCCTCCCACGTCAGGAGATTCGTGGGAACAGATCCATCCTGCTTCAGCATACTTCTTGAAAACCTCATGGAAGCTCGCGGGAATAGATACCTTTCCGTCTTTAAAGGTGCATCCTTCCTTATCGCCTTCCGCATATGCCGGGAGAAGGACATTCACCGCAAGTTTTTCCGCCTCAGTCTGCATCATTAACACCATGTCTTTTGAGAAATCCGCATACCTCTCTTTCTCAAACAACTTTTCAATGCCCAACTGCTCAAAAAGAACAAATTGCTGATCCCTCGTATTGACAAGCAAATTGCTCATACACACCTCCATTGCTTTTCCCGCATTCCTCCCATCAGGGAAACACGGCCTATTGCGCGAAGCCTTGAAGTTATTACCACGATGCCGTTACTTATCCTTTCTTGATACCCTTTATAAAAATGTCCAGGCTTGTATCAATGGTGGAACGGATTAAATCCTCTCTCCTGGGTTCCGGTGCCGTAAAGAGATACAGTGAAATGATCCCGTTAAGTAACCCCCACAGGGCGTACCTGCTCTGACGCACGTTCATGGTCGATAAGAATTCCCCACCCTCTATGCCGCGTTGAAATATCCTCTCAATAATCTCAATGGATCTGTTCGTCGCCTTGATCACGTGATTCTGAAGTTCCTCCTGTAAATTACTGTGATTCGCGTGAAGCATAAATGTCATCAGGATTCTGAACAGTTCCCTGTCTCTGAGGAAGAAATCGATATAAATGTGTGACAGTTCCACAAGAAGATCTGATGCAGGCCTGTTCCTGTCACACATGTCGGTCACTCTTCTGTAAAACTTGTCAATGTCGTTGAGTAGAATCTGACTGTATATCTCATCCTTGCTGTTAAAGTAGAGGTAGACGGACCCTTTGCTCAGTTCTGCCTTCCTGGCAATGCTTTCAACGGTAACCGATCTGAAACCCTTCTCGAAAAAGAGTCTCCTTGCCGCTTTGAGAATGGCGTTTTTCCTGTTTTCCTTTTCCCTTTTCCTTCTTCTTTCAAATCCCAAACCGATCATCCCCCACATCTCTTGAGAATACATTATTGCCAAGACCTTAATGATATACGAAGACTTACTGTATGAACTGTGGTCATAATATGACTATGGGTCATTTTTATACCACAATTCCTCTCGTGTCAAGAAAATAAAACTCAATTTCTGTGGGGAGGTTTTTGAGACTAAATCACAAAATACGCAGCATACGAGGCAAAAGCCCAGCAGGCGAAGACGCCGTAGGCGAAAGCACCCACATAGGCGTTTTTCGTCAGTATTTCAAACCCTGACGCACAGAGAACGGCGAGGCAGGGAGTAACACCAATGGCGTATGTCGCTTTCGCCACACTGAGCACGGGAACAGAAAGATAAAGGTAGAGAATTGCGAAAAAATAAATTCCCACGCAAAAAACGGAAAACAGGAGACCCTGCCAGCGTTGCCGCTCCGGTGTTATCAACACAGACAGAATTCCCAGCATGATCGCTCCCGTAGTGAGAAGGGACAACCAGACACCTGAGAGCATGAATCCATAATTCCAGGGAGGACGATTGTATGCGCTCAAATAACCATCTACCCACAATGTTGAGTAAAGGCCATCCCAGAAACCAACAACCGCAGAATACACGGGATAGAACAGCGTCTCACCAAAAGTAAAAAAGTGATGCGGTGTTCTAAAGCCGGGATCCTGCCACCATACGATATTCCTGGATGATTCCCAGCCACCGATGATTACCTGCCCCACTTCGATCCAGTTACGGATAAAATACCAGCCGGATACAACAATGACCATCCCGAAAACAAACCCAAGGGCCTTAACGGCCCTCGCCATGCCCCGGGCCTGTGACTCATTCTTAAATGCAATGTGAAGAGAGAGGAAAATCACTACAGGAACAACAAGGAGCAAAGAACTCACCTTCGTGAGAATTGCACATCCGAGGCAAAGTCCGAGTGCGAGTAAATCGAACATTGACGGTGTGGAATGTGCAGAAAGAATCCTTACCGTGATTAACACGACTGCACCTGAAAGACACCCCGCCAGCGGTTCATTCCCCGCAAACTGGGAGATGTAAATATTCATGGGAAGGAGACCCCCGAGAAGGACACCGGCGATCTGGAGGTCATTTCTTTCCGGATAAATGTACCGCACTGTACGGTAACATAATTCAATCTGCAAGCCTCCGCACACAAGGGGAATGACCCGCATGATTCTGTCCAGCGTCTCCGGAGTCAACAGAGTAAAAAAAATTTTGTACACGGCAGCCGATAAGACATAGAAGAGCGGCGGCTGGAACATCTGCCACCCTTCCGTAGCCAGTGGGATCCGTGCATGGGTGACGATATGGCGAATATATTTCATGTGTCCGTCAATATCCATCCCGACATCGAGGGGAATTTTTCCGACATTGTTCAAGGAAAGGATCACCCATAGACTCAGGAGAATCCAGCGAACGGTACCGGCTGTGGGGATAAACTGACAGTACCGCCACCGGAATGCGGGGGAACGGGCGAACAACATATTGATCACAAGAATACCCACAAATATGGGTATGAAGAGAGAGAGGTTACCCATCAAGGCCTTATCCGCCCGCTGGAAACTCCGCGCAAGAGAAAGCGGCTCTCTCTCATCCACCGGTAACGCTGCAGACCAGGTTTCACCGTCCACGCTCGCTTCCCACTCCTCGCCGGTATACAACCGCAATGGAATTGAGTACGCCAGGAGGGCAGGATGTCCATTCGTATTCTGTACGGATATGCTCAGCTCGTGGGCACCGGGAGAGAGTCCCGGGGAAAGATTAGTGTGATAAACATGCTTCCATTCATGAGCATATGACGGGCCGGATGTATACAGAAGTCTCCCGTCGACCCGGACTTCCGCCAGTTTCATCGCCCTGAAATTCAGAACCGTATGACCGGGTACAGTGTCAACCATGAACCGTGTGCGGAAAGTTGTCACACGCGTCTGGGGCGATCTTGCTTTCAGTGAGGTAGGTTCTCGGAAGCGAATCCATTTTGCACCCTGTTCCGAATAGAGAAAAGGGATGTTCGGATCAGACACGACTTTCCAGACGACAACTATCCCGAATAGAAAAACAAAAAAAGCTCCAATGGCCATGCACGCGGTAAGATTTTTCTTCTCAGCCAACACGTCTTTAACCGTCTCTCCTCATTATCTCAACGCACGAAATACGCTGCATATACGGCAACCCACCAGCACGCAACTGCACCGTATACCGTTGCCCTCAGAATACGACCTTTCGTGAGAACATTGAATCCCTCGGCACACAGCACAGCATAACAGGGAATAATACCCATGGTGTATTTTGCCTTTGCTACAGACCAAAACGGAATAGTAAAAAAAAGGTAAAGTATTGCCGATATGTAGACGAGAACGCAAAAAACAGCAAGTACCGTACCCTGCCGCAAAGATTCCAAAGGTTTCTTCACTATCATGACCATTCCACAAAGCATTGCCAGTGTGGGCAGAAGCGAAAGCCACACACTCGAGAGCATAAAATTATAATTCCATGGGGGACGATGTGAATAGACCACTTTCCCGCTTAAGAAGCCGTCCAGCCACATGGTAGAGTACAGAGAATCCCAGACTCCCACAATACCCGAGCATACGGGATAGAAGAGGGACTGACCAAAAGAGATGAACTGTGTTACCGTTCTGTATCCCGGGTCCTGCCACCACAATTCACTTTGGGAAGAAGTCACGAAAATCTGCCCCATCTCAATCCAGTTGCGAACGAAATACCACCCGGAAACGAGAACGGAAATACCTAATACCAGAAGGATATGGTGCAGCATCACCCCGGTCGATTTTTCCTGGTGACGGCACTTTGCATGCACCGTATACGCGATCGAAAATATGACAGCCGGGAAGAGGAGAACCGAAGTTATTTTTGCGAGAACGGATAATCCCAGAATGACACCCATTAACACAAAGAAGCCCCTTGAAGGTAACTGTGAAAAACGGTGAAGCCTTAACATCATCACCACAACCACTCCGGAGAGAAAAGCCGCCAGAGGCTCGGTGCCTACGACCTGGGACACGTAGAGGGTCATGGGAAGAAATCCCCCCATCACTGTGCCTAAAATCTGCAAATCTTCTCTCTCGGGATACATATGCCTGAGTGCCCGGTAACAGAGCTCGATCTGGGCTATTCCGCACATCACGGGCAATATCCGCAGGATCCTCCATACCGTCTCCTCGGAGAAATAGTGCAAAAATAATTTATAGATACCCGCCGAAAGCATATAAAATAAGGGGGGTTCAAACATCTGCCACCCCTCCGTTGCCAGGGGAAGCCGCATGTTCTCTGCAACATACACCACATACTCCATATGTTCAAAGACATCCATGCCCACATAGAGCGGTATTTTCCCTATATTATTGAGCCCCATACCGACCCCCAGGACTAAAAGAACCCACCGGGTGCCGCGTGCAGTGAGCACCGTGTGGCCGAACTGCCGAAGGGGTTGTTGCCTCGTGAAGAAGAGGGTGCAGAGAAAGATGAAGAGAAACACAGGGAGAAATACAGGGATCGCCGACGCGAACGCACGATCCGCCCGCTGAAAAGAAAATGATACCGACGGGAGCGCAATTTCATCAACGCTCTGAGCCTTAATCCAGGTTTTATTATCGGTACTCGCCTCCCATTGTTCCCCCGTATAGAGGCCTAATTCCCGACACCATGCAATCAATGCAGGATGTCCGCTCTCGTTCAGCACATAAATGCGAAGCTCGTGAGGACCGAAAGAGAGATAGGGGTTTAAGTGAATGATCAATTTTTCTTTCCAGTTATCCGTGCTCGATACATCCGATCCGAAAAGAACTTTATCATCGATCCACACCGCCGCATGCTTCATTGCCTTTATATTCAGGAATGCATTTTCCGGAATTTTCTGCGTGACATCAAAACGCACACGAAATCCCGTAAACACAGCCTGGTGGTTCCTCACCACAAGTTCACTCGGTATCCGAACACGAATCCACTGCGCGCCATGCTCTGAATAGAGAAAGGGGATTTTCGGATCAGAAACAACTTTCCAATACACGAACGATGCCGTGGCAATGATGAGGAAGACAAAGACAGCAATACACCCGATGAGAAGAACTCGACTGGTCTTGGGGAAACAGAGTTGAAGAATACGCTTCATTTATCTCTTCACGGCTCTGATGAGCAGGACTGTTGACAGGGCGCGGGGCATAATGATCGCATCAAGCCTGGCAAGACCGGCATAGAGCCTGTTAATCCATTTGAAGGAAGAGGACAATACTGCCGGAAGTTCAGTCGATTTTACCTTCCTTTGTCTTCCCATATGCAATCTCTGCATGACAGCGACACAAGAGAGCACAATACACATGGTGATTTTCTCAAGGGGACCGAGTACCTTCCGGACCAGTTCGGGATACAATCCGACTTCTCGCAACCGATCTTCCATTTCCGAGAGCTCATACCGACGAACATGCTGAACGAAGCGATCATCGTATGAAAAATAGAAACGGCGATGGGGAAATGTGATCACAAGAACTCCCGACGGCTTCATGACCCTGGAAATTTCACTCAACGCTTTCCGGTCGTCTTCCAGATGCTCCAGTACTTCCGAGGAGATCACGTGGGAAAAGACACCGTTTCTGAATGGCAGCCCGATCCCATCGGCTACGACATATTTCCCCCGTCCCCTCATCTGCCTCAGCGTACGCATCGCAAGCATGGAAATATCGGAATATACTAAAGAGTCAATTTCAGTGAGAATGGGAGATATCCCGCTGCCCACCTCCAGAACGAGCTCTTTTTTCTCGTTTTGCAGAACTGTTTCGATAGCCTTTTTTCTGAGCAGGTAATTGTAAAGATAGTTCTTGAGAGCGATGTATTTGTCATCCTCAAAGAATTCCTGGAAACGATTGCTCCGGGAAGGGCTCATCGGGGCTCCGGAAATAATTTTGATCTGAAGATGCACATCTTCGCAAGACGAAACATAAGTGCCGTGATGAGGCAGCCGAACCCGTATTTGGTACTCCGTACGAAGTTTATTGATGAAGCCTCGGCAAAATATTTTGTCGGACAGCTAATCTCCGCGATGGTATGTCCGAACCAGATAATCTGTGCCAGCATCTGATTGTCAAATACAAAATCGTCAGAATTATTCCCGATTGGTAATTGCTCAAGAAGCTTCCTTGAAAACGCCCTGTACCCTGTATGATATTCAGAAAGTTTGGCTCCCATGAGAATGTTCTCAATAAGGGTGATAACACGATTGGCAACGTATTTCCAGGAGGGCATCCCCCCCCTGAGGGCATAACCACCGAGAATCCTCGATCCCAACACACAGGGATAGAGGTCGTTTGCAATCAGAGAAGCCATCGCGGGAATCAGTTTAGGCGTATACTGGTAATCAGGGTGTACCATGATAATGATATCGCCTCCCCGCTCAAGTGCCATTTTATAGCACGTCTTCTGGTTTGCACCATAACCTCGGTTACGGTCATGAACGTATACCTCCACATGGGGAAGAGTTTTTGCAATAGCCGCCGTTTCATCCCGGCTTGCATCATCCACAAGGATAACCAAATCCACAATTCCCTGCTCCATGACTTCTTCATAGGTCATGCGAAGCGTCTGTGCCGCATTATATGCCGGCATGACAACGATCACTTTTTTATCTTTCAACATATCGGGAAGCCACCCTCAATTGATTGAATGCGTGAATAGAGAATTGCCATAGGAACGCACCGGAAACCGGGTGAGCATATAAATTTCTTCACCCGGAATCAATGACATTTTTATGACGATGCATTTGAGTCTCTTCAGTTCCCCGCATTCCCGGCAACAGTATGTTTTGAAAAACCTCATTCCCTCTTCCTGCCGAGCGTTACCGAAAGGTTATGTTTCGCCCTTTCATACTCCGGATCGATCTTCAGTGCCGCCCGGAACTGAATAATCGCATCATCAGTTTTGCCCTGCAGAGCAAGGGCGATCCCCATATTGTTATATGTCTTCGCAAAATCCGGCTTCGCCTTTATTGCCAACCGGAACTGCTCTATCGCATCCTCATTCCTTCCCTGTTTGATATACACGATACCCACATTATTCCTCGCCTCCGCATAATCAGGCCTGAGACGAAGTGCTTCCAGATAATGAACGAGAGCACTCTTGAGATCGCCATTATGAAGATACACGTTCCCCATCCCATTGTAAGCCATATGATTGCCTGTTGTCACATTCAGTGCGTGTTGAAATACAGAGCGACTGTCCCGCCAGTGTTGCACCTGCGAGTGTGAAGAAATGGTCAAAGCGACAATCACACAACATGAGGCAATAGCCAGTACGGCTCTCCGATGACGCATTCTCGAAAGGAGATCGGGTACCCCCCACGCAATGATGATGAAAATTCCGATGAGAGGTATGTACGCGTAACGGTCAGCCATGGATTGATAACCAACCTGGATAACACCAATCGTTGGAAACATTGTTCCCACGTACCACAACCATCCCACCGGTAGATAACGGTATTTCTTCGCCATCCACAGCACATAGAAAGTCACGCCCAGGAACAATCCGGTTGACCACCAAAATTGCAGAGCAGACACTTCGCTGCGGTACGGGTAAAAAAAAGCAAGGTTGCCCGGCCAGAACATTTCCCCCAAATATTCCACATAGGACATAAAGACATTGGCAATACGGCCTTCCAGAGGAAACTGATCGAATGACTTCAGGGCGTTCCCGCGGTTTGCTGCGTAGATCGTGACTACACTCGACAGTGCGGCAATGCAAAAGAAAGGTGTTTTTTCCCAAATCAGACGAAAAAGCGGCAATACTTCTGTACTTTTCCTTTCCGTTTCCCCGATTAGCACATTATTGTGATTGGCAGGGGCACCCGGAGCGAAACGTCGGAGGGGCCAGTAGTCTATGAGAAGCAGTACAAATGGCAGCGTGACAAGCACCGGCTTTGCCATCAGACCGAATACAAACAACAGCAGAACGAGAAGATAACGGTGGAATACCGGGCGCTCAACATACGACACATATGCCCACATGGTCATAATCCACAAAAAGGCACTGAGGACGTTCTTCCGTTCCGAGACCCACGCAACCGACTCCACATTGAGAGGGTGGAGAGCGAAAACCAATGTTACAAAGGCACTTTTCCCTGGTTCGCCAGTCATACGCCTCATGAGCAGAAAGAGAAACAGTACGCTCACCATGTGAAACACCACATTCGTCCGGTGAAAACCGCCCGCATTCAATCCGTAGAACGTATGATCCAGCATGAGCGACCACCAGGTCAAGGGATGCCAGTTGGCCGTCTCTGTTGCCGTAAGTGCCCAGTGAAGGTTTTCAAGGTTCATTCCTCTCTGAATGTGCCTGTTTTCCGTTACGTAAATGGTATCATCACAATCCACGAATTCGAAATGCTGCACCGGCCAGTAAATCACGAGCACACTCGCGACTAAGAGCACGCATATCAACAACGCTCTATATGTCTGCACCGGGTTTTTATTCCGCATACGTTCTGTAATGTTCTGCAAGCTCTTAATATTTCACGTTATGATATTTTCTTTATTATATGTTATAACACATGAAATAAAAACACTTTTACATGCCTGATATACTTTTATTCCGGAAAGAGCAGCTTTTCACCATGAGAACGAACACTCCGTGAAGGTCACCGGATTACATAACACCCGTCGTGTAATGCGAATGGACATCGATCGTTTCTATCATGATCTGCTGTGCACCGACCGTCGTCTGCCGGCATGCATACCGGGAGAAATAGGATAAGAGGATTTACAATTGAGTCCGAACACAATAAGATTCATCGACATCTGGATGGGCAAAACAGCCTGTTTCATCCTCACCTGTCATCGCCGTATCGTGGATATGTTCCTCATTCGTGATGCAACGCCTTCTCCGGCTAAGAAAATCCTCTTCATCAAATTGATCGAACAGGGTGCAACCGTCCTGGCATATAGTGCAATCAGACGGGCAGTGCAGATGGTCGGGAGAGAAAACGTATTCTTCTGCGTCTTCGAAGAAAACCGGGAAATACTGGACATTCTTGACGTGATACCTCACGACAATATATTTGCAGTCAGGCACAACAATTTCTTCATTTTTCTGTTTGACGTTGCAAGGTTCCTGGTGAATGTCCGGCGTCTCGAAATAGACGCCACGGTCGATATGGAGTTTTTCGCCCGGGCCTCCGCCCTTCTTGCCTACCTGACGGGGGCAAGACGCCGGGTGGGGATGCACAGGTATACGAGTGAAGCCCCCTATCGCGGTGATCTGATGACGCATCGGATTCAATACAATCCCTATCTCCACACCGCAAAAACGTACAACCTTCTGGTTGAAGCACTCAAATGGGATACCCATGACGTACCTCTCATAAAAACACCGATTGATACAGTCGAAGAGGTCGTCCCCGAATTCATACCGCGCGAGGAAGAAACATCGCATATCAAGGAGATGCTGAGACACCGTTTCGGGCGTGAAATCGAAGGTCCTCTCGTCCTGCTGAATCCCAATGCGAGCGATCTGATTCCCATCAGAAAATGGCCGGTGGAAAACTTCATCCGGCTGGGCACGCTCATCCTCTCGCATCAGAATACCACCGTGATTGCCATCACGGGCACACGTGCGGAAAGAGAGACCGCAGAAGATATCTGCAGGAAACTCGGATCATCCCGGGTAGTGAACCTCACGGGCGAGACTTCTTTACGTTCACTGATGGTTCTCTATACACTTTCTGACGTGCTCGTAACCAACGACAGCGGACCGGCTCATTTCGCATCAATGACGGACATTGATACCGTGGTTCTCTACGGTCCGGAAACACCGAAACTGTATGGGTCACGGGGCAACCGCTTTCATGCCATCCAGGCCGGGCTTGCCTGCAGCCCCTGCGTGAACGTCTTTAACCACAGGTTCTCTCCCTGCACGAATAACATCTGCCTCCAGATGATCTCCCCGGACGAGGTCTATGACAAAGTGCTCGGCTGTCTTCAGAAAAGACGAGGTTCTTAAGGAGGATATGATGCGCTCTTCTTCAGCCGCAGAGCCGAGGATAATTTTCGTTTTGCATCGTCAAAGCCGGGATTAATCTCCACCGCTCTCGTGAAATGCACAATGGCTTCGTTACGTTTGCCCATTTTCAAGAGAACATCACCCAGAGCGTAATGCGCACTCGCAAAGTTCGGTTCGATGCGTAACGCCGTCTCAAACCGCTCAACGGCTTCTTCCGTCTTCCTCTGTTTTACAAGCGCATTGCCGAGGTTGTAGTGGGCCCCGGCATAGTTTGCATTTATCTTCAGCGCATTCCGTAAGTGTCCCACCGCGCTGTCAATGTCTTGCTGACGCAGTGCAATGACCCCTAAATTGTTATATACCTCTGCGTACTGAGGATTTACTCCGATCGCGGCACGATACGCAGAGACGGCTTCATCCGTTTTCCCCAGGTGTTCCAGAGCGCTGCCCAACTGGTAGTGGTAATGGGCCTTCCCCACATTGATCTTGATCGCCTTTTGATAATGAGAAACAGCCTCCGCGTGTCTCCCCTTGAGAGAAAGGGCAAGCCCGAGTTTGCCATGTCCATCATCAAAATCAGGTTTTATTCTCACCGCTTCCCTATAGTGCCTGATCGCCTGATCTACATTGCCTTCTCGGAACAAAAAATTCCCCATGAAGTAATGCATCATCGTATTATTTTCCGTCACATCAAGGGCATGCCGAAAAAGCACGGTGGTGTTCCGCCAGTACTGCACCTGTAATGACGAGACAACCATGAGAACCACAAGGACTGCTCCCCCCATCATGGCAAGCACCGTCTCCTTATAAGGTGATTTCCTGAATAGATCATGCACACCCCAGGCTACCATGATGAAGAGTCCTATCAGGGGAATATAGGTAAACCTGTCGGCAACAGAAAAATTCCCCACCTTGATTATTCCAATGACCGGTACAAGTGTACCAATGTACCAGAACCAGCCGAATGCGAGATAGGGAAACTTTTTTACCCAGTAAATTACGAGCACACACAAAATGAATAGTATAAAGAAGGAGCCGGCGACCTGCCAGAGGGGCCATTGACCTGGATAGGTATAGTAGGCAGCCAAACGCTGGGGCCAGAACATCTTGCCGATGTATTCGACATATGAAATGAATACATTCGCGACACGAAGATTTACAGGAATCGATTCCAGGGAATGGAGCGCACCGAAACGATCTTCCGATATGATCGTCACCACACCGACAACCAACGAAGCACACAGCAAAGGAATTTTCTCAATCACCAGACGATACAGGGGCACACGCTCGGTTCCCGCCTGCCCGGCATTGTTACCACGTTCGTTCCCCATCATTTTCCATCGTGCGCGACCGAGAGGCCAGATATCCATGAGCAGGAGAACGCAGGGTAAAGTAACCAGCATGGGCTTTGCCATAAGCCCCAGGAAAAAGACGAGAAATACCACCAGGTATCTGCTCACTTCCGGCTGTTCTGCGTAACGCAGATAAACCCACATGGTGAGCATCCAGAAAAAACCGCTGAGGACGTCTTTACGTTCCGCGATCCAGGCAACCGATTCCACATGGAGAGGGTGGAGAGCGAACAGGGCAGCAACAAACGCACTGCGCCTCCGCGCTCCCGTCATCTTGTGCAGGGTCAGAAACAAAAGTACCGTACTCCCGATATGCAAGAGCAGGTTCGTCAGATGGAACCCCCCCGGATTTGTCCCGAAGAGTTCACTGTCCACCATGAGAGAAAGCCACGTGAGGGGATGCCAGAAACCCATTTCCAGGGATGAGAACGCCCATACCAATCCCTTGAAGGTGAGACCGTTTTGTACATGCGTATTATCAGTCACGTATACCATGTCGTCATATTCAAGAAACTCGAAGGTCGGCACCTGCCAGTACACACCTAAGGTTACAAGTACCAGTAAAAAACTTAACACCAGTTCCTGACGCATACCGCTCTTTTGCTGTTCCGACATATCACCTCATTGTCCGCTCTTCGTACGCGGCCGCCGACACTCTCTCAAGATTCCTTTTCGCATTCTCATAGTCAGGCTTGATTCTCAAAGCTTCACGAAAATGAAATATTGCCTCATCACGCTTTCCCATATGGATAAACGCAATACCTATATTGTTGTGTGCCCCCGCATGATCGGGGTCTGACGCAAGTACTTTATTGAGATACACCACCGCTTCGGGATATTGCGCAGCATGTATCAGGGCAATTCCCAGATTGTAATACGCATCCCCATGGCCGGGCCGCAACTGTGATACCCTGCGAAAGTACGAAAGTGATTCTTCGTACTTCCCCTGCCTCATCAACACAACGGCCATATTGGTATTGGCACTTGCATACTCCGGATTGATCCTCAACGCCTCGCGCAGCTGTATACTCGCTTCATCAAGCCTCCCCTGATCAAGAAGCGCATAACCCAGGATGTCATGGGCTACAAAATTATTATCAGTCACCCGGGTCGTATGCCGGAAAAGCATCTCCGTGTCTCGCCACTTCTGAACCTGCAATGATGTAAATACTATAAGAACCGTGAGGACACAGCCACTCAATACCGCAAGTGTGATTCCTCCGTAGTGCCACTTTTTGAAAAGTTCGGATGCACCCCAGACAACCATGATAAAAATACCGATAAGCGGCACATACGAATACCGGTCTGCCATGGCCTGTGAACCTGCCTGGACAAAACCAATAACCGGCACCAGCGTACCCATGTACCATAACCATCCCACAGCACCATATGGATATCGCCGGCCATACCACATCAACATTACTGTCATGCCCGTTATGAATACACCTGCCCCAACAACGCTCCACAGGGAAAATGCAGGAGGATAGGGATAAAACACTGCCATCTGGCACGGCAGTACGGCTTTCCACAAATAATCCACATACGAAACAATCGCATTGTTCACGCGGATATCCAGGGGAAGAACTTCGAATGACTTTATTGCACCTCCCCCCTTCTGCGCCATGAGCGTGATGATGCTGGAGACTGCTGACAATACCACAAGAGGGATCTTTTCCAGGAACACGTGAATAGGAGGGCTGTTTCGGTTGATCAGACCTTCTGTGTGAACGTTACCATTGACCTTGATGCAAAATCCTGCGCGCAGTCTTCCTAAAGGCCAGTAATCCAGGAGGAGGAGCACAAAAGGAAGGGTCACAAGCATCGGCTTCGCCATCAGGCCAAGGGCAAAGGCCACCACCACAAGGACATACCTCCTCACCGCGGGACGCTCCGCATACACCACATACGCATACATCGTCAGCATC
>Ga0194112_10002302_pt1 | contig 27456 bp, 28 predicted proteins | sample TA2MahC400mmetaG_FD_146191 | JGI IMG/M metagenome (GOLD analysis project Ga0194112, IMG submission 146191) | Freshwater microbial communities from Lake Tanganyika, Tanzania - TA2015016 Mahale Deep Cast 400m | ecosystem: Environmental > Aquatic > Freshwater > Lake | place: Tanzania: Lake... | reverse complement strand
TTTGGCGGCTCGGGCTTCGGCGGGACAGGCTCCACTTTTGGCGGCTCCGGCTTTGGCGGTTCTGGCTTTGGGGGCTCCGGCTTGGGGGGAGCTGGCTCCACCTTTGGCGGCTCCGGCTTCGGCGGCTCGGGCTTCGGCGGGACAGGCTCGACTTTGGGCGGTTCGGGCTTGGGGGGAACAGGTTCGACTTTGGGCGGCTGGGGACGCGGAACGGCAGGTTCCTTGGCAGGCTCCGCAATCGCAACTGTCTCTTTCGGGGACTCCTTGATGGTTCCGGGGGTTGGGGGCAGGGGTTCCTTCGGCGGCTCGGCTTTCGCCAGCTCGATGCCCTTGGCCTTGAGGATTTCGGCCTCGACCAGGGCCGGGTCGAGCGCCTCGGGCATCGGGCGCGGCTGAATGCAGGTGGAGAGGCAGACCGCCAGGGGCACCAGGCAGGCTACAAGGCACAAGGCTTTCTTCACAACGCTTCTCCCATGTGTCAGTAGGGGCGGCGTTCGCAGGGGGCTACGAAGAACGGTTGAACACTCATCAAGTCTAGCGCACGCCCCACGCGCCGTCAAGTGGCTTACTGCCGCCGGGTCTTGACCCTGAGCTTGGGCCCCCCAATCGTCGTCGTTGTCGTCATCGTCCTCGTCGCCCTCGTCGTCGAATCCCCTGATGGGGGAGAGGGCAATCGGACTCGACGACGACGACGAGGACGGCCGGCCGCGGCCAGCCCGCCACAAAACCACAAATTGGCGACGAATAACCACTTGACACGGCTGTAACAAAGGGTATACTAAGGTAGTGTGCTGAATGCGCCGGTCTGCTGTTGCTGGCCAAGCAAGGACAAGTCATGCTCAGGCGCGCGGCAGAGCGCTTGCGCCGCTTCCTGCTGGGCGAGGCGGCCCAGGTGACGGCAGAATACGCGCTCGTCGTCTCCATCGTCGTCGCGCTCCTCATCGGCATCTCGGCGATGGTCCTCAGCGGACTCTCCGCCCACTACCAGGAAATCACCTCTGTGGTCTGTTTGCCCATCCCGTAGGAGTCCCATCCCTTTGCTAGGAGGCAGTGCATGCTCTTGGGACGTTCCAGTCGGAGAGGCCAGTCCACGACCGAGTACATCCTGATCGTGGTCCTGGTCGCGGTGCTCTCGATTGGCATCATCACGGTCTTCGGGAACCAGATCCGCGACCTGTTCCGGGTCTCGACCGAGCGCCTGGGCGGCGACACCGATGCCACGCTGGATTCTGGCATCACGGACAGCGCCGCGGGCAACGTGCGGAAGAGCCTCACCGACCTGAAGGACAGCCAGTGACGGCGGCGCGGCGGCCACAGCCGCCGCCATCGTCACGCTGAGGTGAGCGCGGCTTCGGCCCGCCCGGAGTTTGGGGTCCGGTCTGGAGGACCGCCCGGGAGACTGTACCCAGTTCCCGTTGCGGGGGTCCGCGTTCGTAGTGCGGCCTTCAGGCCGTCCCTTTGGTTCGCGGGAGTGCGCGAGGACACGGGCTGAAGCCCGCACTACGAACTTGGCCTCTGGGGACGCAGGCCGTGCTGACCTACTACTTCGACGTGGCGCGCGAGCTGCTCCTGCTCGCGCTCATCGTCGCGGCTGCGTACACGGACCTGGCGTCGGGCAAGGTTTACAACTGGATGACCGTCCCGGCCACGCTGCTGGGACTGATGCTGGCCATCGTCATTGGCGGGGCGGGCGGCCTGTCGCAGACGCTTCCGAGCGCCTCTGCGCTCGCGGGCAGCCCGGAGGCCGGCGGCCCGAGGCAGGGCTTCTGCCTCCTCGACAGCGTGATGGGCATCGTCCTGGCCGGCGGCGTCTTCGGGCTGTTCTTTCTGCATGGGGCGTTCGGCGCCGCCGACGTGAAGCTGGCGGTGGCCATCGGCGCCCTGAAGGGTTGGTACTTCGCGCTCCTGGCCATCGTGGCCTCGGGGCTCGTGGGCGGGGTGCTGGCGCTCGGCATGCTCGTCTGGAAGGGCCAGCTCGCGCGTGGGCTGCGCGGCTCCCTGGTCGCTCTCGTGCGGCCGGGCAAGGCTGTGAAAGCCCAGGAGGGCGAAAACCCTGCGCGGCTGACCGTGCCCTATTGCTTCGCCATCAGCGTCGGCACGCTCTGGGTGTGGCTTGTCCGGGCCGGGGTGTTCGGAGGAGGATGAATGGATGAATGGATGAATGGATGAATGAAAGAGAGGAAGCGCGAGAGTTCTGACATTCATCCACCCATCCAATCATCCATACATCCTCTCCACGGAGCGTTGCGGCCAATGCGTAGTCTGCGCGACGAGCAGGGCCAGGTTCTGGTGGAGACGGCCATCGCCTTCCCCATCCAGATGCTGATCACCCTGGCCATCATGCAGTTCTGCCTGCTCGCGGTGGCGAAGCAGGTGGTGAACTACGCGGCCCACGCCGCGGCCCGCGCGACGCTGGTGGGCGAGGACCCCGAGCGCGCGGCCCATATCGTGTGCAGCCCAATCGCGGGCTCCAACTGCACCACCGCCTCCGGCGCGCCCATCTTCATCCCAGGGCGCGGAAACCTCCCGCGCTCTCCGCAGTCCCAGGTCAAGACCCACGTGGCCGTGACCAACGCCCTCGACGACGGCGACAAGGCGGTGACGGCGGAGGTCACGCACGACTTCGAGCTCATCTTCCCATTCGTCAACGCCACGCCGTTCCGGGACTGGCACCCCATCTGGGGCCGCATCGTGAAGCTCGGCCCGCGCGGCGTCGTCCACAAGCCCCTCACCCAGACCGTCACCATCCCGCAGCCCTGGGATGGCGACCTGCGGGGCGTCACGGGCCACGAGGTCATTCCCGATGTCTCCTCTGGCTCGGGGAACTAGGGATTTTCGATTTTTGATTTTTGATTTTCAATTTTTGCCTTTTGCCTTTTGACTTGGATTGCCAGGAAGGCGAGCTGCCCATGAAACACAGGCTCCGGTCGTTGGCCGCGGATGAGCGGGGGCAGGCGATGGTGTTCGGCGCGCTCACCCTCTTCATGCTCGCCGCCTCCGTCATCTTCGTCGCCGACTCCGGCATGGTCACCAGCACCCGCATCCAGGTGCAGAACGCGGCCGACGAGTGCGCCTACGCGGGCTGCCTCTACGAGGCCAACGTCATCAGCCAGGTCGCATACCTCAACGAGGCCATGGCCTGGTTCTACTACGACGGCGTCCGCTACGCGGCGAACACCACCATGCTGGGCGTCCTGGCCGGCCTCAGCCGCTGGGGGCCGCCATTCCCGCCCGACGACCTGGTCCGCCAGGATGGCCCCACCCCCATCATCGGGGACACGGACCCACCGAACATGCCGGGCGACCCGGTAGCCGTGTACGACGCGGCCTACGCGCGCGCCCAGGAGTGGATTCCCCAGGTGGAGCGGACGTTGAACATGTTCGCGCGCTGGGAGTGGGGCATGGCCCTCGCCTGCGCCGAGCTCGTCAAGATGGAGATCGAGCGCACCGCCCTCAAGCACGGCATCGAGGCCGTGGCCCTCTACCCCGACATTGACTTCTTCCCCGCCAACGGAGTGCAGTTCGACCTCCACATCCTCAAGCTCATGGAGGGCGGCCAACACGTCGGCTGGCGCGTCTGGACCGACGACCCGCCCTTCTACGTCGAGGCCCGCCGACTCGGCCCCTTCCACTGGCTCATCACCAACACCGCCCGCAGGACCTACGAAATCCAGCGGATTGACGAGAAGACCTATCGCGTGAAGACCGACACCGAGGACATCACGGTCGTCCGCGAGAGCGACGAGCACATCAAGCTCAAGCTCGTCTCCCAGGACCGCAGCGGCACGACGACGACGAACGTGGACGCCCAGTACCTCCCCGGCCTCGGCTGGGCCGTGGCCATGGCCAGCGACGACTACTCCGTGACCTACAGGCCCATGGGCCAGGGCGGCGGCTTCTGGATAAGCGTCTCCGGAGCCGCCGGCTCAGGCTCCGCAGGCGTCCGACGCGACCCCCAGACCGGCAACGTCCAGCAGTGGGACGGCTCCCAGTGGAACGACGTCCCCGGCCAGCGCGACTCCGTCACCATCGGCGGAGTCAGAATACCCGTCCAGATCGACACCCGCATCAACCTCGGCCCAAACACCTGGTTCAACATCCCCAACGAGCTCCACCTCAGCGACATCACCTACCTCATCCCAAACGTCTTCCAGATGCCCAACATCTGGGTCACGCTCCTCCAGGACAGCGTGCGGATTGACGCGTTCATAGACATCCGCACCCCCGGCGGCTCCCGCCGCCTCCGCTTCACCATCGAGGAGAACGACCCCGAGTTCCTCACCATCTTCGGCCTCATGGGCATCAACTACCGCGTGCCGGGGAACACCCTGTGCAAGTGGTTCGCCAGCGCCGACGGCAACGAACGCGACAGGATGTGCCGCGACTGCCAGCTCCTCGAACGCCACTGCGACACCCCCGAGAGCGAAGAGACCCAGTGGACATATCAGTACCGCCTCGGCAAGCCCTACTTCATCAGGGAGGACCTGCGCCGCTTCTGGCACCACGCTCTCCTCGACCGCGACCAGTGGGCGCGAGCCAACAACTTCACTTATCCCGTCTGGACCGAATGGTACGACGGAGCCCAGGGCGCGCCAAACGCCCAGGACTACTACCAGACCCGTCCCCAGTGGAGCCAGCGCGCCAACTACGACTACGACGGCGACGGGCGGAACGACTCCGTGCGCATCGGCGCCTCCGACCGCGGCGCCCTGACCCGCGACCCCAACCGCACCTTCGACCCCTTCTACCAGCAGGTCAAGCCCTGGCAGCTTCAGGACGTTGCCGAGGCCTCCCTCCGCTACGCCCCGCCCATCCGCCTCAGCGAGGACTTCTTCTACTACGCACTCACCGTCGGCTGCTGGAAGAGCCGCTTCGACAAGCAGAGCACCCCCCTCACCCTCTTCCGCAACCCCGAGTGGGGCTACGTCGGCGTCGCGAGCGCCAGGGCCGGCTTCCTCGAACTCCGCAACGACGACGACACCGAGCCGACCCCCCACTACCGCTTCACCTGGCGATGGCCCAGCCAGGTCGAAGCCTTCGTGAACTCAGGCTACGAGAACCTCTACGAGCCGGTCTGGACCTCCCACCTCTGGCCGCTGGACGACGCGATCCGCAGCGAGCACCTCGACGCCTTCGTGGACAACCAGACCGGCCTCTCATACCTCCTCTACGGCCTGATACACACGAACTGGTACGAGCCGCGGAAGCCCGACCAGTGGGGCGTGGAGCCGCGCCGCCGGCCCGACGTCAACCACGCTCTCCGCTCCATGCACCTCGACACCGACAGCCCCCGAATCGGAGAGGTCATCGAGCACTAGCCGATTTCGGATTTGCGATTTCGGATTTCGGATTGAGGAGGGAAGAAACCAGGCATGGAGTTAGGTGTCAACCAATGAGAACGCGGCTTCTGAGAAATCCGCAATCCGCAATCCGCAATCCGCAATTCCGCCGTGGCGCCATGGCGGCCGAGCTCGCCCTCCTCACCGCCTTCGTCTACATCCCCCTCATTTTCGGCTCCATCTACGTCGGATGGCTCGCCACCGCGCGCCAGCGCGTCCACGAGGCCAACCACTACAGCATCTGGGCCGAGGGCGACCAGTCCGAGGACTTCCCCAGCGTCGGCGAGGTCCACTCCGTCGCCTTCCGCGAGTTCACCGGCCAGGTGCGGGTGCAGGAGACGGATCCCGCCGACGCCGACGTGCCCGGCCCCGGCGAAATCCGCGACCTCTTCGAGGCGTTCACCCAGCTCAGGTACTCCCCAGGCGGCACCTCCGCCGTCGGCAGCTTCGCCCTGGAGGGCAGCCGCGTGGTCTACCGCGAGAGAATCGTCCAGACCCCGCCCTCCTGGAGCATGCGGCCCGAAGGCCAGCTCGTCGAGGCCTGGAAGCTCCTCGACGACCAAATCCCCGAACGCATCACCGAGCAGCTCGTGGACTACCTCCACCGCCGCCAGGCTCACACCAACTACCAGCACATGTGGTATCACGACAAGGACAAGGTTGTGGCCGGCGACGCTCAGGTGGGCGCCTGGAACCTCCAGGTGCCCAACGACGCCATCGCCACGAAGGACGAATGGCACCCCGCCGCCGCCGTCAGATGGAGCAAGACCCGCGAGGCGCGCGACCAGGCGCCCCCAGGCGCTCAGCAGCGCTCCTGGCTCGGCACGGGCAACGACCCGCCCGCGATCGAGCCGAACGACTACGATTTCTGGCACCCCTGCGAGGGCTGGAAGGCGGGCCAGCAGCGGCAGCCCCAGCCCTGAACCGCATTTCTGGCGAAATGCGGGAAATCCGAAACCCGAAATCCGAGATCCGAAGGAACCACCAACCCAAAGAAACCAATCTCCAAAAGAACGAAAAACAGAAGGTGGCGGCGGGTGCTTTTCTTGTTTCAGTCATTTGGTTTTCGGATTCTGGATTTCCTTCGGATTTCGTGATTCGGATTTCGAGTTTTCTGCATTTCTCACCAAGACCTGGTGAGAGATGGGAGCTAACCCTGCGACGGAGCCGCAAGATGAAACTTGATCGCAAGACCCTTCTCCGCTACGCCTGGCGGATGGCGCTCATCGGTGCCATCGCCTGCGGCGTCCTGGGCCTCGGCTACACCCACGGCAGGGCCTGGCTCAGCCCGCGGGCATCCTCGCCCCTCTCGGGGCCGGCCAGGCTCCAGGTCGAGGCGCCCCTCGGACCCTTCGCCGGCGCAACCCTTCTCCGCTCCCATGAGTGCGTCTTCAACGGCGACCGCGCGACCTTCGCCCAGTACCGCTCCGACCGCTCGGCACGCGAGGTCATCGAGCAATTCGAAGAGGTCTACGGGAAGCCCACCGACCAGGCCGCGCCCACGCGCGGCACGATGATGCACGTCGCCGCCCGCGCCTACTCGGCCGCGGGCGCGGTGGACGCCCAGGGCTACCACGTGGCCGTCGTGGCCCACGACGACCCCAAGGCCGGCGGCTCCACCTACTTCGTCGGCCGCAGCAAGCCCAGCGACCCCAAGGGCTGGCGCCACGGCGACGTGCCTGGTGCCGAAGTCCCAGGCATCCCGCGTCCGCCCCACGCCCGCAGGGTCTTCTCCATTGACGGCTTGGGCGGCATCACCTCGCGGCTCCTCGTCTACGAGGGGGCGGGCACCCTCGACGACGCGGCGCAGGTCTTTGCCGACGAAATGCCGAGGAGCGGCTGGACCCGCAACACGGACGCCGAAGGCGTCGTCCAGAAGCACCTCGACGGCCGGTTCCTCTCCTTCATCAAGGGCACCAGCCGCACCCTCGTCTACATCGAGCGCGACCCCGGCACGGCCAAGGTCCGCACCGCGGTCGCCTACAGCGTCAAGGACTGGCTGCCCCCCGACCGGGGCCTCTAGTTCGTAGTGCGGCCTTCAGGCCGTATCCGAAGATACGGGCTAAAGCCCGCACTACAAACCCTTCAGGAGGATTGGATGCGCACGAAGCTGGCTCTTCTGGCCGCGGTCATCCTCGGCTTCCTCGCGGCCATCGGCGTCAGGGCCTACATCGAGCAGAGCAGGAAAGAGCTGGAGGGGCCGCGCAAGCGGGTGGACATCGCGGTGGCGGCCGAGATGATCAAGCGCGGCACGCCCCTGACGCGGCAGATGATCAGGCCGCTGAGCGCCGAGGAGCCGACCGTGACCGGCATGAACATCTTCTTCGACCAGCACCGGCGCTGGCTGGGCGTGCCGCTGGCGCGGGACGTCAAGCCGGGCGAGCCGTTGCTGATGTCCGACTTCATCGGCGCCGGGCCGCCGCCGTCGGGCAGCGTAGTCCAGGACGGCTGGCGCGCCATCACCATCGGGGTTGACCAGATTTCCGGCGTGGCCGGCCTCATCGCGCCAGGCTGCCACGTGGACATCCTCTACACGTTCCGCGAGATGACGAAAGGCCCGGAGGCCATGGCGCCCGTCGTCCTACAGGTCATCGCCCAGAACATCCAGGTCCTCGCGGTGGACAACCGCACGGACATCAGCACGCCGGTCCGCGCCGGGGTTCGCGCCCCACAGCTCGAACGCGGCTACAGCTCCATCACTCTGCTCGTCACCCCGCTCGAGGCCTCGCTCCTCACCTACGCACAGGGGGCAGGGAAGCTCACTTGCACCCTCCGGCGCGCAGGTGACAACCGGAGCGAGGTAATCTCCGACATCGCCCAACCCCAACTCAGGGCTCTTATCATGAAGGCCGCGGCCCAGCGCGAGCAGCTCACCACGCGCCCCGACAAGCCCGCCACCCAACCGTGAGGAATCGCCGTTTTCTGGTTGCTGATCTCCGAATCCGTAATCTGGAATCTGGAATCTGGGATTGGGCCTCCGCCATGCCGTTCCTGCTCGTGACCGATCGCGAGACGAACACCCAGCGCCGCATCGCGCTCACCAAGCCTATGTTCGCCATCGGAAAGTCGCCCGCAAGCGACCTCGTGCTCGACAAGGTGGCCATGTCGCGCCAGCACTGCGAGATCATCCTCGCCAACGGCACCTACACGATACGCGACCTGGGGAGCCGGAACGGCACCTACGTGGACGGCCGCCGCATCGCCGCCGCCACGCCGCTGGCCGACGGCGCGCGCATTGACCTCGGGCCGGTGCAACTCGTCTTCTACGCCGGCGAGCCCCAGGGCACCGCAGCCACGACAGCCGCGGAGAGGAAGACCGCCGCCCAGCCCCTCAGCCCCGGCTCCACCCGCGAGGTTGCCGGGCCGACCACACGCCGCCTCGTCCCCGCCGACCTCAAGACCAAAATCCACGAGCGGCTCCTCGTGGACCTCGACCTGCGCCACGCCGACCTCACCCAGCAGACCGACGAGGAGTTGCGCGCGAAGACCGACGCCGTGGTCCGCAACATCGTCGCCACCATGTCCGCCGAAATCCCCATCTGGCTCCCGCAGGAGCAGCTCGTCAAGGAGGTCGTGGACGAAGCCGTCGGCCTCGGCCCCATCGAGGACCTCCTGGCCGACCACACGATAGACGAGATCATGGTGAACAACTGGGACCGCATCTACATCGAGCGGAAGGGGAAGATCGAGCTGACGGACAAGTGCTTCACCAGCAACGCCCAGGTCATCCACATCATCCGCCGCATCATCGCGCCGCTGGGCCGCCGCATTGACGAGAGCAGCCCGATGGTGGACGCGCGCCTGAAGGACGGCTCGCGCGTCAACGCCATCATCGCACCCCTCGCCCTCACTGGGCCGACCCTCACCATCCGCAAGTTCGCCGCAGACCCCTTCACCGAGAAGGACCTCGTCGAGCGCTTCGGCACCCTCACACACCAGGTCGTCGAGTTCTTCAAGCTCATCGTCCAGTACCGCGCCAACATCATCATCTCGGGCGGCACGGGCTCGGGCAAGACCACCCTCCTCAACGTCGTCTCATCGTTCATCCCGCGCGACGAGCGGATCGTCACCATCGAGGACGCCGCCGAGCTCAAGCTCCACCAGGAGCACGTGATCAGCCTCGAGGCCAAGCCCTCGAACATCGAGGGCAAGGGCGCAATCCCCATCCGCGAGCTGGTCCGCAACAGCCTCCGCATGCGCCCCGACCGCATCATCGTCGGCGAGTGCCGCGGCGGCGAAGCTCTCGACATGCTCCAGGCCATGAACACCGGCCACGACGGGTCGCTGACCACCATCCACGCCAACTCCGAGCGCGACACCCTCTCCCGCGTGGAAACGATGGTGCTGATGGCCGGCATGGACCTGCCCAGCCGCGCCATCCGCGAGCAGATCGCCTCCGCCATTGACTTCGTCGGACAGCTCTCCCGCATGACCGACGGCACCCGCAAGCTGGTGGGCGTCAGCGAGATAACCGGCATGGAGGGCGACGTCATCACCATGCAGCCCGTCTACCAGTTCGAGCAGCGCGGCTTTGGCGAGGGCGGCAAGGTCCTCGGCTCACTCAAGCCCACCGGCGCAATCCCGAAGTTCATCCACGACCTCCGCGCCCGCGGCATCCCAGTGGACATGACCCTCTTCCAGGACCTCTCCGTCCCGCCCCCCCAGCCCCGCCCCGCCGTGCGGCGCTAGCCATGCAGCAACCAGTTGACCTCGTGCGACTAATGGAATAAAGTAGGTACAGAGGGACCGCGGCCGGGCCAGCCCACAATCGGTGACCCGTTCGACGGCACCGGGCGGCAGCTTGGCTTCGTCAGCATGCTCCAACAGCCGAGAGAAGGGGAAGCCCGATGCCCGATGGCTTGCTCGACCGCCTCCGCAGGGCGGAAGACCTGCTCGACGCCCTGCGCGCGGATTGCCCCGATGCCCCCGCCGACACGTTGAACCGCTCGATCGAGGAATCGCTGAGGGCCGTGCGCGACGCGCGCCGCGAGATCGAGCAACTCGCCTTCGACCGCTACCTCCTCACCACCCTGATGGAGACGGTGCCCGACCACATCTACTTCAAGGACTCCGGCAGCCGCTTCCTGCGCGTCAGCCGCAAGCTGGCCCGCTGGTTCGGCCTCCACGACCCGGCCGACGCGCTGGGGAAGACCGACTTCGACTTCTTCGGCAGCGACCACGCCCCCCAGGCATTCGCCGACGAGCAGGAGGTCATGCGCACCGGCCAGCCCATCGTGGGCAAGGAGGAGCGCGAGGACTGGCCCGACGGCCGTGTGACCTGGGTTTCGACGACCAAGGTGCCGCTGCGCGACGCCGCGGGACGCATCATCGGCACCTTCGGCATCTCGCGCGACATCACCGAGCACCGCCGAGCCGAGGAGGCCCTCGCCCAGGCCCACGCCGAGCTCGAACGCCGCGTGGAGGAGCGCACCGCGCAGTTGCGCGCCGCCAACGCCGCACTCCAGCGCCTCGCCGACGAGCTGGCCCGCTCGAACCGCGACCTCGAGCAGTTCGCCTCCATCGCCTCGCACGACCTCCAGGCCCCACTCGTCGTCGTCGGCGGCTTCCTCCGCCTCCTTCAGCGCCGCTACAGCGGGCGCCTCGACCCCGACGCCGACAAGTTCATCGCCTCCGCCCTGGAGGGCGTCACCCGCATGGAGGCCCTCATCCGCGACCTCCTCGAATACTCGTGCGCCGACCAGCACGAGGAGCCGCCTCGCCCCGTGAACCTCGAGGCCGTCCTCTCCCAGGCCGTGGCCGACCTCCAGACCCCCATGGCCGAGACCGCCGCCGCCGTCACCCACGGCCCGCTCCCAACCGTCCCCGGCCACGAATGCCAGCTCCGCCGTATCTTCCAGAACCTCATCGGCAACGCCCTGAAGTTCGCAGGCGGCAAGAGGCCCGAAATCCACGTCGCCGCCCAGCGCGAGAATGGCCACTGGCTCCTCTCCGTCCGCGACTACGGCGTCGGCATCGAGCCCGAGCAGCGCGAGCGCATCTTCCAGATCTTCCAGCGCGGCAACGGCTCCGACGCCGTCCCAGGCAAGGGCATCGGCCTCGCCATCTGCCGCCGGCTCATCGAGCACCACGGCGGACGTATCTGGGTCGAGTCCCAGCCCCAGAACGGCTCCACCTTCTACTTCACCCTCCCCGCGGTCTGAGAGCGCCTGAAACGGCGAGGCCTGTGGGCGAGCCGTCCCCTGCCCGCGTCCGGTCACGCGGGTCAGGCATGGCTCGCCCACAGGCCCGGGCGTTTCCTCCGGGCCAATAGTAAGGGCGGGCAATTCGGACTAGCAGGTGGGGAGGGGGCACCTGCGTGGTGTCGCGGAACTGCCCGCCCAGAATCAGCAAGCTCTTTTATGTACCGCACAAATAATATAGCGCTAGGGGAGCCACAGGTCAAGCGCACTTTGCACTTTTTTTTGCGGCCCGCCGCCGCCGCGACTCAGAAGGCCCCCGGCTGGCCAATGTTCCGGGCGGTCCGCGCCCGCCAGCGGAGCGCCTCGCCGCCACGCAGGGACTCCAGCGGGCAGTAGTCGTCGGTCAGCACCAGGGCGCCGGCTCTCTGGGGGCGCACGGAGAACCGCTGGATGGCCTGGCTCACAGGGTCTGGGCCGCTCCCGCCGCCCGCGTCGTCCAGCCACCCCTTGTTGAAGCGCACCTCGCGGTCGGAGGCGAAGACCGTGATCGTCTGCACGTCGTCCCCCGCCTCGTTCTGGATGGCGAGGACGTGGGCGAAGACGGCCTCGAGCGTGGCGACGATTGAGGCGAACGCCCGCCCGCTGGGCGCGCCGATGCAGTTGATGGCCAGCACGCCGTCCGGCCTCAGCACCCGCTTGGCCGCCGCAAAGCCCTCCCGCGTGGCGAGATGAAAGGGGAAGACGTCGCCTGAGTAGGTGTCTATGATGCAGAAGTCGTAGCGCTCGGAGCACTTCTCGAGGAAGAGCCTGCCGTCGGCGGCCACCGCCCTGCCCCTGAAGCCGAAGTGCTCCCGCGCCACCTCGATCACCTCGGGGTCGAGGTCCACGCTGTCCACCTCGATCTCGTGGAGCCCGAGCATGGCCGCGGTCATCCCGCCCGCCAGGCCGATGAGGAGCGCCCGCCGCCCGCGCGGCTCCGCCACAGTGTAGGGCAGCAGCTCCTGGTAGTAGCCCAGGGCCAGGCACTGCCCCTTCGCCAGCCGCGTGAGGTCGCGCGGGATGCCGGTCTGCACGATGCCGTTGACGACCAGGAGCCGATAGCGGCCCTTGTCGAGCACCACGATGCGCCCGTGGGCCGAGTCGCGCACGGCCTTCACCTCCACAACCTGCCCGTCAGGCGCGGTGTAGCTGCGTCCCACTCCCGGATCGGGCGACGGCAGGCAGGCGAGGACGAGTGGGACGGCCGCGGCTGCCCCGCCCTTCCACCCCAGAGAGCACGCGAGCCCCACGGCGCCGACCGCGGCCGCTGCCGCCGCCGCCACGCGGAAGCCCGTGGACGTCCCGAAGCTCGGTATCAGCCACAGCCCCGTCAGGAGCGTCCCCGCCACGCTGCCCAGGGTGGAGATGGCGTAGACCCCGCCCGCGCGCACGCCCACGCGCCGCCCCCCTTCGCAAAGAAGCCGAATGATGAAGGGGCTCACCATGCCCAGGAGCGCGAGCGGGAGCGAGAAGACGATTGCCGAGCTGGCCAGCGCCCCGCCCCGCGTGCCCAGCGCCCCGTGGCACGACTCAAGGATTGGGGAGGTGTGCGGCGAGACGGCGATCAGCGCGCCCGCGGCCACCAGGACGCCGTAGAGCACCGCCGGACGCGGCCGGCGGTCCGACAGCCAGCCGCCCACGAAGTAGCCGACGGCCAGCGACAGCAGCGTCACCGCGATCATCGCGGCCCACACCTCGATGCTTCCGCCGTAGGCCACGCCCAGCATCCGCGCGCCCAGCAGCTCCACCGCCATCACCACGGCCCCGCACCCCGCCGCGGCCACCAGCAGCCACACTGTCGCCAACCTGCTCATGTCGCCTCGTTCTTCTCCAATCGTCCTCGTCCTCGTCCTCGTCCCTCGTCCTCGACTCTTCTACCCACAGCCAAGGGGATCGAGGACGAGGGACGAGGACGAGGACGAGGACGAGAAGCAGGGAAGCCAGTCTTGCTCACTTCCCGGGCAGGTCCAGCCGCAGGATACCCGTGTAGGTCGAGAGCCACATCCTGCGGCCATCCGGGCTGGCGCACAGGAAGAGCGGGTAGAAGACCTCCTTGACGTAGTACCGCGGCTGGCCGCCGGGCGGCCCGCAGAGGAAGTTGCCCTGCGACTTGTCGAGGTGGTCCTTCCGATCGAACGGCTTGAATGACCACTGCGGCGCCGGCGCGGCGGGCGGCAGTTCCTCTGGCCTCCCCGCCGCCCGACCATTGCCGTCGAAGCGCGCCGCGTCGGCGTCAATCGCCTTCAGCTTGTCGGCCAGGAACACGGGGAGCCTGCCCAGCGGGGCCTGGCTGCCGGCCACCAGGAGCGAGCCGTCCTTTCCCTTCGCCAGCCGCGCTATGGCGCGGTCCTTGAGCGCGCCGAGGAACTCGAAGCGGCCCGCCTCGATGTCCAGGCGGCAGACGAGGCCGCGGTCGGAGCCGACGTAGAGCGCCTTGCCGTCGTCGAGCGCGGCGGTCGCCCGCCAGTACCAGCGGAACTCCGGCTCGGCCAGCCTGTGCCACGCGCCATCGCCCTCGTCGAAGTAGGCCACGCACCCCTCCGTCACCGCCCAGTGCCGCCCGCGGTCGGGGAACAGGCCCAGCACGGAGTCGTGCCCCACGGCCTCCCAGAGCTGGTCCTTGAGGCTGGAGCCGATGCGGGTGAGCTCGCCGCTGGAGATGTTGAGCGCCAGCGGCTGCTCGCCCTGGAGACAGGTCTCCTGCGGGCGGTGGGCGAACGCGGCGGCCCACGCGGCCTCCGCGCTCGGCCGCGACGCCACCTGCTCGATGCAGGGCCAGTAGCCCCCGAAGAACTGCTTCGGCATCAGCCGCGCGAGGGCGAAGATGCGCGTCCCCCCCACGCTCAGCTCCTCAATGAACTGCGGCACAATCACGTCCGGGCTGTGCTTCCCGTCCTGCCCGCAGATCAGGCGGCTCTCCAGCTCGGGCATCTTGAGGGGGAACGACTCCCACTTGCCCGCCTTCTCGCTGAAGCAGTGGAGGGCGAAGCCGGCCGCGTCGAAGTCAAGGCGCGAGGTGGTGGTCATTCCCGGATGCGCCGACCTGGGCCTGTAGGCGCCATCCATCGTGACGGCCCACACCTGCCCCCCCTGAGCCGTGAGGCACGGGATGCTCCTGGCCGCCAGGCCGTTGATCTCCGACCAGACCTGCCAGGTGCGCTTTGCCAGGTCGAAGCGTGCCAGCGCTGCGGTTGGGGGCGGCCCCTCTTTGCCCGCCGCCTGCGGCTCGGCCACGAGCCAGGCCGCCGTGTCGGTCACAAGGAGCCGCGTGTAGCGGCCCCGCACGCCCTCCGGTGGCGGCGCAGGCGTCGTCTTGCCCGATTGCGGATCGTACTCGGCCAGGCCGTTGGCGGTGATGAACCAGAGGCGGCCCTGTGCCGCCGCCTGCTCCCAGCCGCCCTCGGCGAGCCGCCGCCACTTGCCCTCGGCCAACTCGTAGATGTCGCCATAGGAGCCCACGTAAAGCCGCTCGCCGATGCTGGCGGGCGCTGTGATGAGGTGCGCCGTCCGCCGCCGCCAGTGGGCCTCCCAGATGCCGTTCTCCACCGCCCGCCGAATCTGCTCAGCCGTGGGGAGCGCCGGGAACTCCATCGCCCCCTCCCGAGGGGGCTTGAGCCGAAACGTCCCCGTGTCGGCGATCACCCACGTGCTGCCTGCATCCGTGAACGCGCGGACGAAGGCCGCCTTGAGACGCGGAAGCTCCGCCACGCGCCCCTCCGCGATGTCCAGCGCCGCCACGCCCCCGCGGTGGACGACCCAGACGGTCCGCCCGTCGCTCGCCAACTGGTAGATGACCTTGTCGGGCAGCCCCTCCTTCCGCCCGAACGAGCGGGCCAGCTTGCCCGCGGCCAGATCGAACTGGAGGAGCTCGTTGTCCGCCGCGACCCAGAGGAACCTGGCGTCGCGTGCCCAGGCGGTGAACTGGCGCTTGAGCGTGTAGTGCCGCCCGGCGATTGGCGTGGCCCCGTGGAGGTTGGCGGGCGCCGCCGCGTTGCGGGTGGCCGGGAGCACCACGCAGGCGAGGCAGCGCATCCGCCGCCAGTATTCGTGCCCCGCCGCCACCCGCTCGTCCGCGTAGTCGCTCACCTGGAGCCATTTCGCGCCGTCCTTCACCGAGGGCAGGGCGATGATCTCAGCGGACTCGCCGTGCATCACCGCGGCCAGGCTGCGGCCGCGCTCGTCCATCGCGACGTTGTAGACCTCGCCCTTCGGGGTCGTGAGGGTCGCCGCGCGAATCTCTCCACCCTCCCGCGTGGCGGCCACCCGCCCCGAGAGCTTGACCGTGCCCTGTGGACGCTCCGCTCCATCGGCGGTGCATGCGAGGAGAAGCGCGAATAGAGGCGCAGTGCAGCAGTGCTTTCTCATCCCGATCCTTTGCTCACTGGTACTCGACGACGGCAGCGATGGCGGCCGCGATCCCCTCCATGAGATTGGCCGACACCTCGCCGATCTTGCTGACGAACCGCCTGGTGTCCACGCCACGAAGCTGTAGGGTGTCTATGGCGCTCACTTTGTCCAGGCCGTTCAGGGAATCGGGCTCGATCCGGACGTGCCAGATGTTGGGGGCGAAGGCGTCCTTCCATTCCGTGATGGGCGCTACGAGCCTCAGGGGAAGCTTGCCCATGGCATCCTAGCTGACCACAATGACGGGCCGGCGTTTCCTGATCTCCGCGCCGACCGCTGGGTCGAGGTTCACCCACCAAATCTCACCGCGCTTCGGCCTGGCCGACTCAACAGTCAAGGAAGTCCCCTCCCCCGAGGTCCCGGACCTCCGCGTCGTGCTCGTAGTGGCTCGCCATTCGCTCGGCCTGCTCGGCGAGGATGCGGCGGCGTTCCTGCATGGGAAGCCTCATGAAAGCTCGGCGCTGCGCAAGGCCGAGTGGCTCCTGCATGCCTGCCTCCGGGTGCTCCCCTGGAGTGCGTTCGGCCTTCTCCAGCACTATGACCTCGGCGTGGGCGCCGGGCGTGAGCTCAGGGGACACGATCTCGATGCGGCCGCCGGGTAGCACGACGACCTCTTGGCGGATTGCGGTAATCATGCGCGCCCTCTCCTGGCGTGCGGTCAAGCGTCCGACCTCCCACGCCAGTATGCCACAAACCCAAGGGCGCTGCAACTCAGCCGCCGCGGGCAAGCTCCACTGTTTGAAACAGCGTGCCCCCGGCGCTAGAATGCTCGCTCGCCGGGGCGGCGGCCCCGGCCACGCTCGCAACACACAACGCAGGAGGACGCGCCATCGGCAGCTTCACGATCATCGGCGAACGGATCAACATGACCCGCAAGAGCATCCGCGAGAAGGTCTACGCGCGCGACGCGGCCTTCATCGCGGGCCAGGCATCGCGGCAGGAGGCGGCGGGGGCGACGCACATTGACGTGAACGCCGGCGGCGAGCCGTCACGCGAGGTGGACGACATGGCCTGGCTGACGGGCGTGGTGGCCGAGGCGACAAAGCTCCCCCTCGTCTTCGACTCCACCAACCCCAAGGCCATCGGGAAGGGCATCGCGCTGTGCAACCGACCGGGGACCCTCATCAACTCCATCACGGGCGAGAAGGACCGGCTGAAGAGCATCCTCCCGCTCGTCAAGAAGCACAAGACCGGCGTGATCGCGCTGACGATGGACGACCGTGGGATGCCCGACGACGTGGCGGGGCGCATGGCCCTCACCCGCACCATCGCGGGCGCCGTGAAGGCCAAGGGGATTGGACTCGACCGCGTATACTTCGACCACCTGGTGCGTCCAGCCTCCACCAACCCCGGCCAGGCCCGGCACATCCTCGAGGCCATTCGCGCCACGCGGGCGGAGTTCCCCGAAGTCCACATCGCGCTTGGCCTCTCCAACATCTCCTACGGGCTGCCGGAGCGCAACAACCTGAACCGTGCGTTCCTCGCCATGCTCATCGCCGCGGGCGCCGATGGCGCCATCGTTGACCCCTGCGAGGAGGGGATCGTGAACACGCTCCTCTCCGCCCGCGCGGTGCTGGGACTCGATGAGTTCTGCATGGAGTACATCGGGGCGTATCGGGAGGGGAAGCTGGGCGGGTAAGCGGGACGCGTGACGCGTGACCCGTGACCAGGGGACGGAACGCGAAGGAGCTTTTGAAGAAATCACACGGACGCCCACGGACAAACACGGACAGGTAGATTCCTGGGCGACGGGCGTGTGTCCGTGTCCGTCCGTGTGGGTCCGTGTCATTTCTTCACAGCATCGAAGGCGTTCCGCTCCAGGCACGCGGGACGTGACCTCGTGAGGAGAAGATGACCGCAATGAGGCCAGCGTGGCCACGTGGCTTCGTTCAACTCTACACCGGCGATGGGAAGGGGAAGACCACGGCGGCGCTGGGCCTTGCGCTCCGGGCCGCAGGCCGCGGCCTGCGCAGCTACATGGGCCAGTTCATGAAGGGCCGGCCCGGCGGCGAGCACGAAGCCGTCGGGCGCCTCGCCGGCCTCATCACCATCGAGACCTATGGCAGCGGCAGGTTCCTGAGGCCGGATGAGCCGCCCGACCCAGTCGAGGCCGCCCTCGCGCGGGACGGACTCGCCCGCGCGCGGGCCGCGATGCTCTCGGGCGAGTATCGCCTCGTCGTGCTCGACGAGGCGTGCGTGGCCGTCGCTTACGGCCTGCTCTCCGTGGGGGAGGTCCTCGCCTTCATCCGCGAGAAGCCCGATGGGGTCGAGCTGGTCCTCACAGGCCGCGGCGCCCCGCCCGAGCTCATCGCCGCCGCCGACCTCGTCTCCGACATCCACGCCCTCAAACACTACCTCGCCCAGGGCGTCGAAGCCCGAGAGGGAATCGAAGAGTGAAGAGGCCAATTGAATGGGCCGGATTTGGTTACCAGTCAGGTCGGTGACCGGTCTTGGGGGGCCGTAGGCAGGAACATCGGGAGGGTGCGCGCGAGGTCGGGCACGTCTCTGGACGCAGTATCCCACACAATGTCCAGGTCTATCGCGGCGTAGCCGTGGACCAGCCAGTGCCGCATGCCAATGATGTCGGCCCATTGCACCCCAACGGCCAGAGAGCGGAACTCGTGGGACAGGAGTCTGGCCGCCTCCCCAATGATCTGGAGCTGTCGGATGATGGCGTCCCGGAACATGGGGTCATTCGTCAGGCGCGTCCTGTCGCCCTGAGCCACATACGCGCTGACCTGCGCGCAAGCATCCAGAATGTGCTTGACGTAGAGGGCGTCACGTGCCGGCATATTGCACCTGAGCGACCGAGAGCACCTCATCTTTAATGTAAGGGCTGAGGCATCCCGGGGTGAACAGGTCAACCTGGCGCCCCAGGAGCACGGTGAGCTCGCGCTGCATCCGGGACATGTCCAGGAGTGATACCTTCGCGCCCGGGCAGAACTCGACGAGGATATCCACGTCGCTCTCTGCGTCGAAATCCTCACGGAGCACTGAGCCGAAGAAGGAGAGCTTGCGGATGGCGTTGTGGCGGCAGAAGTCGGCCAACTCCTCGTCGCTCGCCTTCAGCTCGGGTCTGATCACTGTTGGTCCTCCGACGCCCGAAGCCTCCACTCCCATTATACCACTACTCGGCCAGCCAGCGGGCGAGGTCTTTGGCGTGGTAGGTGATGAGGATGTCGGCCCCTGCGCGGCGGATGGCGGTGAGGACCTCGGTGGCGACGCGACGCTCGTCGAGCCAGCCGCGCTCGGCGGCGGCCTTGAGCATGGCGAACTCGCCGCTGACGTTGTAGGCGGCCACGGGCACCCCGAACCGCTCCTTCACCCGCCAGATGATGTCGAGGTAGGCCAGCGCAGGCTTCACCATCACGATGTCGGCGCCCTCCGCGATGTCGAGCCCCACCTCGCGGAGCGCCTCGTCCCCGTTCGCGGGGTCCATCTGGTAGCCGCGGCGGTCGCCGAACTGCGGGGCGCTCTCGGCCGCCTCGCGGAACGGGCCGTAGAAGCCCGACGCGTACTTCGCGGAGTAGGCCATGATGGGCACGTGGCTGCGGCCCGCCCCGTCGAGGGCCGAGCGAATGGCCCGGACACGCCCGTCCATCATGTCGCTGGGGGCCACGATGTCGGCCCCTGCCTCGGCGTGGGAGAGCGCCATCTTCGCCAGAAGCTCCAGCGTCGCGTCGTTGTCCACCTCGGAAAAGACACCAGGAGTCGTTTGCCGGAACGGCCTTTCAGGTGCTTCGCACAAACGACTCCTGGTGTCTTTTCCGAGCACGCCGCAGTGGCCGTGGCTGGTGTATTCGCAAAGGCAGACGTCGGTGATGGCCAGCAGGTGGGGCAGGGCGCTCTTGATGGCGCGGATGGCCTGCTGGACGATGCCGTCGGGGGCGTAGGCCTCGGAGCCGACGGGGTCCTTCTCTGACGGGATGCCGAAGAGGAGGACGGCTGGGATGCCGAGCGCGGCGGCCTCGCGGCACTCCTTCACCAACTCGTCGACGGAGAGCTGGAAGTTGCCCGCCATTGACCCGATGGGAATCCTCACGCCCTGGCCGGGCCGCACGAATAGAGGGAGGACGAGCTGGTCGGTGGCCAGCCGGGTCTCGCGGACAAGGCGGCGGAGGGCCTCAGTGCGGCGCAGGCGACGCATGCGAATCTCTGGGAACCCCATGATCATGCCTCCTTGCTCCGCAAATCCCAAACATCAAGCTCCAAATCCCAAACAAGCTCCAAACACTAAACCCTCAATGACCAAACCAACCCTCCTGCTTCGCCTGGCCGGTTGCCGTTTGGCACTTGGCCATTGGAGCTTGGCTGGAGCTTGGGGTTTGAAGCTTGCAGCTTTCGGCGTCAGACGGGCTCCCCTCCTTCGCTGAAGTCGTAGACCTGTTCCATGTCGTCGGGCCACCACTCGATGAGCTCCGCGGGATCGAAGAAGAGGGCGATCTCGCGCTCCGCGGTCTCGGGCGAATCGGAGCCGTGGACGAGGTTGAAGCGGTTGCTCACCGCGAGGTCGCCGCGGAGGGTGCCCGGCTCGGCGTCCGGCCCGAACGTCGCGCCCATCATTCTGCGAACCACCTTCACCGCGTTCTTGCCTTCCAGGACGGCGGCCACCGTTGGGCCGCCGGTCATGAAGCGGATGAGCGGCTCGTGGAAGGGCTTCCCCTCGTGGGGGGCGTAGTGCCGGCGCGCGAGCTCCTCGCTGATCTTCATCAGCTTCATGGCCACGAGCTGGAGCCCCTTCGCCTCGAAACGGGCAAGAACCGCTCCCACCAGGCGGCGCTGAACCGCGTCGGGCTTGATCAACACAAGCGTGCGTTCCATCCTCTCTCCTGAGGTTGTGAAGGAATCACACGGACGCCCACGGACAAGCACGGATGGGCAGATTCCTCGGCGATGGGCGTATGTCCGTGTCCGTCCGTGTGGGTCCGTGTCATCTGTTCACAGGCTCTCCTGCGTGTGCTTCAGGTGGCCAGCGGACGCGAGACTTCGAGGAGGCCGCCGAGGATGAAGACCAGGGCGTCCTCGCCGTCGTCGGCGTAGGCGTTGTGCTGGACGCGTTCGAAGCGGAAGCCGAAGCGGCGATAGAGCTGCTGTGCCGCGAGGTTGCCGCGTCGGACCTCCAGGTATGCCTGGGCGAGGCCCAGGCGGCGGGCCTGGTCGAGCAGTTGCTGGAGGAGCGCCGTGCCGATCCCCCGGCGCCGATAGCCTTCCGTCACCGCCACCTTGGCGATGTGGGCCTGGTTGCCCTCCACCCACATGCCCGCGTAGCCCACCAGGCGGCCGTCCAGCTCCGCCACGAAGAAGTTGTGGTGCGGGTCGGCCACCGCCCGCGCGAACGACGCCTGCCGCCAGGGCGCGCCAAACGACGCGTTCTCGATGGCCACGACCGGGCTGACGTCGTAGTGGCACATCGCACGAATGCGCAGGGCGCCGTCGCCGGGGGCCGCGCGCTCGCCGTGGCTCAGCACGGCCCGAATCCGCCGCAGGAACGCGCCCATCGCACTCATGCTGTCACCATACCGAAAAGGAAGCGGCGAGTCAAGGTGGGCGGGCATGCACCTTCTCTTATCGTCCTCGTCCCTCGTCCTCGTCCTTCGTCCTCGATCCTCTTGGCTCGGGGAGGGGAGAGTCGAGGACGAGGGACGAGGACGAGGACGATTGAGCCAGAATCAGCGATTTGATCCCCCTATCCGACGCCCCTATAATGGCAGGAGTAGGTAACAGAGAGGAACGGACGTGCGCTTACCCGCTCTTGTGGCTGCCTGTTGGGCGCTCGCGCTCACCGCTCGTGCCGCCGAGGCGCCGCCCAAGGGGGGCGAGGACCCCCTCGATGCCCTCGCGGCGCAGATGGCGGAGCTTGTGAACCGCGACCGCGCGGAGCACAAGCTGCCGCCCCTGGGCTACCACAAGGGCCTCGCCGCCGTCGCCCGCGCCCACTGCGCGGACATGAGGGCCAACCGCTTCTTCGCCCACGACTCGCCGCGCACGGGCTCGGCCAAGGACCGCATTGCGGCCGCCCGCATCCCCAACCGCGGCTCAGGCGAGAACCTCGCGTTCGCGCTCACCATCGAGGTGGCCGAGAAGAACCTCATGAACAGCCCGAAGCACAAGGAGAACATCCTCAGCCCCCAATTCACCCACGTGGGCATCGGCCTCCTCCGCGCGGACGACGGCCACCTGATGGTCACCCAGGTGTTCATCAAGGCGGTGCCGATCCACGACGTGGCGGCGGTGCGCGACCAGATAGCCGAGGGGGTCAACAAGGAGCGCCTCGCCAAGGGCCTCCGCCGCCTCCTGCCCGACGACGCCCTCAGCGAGCTGGCCCTCGAACACAGCCTCCGCTCCGCCAAGCTGGGCAAGCACGACCCCCTCTGGCTGGAGGACCAGATCAGCCGCCGCGACAAGCGCTGGCGCCTGACCATCGGCGGCTACTACCTCACCGACAAGCCCGACGAGGTCATCCGCTCCGACATCGCCTTCAGCCCCTCCCCCGACCACTTCGGCGTGGGCGTCGTCCAGGCCCCCGCCGAGAGCAAGCAGGCCGGCTCCCTCTGGGTCACCATCCTCTGCGCCCAGAAGAAGTAGCCCTTCCCCTATTGGCGAATCGCCCAAAGCAAGAGGGGATGATTGGATGACTGGATGAATGGATGGATGTCTGACGCCCATCCACCCATCCACTCGTCCATTCATCCATTCAGCGTCAGCGCTTGCGTGGGGGCTTGCGGGCGCGCTCGGCGGCACGCTCCATTCGGTCGGCGAGCTCGAGGGCCTGACGGCAGACCTCGCGGCGGAACCGCTCGTTGCGGTAGAGCTCGGCGGACACGGAGTCAACTGTCCAGAGCTCGGCCTGGCGGACCTGGACGGGGTAGCGTCGGCCTGCCCACTTTCCCCAGCGGCGGAGGCGGCGGTCAGCGAGGGCCTGGGCCTGCTCGGCGGCGAGCTTGCGGGCGAGGGCCGCGGGCTTCCCTTCGGCCACGTAGCGGCGGTCGCGGTGGATGAGCGATTCCTCGACGATGATGAGGGTCTCGACCTCGCGCTCGCGCTGGTAGTACGACAACTGGGCGGAGCGCGCGGCCTCGGCGGCCTCGTAGAGGACGCGCTGAACGCGGTCGCCCGTGGCGGCGACGCGGCGGCGACGTTCCTCGCGCAACTCCTCCTCGGCGCGCTGAGCCTCCGGCGTCTCCCCCCGCACGCGCGGGGCGAGGGCGGAGAGGCAGACCAGCAGTAAGAGGGCGCGCTTCATCCTATCGCCTCGCGTATCAACTGCCAGAGCCCGTCGTCGCGCGTCAGGCCGCAAACCTCGCTGAGCACGGCCTCCAGGCCGCGGCCGCGAAGCATCGCCTGAAGCCTTTGGGCCTCGGGGTCGTCGGGCTGGCCGTAGGCCAGGGCTGCCCGAATCCCCTCTATAATATGCCGGGGCGCCACGCCGTTGTCAAGGCAGAACTGTGCCGCGCCCACGAGGCGGTCGTTGCGCCCGAGCTTGCGGATGGGGTCGCGCCCCACGCGCGCCACGGTGTCGCCGAGGGCGCGGTTGGCGAACCGCCGCAGGAGGTCTGCGACGTGCCGGGCGTGCTCGGCGGGTTCGAAGCCGTGCGTGGCGATGAGCGCCTGGCCGGTCTCGGCGAGGCCGCCGGCGACGAGCTCGCGGACGCTCGGCTCGCCGATAGCCTCGGCGATGTAGGCCAGCCCCATGCGGTAGCCCGCGTAGGCGCACAGCGCGTGGCCGCAGTTGTGGCAGAAGAGCTTGCGCTCCTCGTGCGCCGCGATGTTGGGCACGGGCAGGAAGCCCTCGATGGGCGGCGGCCCGCCCACGAACGCCGCAGCGTCCACGGGGAGCGTGCAATACGCCTCCACCGCCACGTAAAGCGGGTCGCGTGCGCGCACGCCCTCGGGCACGACGGGCACCATTCGGCTGACCACAGTGGAGACGAAGCCGACCCTCTCGGCCACGAATGCCCGCGCCGAGGGCGGCACTGCCCCCAGCACGCCCTCGCGGAGCGTGTGAGCCGCGTCGAGCAGGTTCTCGCACACCACCACGTTGAGCGGTTCGGCGGACCGCTCGGCGCGGAGGGCCAGCCCCGCGGCCAGGGAGGGAACGACGAGTGGGAGGGCGCGCACGCCCACCGCCGTGCTCACCAGGCCGCAGGCAGCAATCGCCTCGGCCACCGCCTCGGCGTCGCGCCCGTGGATTGCGCGGACGTGGTCAATCGTGAGCGCGCGGCACTCAGCGTCCACGATCTGGAGCGTGTAGGCCCCCCGCGCGTTGAGCGCGGCGACCACCGCGTCCAGGACGTCCACGAACACGGTCTCCCAGCCGCTCTGCCAGTAGAGCTGGCCGAGGAAGCCGCGGCCGATGTTCCCTGCGCCAAAGTGAACGGCGGTGCTCATTGGCTGTAGGCGGGGCGTCCTTGCCCCGCGTCTCCTCAATCCCGGTAGAGCCCCTCGGCGACGATGTAGCGTCGGACCACCTCGGGGACGAGGTAGCGGATGGAGAGGCGGTCGCGGACGCGTCGGCGGATTTCGGTGGAAGAGACGCCGATGAGTGGCATCTCGAAGGAGCGCGCGGCGATGGCGGCCACTTGCTCCTCGGAGAGCGTTCCGCGCAGGCGCTCCAGCGCGTCCTGTGGGCGGGGCGTCCCTGCCCCGCGCTCTTCAGGTCGGCTGAAGACCACGAACCTGCACATGTCGGCCAACTCGCCCACACGATGCCACGTCGCAAGCTCGGCGAGCGAATCGGAGCCGATGAGGAAGTGTATGTCCCACGTCCCGCCGCTTTGCACCCGAAGCTCCTGCACCGTGTCAATGGAGTACGACGGGCCTTCGCGTCGCAGCTCGATGTCGCTAGCCTCGAAGGCCGGGTTGTCGGCGATGGCGAGTTGCACCATGCGCAGCCGGTCCTCGGGCGGCGCGTGGGGCTTCCCCTGCTTGTGAGGCGAGACGTATGCCGGTACGAAGAGCACCCGTTCCAGGCCCAGCCGCCCCCGTGCCTCCTCCGCCAGCACCAGGTGGCCGAGATGGATGGGGTTGAACGAGCCGCCGAGGAGGCCGATCTTCGTCACGCCACACCTGCTCCGCAGACGATCTCTTCCTGAGCGAATTATACTGGTCAGCACGGCGCGGCGCAAGGCAGCGCGCAGCCGCCTTGCCAGAACGCGCTTGACTTAGCGCCACTGAAGAGTCATACTCTAGCAGCAGGGAACAGTGCTGTCAGTTCTGCCTGCGCGATTGGGGCGCTCATGGTCGCCATCGTCGAAGAGAAGCTCGATGCCATCGTTCGCCTGTGCCGGCGGTACAGGGTCAGGAGTCTGGAGTTGTTCGGCTCCGCCGCCACGGGGAAGGGGTTCGACCCCGCACGGAGCGACGTTGATTTCCTCGTGGAGTTCCTTCCTCTGGAGCCGGTGGAGCACGCCGCGGCATACTTCGGCCTGCTCCGCGCCCTTGACGACCTCTTCCAGCGCGAGGTGGACCTGCTCGAGGCAACGGCCATCTCCAACCCCTACTTCCTGACTTCGGTCAACAGGAACCGGTCTTTGCTCTATGCAGCCTGACACGCAGAAATACCTCTTCGACGTCCAGCGCGCCTGTGAGCTGATCGAGCAGTTCAGGCGGGCTGATCACACCTTGCCCATCTTCTTGAGATTGTCCATCACCCGCTTGATGGTGTCGAGGGGAGAGAGCTTGTTCGAGCCGTCCTGCTCGACGATGTACCACTCGGTCTTGCCTGTGGTCTCGCAGAGGGCGAAGATTTCGGGCCAGGGCGCCTTGTCCTCGCCCACGATCCCCTGGTAGCCCTTGACGTGGACGGTGATGGCGCGGCCTGGGAACTTTTTGAGGGTGGCTACTGGATCGCACCCGCCGCCCATGCCGTTCCCGATGTCGAGCTGCATCACTACGTCCTGGCTCGCGGCGCCAAAGAGGGCCTCCCAGGGCGTCTCGGGGTCGTCGGGGCCGAACTTCTTGAACTCGTGGGCGTGGTTGTGGTAGCCAGTGACCATGCCCTCGGGCTTGAGCTTCTCGGCAATGTCGTTGAAGCGCTTGGCCGCCTCGACCCAGCTCTCCTTCGACTTGCCGCCGACGCCGCCGGGGACGATGAGGTAGCGGTTGCCGAGCGTCTTGTTGAACTCCACGGTCTTCTTCAGGTTGTCGCCGAGGATGGTGCCCATGCCGGTGTGGGTGCCGCAGCAGCGGAGGCCGTTGTCGTCGAGCATCTTGCGTAGCTCTTCGGCCTTGCGGTTGTGGTAGCCTGCGAACTCAATGCCCTTGTAGCCGGCCTTGGCCACCTCTGCGATGGTGCCGGGGAGGTCCTTGGCGGCCTCGTTGCGCAGGGTGTAGAGCTGGAGGCCGATGGGGATTTTCTTCGCCGCCTCGGCCTCGGCCGCGAGCGCCCTGGCGCTGAGCGCCGCCACCGCGCCGGAGGCCAGGAAATCGCGCCTGGATACCATGCTATGCCTCTCCTGAATGATCGGTCGGATCAGTCGAATCAATCGAATCAATCGAATCAATCGAATCAATCGAATCAATCGAATCAATCGAACGAGTCGAATGAGTCGAATGAGTCGAATGGGGAAGAGGTCAGGCCTTGCCCATCTTCCGCAGGTTCTCGAGGCACTTGGCCACGCACTCCATCGGCGGATAGGCGTAGCTCTCCTGCTCGACGATGTACCACTCGGTGCCGCCGATGCCCTCGCAGAGGGCGAAGAAGGCGTCCCACGCCACGTCGCCCTCGCCCACGAGGGCCTGGGGGTTGGTGGCGGAGAACTCCTTGACGTGGACGGTGATGGCGCGGCCAGGGTATTTCTCGATGAAGGGCTCGGGCCGCGCCCCGCCGTGCATCGCGTTGCCCGTGTCGAACTGCATCACCACGTCGCAGTTCGTGTTCCCGAAAAAGGTGTCCCACGGCAGCTCGCCGTCGAGGGGCGTGAACTCGATGTGGTGGTTGTGGTAGCCGCACAGGAGCCTGTGGGGAGCGAGCTTGTCGGAGAGCTGGTTGAAGAACTCGGCGGTGCGGAGCCAGGCGTCGCGGCTGTTGCGCCACGGCTCGGGCAGGCCGGGCACGATGAGGAACTGGTTGCCGAGGGTGAGCGCGAACTCCACTGTGGCCTGGAGCTGGTCGTCCTGGACGGTTTGGATGCCGGTGTGGGTTCCGCAGCAGGCGAGGCCATTGTCGTCGAGCATCTTCCGCAGCTCGGCGGCTGAGCGGCCGTGGTAGCCTGCGAACTCAACTCCCCGATAGCCCATCTTCGCCACCTGTTGGATCACGCCCGGGAGGTCCTTCGCGCAATCCTCGCGCACCGAGTAGAGTTGTAGGCCGACCGGAATCCTGCCCATCGCCTTCTCCTGAGAGGGTGGAAGCCAAAGTGATAAGTTTACCGGTCCACACGGCCAAATGCAAATGTTTTGGACCCTTCGCCGGGTGCGTGTAATCTCCTTCGGTCATCCACACCGGAACTCAGGCACTGCACCCAGTGTCGCTCAGAGTCGCGCAGACTCGCTCAACTGCGGATCGGCCGATCCGCAGCCTCCGGCCCCAGAGT
>Ga0194112_10002298_pt1 | contig 27488 bp, 26 predicted proteins | sample TA2MahC400mmetaG_FD_146191 | JGI IMG/M metagenome (GOLD analysis project Ga0194112, IMG submission 146191) | Freshwater microbial communities from Lake Tanganyika, Tanzania - TA2015016 Mahale Deep Cast 400m | ecosystem: Environmental > Aquatic > Freshwater > Lake | place: Tanzania: Lake... | reverse complement strand
AACAGAGAAATCGACAACCCGCTGTATCCGGATACGTCCAAGCCCTCGCCCGGCTTCTTTGATCTCCACGGCCGCGGCAATACGGGCCTTTTTCAGACTCTGTCTCCCTGCAACCTCCGGCTCTTCGCCGCCTATAAAAGCGTCGTCAATCTGAACTCTACCGCAGAGCTTCTCTCTTCCGGCTCGAATCATTGCTCTTCTCAGTTTATGGAGCCAGGTCCAGGCAGTTTGTGTGCTTTTCAAGCCCAAGATACGTTTCAAGCCTGCGGCGCTGACTCCGGGTTTCTGGGTGCAGACCCACCACATGGCGCGAAACCACATAATCCGACTACGTGGAATTATTGATTAACCCTTAACAAATACTGACAAATCCCCCCTGACCCCCCCTTTAGCAAAGGGGGGAAAATGAAAGGACTTTTGGACTACTGAACGCAGTAGCAATAAGCAGCGGTTTTCTGGTGCCATGCATGATGGTTCCCGCAGTCAAAGAAGTTTGTTGGTGACAGTTGGAACATTCCATGAGCCATCGTTTGTTAAGCCATCCGTGATCATGGCCACATTGAGGACAACGAAATCCCTCCGGCCATCGCTGCGAAAAAAGATAGTTTCGGCACGCTTCTTCACTATGAAATCGTTCTTCAAACTCCATCAAATTCTTGGGGAAATCTGGACGATTGGCATCTGACATGCCTATATTTTACAAGCGTATTCAACATGAGTAAAGTGGAAAAGCCCATCCCGCAATACTGGCGCGCCACTCCCGCCGACTCTTCCCCCTTTTTCGGAAATCCCGTTTCATCAAAGATCAAGACGCCGGCCGCATACCCCAGGTCTTCCTTGAGGAGGGTGTGATATTTCCTCAACATCCTGGCGTCATCCCAGGCTACATAAATTCTTGGACATCACGTTTTTCTAGGCTAATTTTCGTAATAGGATATTCTCCTCCGTAAGTGCGACATTCAGGCAGCATGACCAGCCCTCCTCTGTCGATTTTGGGCCATATTGCGCTAATAGTTTACTCTTGCCAAGCTATTATTGACGTTGTATGGTTAATTCGCTGGGAAATTCATGGCGGTTTCGTTATCGGCGCGTGATTCCCCTGAGTCCAGGGGCAGCAGAGTCCTCTTCTCCGGTGGGGCCCCCGGCGCTGGCGGCGGGTAGCGAAGTCCGCTCCCGCAATTTTTCACTGGAAAGTGCATCAGTTGCGGCAAGGCTCTGATTGTGAGATAATAAAAACGAAGGGGTGACATCATGCACCGCAGACGATGGTGGGCGGCGCTGTGGGGAGGCCTGTTGGCGGGCCTGCTGGTTTGGCCGGGCCACGGGTTGCTTTTCGGTCAGACCAAGGGCACGGGGACCACGGGCGGCATCACCGGCGAGACCGGGAGCACCGGCGCCACCCGGGACATCGAGGATGAGCCGGGGACGCCGGGGACCTTCCACCCGAAGACCTCGCCCTTCGGCTGGGGGAAAAATAAGGGGAAGCCCCCGCAGGGGTCGGCCAAACAAGGCTGGAGAGGCCTGCAAAGCAACCCCTCCGGGTCCGAAATGCAGACCTGGGCTCCCAAGGGTAGCCGTTCCAAAACCAAGCCCGGGCCTGAGGCGGCCGCCGACCAATCGGGCCTGCAGGGAGGCCAGCCGGAGACCCCCCCGCCCCACAGCCCCAAAGGGCCCAAGGGACCCAAAGGCCCTTCGGGACCTCTGGGGAAGCCCTAGTGGTTCCACCCGAACAATTCGCCAGGTTATGACGACAAAAGATGGCCGGCAAAACTGGTTCCCAAACTTCCGCCTGGGAACCCCCTTGCCCGGCAGGCTCTGCTTCGCCACAAGTGACTGAAATTGATTTCTTTTTAAGATGACGAAGGAAAGTCACCCGGCAGTCGCGCCTGGGCCTTGGACCTACCCCAAACCTCGAAGGTTTGCTGGGGGAAGGCGGGGGCGGCTCCCCAAACCCTCACCCCAGCCCCCCAACCCCCTCCCACCAGGGGCTGAGCATTACCCACAAATCTTTACGTTCTTCTAGCCGCAGCCTTCAGGCTACGCCGGGCGAACCAGGTAAAATGAAAGGAATGGTGCGCAGGCTGAACCCTGCGGCCACATTTCCTGGCGCGTTGTTGTCCGAAGCAGGAGCTTCGGGGGCACAGGCGCGTCCCCAAGCAGGAGCTTGGGAACGAGGGGTTTGCTGCTCCTCATCCCTTCCCCCACACTTGTTGGTAATGCTCAGCACCAGGGGAGGGGGAGTTTCCGGATGAGAATCAGCTGGCAATCGGCCACCTTAGCCGTAGTGCCGGAGCATTGACGCGCCACCTTTAACCGACTTGTGGCCTTTTTGGGGAAACCCCGTATCGCCAACGATCCAGGCGCAGGCAAGGATCGGTTCCCGGGCCGACCGCTCTGCCGCCTCCTCCGCACGGCCTAAAATCGCTGGGACTCTGATCTATAGGTTGCTGCAGGGCCTGGAGGTTGCCCTCCGGCATCCGGTCGGCCATGGCCTCAATGAATTCCCCTTCCCCGTCCAGGAGCAGACCCCGGACGTAAAAGTTTGCCCGGCGCCTGGCGCCTGACACCTGCCTTCACGGCAGCAAAGCTTCGGCCACGGCGAAGTGGGCGCCCACGTCCCGGCGCAGGTCCAGGCGGTTGCCCGCTTCGTTTTCCCGAGGGATGACCCGCACTTTGCCCAGATCGAAGGCGGTGAGAAGGCGCTGCCGCAACACCTCCGCCGCCGCGCCCCGCTTCTGGCCCGCCTTCACCGTGGCGTTGGCCACCAGGAAGGCCACCCGGGAGCCGTCCGACTTGAACACCCCGTCCTCGGTGCAGTCCATGGCCGAAGGCACCAGGGTGATATTTTTTTTGTCCAGATAATCGAAGTCCATTTCCAGGACCTCCCCCTTGGTGAGGGACCAGGGGTAGCCCTTCTGCTGCTTGGGGCCGCCGGGGCCGGTGACCAGTGCCAGGCACAGGGAAACCTGGTCGGCCCGCACCTCCGGGGCCACTTCGTGGAGGCGGGACGCCGCCATGGCCTGAATAAGGGCCCCCAGGTTGCGCAGGCGTTTCACCACCGGCTGGAACTCCGGCTCCCCGGGGCGGATGTTGATCTCGCAGACCCGGATGGCGGTGGGGCGCCAGGCAGCGTCGAAAGACACAAAACAGCCCGGATACAGGACGCAGGGCCGCAGGATGCCCCGCTGCGCCATGGCCTGCACCAGGGGCCGGGCGATGCTGGTCGCCGCCATCTCCAGCAGTTCCGGCGACTCAAAAGGGTGGGGAGAGATGGAACCCATACCCCCGGTGATGGGGTTGTTGAGGCCCGGCGGGCCGGGGAAGCGTTCCGGGTAGTCCATGGCCGTGGGGAGAATCTGAAAATGGCCCTGCGGCTCCACCAGGATGGTGAAGCTGATCTCCACCCCGGACATGCGGGCCTCCACCAGCAGGGGCCAGGGGCCCTTTTTGCCGTGCCGTTGACTGTAGTCCTGCTTATAATCGGCTATCAGCGTCTCATAGACCTCCCGCACCTCCCAGGCGTTGAGGATGAGGCGAGCCCCTTTGCCCCCGGCGCTGTACGGGTATTTGAGCACCGCGCCGCCGTGGTCGTGCAGGTAGGCCAGGGCCGCGGCCAGCACCGCCCGATAGTCCCGGGCGTCCACCTCACACCAGGACGGGGCCACGGGGATGCCCGCCTCCCGGCAAAGCTGTTTGCAGGCCAGCTTGTCCGCCTCCAGAAAGGCGCCCCGCTCATCCAGGCCGATGATGCGGCTTCCGAAACCGGCCTCGGCCACCCGGTCCACCAGCCCCTGGAAGATGAGCCCCTCGGGCATGACCAGGGCCAGGTCCAAGGTCCCCTCCCGGAAAGCCCGGACCAGGGCCTCGCCGTAAGCCTCCACGCTGTTGTCCGCCACCGGCACGAACTCCACGGGCCATCCCATCTTCCGGGCGAAGGGGGGCATGGCCGGGGTGCCCCGCACCACCACGCCCTGGTAATCGCCGGGGTGGAATTCACTGGTGGCCCGGCTGGTCTCCAGGGCCGCCAGAAAACTGCGCCCGTCGGTGCCCACATAGCCGATCCTGATCCTGGACATGCCCGCCATCCTCTGTCCTGAAAAGTCAGTGACCTTCTCTTTGCGCCCTTTGCGCCTTTGCGAGAAATTTTTCTCACGCTCAGCCTCCAAGTTCTGTAGGGTGCGCACCGCGCACCATGCCCGGGGGCTGGCGGCGGCCAGGGACGCCCGCCCTGCCGAACTTTTCATGCTTTGCGGGTGAGCCCCAGGCTCATGAGTAACTGCTTCGAAAAGTTTTGTGTATGGTGCGTTTTGTGATGTATTATCAATTGGTTGTGGTTGATACAGAGGCCCACCCTACCGAACTTTTCATGCTTTGCGGGTGAGCCCCAGGCTCATGAGTAACTGCTTCGAAAAGTTTTTTGTAGGGTGCGCACTGCGCACCATAAGGATGCTTAACTTTTCATAATTTATGGGTGAGCCGGAGGCTCATGAGTAACTCTCTTGAAAAGATGTTCCGTAGGGTGCGTCTCACGCACCATTGCCGCTCAACTCAGCAGGAAAGTTGCTCAATCCTGGCCCCCGAGATGCTCCCCTTATACCACAAGACCGCCCCTTTGCCAGCAACTTTGGCGCCTCCTGCCTTGGCTGTCTGAAGAGGCTTCATTATAATGAAGCCGGGGGAGGGGTCTAAGGTCCCCGGCCCTTCCCCCAACACATCCTCGAGGTGTCTTCATGTCCCTGGCTCTGGAGTTGACCGTTTTTCACAAGCTCTTTACCGCGGTGGCCGAAGAGATGGGCATCGTCCTGGGCCGGAGCGCCTTCTCTCCCAACATCAAGGAACGCCGGGATTATTCCTGTGCGGTGTGCACCGCCGGGGGCGAGCTGTTGGCCCAGGCGGCCCACATCCCGGTGCATCTGGGGGCGCTGCCCCACACCCTGGCCGCGGTGCTGGCCCGCCACCCCCTGGGACCGGGGGACGTGCTCCTGCTCAACGACCCTTACTGCGGCGGCACCCATCTCCCCGACCTCACCGTCATCGCTCCCTTCTTCGCCGGGGGAAACCTGCTCTTTTACCTGGTCAACCGGGCCCACCACGCCGACGTGGGAGGCTCGGCCCCCGGCTCCATGCCCCTGGCCCGGGACCTGCGCGACGAGGGAGTGGTCATCGGGCCCACCTATCTTTTCCGGGACGGCTTGGAAAACACCGCATTTCTCGAGGATTTTCTGGCCCGGGTGCGGGTTCCCGGGGAGCGGCAGGGGGATTTGGCGGCCCAACTGGCCGCCCTGCGCCGGGGCGGGGAGCGGCTGAAAGAGCTGGTTCACCGCTACGGCGCCGGAAAATTGGCGGACATGGCCGCCGCGGTCCTGTACTACGCCGAGGCGGCCATGCGGGAGGTGCTGCGGGAAATCCCGGACGGCGTCTATCGTTTCCAGGACTGCCTGGACGATGACGGCTGGGGCCACCGGGACCTGCCCGTCCGGCTGGCCCTGACCGTGGCGGGGACCGCGGCCGCCCTGGATTTCCGGGAAACGGCGGACCAGGCCGAAGGCGGGATCAACGCGGTCCCGGCGGTGGTGGAGGCGGCCTGTTACTATGTCTTTCTGGCCCTGCTGGGCGACGACTACCCCATCAACCAGGGATGCTTCCGCCCCCTGACCGTGCTCACCCGGCCGGGGAGTCTGCTGCAGCCCTGCTATCCCGCCCCGGTGGCGGCGGGCAACGTGGAAACTTCCCAGCGCCTGGTGGATGTGATCCTGGGGGCCCTGGCCCGTGCTCTGCCGCAGCGCATCCCCGCGGCCAGCCAGGGCACCATGAACAATCTGGCCTTCGGCGGGCGGGACCCCCGGCGGGGGTCCGATTTCACTTATTACGAAACCGTGGCCGGGGGCGCCGGGGGCGGCCCCGCCGGTCCGGGAGCGGACGGCGTGCACACCCACATGACCAACACCCGCAACACGCCGGTGGAAGTCCTGGAGCACGATTTCCCGGTGCTGGTGGAGCGCTACGCCCTCCGGGAGGCATCGGGCGGCGCCGGCCGCCACCGCGGCGGCCGGGGTCTGGTGCGGGACTTCCATTTCCTCACCGACGTCAGCGTCAGCCTGCTGACCGAGCGCCGTCGTCATGGACCTTACGGCCTGGCCGGGGGCGGCTCCGGCGCACCGGGGGAAAATCTGCTCATCCTCCCGGATGGCCGGGGAAACACCCTCCCCGGCAAGATCAACCTCACTCTCCCGGCGGGGAGCCGCCTCTCCGTGCGCACCCCCGGCGGCGGGGGCTGGGGGGCGGCGGCTCCGGAGCCGGAGGCGTCCAGCCTGTGCGGACACCTGGGGACGGGCGCCCTGCGCCAACAACGGGAGTAAGACGTGCGACGGGAAAGGGCCGCGCCTCCTCCCGGAGCCCCGATTCCTGCTGTAGACCCCAAACCGCGTCATCGACTGGGCGGTAAGGTGGGAGCCGGTTTAAAGATTCGCACTCCTGGGGATGGAGAAAAGCCTGAAGTCTTCCTCTTCGATGCGGAAAGACCGGAGAACCGAGCTGTGGTTTTCTTGCAGCCGCAGGCTTCAGCCTGCGCTCCGGCCAAACATTTTCATCATTGGGGGCGGCCCAGATTGGGCCAGGCACGTTTCAAGACAGTTCCCCCTGAGCCTGCGGCTCACTCCAAAAGGGTGAAAAATTAGTCAACGCATGGTGTCAGCTTTTTTCTGGCGACCAAGCTCTGCTTGGCTGGAAGACCGCTACCTAAGGCGGGGCCAAGGCGTAGGGGCTAAGGCACCCAAGCAGGGCTTGGGGGAACTTTCCGTTCGCCCCCGGCCCCCTTCCTCACCCACGCCTCACTCCTCCCAGCCCAGCAGCCGCACCACCTGGTTGGCCGTGTTTTCGTTGTTGAGGTAGAGCTTGTGGCTCTCCAGGGTCCGGCAGCGGAAGGGCGCCGCGCCCCTCACCCCCTGGAAGGCCGCCCCCGGCGGGGCGGCATGGAGAATGACCGCGGGGTTGGCCCCGTCGTAGGAGATGGCGCACTTCACGTCCGCGCCGCCGGTGGCCGCGGCGTACCCCTCCACCAGGCGGGCGGTGGGGGGCGCGGCCAGGGCCAGGTCAAAGAGGGTGTAACCGTTGACGGCCCCGGAGACCAGCTCCCGGGAAGTGCGGTAGGCGAAGGCGCGGCCGCCCTGCCAGAAGGGGACCAGGTCGCCCGCGGCGTCGTTCAGCACCATGCCCAGGTGGCGGAAGTTGGTCTTCGGCAGCACCACGAACCAGTCCCCCTGGGCCAGAGTCAAGGCGCTGCCGCCGTAGGTGATGGCGCCGCCCGCGCCGTTGTCGCCGTTGTTGGCGGTGATGGGCCGGATGAGGCCCCGGGAGGCCCCGGTGAGCACCAGGATTTTGGCGTCCACCAGTTCATTGACGGTGAAGCCGTAGCCGATGTCCGCGCTGTTGGCGTTATTGCGCAGGGTGATGACCTGGGTGCTCTGGGAGGAGACCCGCATCACCGGCATGGCCTTGAGGCTGAAGGTGGTGTCCGCCGCCCCCGCCAGGGCGTAGACGCCGTACCACTGGTTGGCCTTTTCGGTGCCCCACAGGCTGCCGGCCACCACCAGGTCCAGGCTCGCGGTGGCGGCGTTCTCCCGGTAGCGCCCGTCGGCCAGATCGCCGTCCACCCACAGCCCCCGGCCCAGGGGAGAGGGAAAACCCAGGAGCATGACCCGGGCCCGGGCGTCCGCCGTGGCCGGCGCCCGCACCTGGGAGGCGCTCACGTATTCCAGGGAGGGCGCCTGGGTCAGCTCGAAACTCTCCACCAAGGCCCGCTCGATCTTCTCGAAGTCGCCCTTGAGAATGACCTGCCGGCCGGTGCCGGTGCCCCACTTGGATTGGGGAAGATAAATCAGGGACATAACACCACCTCGCTGTTATGGAAAGTTCTTGGTGGCACCGGCATCTTGCCGGTGCAGCGCACAGGCTGGAAGCCTGTGCTACTGAATTTGAGTTTCTGGTTTTTTCAACAAGATTTTATCTGTATCTTATTGATTTGGCAAAGTAATTGGATCATTTTTCGGTTTGGTTCCGGCCTCCAGGCCGGGATGTGCCACCAAAGGCGGCGGGCACGCAGGTCCGCCCTAACGATCTTTCTTCTGGTTCCCAAGCTCCTGCTTGGGAACCACCTTGCCCGCCAAGCTCTGCTTGGCCGGGGCGCCGTTGCCTAAAGCTTGATTGCGAAAATCAGCGTTGGCCGGAAAAAAGCCTCATCCGAAATCAAGAGGGCAGAAAGTCCCCCTTTGGAAAAGGGGGGAATAAAACCGCTTCTCGAATAATTCGCGAACTTATGCAATTAAGTACTAAGGTGCCCAAGCAGAGCTTGGGCGGAAATTGGCGTTCCCAAGCAGGAGCTTGGGAACGAGGGCGGGCCACCCATAACTCATGAAAAGGCCGGTGGAGCGGGCGTCCCTGCCCGCCGCCGGCCCCCGGCAATGGTGCGCAGTGCGCACCCTACGGGAAAACTGCCCGCCGCACGCCCCGGCAATGGTGCGTAAGACGCACCCTACGGGATAACCGCCCGGCACCCACCTCCCCCCACCCAAAACCCAAAACCCAAAACGCAAAACCTAACCCCTAACCCCTAACCCCTAACCCCTAACCCCTAACCCCTAACCCCTAACCCCTGGCACCTGGCACCTGGCACCTGACACCTGACACCTGACACCTGACACCTGACACCTGCCTACCCCGCGTAGGCCCGGGAGTTCCAGTTGGCGTCATACGGGCTGGCCTGGTCGATGGCGTAGTTGTCATAATCAGTCCCGGCCGCGTCCACGGCCAGGGCCCAGGGCCGGTTGAGGGGCCGCCCCAACTCCAGGCGCACCCGGCGCCCGCCCAGGTCCACGGTCTTGCCGAAGACGGCGTATTCCTCGGCCTCCAACCCATGAAAGGCCGAGGTCACCGCCACGCTGTCCCCCACCTCCACCCGGGCCCCCTCCAGCCAGGTGTCCAGGGAGAGGTGGTCCCAGGGAGAGGCCAGGCGCTGCAGCAGCCGGTCGGCCAGCAGTTGGGCCAGGTCCGGGTTTTCCAGGATCACCGGGGCGCCGTAGCGGCAGTCCAGGTCCAGGGCCCGCTCCCCCCAGGCCTGGAGCGCCTGCTGGTCCACGGCCTCGGCGTACCGGGCATTGTCCTGGTCATAGTCGGCATACCGCAGGCGCACCCGGTTGACGATGCCCGCAAAATTGACGTTGTTGGTGAGGCTGCGGATCCGGTCCTCCCCCAGGCGCACCAGGTTGTCCGTCAGGATGAAGGCGAGCAGGCGGTGGAACCAGACCCAGTCGCCGTCGGCCCGGGCCTGTTCCAGGGCCACGCCCAGCATCAGCACCAACGCCTCCAGGGACCCCATCTGCCGCATGAAGACGTAGTCCGGGGCGTAGTCCCAGACGTCCACGGCCTCCAGATACGTGAAGGGAATGAGGTCGGCGTTCAGCAGGTTGGGCTTCACGTCCCCGGCATGGGCGAAGAGCCAGGCGAGGAGACCCTGGAAATGGGCCGCGTCATCGGGGGTGGCGGGGAAGGGAAAGGCCTGGCCGCTCCTCCCCTGCACCGCCAGTCCGAAGGCCTGCATGACCAGGGCGTTGAGCCAGGCGTAGTGGTGGTCGCTCCGGTAGCCGCCCCCGAAGGTGGCGCTCTCACGGTTCTGGCGCAGGTCGTCCAGGATGCGCCGGGCCCAGACGGCGGCCCCGGCGTGGCCGTTCCGGAGATGGACATACAGGCAACCCAGGGCCAGGGAGGCGGCCGCGCCGGGGTCATAGGCGCCGTAGGTGAAGCCGTAGTCGGAAAACCAGACCGGGAATTTCCAGCCGAGGCCGTCCGGGGCCCCCACCGCGTCCAGCCAGGCGAGCCAGTGCTCCAGAATCTCACAGGCCCCGGGGTCGTTGGTGGCGAAATAGTATTGGGCCAGTCGGTAGAAGGCCCAATACTGCCCCAGGGCCGAACCCACTTCGGGGTAGTCGCTGCCGTTTTCCAGCCCCTGGATGATGCGCCAGCGGGAGGCGATTTCCGCGGCGGACATGGCACGGCCCCGGTGCACCGCGGCATAGTCTACGGCGCCGGCCAGGGCTCCCGGCCACCCTCCTTCCGCCGCGCCCAGGCGAAACGAAGCAGTAGCGGCGAATAAGGCCGAGCTGCCTATGCTTGCGCTCCCCGCCGGCTGGCCGTTGACGTAAAAGGCCAGGGTGCTCCCCGAGCGCACCGCGACAAGATGATAATAGGTGTCGGGCAGGGTGATGGCCGCCCCGCCGGTCGCCGACACACTGTTGGCCCCATTGGTGGAATAAGCCAGGGCCAGGCTCTGCCCGTCCCGGTACAGGACCCAGGAGCGCTGGTCGCCCGCGGCCTGCCACACCCCCATGAGGGCCTGGGCGCCGGTCAAGGCGCTGAATTTGGCCACCATCTCGAGGGTGAAATCCCCGCTCCACAACAGGAAGTCCGTGCCGGGCGTATGATGCGCATGGGCCCCGCCGCCGTCGAACGCCAGAGCCGTGGGGCCGGGCTGGCAGACCCCGGCGGTGTACGCCGGAGAACCGGAGGACCAGGCCAGCCCGCGCCCCCGGTTCGAGGCGTCCCCCAGGCCGCCGTTGAAGTGCCAGGCCGCGGCCAGGAGGCCATAGTCCCGCCATTTGGGCCACCAGCAGAATTTCCCGAAATTCTCCTCACCGCACAGGGCCACGTTTTCCAGGTCGTTGCGGGTGTGCACGGGCACGACCGGCCCCCGCACCCCGCCGTAGCGCCCGACGAAGGCCTCCTGGGCCTCCCGGTGCAGCCGCACATAAGTCTGACTGATATTGAGGGCCCCCGCCAGGTGCGGCCCCAGGGGGTGGGCATAGTGCACCAGGGTGGGCCCCCGCCAGGGGTTCTGGCCGCCTGGCCCCAGGGAGATGGCCAGCCGGGGCGCATAGGGGTAGGGGTCCTGAGCGTCCAGGTTGAGGATCACCTCGTCCAGCCACCACTCGTGCTCCTCCAACCCCTGCTGCTCCATCTTGAATTCCAGCAGGCGCAGGCGGTCGGCCCCGGCGAAGGTGCGGTGCTCGTCGAACTTGATATCGGTAAGGTAAAAGAACCCGTTGCTGGGCGGGGAGGAGGCCATACCCACATCCACCACCTGCAGGGGATGGGTCAGGGGCTGCTGCCCCGATTCCAGGAGCATCTCCGCCAGGTTCACCGTCACCCGCTGCCAGGCGTTCACCGTCACCTGCCGGTCGGCGTAGAAATAGCTCCCCAGGGCGTCCTTCACCTTGATGCGCATGGTGAGCGTGTTGGCCCCGGAGACCACCGGCTTGATGAGGAAGTTCAGGCTGACATGCCCGGCGGAGTTGACCACGTTGGTGTCGACGCCCACCCAGGCCCCGAACGCGGTCACGTAAGGCGACAGGTCCCAGGTGAGGACCCGCTGGGTATAGAAAGTCTTGCCCTCCAGCACCTCCGTCTCTTCCCGGTCGCACAGGGTGAGCTGGGAATCGTCGGGCTGGCCCGTGGCGTACCAGGTGCCCCAGGTGGCGCGCACCCGGTCCCCGTCGTCCACCAGGTTGTCCCGGCGCCAGAATTGGTCGAAGGGGAGCTCCAGGATGGTAAATCCGTCATACCGGTCCGGCAGGGCGTGCACAAAGAGGTGCTGCGGCCCCCAGGGGTCCGGGTCCCCTCGGGAGGAGTCGTTCAGGGTCACCAGCAGGCGCCGGGGGTGCTCCGCCGGGTCGCCGCCCCAGAAGGTCCAGGTGTCCCCGGCCACCAGGTCCGTGCCTCCCCCCCCGGCCCAATACACCGAAAAGCCCCCGGTCAGGGCCAGAGGGTGGTCCCGGTCCCCGGTGATGACGCCGGCGGCCTCCCAGTTCAGCCCGCCGTTTTGGGACCAGCAGCAAGTGGCCGCCCCCACCTCGCCGGTGGTTTCGATCTGGATGACGAAGCGCCGTTTCTCCAGGTCCTGGTAGTCGCCCAGGAACATGAGGGTGGCGCTGCCGCTCCCCAGCTTGGTGACCTGATGCAGCCGTCGGGTCTCGGCCCGGCCCTTCAGGGTGAAGATCAGCCGGTCCAGGCTGCTGAAGGGCGGCTGCTCCAGGGACCAGTCCAGCCCGTAGCCGAACCAGGCGCCGTCCTGCACCGTGGGCAGGCCGGCCCGCACGTGCAGGCAGCGGCCCGGGGCCTCCAGGGCCAGCTCCGTCCGGAAGATCTGAAAGGCGGCGCCCCCCTGCGTGTCGTCCCGGTAAAGCAGGTGCGCCCCCCGGTCCCACAGCGTGCGCTCGAAGGAGTCGTACACCAGGGGCGCGGTGCGGCTTTCCTGCCGGGGATAGAAGGCGTCCCAGAGGAACTGCACCATGGGGCCGTAGTCCACACCCTCCGCCTGACCCGCCTGGTGCAGGGTGACCATCAGGTCCAGGAGCCGGTCCACGGCAAAGTCGTAGGTGTAGTCGTCCCGGGCCCGGTAGGCCCGGCGGATGCAGGGGTAGTTGTTCAGGGCCTCATATTTGCCGGCAAACTCCCCGGTCAGGTAGAGGTAATACACCTGCACCCAGGCGCCCGGGGGCAGCGCCGTGCCCAGGAGGACCGTGGTGGCGGCCCCGGCGTTGACAAAGGAGCCGCCGCTGAAATAGTTGACCAGGTCGCCGTCGATGGGGTCGGCCCAGAAGCCGTTCCAGGCGAACAGGGTTTCCCGCCGCCACACGCCCCGGAGATAGTAAACTTGCCCGCCGCCCGGGAAGGGACTGGTGATCCGGACGCTGCCGTCGGCCTGGACCTGGGTCACCGCGCCGCTCCAGGCGCCGGCCACCGCCTCCTGCAGGGGGGCGCCGCCCATGTTGTCGTAGACCCAGTTGAACTGGCTGGAGCGGGCCCATTGAATGTGCGTCATGCCGCTGTCCTCATGGTTCCGATCTTGGAAAGCTCCTCATTTCATCTTTGCGTCTTTGCGCCTTGGCGAGAAAAATTACTCACGCAAAGGCGCTAAGATCGCCAAGATAATCTTTTCATACTTTACGGATGAGCCGCAGGCCCTCGGGAAGCCGTCCTATTCCCCCAGATACGCCCGCATCTTGATCTCCCCGCAGTCCACCCACAGGTCGAACAGGGTGCGGCTCACCACCTCCCGCAGCGCCTCCGCCGCGGGCAGGTTCTCAAAACAGACCCCCACGGCGTATTCGGGCGTCAGGCTCCGGGCCAGATCGAAGGAGTCCTGGTGGACGGCCTCCTCCAGGCCCACCTGGGCCAAAATGTCGCTGATGATGTCCACCGGATGGGTGGTGGCGTCCTTCACCACCCGGGCCTCCACCGAGGCGCTGCGGCCGGTCACCAGGATGACCCCGTCGGCCGGGTCCGCCGCCACCCGGTCCCGGGTCTCCTCGCCGTTCAGATAAACATCGGTGATGCTCTCGAAGGGGGCACCATACACCCGATAATGAAAAACCGGCGCCCGGGCCGTAAAGGTCCAGGTGTCGCCGGCCACAAAATCATTGCCGATGCCCGCCTCAAAATAAACGGCCAGGCCCTCCTCCATTCTCACCGGGTCTTCGGGCCCGGTCGTGACGATGCCCGTCTCCCGCCAGCTCTGGCCGTCGTTGGCGGACCACCGGAAGGTGGCGCTGCCCAGCTCTCCGGTGGTTTCGGCGGTGACGCGGTAGGCCCGGTTCTCCTCCCCCCGGTAGGCGCCCGCCACGGTGAGAATGGCGCTGCCGCTGCCGCTTTTCACGGGGGCGTCCACCGTGGCGGCGGTGGTCTCCGTCAACTCCGCCCGGGCCCGGTAGGCGCCCCGCAGGAAGGGGCGGCGTTCGCCGTCTTCTCCCGGACCGCCGATGCTGCGCCGGAGCCGGGCCGCCAGCCAGTCCTGGCTTTCCACCTGGGCCCGGTGCCGCCCCCGCCAGGCGTGGCTCATGCCCCCCAGCCGCTCCAGCACCCCCTGGTACACCGGCAGCCACTCCACCGCGCCGCCGGGCAGTTCCCAGCCGTGGTGGAGGGCCAGGCGCTTCTCCCGCCACGGGAGCCCCAGGAAATAAAAATTATCCGATCCGGGCAGCCACTGGCCGCTGCGGTTGTCCACCACCAGTATGTGGTCGCCGCTCCGGAGCTCGCCGAAATCCCGGGCCAACTCCACCCGCACCCGGCCCGCGTCGATGATCTCCCCTTCGGGCAGCGACAACAGACCCTCCAGGCTGAGGCCGGCCACGTATCCCGGCGCACTGCCGTCGCCGCTGCAACTGTCGTAGCCCGCCTCCCCGGCGTCATCCAGGGCATAGGCGGTGAACCCGTCGGCCTGGCCGGGGTCGTCCACCGCCCAGTTCCGGTCCGTCTGGACGAATTCCACCTTCACCTGAAAATAGGGGGCCAGGGCCGCCTCCTGCCCCGGCGTCAGCTTTTCATAGGGCGCCGCGGCCACTTGCGCCACGCCGGCCGCGCTGCGCAGATAGACCGACATCTCCAGGTAGCCGGCCCCGTCCTCCCAGATCGCCGCCACCCGGTCCAGGTTGGGCGAAAAGGTGTGCATCACCGGCGAGGTCCAGGAACCTGAGGTGACGTAACCGCCTTCCAGATCCACCCTCCCGGTCTCGCCTCCATAGGCGGTGTTGACAAACTCCCCGGACCCCGTCGCCAGCCCGTAGTCCAGCGCGAAGGGGTAGACGACCGCCTTCACCCGGGGCCTGGCCCCCCGGCGCCGATTCTCCTCCTGCAAAAATTCCGCCCCGGCCTGCCTCATATTCTCCTCGGCCCCGCCACGGGGACATGCTTTGCTGCGGTGAATCTCATGACGAACATGTTGGTTCTTACTAACCAGCCACCGGCCCTAAAATGTAGGGTGCGCACCGCGCACCACAACCAGGCCGCGGGCAACGCCTGGCGCCGGCTTTACACCTCTTCCAGCGCCACACTCCCGGACCACAGCCCCGGCGCCACTTCCCGGAAGTCCAGATCGTTGGTCCACACCCCCGTAAAGGTCCTGGCCCCGCCCGCCTCCCGGTAAAAGTCGATGTCCGTCTGGGCCTGCTTGATGGCGGCCAACTGCTCCTTTTGCGCGGTGCTGATGTAGTGGAATTTGAGGGTCCAGCGGGCCTTCAGGCTCCGGGCATAGCTCCGCAGGGTGCCGTCCAGGGCCCGCTCCCGGTCGCTGTCGTCCTGAGCCAGCTCCTGGTAGTCGTAGGTGAAGTTGACGGGCAGGGTGTAGCTCATCAGGCTGCCCGCCGCGGTCCTCCACGCAAACTTGGCATTGGCCATGGCCCCTCCTTACCAGCGCCGTCCCAGCTCTTTCTGGAGAGCCGGCAGCAGGTGGCGCTGCACCACCCGGTCCCAGTCCAGGCCCGCGGCCGCGGCCCCGTCCAGAGACTGCACCTGGATGGTGACGTCATAGCGCGGCGGGCTCTGCCCCGGACCCGTGGCAAAGCGCCCGGAGCGCAGCGCCTCGAAATTCTCCTCGCCCAGGCGCACCATGCTTTCCCGGGGCAGGATGCCCTCTCCGGACTGCACCACCACCATCTGTTCGTCGTCCAGGAGCGTCTCGGGCGCCACCGCCAGACCCCGGTGGGCCTCCACCAGGCCCCCCTGGTGGAACCAGCCGCCGAAGTCGAATCCCAGACCCAGCCAGCCGAGCCAGCCGCCCCCCCCGCCGCCGCCGAACATCCCCTGCCAGGCGGAGCCCACCTGGCCCAGGACGGCCATGACGTGGGCCGCCCACTCGTCCACCGCCGCGGTCAGGGCCGCCAGCGCTTCCTCCCAGCTTGCGGTCAGGGCCGCGCTCATGGCCTCCCCCTGGCCGGTGATGTCCTGAAAGCGCGCCGTCGCCAGGCCCGTCATCTGCTCCAGGGTCCCCTGCCACTGGCGCTGCATGCCCTCCCAGGCGTCCTCCAGGCTCCGCACCTCCCGGGACCACAGCGCCGCCCGGGTCTGGCTATACTCCTCCTGGAGCCGCAGCATCTCTTCCTGCTGCTCCCGGAAGGCCGCCAGCTCCCTGTCCTCACCGCCCCTCGTGGAACCGTCTCTGGGCAAAGTTCCCCCCTCTCTCCACCGCCAGCAGCCGCTTCACCAGGCCCAGCAGCAGCCAGGTGTCCAGCGTCAGGTCATTGGCCCGGAATGGGTAGCCCGCCTCCTGCAACTGGTGCAGGAACAGCAGGTGCCAGGTCCAGGGCGAGATGTCCTCCGGCCTGAGATACTCCCGGCACTCACCGCAGGCCCAATCGGCAAAGGCCCCCTGTTCGGCCCGGCAGCGCCGCCGCTCCTCCCCCCGGCACAGCCGCCCCCGGGCCAGGGCCGTCACTTCCTCCGCCAGGGGCCAGTCCGGCCGCACCTCCGCCGGGCCGCCGCTCATTCCCCCTCCGGCTCCCCCCGGCCCACCACCCGCCAGCCCTCAAACACCTGCTGGCCCAGGTAGGACACCAGATCCGGGGCCTGGGCCGCCAGCCGGGCCTTCCAGTCCGGATGGCGCTCCTGGTCCAGGGGCGCCGTCCCGCCATCCTCATGCACCAGGAAAGCCCCCGGCGCAAAGCCCTGCAAAATCTCCGCCCCGAAGCGCAGCCGGGTCTCGCCCAGCCGGTAGCGCCGCTCCCCCTGCTCCAGATGGAAAGCGGCCAACTGGTAGGCCACCCGCTCCTCCGAGGTGGGCGGCCGGAAGTACAGGGTGATCACCGACCCCGACACCGGGTCCTGAATGGCCATGGCCTGGCGCTCTTCCCCCAGAATTCTGGGCATCTGTGGCCTCCCGCGCTCAGTTCAGGCCGCGTAGCTGCTCACCTGGTTCTGCACCAGGGCCAGCACCGACCCGTAGGTGTCGTCTTCCAGCACCGCGAACTGCACCTCTTCCACCAGCCGCCGCTGGGCGATCTTCACCGGCGCCTGCAGCACCGCCACCCTCGGGAAGACCAGCTCCACCTGGTAGCGCACCCCCGTCTCGAACTCCGGCCCCAGGGCCTTGACGTAAACCGACAGGTAGTCGTTGTCTTCCAGGTGCTGGGCCAGGATGAAGTCCCGGAAATCCCGGTCGAACTCCAGCTTCTGCTCCCGGCCCATACGAAAAGCCCGGTTGGCGTAGTCCGCGCCCGCCCCCGGCGTCCGCTCCGGCGTCAGGTGGTTATTTAAGGTCCACACCAGCCGCCGCAGCTCCGCCGCCAGGGTGTGCCCGCCCACAAAGGCGCTGCCGTTCCAGCGCCCGCCCACGCTCACCAGCGTCTGGCTCACCTTCAGGGGCGGCTCCTCCACCCGGGCCGGCAGGCTCATCCAGCCGCTCTCCCGGGGGATGTAGTGCACCTTGTAGGTGGTCGCCGTGCCGGTTCCGCCCGGCGGCGTGATGGTGATCACCGCCGGCATCGCCCCGGACACGGCGCTGTAGCTCACCTCGTCCCAGGCCTGGGTGGCCGGGTTCAGCACCTGCACCCCCTGCACGTTGGCCAGCCGCTCCGCCGCGTCCGCGCCCTCCACCCCGTTGGCCGCCAGGGTCAGACTGCCCGCGTTGTAGGCCGCGCTCACCTGCTCCACCGCGGTGTTGTCCGTCACCTTGCCGGTGCCCTTCACCGTCCCGTGGATCTTGGCCCAGCCGTCCTTAGCCAGCTCCAGCCGCACCTGGTCGATGAAGCAGGAAGCGAAGCGCCGCTTGCGCACCTGCTTGCCGTAGCGCATGGCCGCCGTAAAAGAGGGATTGGACCTCGCCTCGTCCAGTTCCCCGGACCGCGGCCGGATGGCGTGGCGGTAGCCGCTCGCCCCCACGGCGGTGGTGCTCACCTCCCCCAGGGCGTAGGCCAACAGAAAGGCCGCGTGCTGCGGCTGCGCCCGGGAAAAGGACAGCGTCCCCCCCACCGCGCCGCCCAGGTAGTGCAGGCGGTCCGCCTCCTCCTTGCCCGTCAACTCCTCCCGGTTGGGGAATTTGCCGGGGCGCCAGTTGAGCACGGTGTTCAGATCCACCAGCATGGTGGTGTCCAGCGTCTGCTCCTGGTTCAAGGCCGGCTCCCGCAGTCGGGCCGACACCGCCAGCAGATTGTGGGTGCCCAAAAAATTCCGGATGGACCGGCTCATGGTCGTCTCTCCTTGCTTGCCGCCGGCCCTTTACCCGGCCAGGTCCTGCACCAGGACGGTGCGGTAGTGGGCGGCATGTACGCAAAATTCCCGGGTATGGAGGAGCGGCTCCTCCCGCACCAGCGCCAGGGGCAGGATGTTCAGCCCCAGGTCCCGGTGCCACAGGGCCTCCCTGATGCCCGTCAGCAGGTCATATACGCCGCCCTCCTCCCGGCGGCCCGCCTCCTCCCCCCGCCACTGTCGCACCATCGCCAGCAGGGAAAAGTCCACCACCAGGTCGCAGGACGACACTCCCACCTGCTCCGCCCGGCTGCCGGTGAGCATCACCAACACCGCCGGCAGCCTCAGGCCCCCCTGCCGCAGCTCCTCCCGCCAGTTACCCCGGAAGCTCTTCAGAGTCTTCAGGGTGCGGCCCAGTCCCGCTTCCAGCGCCCCCAGCAGGGCGTCCTCCAGATCCTTGATGGCCAGGCTGGTCATGGCGTCACCGTCGCTCACCATTCACCCAGGGTGTTCCGGGAAAAGATCCGCACGGCGCTGCTCACCTCCACCCGTTCCCGCTCGGTGGAGATCGGCTCGCCGCTTGTCCCGGCAATCACCGCCTGCCCAGCCCCCACATCTTTCAGAAAACGCACCGCCGCCTCGTAGCGCTCCCGGCGCACCGGCGGCGCCCCGCTGCGGCGGCTGTAAAGGTGGAAGATGGCCAGGTCCACCGCCAGGGCCTTGACCTGGGCCGGCGTCGGCGTCAGCGGCACCTGGTAGCGCACCCCCAGATAGGCGTCCACCTCGGCCCCCGCCTGGTTGATGGCCTCCTCCACCACCAGGAAGTCGGGAACCTCGCCCCCTTCCGCCGTCAATTCGGCCAATTCCTCCTGGGTAATCATGGTCAGCAGATCATCTTTGGTGCAGTAGCCCATGTCGTCTCACTCCCGCCCCCCGGCATCTCGGGGCCGCACTTCCCCCAACCTGGAAATCTCGGTGCGCTAGAAAAAGGTATTTGTCGGACACCCGCCCCCGGGTGTCCCGGCACTGTCTCCTACAGCCTCAGAAAAGTGTGCCGTCCGACCACCGCCGTCACCTTCGCCGGCTGGTACCACCGGGGCACCCCCCAGCGGGATTTCCGGCACGCCTGCACGTTCAGGTAATGATTGGCCCCCTTGGTGGGGTCCGGCACACAACCGTTCAGAACCAGCCGGGCCAGACGCTGGGCCCGCTCCCATTGTGCCGCGTTCTGCTTCCAGGGCGTCAGGGCCCAGCGGTTCTGCGGGTCGTCGCTTCTGGTCCAGGAGAACTGATTGCGTTGCAGGATAATGGTTTTCAGGCTCTCCTGCGGCCTCGCCCACCGGGGATCGTCCATGCGGTTCAGGACCACCCAGCCCACTGCCACGATCCCCAGGTCCGATTCGCCCCTGGCCTCGAAGAAGAGGTTCCGGGCGAACACCGAAAATTCGTCCGCCTCCCGAAGCTGCTGCACCACCCGGTTCAACGCACCACCCTTCCCGTGGCGCTGTGGGAATGCCGGTTGACGGCGCCCCACAGGGCATCCCGATCGATGCGGTATTCATCCTTCATCACGAACCTCCTGGCAAATTCCCGTTGGCACTCGCAGCACAGTTGCATGATCTCGTCCAGCTTCTTCTCCATGCGCACAAACATGCGCCACAGGAGAACACCGCTGATCCCCGCAAACAACGTCAGGAGACCCACCACCGCGCCGATATGCTCGGCCAAATCCCTGTAATTCATGTCATTCCTGGCTCTTCGTCACCCCGGCCCGCAAGGCCGCCAACCCCAGAGAGCCGGCCATCCCCAGAATCACTTCGTATTGCGTCTGATCAAGCCAACCCAGGGCGCGGGCAAAAGTGGCCAGCGCCATCACCGCCGCCGTGATGTAGGTCTTCTTCCCGGCCAACACCTTTCCCTCCTTGATGGTTCACCGGTCAAGGGCCATGTAGGGTGCGCACCGCGCACCATGTCCCCGCTTCCTTAGTAGTAATACGTCACCCGCAAAATGCCGTTCGTGTCACCCTGCCGGATGGCCCGAAAGTTGAGCAGCGACTGCGACCCGTTCAACACCAGGGTGTCGCCGCTGGTCAGAGAATGCCCGTTGCTGGCGGTGGGCAGCCCCCCGTCGATCCGGAACCGCACATCTCCATTGTCCAGGCTCACCAGCACCGCCTGCGCCGTCAGACCCTTGAAGGTCCCCGACGTCGGCCTGATCTTGGTGCCGGTCAGCCCCACTGCCGTGGTGCTCACCGTGATGACCTCGTAGTCTCCCGGCACGCTGCCCATGGTCTGCAGCACTGCGCCGCCGAACCAACCCATGGCGTCTCCTCCCGGAAGTGAGGCGGGACCTCGCCCGCCTCACCTTTCCTCCGTTTACACCAGTTCCGGCACCACCAACAGGTCCGCCGTGCCTTGCCAGATGTTGGACTTGGCCCCGCCCGCCGAGGGGTCCCCGATGATGAACTGGGCCTGCAGAATCTCCCGGGCCTTGGCCTCCAGGGCCGGCGGCACCAGCAGCAGGTTGGGCCGCACCCCCAGAGGAGCCCCCTGCCCGTTCACCATGGACATCATGGCCGTCCGCGCCGCCGCATAGTAGGTGGGCGTCAGCTCCTGGGTGGAGCAGTAGGCCATCTGCCACAGCCCGTAGGCCGCCGCCCCCCGGTAGTCCACCCCGTAGCGGAACTTCTTCCGCATGAACGCATGCTCGTCGTCCGGCCGGTCCATGCGCACCAGCTGCACCCCCCGTCGCAGTTGAAAAATGAAGGGCTTGATGGCCCGGGCGGTGTCCACCAGGTACCAGGCCGCGCCGCTGCCCGCATCGTAGTTGGCGGCCGTGGCTGACCCCACCGGATGGTCCGTGGCGAAAAAGTTCTTGCCGTCGTAGCACGGCGTGGTCGTCCCGGCTTTCAACAGCGCCGCGATCAGCTTCTCCGGGTGCCGCTTGGCCTCCTCCGCCAGGGCCGCCACGATGGGGTTGTAGAGCCCCAACTGCTCGTCTTCGATGTCGTTACGCTCGATCTCGATGGTGGCTTCCCAGTCCTTGTTTTCGATCTGGAAGGCCTTGGGTTCCAGGGAGCTGATCTGCCGGTCCCCGATCCACTCCCGCACCATGGGGAAATCCAGCAGGAACTTGTAGTCCATGATCCGGGTCTTGGCCGGCACCGTCATGGCCACCCGGTCCGCCCAGGTCTCCGTGGCCTTGAAGGCGTTGTTGAACACCGTGGTAAAGGCCGTATAAACGCTGGCCAGCACGTCCGCATTGACAATCATCTGTCCGCCTCCCCCTTATCTGCCGATGTCGATCCAGCCCTTGGTGGCCGACTCGTACTTCACCAGGACTCCCACCCGCACGTCGTTCGTGGGGCCCGCCGCGTCGTCGAAGGTGTGGTCGTCCACCACGTACATGGCGTCGCCCATCATGGCCTGGGTGATGCTCGCCGCTTCGAACTGGAAGACCCCCGTCCGCCGCAGGCGCACCTTCTTGGCCCCGTTGGCCCCCCCGGTATTGTCCACCTGGGCCAGAGCCACCCCCGCGAACTTGAAGCTCGCCGTGTCCGCCGCCGGCGCCGCGTAGCCGCTCGTGTTCAGACACACCAGGCTGCCGGCGTAAATCTTGGTGTTGCCCGCCACCGGAAAGTCGATCTCGACCCCGTCCCGGTATGGCGTGGCCCGGTCTTGAGTTAAACTGGCCATTCCTTCCTCCTCCCTCTCATTTGGCTCGTTCCATCTCGGCCTTGGCCGCAGCATAAGTTTCGGGCGGCAGGTTCATGGACCGGCAAATGGCCCTCTCCTGCGCCGTCAGCCCACGGGGCTCCCCCTCCCCTTCCCGGTAAGGCGGCAGGCGTTCTCCCACCGGCACCACCTTGGGAGCCTGAGCCACATAGGACTGAAAACTCTCCAAATCCCGCCGGCAGTACTCCACCGCCCAGGCGTGCTGCGCCGGGCTGATCTTCCCCGCGCTGAGCGCCTCTTCCACTACCCGGCTCACCACCTCTTCCGAAAGTCGGGCCTTGAGAGCAGCCATCTCTTCCTGGATGATCCGCATCTCTTCCGGTCCCGCCTTCAGAGCCGCCACCTCGCGCAGGAGGCACGCCGCCTGGGCTTCACCCGGCAGGTTCAAGGCCCCGGCCAGTTCTCCCAGCAGCTCCTCCACCCGGGTGTAAATGCCCCACTCATCGGCATCCGCCCCCAAATTCAGCCTCTGCAACAACCGCTCCCGCATCGCCGCCTGCTCCTCGTCCTCTTCGGACATCTTCAGCCCCTGTCGCATCCCCAGGTACAGCAGACGTCCGGCAACCAGAGACCGCTCCTGCGGCGTGTACTCCGCCTGATTCTCCACCTGGTTCCAAGAATCCAGGGCCGCCCGGGCATGCTCCGGCGTGTGACAGGGATAGCGGTAATTCACCGGGTCGCCCCACTCCTCGTCCGACACCTCGCTGAACTCCGCCGGTGGGTTCACGTTGCCGCTTCCCTTGATGCCGATGCCGTACTTCCGGCTCCGAACCTCCTGTTCCGCCTGGTCCGCCCCTCCGGCCTGCATCTCCTCCGTCTCCTCCCCGCCCCCCAGACGGGCCACCAGGGGCATGAGCCCCCGGATGGCCGGCACATTGGTCAGGCCCACGTGCAGCAGCGCCAGCGGCCTCCGGCTCTCCCCTGCCAGCCGCACCACCGGCGAAAAATACCGGTATTCTCGGGCCTTCAGGTATTCCTCAGCCTGGGCCGTCCACTCCACCCGGCCCCACAAGCCGTCCTCCCGGGCCTCCAGCTCCCGGATCCACCCCGCCGCCGGCGCCCGGTCCCCTTTCAGGGATTGGTGCTCATAGTCCACCACCAGGTCCACTCCCCGGGACTGAAACGCCTCCACCATCCTGGTCAGGGACTCCCGGTCCACCTCGAAGGGCTCCCGCTCGTCCACCAGTTCCACCTTCCCCAGGGGCAACAGCCGGATCCATGCGGGTGACGGGCTGCCAGACATCATCTCCAAAAACAGTGTCACTACCTTGTCCATGCTGCGTCCTGTCTGCTCCATCGGTTTATTTCCCCGTCCCCTGGCCGGCCTCCTTGACCCCGGCCTCCTGGGCCAGTCTCCGGGCCTCCCGCATTTGCATTTCCAGTTGCTCCACCGACTGCCCCGAGGGACACCACATGGCCTGCAGCTCTGCCGCCAGCAGCAGCGTCGTGTCCGCCGCCACGATGGCCCGCCGCACCCGGTCATCCTTCAAATCCTGTTGCAGCAGCGGCTCATAGTAAGCCTGCGCCAGCCTCAGCGATTGATCCAACTTCTGAAACACCCCGGGATTGTTGCAGCAACCTCCCAGACTGAGGCAAACTGCTCCCATCGCCAGCCACTTCCTTCCTTCCCTCATCCCCTCATCCCTCCTCCACCGGGGCCGGCAACGGCACCCCGAATCGCTCCGCCACGTGCTCCCAACTCATGGGCAGCCCCATGGCAACCAGGTTCCGGTACACCTCCGACAGAGTCTTCAAATCCTCCTCCTCCTCATGCCGGAACCGGAACCAGGGCGTCGCCTTGTCCCAGCCGAAGTTGAATCCAACCAGCGGCTTCAGCAACTGCTCTCTCAGGGTCTGCGCCAACCCTTGCGCATCCGCCTCCACCAGGTCCCGCCGCACCTGGGCGTGCACCTTGGCCGCGGCGTAAGTCCCCGTCGCCCCGCTGGTGTCCACGCTCAACGTCTGACCCAGCACCGCCTTGGACATCTCCCGGTTGCAAAAATCCGCCAGCACCCGATACGGCACCGCGTTCCCTCCCTGTCGGGAGGCCACCTCCACAAACTCAATCTCCGTGCTTTTGCTGATCACCCCCGCCGCGTCGGAGCCCAGGTTGCGGATCGCCTGAATCAGAGACTCCCGGTCCGCCGGCGAAGCCGTGGGCTCATACTTCCCCAGACGGAGCGGCATTCCGAACACCTCGTTGAAGGCCGCCCAGTCCTTCAAAGCGTAATTCTTCAGCAGATACAGGTACCCCACCACCCGGAGCACCCCGGACCGGGTGTCGTGGCCGCTCCGGGCCTTGTAACGGTGGTAGATCACCTTCCAGGGCGTGAACTCCACCCCCTCCCAGTCCGAGGCTGAGGTCAACAGGCGCGGTTGCATCCCGTCCACAAAGGTCAGCCGCTTCTGGGGCACCCACTTCAGTTCCACCACCCGGGACCGGCCCCGCGTCGTCTCCCACATCACCTCCACCAGGGCAAACCCTTTCCCCACCGCGTCCAGCAGGTCCAGAAAGGCCCCTTCCACATTGGGGATGGCATACACCAGTTCCCCCACCTCCTCGGCGATGCGCCGGTCCTCCTCCTCCTGGGAATACGGCAACACCTCCCAGTCCAGGCTCAACACCGCCAGCTTCCGGGTCTGCAGCAGCGCCGCCAGGTGCGCGTCCTTCTCCTCCATCTCCCCAAAGAGCTCCATCTGGCGTCGCACCGCCCCCTGGTCCGCCTCCTGGAAGATGGCCGCCAGCCCTCCCGGTGTCAGTCCCACGCTGGGATAGGTGCTGTAGCGGTCCTCCAGAGACACCGCCGCCAACTCCCGCGTCTCGGGCTTGTCCGTCGTCTTGAACCATCTGCCGAAAAAATCTTTCAGTCGCATCCCCGCCTCGTTTCCGCCTCACCTGATGCCCTGAGGTCCCTGGTCACCAGCAAGTCCCGCTTGGTTCCTCATTCCCGTGCCCCTGCCCGGAAAATCCTCTGTGGGACACCCGCCCCCGGGTGTCCGGAGCTCGCGCCCTCCCTTCCCTCAAAACGCCCCCCTGCCTCCGAACACCCGCGTCTTCAAGGGAACATAATCCGAGGCCGACCGGGCCGGCGCCCGTTCCGCCAGCCGGATGGCCCCCTCCAGCGCATCCGGCCCATCGTCGTGCAGACTCCGGGAGGGAAAGTACAGCAACTGCTCCACCAGCAGCTCCTGGTCCGAGTGCCCCCTGATGAACCTGATCTTCCCCCGCTCCAACAGCGGCGACAGGCTGGCCACCCGCGTCTCCTTGGCCAGTCGCTGGGTCACTCCCTTCACCGGCAGCACCATCCCCAGCTCCCGTCCCAACAGATCGAATTCCTTGAGCAGCAGCCGCTGGAACAGGTTGTCCTCCACTCCGAAAATGTGGAAACCCTGCTCTTTGTGGCGATTGAAAATGCGCCGCATGGTCTGCTCCAGCGTGGTCTTCCGGATGAAGGCGTCCAGCACGTAATACACCCCCTCCTGGGGCGCCAGGCCCACCGTCACGCAGGCCTTGTAGTCCGCGCTCCCACCGCTCTCCAGCGACGGGTCGAAAAATCCCACCACCAGCAGATCCCGGTCCTTCAGACTGTCCGGATGGTAGTAGTGCACCCACTCCTCCCGGAACAGACCCTCGTCCGGCGCCGGCTCGTTCATCTTCTCGCGGTTGAAGGCCACCGTCCCCATGAGCTGCTTCTGCAGCCTCAGCTTCCCCGCCGGATGGCGGGCCTCCCACAGCGACGTCCCGTCCTCGTTGAGCGCCCGGTACAGCCGCCGCTGAAAGTGGCGGTACGGCTCCTCCTGGCTGGTGAGCATGATGTGCAGCGCGCTCTTCTGCCGCAAAATGGTGCCGATCACCAGCAACGTCCCCTTCTCCGACAGGGCCGGGTACACCGCCGACTGCACCCATTCCAGAATCTGCTTGACGATCTCCGGATTCCGCACGTTCTGGTCGTTTTCCAGGTCGTCCAGGATCACCAGGTCCGGCCGCCACTGCTTGTGCTTCAGACCCCGCAGACGCTGACCCCGCCCCCGGGCCTTCAGGCGAATGTCGTGCAGGGTGACAAAATCCTCCACCGACTTGTTCCCCTTCACCAGCTCCCCAAAGTCCTGGTGCAGCCGCTCGTTGTACAACAGTTCCAGGTACAGGTAGCCCGTCAGGTCCGAGGCCAGGTCTTCCGTGTCGCTGCCGATGATGATGAACCGCCGCTTCTTGAAGCAGATCTGGTGGAGCACGTACCCGAAGGAGCAGACCGTGCTCTTGGCGAACTCCCGGGGCGCCGCCACCACGACGGGCTTCACCACCTTCTCCCGCTCCTCCAGCAGCCGCACCACCTCGTAGTGGAACGGGGCCGGGGCATGGCTGAAGTAATGGGGCAGATAGGTGCGGCAAAAAAAGAGGGGATCGGCCTCGGCGCGCCTCAGCCTCTCCCCCCGCTTCTCCCCGCTGTCCTGCCAAAACGGCGTCACCTCCAGCGACAGCCGCATCAGCAGCTCGTCCGCCTTCTGTCGGAACTCCCGTTTGGTCAGCTTGGTCTTCAGGGTCATACCGCCGGTTCCTCAATCAAATAACGATAAGGGGTTGGGGAAGGGGGTTCGGCGGAGGGGGCAGGGGGCGCTGACCCCTGGCCCCCTCCCCAACCCCTCGTTCCCAAGCTCCTGCTTCGGCTAACGGTGCTGAAACCAGAGGGCGCCAAATTTCTCAAGGATGCAGGGTGCCCACTGCACCCCCTGACCGCTAATCCCGGCCCCCCTGCTCCTCATCCTCCAGCTTCCGAAAAAATTCCTGCATCCACTGGGAGAAGCGCCGGATCTCCTCCGGATCCTTCACCCAGCCCCGCAAGAATTCGCTGAACCGGTCCATCACCTCCAGAGCCGCCGCCCTCAAATCCCAGCCCTGGTAGCACAACTTCTCGATCAGGGTGATGATCCGGGTCAGTTCCTCCAACTCCGCCGGCTTCAGCTCACCCCTGGCCAACAGCCGCCCCGTCTTCTCACGCAAAATCCCCTTCAGGGCCTTCCCCAGCCACCGGGGCGACACCAGCGCCTGCCGCTTCTTCTCTTCCCACTTCCCTTCCCGGTGCCACTGCTTCAGCGTCTTGGCCGCAATGGGCAACAGCTCCCGGATCTCCTCCAGACCCTTGCCGGCCAGGTATAAGGACTCCGCCTCTTCAAAGTAGAGAACCCGCTTTCCCGACTGCTGCGTTCGCGTCCTGACCGCCATAATGGCTCACGGTGCCGGCGATTGCCCGGCCTGCATGACCGCGGCTGCCCCGCCGCTCAAGGCCGCCAGCCCAAAAAATGTTCCGCCTCCGCCAGTTGCCCCTGTACCGAGCTCTCCAGAATTCTCACCGGCCCCCCCATCAGCTTCACCCCGTTCAGTTTCCCTTCCCAAAACCACCGGTAAACCGTGGAACGGGACACCCCCAGCCGCGACGCCACCTCCCGGGGCCTGAGCAACTGCTCTCTCAGCATCTGCCGTTCCTCCTTTCCTCATGTCGGCCTACCCCTCTTCAAGAATCGTGCTCCTCCACGCCGCCGTGTCCCCGTTTGACACAAAAGCCCCCCGCCCTCTCTGAGGCATCCGCATTCCCTTAATTATCTTCATATGTTACCCTTACAGTTTGCCATACCCTCACCCTCCCCCTCTCTGCTCCCCGACCCCTTTTCCCGTCTCACCTGAATCGCAATACTCCTAGAGCCGTTTGTCCCCCCTAGGGGTTTTCTCCATATGCCCCCACAAATCATCT
>Ga0194112_10002295_pt1 | contig 27513 bp, 20 predicted proteins | sample TA2MahC400mmetaG_FD_146191 | JGI IMG/M metagenome (GOLD analysis project Ga0194112, IMG submission 146191) | Freshwater microbial communities from Lake Tanganyika, Tanzania - TA2015016 Mahale Deep Cast 400m | ecosystem: Environmental > Aquatic > Freshwater > Lake | place: Tanzania: Lake... | reverse complement strand
GACGCGACATGGCGCGGCCTCGGGCTGAAAGCGCCGACGAGCGTTGTGGCCGAGGTCGAGGACTCGTGGAAGAATGAGGCGGCCCGGCGCAACGACAACTGGCCGCAAGCCGAACACGTGACGTGGACGTTCCCCGGCAACAAGATGATTGACGGCAAAGAATTGATCATCGAGTGGTTTGATGGCGAGATGTTGCCTCCACGAGAAGCGCGCGACCTCAACCCGACCGGCAAATATCCGCTCCAAGCGTCGTTATTGGTCGGCACCGAGGGCGCCATTCTGCAAGGACACGGCACAGCGCCGATGTTGTTGCCGAGGGAAAAATTCCAACAATACGAGCGCCCGAAACCGCCGCCGGGCGACCACTATCATCAGTACGTGGACGCCTGTCTCGGCAGCGGAAAGACGGTCTCCGGTTTCGCGCAGGCCGGACCGATGAGCGAGACGATCCTGCTCGGCACCATCGCCATCCGTTGTCCCGACAAGAAACTGACGTGGGACGCCGCCAAAATGAAATTCCCGAACCACCCCGACGCCGAGCGTTACCTGAAACGGACGTATCGCGCCGGTTGGGAGATATAATATGAACAACACAAACACAGGCTCCACACCGACCCGTTGGTATCACGGCGTGACACGCTACCAGTGGCTCATACTGGTGATCGCATCGGTGGGGTGGATGTTCGATGCCTACGAGGGACAGGTCTTCAACATCACCCGCAGCGACCTGCTCACCGACATCCTGAAGGCGGCCAACAATTCGCCGGAAGTGCGACGCTGGGGCGATGTGTTTCTTGGCGTCTTCCTGGCCGGCGGCGCGCTCGGCGGGATTATGTTCGGGTCGTTGGCTGACCGCTTCGGTCGCAAGCCGATCATGGTCGTGACAATTCTCTTCTACTCCGTGTTTGCCGGGCTGACGTATTTCGCAACGTCGCTCTGGCAGGTCGGCGTGTTGCGGTTCTTCGTGGCGATGGGCGTCGGCGGCGAATGGGCGGTCGCGGCAACGCTCGTGGCCGAGGTCTTCCCGAAACACGCGCGGGCGCACGCGGGCGGAATTTTCCACGCGACCAGCACGTTCGGCACGTGGATCGCCGCGGCGGTCGGACTCGCTGTCGGCACGCAATGGCGGTATGCGTACCTCATCAGCGTCCTGCCGGCGTTGCTCGTGCTCTGGGTCTGGTCGAGCGTGAAGGAACCCGAAAGCTGGACCGGCGCGCGCGACAAAGCCGCCACCGGCGAGGGCGGCAAGCTCGGCAGTTTCCGCGAACTCTTTTCCCATCGCCTCTGGGGACCGCGCGCGCTGCTCGGCATGGTGCTGGCCGCCGTCGGTCTTGCCACGTTCTGGAGCGTGACCGTCGCTGGACAAGACCTCATGCTCGACCTGTTGCGGCGCGGCGGCATGGATGCCGGCAAGGCGGCTGCCGAAGCGAAGTTTGCTTACGGCGTCATCCAGACGATTGGCGGCGCGGTGGGCTTGGTGTCGTTCGGGCCGCTCTGCGTCTGGCTGGGACGCAAACGCGCCTTCATCGGGATGCAACTGTTGTCGCTCGTGGTCGTGCCCGTGACCTGCTATCTGCCCCAGACTGAAATGCAATTGTTGTTGCTGCTCCCGTTGATGGGGTTCTGCACGCTGGGCACTCATGCTGGATTTGCGGTTTATTTTCCGGAACTGTTCCCCAACCATCTCCGCTCGACCGGCGCGGGCTTCTGTTTCAACGCCGGCCGACTGCTCGCGTCGCCTGTGCTGATCTTCTCCGGCTCGCTGAAATCCGCCGTGGGCTTGCAGTTGGCGATCACGTTGATGGGACTGTTGTTCGTCATCGGCATCATCGTGATGTTCTTCCTGCCGGAGACGAAAGACCAACCGCTGCCTGAATGAACATGCTCCCCGACTACTTGACAGTTTCCGCCGCCGACCTCGGCAAAGGCACGCCGGTGAAAGTCCGCATCCTTGGCAACATGGCGTCCATTGGACGCGCCGTGGCCGAGGCGATGCACGACGAAATCGTGAACAAACCCGCCGCCACACTCATCGTGCCGGTTGGCCCGGTCGAGCAGTTCCCGTTGCTGGCGAAGATGATCAACGACCAGCGGATCAACTGCCGCGACGTCGTCTTCATCAATATGGACGAGTATCTCACCGACGATGACCGCTTCGTTTCCGCCGATCATCCGCTGAGCTTCCGCGGTTTCATGGACCGGCTGTTTTACGACCGGCTCGATCCCGCGCTCGCGCCGTTGCCGGAGAACCGCGTCTTTCCCGACCCGCAAAATCCCGGCGCGGTGCCACAACTCATCGAGCGGCGCGGCGGCGTGGACGCCTGTTTCGGCGGCATCGGCATCAACGGCCACTTCGCGTTCAACGAGCCGCCCGAACCGGGCGTGACGATGAGCGTCAAGGAATTCGCCGCGTTACCGACGCGCGTGCTCTCGCTCACGCGCGAGACGCGCACGATCAACTCCGTCACCGTCGGCGGCGAGATCAGCGTGATTCCGCACCGCGCGGTCACGGTGGGCATGAAGGAATGTCTCGGCGCGCGCCGGTTGCGGCTTTACTGCAACCGCCCATGGCAAAGCGCCGTCGCCCGCCGCGCGTTGCACGGCCCGATCACGGCGGCGTGCCCGGCGTCGTTGATGCGGTTGCATCCCGACGCCGTGCTGACCGTGGCCGACTACGTGGCGCAGCCGCCGAACATCATGTTGCGGTGATCTCGCCGCAGACAACGTTGGAAGTCATCCTTGCGCTGAGCCTTGCCGGGTTCATTCAAGGACTGACCGGATTCGGCTTCGGCATGGCGGCGGTCGCGCTGTTGCCGTTGGTGTTGGAATTGAAGGACGCGCAGGTCGTGGTGGCGCTGCTCAACGTCGTGGTCTGCCTGACGGCATTTTACGCGACCCGGCGACACTTCCGCTGGCGCGATGGCCGCTGGCTGATACTCGGCGCGCTCATGGGGGTGCCCATCGGATTCTTCGTGCTCGTCAAACTCCCGGCAACGGTGTTGATTCGGGCGCTGGGCTTGTTGTTGTGCGCGTTTTCCGCATTGGAGCTGTGGCGCGGCGAGCGCGTCCTGTTCCGGATTCCGCCGTCGCTCGGGCTGCCGGTCGGGTTGCTCAGCGGTTCCATCGGCGGCGCGTTGAACATGGGCGGACCGCCGGCGGTGGCTTACGTCTATTCGCAGTCGTGGACGAAGCAACAAATCGTCTCGCTGTTGCAGGCATTGTTCGGTTTATGTGCTATTTTGCGCATAGGACTGGTGCTGAGCAGCGAATTGGTCCGGCCCGAACTGGTTCGGGTGTCATTGCTGACCATCGTGCCGTTACTGCTGGCCACGTGGCTCGGCAGCGCGCTGATGAAACGCGTGCCACAAGACAAGCTGAAGCTGGCGATTTTTGCGTTTCTCTTTATCATGGGCGTAAAATACTTGCTTTTCAGTCAACCATGAATGTGATGTTTCTCGGCGATTCGCTGACAGCGGAATGGGATCCGACGATTTGGAAAACGCGTCTCGAGCCGCTCGGCGCCGTCAACCTCGGCGTCAGCGGCGCCGGCACGGCGCAGTTGCTCTGGCGGATCGAGCGCGGATACCTCGACAAGTACGCGCCGAAATTGATCGTTCTGATGATCGGCATCAACAACGTCTGGCCCGGTTACAGCGCCGCCGACACCGCGCGCGGCATCGAGAGCATCGTCGCCGCTATCCGCCTGAAATGGCCGGACGTAAAAGTACTGTTGCTCGGCGTGCTGCCGATTTTCGACAAGGCCGACAACGTGCGCGGCTGGATTAAGACTGTCAACGCCCGCATCGCGAAACTCGCCGGCGTTCATTTCCTCGATATCGGCGATAAGTTCACCGAGTCTGACGGCGCGCTTCGTGACGGTTTCTACAGCGTGGACGGCGTCCACCTGCAACCGCCCGCCTACAAACTGCTCGCTGACACTATTGAGCCATTGATCAAGGAAATGTCGAAATGATCACAAGGTGAGAAATGCTCCCGACAAAAAGCAGAAGCCCGTCCAAATTTCGTTGGACGGGCTTCGTAATTTACCCTGGCGGCGACCTACTCTCGCGCAAGCTATACAGGCACTACCATCGGCCCTGCAGCGTTTCACGGCCGTGTTCGGAATGGGTACGGGTGGGACCACTGCGGCAATGCCACCAGGAAATTTTTCAATTGCATACAGGTTGTGGGTAAAACTACGTCAAGGCTGAGACTTCAAATCACACTTTTCTCTGAAAAGAAAAATTAAGTGATCAAGCCGCACGGCTAATTAGTACCAGTCAGCTCACGCATTGCTGCGTTTACACATCTGGCCTATCAACGGGGTAGTCTTCCCCGAGCCTTCAGGGTCTTGCGACCGGCAGACGCAATCTTGGGAGGCGCTTGGCGCTTAGATGCTTTCAGCGCTTATCGTTTCCGCACACAGCTACCCGGCGCTGCCCTGGACAGGACAACCGGAATACTGGAGGTGCGTTGTTCCCGGTCCTCTCGTACTAAGGAACAAATCCCTCACGTCTGCTGCGCCCACAGTGGATAAGGACCGAACTGTCTCACGACGTTCTGAACCCAACTCGCGTGCCACTTTAACCGGCGAACAGCCGGACCCTTGGGACCTTCTCCAGCCCCAGGATGTGACGAGTCGACATCGAGGTGCCAAACCGGTTCGTCGATGTGAACTCTTGGAACCGATAAGCCTGTTATCCCCAGCGTACCTTTTGTCCGATGAGCGACGGCAATTCCACTTTCAACCGCCGGATCACTTGGACCTGCTTTCGCATCTGCTCGACTTGTTGGTCTCGCAGTGAGCCTGGCTTCTAGCCATATCCTCAACACCTGATTGCCAACCAGGTTGAGCCAAGCTTCGTACTCCTCCGTTACTCTTTGGGAGGAAACCGCCCCAGTCAAACTGACCCGCTGACACGGTCCCTCAGCCGGATGACGGCATGAGGTTAGAATCGTAATGAGCGAAAAGTGGTGTTTCATTGGCGCCTCCAGCGAACCCGAAAGCTCGCTCTCAAAGGCTTCCACCTACGCTACGTATCACACACCACAATCCAATATCAGCTTACAGTAAAGGTGCATGGGGTCTTTCCGTCCTACTGCGGGTATGCGGCATCTTCACCGCAACTACAGTTTCGCCGAGCCTCTCTCCGAGACAGTCGCTCTGTCGTTACAAGATTCGTGCAGGTCGGAACTTACCCGACAAGGAATTTCGCTACCTTAGGACCGTTATAGTTACGGCCGACATTCACGGGGACTTAGGTTCAGAGCTTCGCCTTGCGGCTGACCCCTTGCCTTAATCTTTCCGCATTGGTCACTTGTCACTCTATATACCGTCTCTTGCGAGTTCGCATAGAGCTGTGCTTTTGTTAAACAGTCGCAGAGCGCCTTTCACTGCGGCCCCAACCGGCTTTGATATAATCTAACCGTCCGGGGCGCCCCTTCTTCCGAAGTTACGGGGCTAATGTGCCGAGTTCCTTAGAGAGATTTCACTCGCGCGCCTGAGAATACTCATCTCACCCACCTGTGTCGGATTACGGTACGGGCACCCTGGTGAACACTGCAAGGCTTTTCTTGCCAGCGTGAGTGCGGTGAATCCGCTTCGACCGTGGTCTCCACGTCCAACGCCGGATTCCTCCGGCATTGACCACCACTTTCAATCGGTGGCTCACGTTCTCTTCTGGGTTCCTTACAGCTTAAACCAAGGTGGCGACGGAATATTAACCGTCTGTCCATCATCTACGCCTTACGGCCTCGACTTAGGTCCCGGCTAACCCTGGGCGGACGAACCTTCCCCAGGAAACCTTGGGTTTACGGCGAGCCGGAATTTAACCGGCTTTATCGCTACTCGTGTCTGCATTCTCACTTCTGGACGCTCCAGTTTCAGTCACCTTCCACCTTCGCGGCATCCAGAACGCTCCCCTACCAATGTTCTCCAACGAATCGGAGAACAGTCCATAGCTTCGGTACTACATTTGATCGCCAATCATTTTCGGCGCGAGATCGCTCGATGAGTCAGCTGTTACGCACTGTTTAAATGATGGCTGCCTCTAAGCCAACATCCTCACTGTTTTAGCAACCTCACATCCTTTCCACTAAATGTAGTTTAGGCACCTTAGCTGATAGTCTGGGCTTTTTCCCTCTCGGCAATGAAGCTTATCCCCCACTGCCTGACTGCCCGGGTAGTGCAACGCGGCATTCGGAGTTTGATTGGATTCGGTAGCCCGGTAAGGCTCCTATCCCATTCAGTGCTCTACCTCCGCGCGCTAGTAACCGGACGCGATACCTCAATATCTTTCGGGGAGAACCAGCTATGACGGGGTTTGTTTAGTCTTTCGCTCCTACACTCAGCTCATCTGAGGATTTTTCAACATCCACCAGTTCGGTCCTCCAGCTGGTGTTACCCAGCCTTCAACCTGGCCAAGCGTAGATCACCTCCGCTTCGGGTCTATTGCCAGCGACTGGTCGCCCTGTTCGGACTCGCTTTCGCTGCGGCTGCGTCGGTCATACCCAACTTAGCCTCGCCACGGACAATAACTCGCAGACTCATTATGCAAAAGGCAGGCCGTGACCCCTTGCGGGGCTACGACACATTGTAAGCAGCAGGGTTTCAGGTTCTTTTAACTCCGCTAACAGCGGTTCTTTTCACCTTTCCCTCACGGTACTAGTTCACTATCGGTCGACAAGGAGTGTTTAGCCTTACGCCGTGGTCGGCGCGGATTCGGACGGGGTTCCACGTGCACCGTCTTACTTGGGATACCGTTAGGTCGCTTTGAGTTTTCGTCTACGTGCCTGTCACACGCTATGGGGCAGCTTTCCAGAAGCTTCGACTAACTCTCTGCGTACCACGTTACGGTCCCGCAACCCCGCAGTGCATGCACTGCGGTTTAGGCTGTTCCCGTTTCGCTCGCCACTACTCGGGGAATCGATGTGCTCTTTCTTTTCCTCTGGTTACTGAGATGTTTCACTTCACCAGGTTTGGCTCGTGCCGGTCTATGAATTCAACCGGCCGTAACGGGATATTACTCCCGCTGGGTTGTCCCATTCGGAGATCCACGGGTCAAAGCGTGCTTGCCGCTCACCGTGGCTTATCGCAACTTACTACGTCCTTCATCGCCTCTTGTCGCCAAGGCATCCGCCCTGCGCTCTTAGTAGCTTGATCACAAACTTCCGTCTGGTTCTCTTGATTACAGAGTTCCAGACCGAATATTCTCAGCATTGTATTGTAGTTGTTACCCACAACACTGTATGCAATTGTCAAAGAACAGCGCCGCCTGCGGCGGCAAAGTTTTCAGTTATCAGTAGTCAGTCATCAGTTACTGAAAACTGATTACTGAGCACTGACAACTTCTGCGAAGGCTGGTGGGCGCGATAGGATTCGAACCTATGACCCTGCGCTTATCAAGCGCATGCTCTAACCAGCTGAGCTACGCGCCCAACCGGGCGCGTGGCACCCGAAGTTGGTGGAGCCAACGAGATTCGAACTCGTGACCTCCTGCTTGCAAAGCAGGCGCTCTACCAACTGAGCTATGGCCCCGAAGGGCTCACCAGCAATTTCGCGGTCTTCCAAAGAACATTCCGTTCTTGAAAACTGAATTGTGCGATGCGATCGAGCGGCCTGACTTGCGTCAGGCTTCGACCTAGGATCTCTGTTATCTCAGCCGAAGCCAGATAACGAGGTCTCCTTAGAAAGGAGGTGATCCAGCCGCAGGTTCCCCTACGGCTACCTTGTTACGACTTCATCCCAGTCACCAACCATACCTTCGGCGCCTGTCTCCTTGCGGTTAACACGGCGACTTCGGGTGCAATCGGCTTCCATGATGTGACGGGCGGTGTGTACAAGGCCCGGGAACGTATTCACGGCGTCGTAGCTGATACGCCATTACTAGCGATTCCGGCTTCATGGAGTCGAGTTGCAGACTCCAATCTGAACTGGGCTCGGTTTTATGGGATTTGCTCCAGCTCGCGCTCTTGCATCCCTCTGTACCGAGCATTGTAGCACGTGTGCAGCCCTGGCCGTAAGGGCCATACTGATTTGACGTCATCCCCACCTTCCTCCCCGATGGTAATCGGGGCAGTCTGTCTAGAGACCTCCTTGCGGAGTAACTAAACACAGGGGTTGCGCTCGTTGCGGCACTTAAGCCAACATCTCACGACACGAGCTGACGACAACCATGCAGCACCTGTACAGCCCCAGCATCCTTTCGGACCGTCACCGACTTTCATCGGCTTTCACGCTGTATGTCAAGGCCAGGTAAGGTTCTTCGCGTTGCATCGAATTAAGCCACATGCTCCACCGCTTGTGCGGGCCCCCGTCAATTTCTTTGAGTTTTAATCTTGCGACCGTACTTCCCAGGCGGCTTACTTAACGCGTTGGCTACGGCACGGAGGGGGTCGACTCCCCCCACACCAAGTAAGCACCGTTTAGGGCCAGGACTACCGGGGTATCTAATCCCGTTTGCTCCCCTGGCTTTCGTCCATGAGCGTCAGGAACTGTCCAGAGACTCGCCTTCGCTACTGGTGTTCTGATCGATATCTACGCATTTCACCGCTACACCGATCATTCCAGTCTCCTCTCCAGTCCTCTAGCCCGGCAGTTTCGAATGACCTTCCGTGGTTAGGCCACGGGATTTCACATCCGACTTACCGAACCGCCTGCGGACCCTTTACGCCCAATGAATCCGAACAACGCTTGCAGTCTCTGTATTACCGCGGCTGCTGGCACAGAGTTAGCCACTGCTTCCTCTTGCAGTACTATCAACACACGACGTGTTAGGTCGTGTGCTTTGATCCCGCATGACAGAGGTTTACAATCCGAAGACCTTCATCCCTCACGCGGCGTCGCTCCTTCAGGGTTTCCCCCATTGAGAAAAATCCTCGACTGCTGCCACCCGTAGGTGTCTGGACCGTGTCTCAGTTCCAGTGTGGCTGGTCGTCCTCTCAGACCAGCTACCCGTCTTAGGCTTGGTGGGCCATTACCCCGCCAACTACCTGATAGGCCGCAGCCTCATCTTAAAGCGTCAGGTCTTACGATCCCCAACTTTGATCTCTCGATCACATGCGGTATTAGTCCCGCTTTCGCGGGATTATCCCCCACTTTAAGGTAGATAGCTACGTGTTACGCACCCTTTCGCCACTAGAACAAGCAAATATTGCTATCCGCTTGTTCCCGTTCGACTTGCATGTCTTATCCACGCCGCCAGCGTTCGTTCTGAGCCAGAATCAAACTCTCCGTAAAAAATCTTTCAGACCTTACGACCTGATCGATCTCACGTATGAGCTTACCCCGAATTGCTTCGAGGCCGACCAACCCTTAGGCTCTTGGTTGATCTGTTGTACATCTCTCAAAGTTTCCCCGATGGGTATCAGGGAAACGTGGGCTCTCACGCATCGCACATTTCAATTTTCAAACAACGACAACGCACCGTCGCCGACGGTGCGTTGCAACCAGCATTCAGTTGATCAGACCTCAAATCCTTCCTGAAGCCTGATGGCTAACTGCCGATCGCTCGTACAGGCGAACTGTTTTCGGCTCTCCCAAAGAACTATTCTTCTTTCCCTCAAAAGTGCCGCGCAATGTACTGGCACACCCAAATTTTGTCAAGCCCTTGCTTGCATCAACTTCTTTTTCGCAAGTGGGCGCGCAAATTACACGCCTGCCCTAAATCATGCAAGAACTATTTAAACAATTTTTCGAGACGCAAATCGCACCAAAAAGAATGCCTCCCGAGGGCTTCAGGGATTGATTCCCCGATTGAAGATGATGTTCATACTTCTTGATACAATGAGTCGCGCTGGACGGGCTCGCGGCCGGCTTCGCGGATGGTGCGTTCGAGTTCGGCGCGGGCCACCTGTTGCGGCGTCTGGACGCCGGCCATGTGGAAGATCTTTTCTTCCATCACCGTGCCGTCAATATCGTCCACGCCAAAACTCAGGGCGACCTGCGCCAGCTTCATTCCCATCGAGATCCAATAGGCTTTGATGTGGTCGAAGTTGTCGAGGTAGAGGCGCGCGATGGCGAGCGTCTTGAGCAGGTCGTAACCGCTGGGACCGGGCAGGTGCGCGAGTTTGGAGTTGGCGGGTTGAAACGGGAGCGTGACGAACGCGGTGAAGCCGCCGGTTTCGTCCTGCAACTCGCGGAGCCGGCGGAGATGGTCAACGCGGTGCTCGAATGTCTCAATGTGGCCGATGAGCATCGTGCAGGTCGAGCGTCCGCCCATCTTGTGCCATGTGCGGTGAACTTCGAGCCATTGGTCGGCGGTTTCTTTCGGGCCGCAAATCTGTTTGCGGATTTCGGGCGCGAAAATCTCGGCTCCACCGCCGGTGAGCGAGCCGAGACCGGCGTCGCGCAACGTCGCGAGGATGTCATCGGTGGTGCGCTTGGCGAGGCGGGCGAAGTGGCGAATCTCGATTGAGGTGAAGGCTTTCAAGTGGAGACGCGAGTCGAGCGCCTGCAACGCGCGGAGCATCTCGACGTAGTGCGCGAGTTTCCACGTCGGATGAAGTCCGCCGACGAGGTGGATCTCGGTGATGCCGAGTGCGAGTGCGTTCTTCGCTTTCTCGACGATCTGGTCAAGGCTGAGTTCGTAGCCGCCTTCCTCGCCGGGGCGGCGGTAGAAAGCGCAGAAATCGCAGTCGAGGACGCAGAGGTTGGAGTAGTTGATGTGCCGGTTGAGGATGTAATAGGCGGCGTTGCCGTTCTTTGCTTCACGGACGGCGTTGGCCATCGCGCCGATGGCGTTCAGGTCGTGCGACTGGAACAGGCGCAGCGCTTCGGCGTCGGTGATGCGGCTCATGCGACGGCGGGCGAGGCTTTGACGCCGAAACCGAACAGGCTCTTGATCCAGCGCCACGCGCGCCGCAGGCCGGTCGCGCGGACTTCGAGGAAGCCGTATGCCTTGACGACTTCTTCCTCGTGGGTGCGGTAACGCGGCGGCAACAACAGCATCATCCGCTCGTCCTCGCCTTCGACGAGCAGGACTTCGGAATAGAACATCCCGCTGCCAACAGCGTAAGTGCCTTTGGGCAGTGCCACGCTGCGTTTCCTGCCGAACAGCCACGGACGATAATCGAAGGTCAATGTGCCGGCGGCATCCTTGAACGCAACGGCGGCGACCAGCAACAACGCGGGAATCCAAAAGGCGGGTTGCGCGTACCAGTTTAATGAATCGCGTTTGTCGGCAGGGGTGTTCATGTACTCCCACGCGCCGATGCCGCCAGCGCCGAGCAATGGCGAAATGGCAATGCCGGTGACGGTGGTGATCGCCTTGGCCGCCTCCAAGCCGCGCTTCGGAGAAGCGGTGTCTTGTTTCTTGTGGGTTGCAGCCTGGGCGGTCGCCGTCGCCAAGACGATAGCCAGTCCGAGCCAGAGAATCCGTTTCATACGGTCAATCATATCATGGACAACGCCGCGCTGCCAACTCCCCTTGTGATAGTCCAACCACCGACACCACTTGGCAACGGCTCACTCCGACGGAAGGATCCGCGGTCGGTCGCCTTGCCAGCCGAGTTTGACCCAGGAGATGAACCAGGTCCGGCCGCGGTCGTTGTTGGCTTGATAGAACAGGTACACTTGGCCGTCGTCGTCCACGAAGATGCCGGGGTGGCCGGATTCACTGGAGTTCCATTCGCCGGGTTTGCCGTTCGCCAGCAGCGGCTGATCCACGAAGAGGCGACGGAAGTGGATGCCGTCGGTGCTGACCGCGCAACCGATCTGCTGCGGGTCGTTGTTGTAGCCGCCGCCGTAAAACAGATAGAGCGTGTCGCCACGCTTCAACGCGGACGGCGCTTCGATGCACTTCGTTTCCCACGGCAACTCCGGCTTGAGAACCGGGCCGTCAATCAAACTTTTCCACGCGGCCCGGCCGAAATCGGATTTCCGGTCGGCGGCGATGGCGTGGAGCATCTGGATTTTGCCGGACGGATCGCGCGTAGCGTAGTACTGGATAAGTTGGTCGCCCCACTCGATCACGTCCACGTCAATCGCCCGTCCGTTGTTCCAAGTGCCGGTCGGACGCCAGACAGGGTTGGTCGGATTGCGCGTGAAGCGGAGGCCATCGGTGCTGGTGGCGTGGCAGAGCGCGTCTTTCGGGCCGTTGCCGTAGGTGTTGTAGAACAGGTGCAGCTTGCCATCGAGCAGGATGATCCGTCCGTTGACGATGCCGTTTTGCTCGCACTCCTGTTCCGGCAGGATTTCACCAACCTTTTCCCATTTGATGAGGTCGCGGCTCTCTGCAATGCCGATGGCCCAACCTTTCGGCGTGTTGGGCGGCGCGAGTTTCTTGTCGTATGCCGCCATCGAGTAATACATGAGGTAACGACCCCCGAATTTAACCACCGATGGATCCTTGGCAAACGGCCGCCCCAAGCGCGAGGTGTCACCCCACTTCATCATCGCCTGACCTTCGCTTGCGAACAGACAGCCGACCAGCAACGCCCATCGAAGTCGTTTCATGGCGCGAAACATATCACAGCTACAGCTTCACGGCCAACTCCGCCCGGGTCAGTCCGCTGACCCGCACCACCTTGTCCCGGCTGGTCGCGCCGGCGATGATTGCCACCTGACGCTGCTTCACACCGAACGTCTCAGCGAGTAGTTCGATGACAGCCTCATTCGCGCGACCATCTTCCGGCGGCGCGGTGACGCAAACTTTCAACGCGTCACCCTTCACCCCGGCGACAGCGTTCCGACGGGCCCGCGGCTGGACACGCACCGCAAACGTCACGCCGCTCGCCGACTCGTTGAATCGCAGGCTCATTTCTTGCCCTTCTTCTTTCCCTTCTTGGGGGGCGTCTCCACGCCGGGTTGGTGGGCGAAGGACGGGACTTGGAAAGCGATGAGTTTCGCCTGTCGGTCATACTCGCTCTGCATCTGCGCGAGTAATTCCTTGTGCGCGGCGTCACGGACGAGATTCTTCAACTCATACGGGTCGGCTTTCAGATCGAACAACTCCGTCCACTCATCGTGGCCGTCGTATTTGATGAGCTTGGCGCTGTCAGTGCGGACAGCGGTAACCATCGGCGTGTGGTAAGCCCGCTCCAAGAAGTAACAGTAGAAGAACGCGCGCCGCCAATCCTCGGCCTTGCCTTCCAGCAACGGTTTCCAGCTTCGCCCGTGCATTTCCTTCGGCACGGCGACGCCGGCAAGATCGAGAACCGTGGGCGCGAGGTCCACGTTGAGCACCATCTGGTCAATGACGCGACCTTTGCGGGCGAGCTTCGGATAGCGCAGCAGCATCGGGATGCGGAGGCTTTCCTCGTAGGCGGAACGCTTGTCACCGAGACCGTGTTCGCCGAGGTAGTAACCGTTATCGCTCGCGTAAATGACAACCGTGTTGTCAGCCAGCTCGAGTTCATCGAGCGCGCCGAGCAACCGTCCAAGATTGTCGTCGGCAGCCGAGATGCAACGGAAGTAGTCGCGAATCTTGTCGGGGTTGTTGGCGACGCCGGGATGTTTGGAATCAAGCTCGGTCTTGTAGATGGCGGGGCTGGCGAGATTCGGCACGGGACGGGCCACGGCACCGGCGAACCGGTCCTTCGCGCGCTCTGGCGGCGTAAACGGGCCGTGCGTGGCCTTGTAGCCGACGACGAGCGAGAACGGTTTGTCTTTGTGCGCGCGGATGAAATCAATCGCGAAATCGGTGGAGACATCGTCCACCCAACCTTCTGTCGGTTTGCTGACGCCGTTGATCTCGACGGGACAATTGAAGTACTTCCCCTGTCCAGTGAAGCTGGCGGAGTAATCGAACCCGGGCCGCTTCCCGCTCTGGCTGCCCATGTGCCATTTGCCAACGTAACCGGTCGCGTACCCGGCGGCGCGCAACAACGTCGCGTGCGTGACGTTGTTCTCCGGGAACGGCGTGTGGTTGTTGACGATCCCGTTGCGATGTCCGTAGCAGCCCGTGAGGAAGCTCGCCCGGCTCGGCGCGCAGAGCGAGTTCACGACAAACGCATTTCGGAACCGCACGCCCTCCGCGGCGAGCCGGTCCATGTTCGGCGTTTGGAACCACGGGAACCGCGCCCGCTCGCCCTGCTCCTTCTGGACGCAACTCATCGCGTCCCATCGCTGGTCATCGGTGTAGATGAACAGGAAGTTTGGTCGCGAGACCGCGCCGATGACTGCCGTGCTGAACAGACAAATACCGAAGAGCAGACGTGGAAGTTTCATAGCCATGGATTTTGACCGAAATCGCTCGCGCTGTCACGTCGCTAAATGTGGAGCAGGTTTGCAACCTGCTCGTGATAGATGATGACAGGTTACAAACCTGCCCCACATTCCTGCCCAATACCTTGGTCTCGTGGCGGCTTTAATTCTCTTTCATTAGTTGCTTTGAATCTGGCTGCGGACTTTGGCAAACTGCGCGCGAAGGTAGAAGCTGGTGCATGGAACGGCGTGAACTAACATTTCGTGTTTTTGTCAGCTCGACGTTCAGCGATCTGGTCGCTGAATTCTTCGTCTGCCACCGCTACGGCTGGGGGCATGAACCGCGCCACTTCTGCGACACCGCCGACCGGCAACGACAGGAACAGGAACCGTGTTCCATCACCGACCTCGAAGTCCGCCACGCCGTCCTGAAAACCATCCGCGTCGAGAGCGAAGAGTCGGTGCAACCGCCGGTCAACATCGGCCACATCCAATGGCTCGATATATACCCGACTGCCGGGAAGAACGCATAGCCAGTGCGGCGACGTGGAAGCAATGGTATCAGACCAAGCCCGCCGAGGTCGGCGGCGGCGGCGAGAGCGATGCGAGCCAACGATTGGTCAGTCATATTTTCGCAGCCCCGCAATTGGTTTCGATGGCATCTGTGGAAACCAGGAGGTAAGTGAAATCCATGGCTCATGATGTATTCATCAGTTTTTCGAATAATGACAGACTAACTGCCGACGCCGTGTGTTCGACCTTGGAAGGGCGGGGAATCCGTTGTTGGATTGCGCCGCGCGATGTTCAAACGGGACGGAATTGGAGCGAGGCTATCGTTAGCGCGATGAAAAGTAGTCGCCTGTTGGTCTTGATATATTCAGCCTCTGCAAATAATTCCTCGCAGATTCTGCGAGAGTTGGAGCGAGCCGTGCATGGTGGGATTCCTATTCTTCCTTTCCGGATTGAAGATGTTGTACCCACCAAAGACATTCAGTTCTTCATAGGTGCGTGTCATTGGCTGGATGCGCTCACTCCGCCGATTGAGCGGCAGCTAGCCCGTTTAGCGGACGATGTAGTTCGGGTATTGCAGGAATCAGGTCGCGCTGAAGTTTTCGCAGCCGAAGCGGAAACGCCCATGCGCCAGCGAAGGAATATCTGGCAGATCTTTCGCCGATCTCAGACAGCCGCAGGCGCATCGTTACTTCCAAATCTCGACATCCTTTCGTCGTTCTGGCGGTGTAACTTTCAAATTTTCCACTTTGCCGTTGCGGACGCGGCCGGTCAGGACGGTTTGAAATGGCGCGTGGAGCTTGAACTCGCAGTCCCAGTGTTTCGGCCACGCGGGCAACAGGTAGATCTTGCGAAAATCTGTTTGCATCAGCATCGTCTGGAACGTCCGCAGCAATACGCCGCCGTGATCTTGGTCAGGTGTCCAGTCGTAGTTCGGCCCCCAAAATGCCGGGAAACGTGCGGTCTTGTCGTGTTTACGGACACGACTGACAAGGTTGCTGCGCGCCTCGTCGGCGAGGCCGAGGTAGGCCATGAACAAGTCATCCTGACGCCAGCCAAAGCTGCCCTTGTCCCAGCGATGACGCAATGCCTCGATGCCCCACTCGATGTTCGGTTTGCCGAGCGCGATCAGGCGGAACGGGAACACCGCGTAGAGTTCCGGGTTCTCGCTGTTGCGTTTCATCTCGAACCTCTCAGCGGGCGCGAGTGCCTTCTTGCCGTCAACGTCGCGCAGCGGTAACGCCGGCAGCTTCGCACGGAACTGTTGGCAAAACGCGCGGGCGTCCGAGACGGACGCCACTACACCAACCCGCGGTGTAGCGGCCGCCGTCCCGGCGGCTTCTGTCGCCAACGCCTGCAACCGCTCGCAAACCGCAATGCAACCGGCGACCTCCGGCATCGGGTTCGTGCAGTCCCACCACGTTTCGAGCGCCTGTGATGGATGCATCACCAGCTTGCCGTCGGAGCCGGTTTGGTAGTGCTGGTCGAAGAAGGTCAGAATCTCGCGACAGAATGGCAGCACGGTCTTCTCCAGAAACGCGCGGTCGCCAGTGTGGTCGCAGTAGTCGAGCATCAACCAGCAAAGTTCGAGGCCGCCGACCCATTCCCATTTGTGGTAGCGGTTCTCCTGTAATTTGTCCTCGCGTTGCTCAAATGGCGTCCAGCCATACGTCTCGCTGAACATCGCGCCCCAGAAGTAAATGCACTCGGGGTAAAACGCGCCCTCGTGGCCGCAGTAGAGTTTCGTCCGGTATTTGCAGAGCGGCAGCAGATCGTCGGCGTACATCTTGAACAGCGGCTTCATCAAATCGAAGTCGCCCGCCGCGCACATCGAGAGATACGGCAACCGCGTGTTCTGCCACCAATAGCCGGGTCCCCAGCGCCGATAGTCCGGATCGCCCTCGTGTGGCACGGTGAACAGCGAGCCGTTGAATTTGATCGGATATGCGCCGCGTCCTGCGCAGGCGTTGATGAACCGCTGGAGCGCATACATCTGGCTGACGTAAGCTGCCTCGTCAGCGATGGCGACGACCGTTGTGTCAATGACGGTCTTGCCGTTGACGCTGACGCGCCAACCAGTTGTGTCAACTGTCGCGACAATCTTGGCCCATTGCCCGGCCGGCAGCGCGTCTTTCACGTTCTGTTGCGTTGAGCCGCAAATCAGTCGCAGACAATTCCCCGGATGCGCGTCGAGCAGGAACCCATCGTTCTTGCCGGGTGTGAGCTTGTCGAAGATGCGCCCCTTCTCGCCTTTGGCCGGGTTGACCTCGGCTTCTAGGGTGAACGCGCCGGTGAAGTCGGTCGGAATTTTGACGTTGCGGATTTCGCCGGCGAACTTGCTGCGGCCAGTCTGGTCTTCGCCGACGCGGAGCGGATAACTGTTGGCCGGGACAACCGCCGTGGCGGCAGGTGGTGAGTTGGCATTCGTCGTGGCGCGAATCCAACTCCGGTTCCAAAAGTCCGTCCACCAACGTTTGTGCGCCTCGAAATCCGCTGCGCCGGTGCGGCGAATCAGCGCGTCCATGCCGGCGAGCCATTGTTTCGGCGTCGAGGGTTGCTGGGTGAGGACGAAAATGTCGAAGCCGTTGGCGGTCTTGATGACACGGCCGCCAAAGATGCGGTTGAGAATCGGGTCGGGTTGCTTGAAGCCGGTGAGGCCTTGGACTTTGGCGGTGATTTCGGGGCCGACGGATTTGATGTTGTGATGGTACCACGTGTTACCGAGGAGCGTGTCCGGCTCGACGAACTGCGGTTCTTGCTTTTTGTCCGGGTTCTTCCGGTTCAACATGATGTCGCTGACTTCGAGCTTGGCGATCTCGTGGCGGTTGGTGCGCCAGAGTTCGATGCTGGCCGTCGCCGGCAAGTCGGTGGTCAGGTGGATGACCGGATGATGGGCGTCAACCCAAAGGCGAATTGGTGAGTGGTGAGTCGTGAGTGGTGAGTGGAAAAGGATCGAGCCGGTTTGGAGATCGAGTTCCTGCCGGAATTTTCCGGCGAACGGATTCTTGTCGAAGCGGATGACAACCTTGCCGACTTTGACGAGGCGGGAGTTGTCGTCCCAAGCGTCGGTCTTGCTGATGAGGAGGTGGAGCGTGCCGTCGGCTTGCGCCCAGGCGTTCAGGCCGATGTCGCCGTTGCCGAGCGGCATCGAGCCGTTGTGGTCGGCGCTCGGCGAGTCCCAGGCAACGTTGTATTGCGCCGCGGCGAGGACGAGTGCTGCCAGAATGGTTTGCATGAGCGTTATGTATCGTTTTTGGAGCCAACCGGCAAGCGATAGGGGTTGACATGGCAAGTCGTGTCGTTACAGTTGCCCCCCAGAAAGAGGTGCTCACATGAACCGACCAAGCAAGAATAAAATGTTGGGTGGGATGTTGGTGGCGGCATTGATCTTGTGCGCACCGGCAATGGGACAAGCGGTTCGCGACGGGTACGCGGAGGCGTTGCCCACGTTCACGAGCGGGCCGCACGCAGGCAAACACGCGGTGTATCAGCACGAGAAATTTCTGGCATGGTTCGACGCCAAGGGACAACTGCTCGTGCAGCTGCTTGACGCGGGCAAACCGGTCGGCAAAGTGTTCTCCTGTATGACGGTGGTGCCGTACTACAGCGCGAAGGGCACCACGTACACCCGGCCGATGAAACGTTTTCAGGAATTCTCGCAGCCCGTCATGATTCCGTCCAAGGGTGGAAAAATCCGGATCAAGGGACGCGTGGAGGACGACATTCCATTCACGGCAGATTACACCTTTGAAGGCAACAGCATCAAGGCGACCGGCGGCTGCCAGGACAAGCCGAACACAAAACCGGCGTCGAATTTCCGCCTGTTGACCCGTTTTCCGGCGACGCACAGTTTTCCCGCGACGACGCCGACACCCCAGATCGAGGCCGCCACGGCCGGCATGATCCTGGAATTATATTCCGCAGGACTACCCACCGTGGCACACCCGTTCGCAAAAGCCATCCGCAGTTTGCATGGTCCCTACGCGGCGATGATTGTGCGCGGCTCGTATGCGCCCCGGGTACTCACGTTCAAGCCGACCGGCCGCGAAGGCAGGTTGCATGGATACATCTATGATGGGCGCAGGCCGTGGCAGGGGTTTTACGTCCAGTACATCACCCAAGGCAAAAAGATCAATTTGTCGCAAAATGAAGCGACCATGATTGTCGAATGAGAAAGGGCACACGTTCATGAACCCACCTTCTACACTTCGAGCAACGACGGCGGTTTGGCTGGCAGCATTGTTGTTGTGTGCGCAGGCCATGGGACAACTCCGGCGAGACGAGTATGCAGCGGCGCTGCCCACGTTCAGCGCGGGACCGCATGCCGGCAAACACGCGGTGTATGAGCACGAGAAGTTTCACGCGTGGATTACCGCGAAAGGATCCCTTCACGTGCAGCCGCTCGATGCCGGGAAACCGGTCGGCAAACCATTTTCCTGCTGGTCCGTCTCGCCCTACTATTCCGCCAAGGGCACGACGTATGGGCGACGAGTGGCGGACTTTCAGGAGTTTGGACAGCCCGTGGTCATTCCGAGCAAGGGCGGAAGCATCCGCATTTCAGGACGACTGGTGGAGGAAATTCCGTTCACGGTTGAGTACACGTTTGAAGGCAACACCATCAAGGCAAGGGGCGGTTGCCGGGACCGGCCGTCCACCAAACCGTCCACAACCTTTCGTTTGATAACCCAGTTCGCCGCCACACACAGGTTTAGCGCTGAAACACCGACAGCGCAGATTGCGGCAGCCACAAAAGGAATGACCTTGGAGTCGCGTCTGGCCGACGGAAAATCTTCCCCGACGTATCCGTACTGGCAGGGACTCAAAGGCATTGCCGGTCCGAGTTCGGCGATGATTGTGCGGGGCGTTTTTCACCCGCGCGTGATTACGTTCAAACCGACAGGACGCACAGGACGCTTGCAGGGTTACATTTATACGGGCCGCCGGCTGTGCCAGGGGTATTACCTTGCCTACACGACGCAAGGAAAAAAGATTGCTCTCTCCGACACCGAAGCGACCATGATCATCGAATGAAGCCGCTCAGGGATAGCGGCGCGCCTGGAGAATCTCCAGCGCGATCAGGCTGTAGGCTGTGCAAAGCACCGGATCGTTTTCCCACCACCGGTTGTTTTCGTTCTGCCAGAATCCATCGGCTTTCTGGAGCGTGACGAGTTTCTTCATCAACTCGTGCCGCCAATCGCGTTTCCTGCCTTTCGCATCGGCAAACAAGTCCTCGCCATAGACGGTCAATGATTTGGCGACCGTGTGATAGTAATAGTACAGCCCTTGCGCGCCCATGCCGGGATTTTCGTTGAGCGTGTAATTGCGCCGCAACCACTCGACCGCCGCCTTCACGCGCGGGTCGTCCCTCTTCAACTCCGCGTAAATGTAGCTCTTCAATCCCGCGTACGTCATCGAGCCGTAACTGCGCAACGGCGCCTTCTCGTCCGACGCCGGCTCTTCGTCGGCGAAACTCAGGCCCGGCATATAAACGAATCCGCCGGCGTCGGATTCGCGGACGTTCCTGGCCCACGGCTGGTCGTTGGCCGCCGGCAGGTTTTGGCAGCGTTGGAGGAATTGGATCGCCTTGTTCCAATGCAGCCGCGACCCGGTGTGCGGCGATTCGTCGCTGGCGCGCGTCTCCAGCGATTCGGTCAGGCGGATCGCTTCGAGCGCCCATTGCGTGTTCGACAAGTCAGGCCGTTCCCGTTTCCCGTAACCGATGCCGCCGTAGCTCGTGTCGGTTTCCTTCACGTCCTCGCCGGCGTCGAACTGCGACTCAAGCAGGAATCGCCGGGCGCGCTTGATCGTGTCGGTCAACTCCGGTCGTCCCGTTGCCAGCAACGCCATCGTGCAGATGGCCGTCGAGTAATTCGGAAACTTGTCCCATTCGCCGCCGCCGTAGATGGCGCCGTTGGGCTTGACGTTGCCGAGCAGGAATTTCACCGCCCGGTCCATCACGTCCCTGGGCGGGTTCTGGCTGCGCGCGAGCGCGGTGAGCGCCAATCCGGTGATGGCGGGATGTTTGCGCCACGAGCCGTCGGCTTCCTGCTGCTGGAGCATCCACGACATGCCGCGCGCCTGCGCGCGCCCGACTTCCTGCAACAACGAGACGTCCTTCTGGCTCGGCAATTCCGCTGCCGTCGCGACGCCGGCGACCAGCCACACAGAGAGTAATGCTGTCTTCATGTCAATGTCACCTTATGCCGTCTGTTCTTGGCTTGTCAAACCCGGCGTGCGTGATAAAAACGGATTGCCCCCGCCATGAAAAACTACATGATCAGCCAACTGGACGAGATTCCCGGCGTCGAATGCCCGTGCGGCTCGGCCCGGCGCGCGTTTGCCGCGCCGGACAACCGGGGGGCGACGATGCACCTGGTGGAGATCAAGCAGGACTCGCGCACCCACTATCACAAGACGATGACCGAGATGTACTTGGTGTTGGAAGGCGAAGGTCATCTGGAACTGGACGGCGAACTGGTTCCTGTCCGTCCGATGACCGCCATCTTCATCAAGCCGGGGTGCCGGCATCGCGCGGTGGGCCGGTTGAAGATCGTCAACGTGCCGGTTCCGCCGTTTGATCCGCAGGATGAATGGTTCGACTGAGCATGCTCACCTGGTCTCAAAACTATATTCCCGCGTTCAATAACCTGCCTCTCTCGGCGGCCATCGCCGCCCTGCCCGTCGTCGTGCTCTTGGGAATGCTGGCCTTCTTCCACGCCAAGGCGCACACCGCCGCCCTGCTTGGGCTGGCCTGCTCGTTCTTGATCGCGCTCGCGGTGTACGGAATGCCCGCGCCGCTCGCGTTGATGGCAACGGCCAACGGCGCGGCCTACGGCCTGTTTCCCATCGGCTGGATTGTTCTCTCCGCCATTTTCATCTACGACATCACGCTGAAAACCGGCAAGTTCGAGATCGTGAAACATTCCATCGCCGGGCTGGCCAGCGACCGACGGATCCAGACGCTGCTCATCGCGTACAGTTTCGGCGCGTTCATCGAGGGCGCCGCCGGGTTTGGGACGCCGGTGGCGATTTCCGCCGCGATGTTGATCGGCCTCGGGTTCAAACCGCTTCCCGCCGCCGGCTTGGCGTTGCTCGGCAACACTGCTCCCGTCGCATACGGCGCGCTGGGCACTCCCATCATCGCCCTTTCCGCCGTCACCGGCCTGCCGCTGGAAACATTGAGCGCAGCGGTCGGAAGGCAACTTCCGTTCTTTTCGGTAATCGTGCCGTTCTGGCTGGTCTGGGCAATGGCCGGGTTTGCGCGAATGCGGGAAGTCTGGCCGGCCTGCCTGACGGCGGGATTGAGTTTCGCCATCGTCCAGTTCCTGACCAGCAACTACCACGGCCCGTGGCTGGTGGACATCGCCGGTTCGATTGCCTCGATGGCGGCGATGGTCGTCCTGCTCCGGTTCTGGCAGCCGAAAACCATCTGGCGATTCGACCACGAAAACAACCACGACACGGAGAAAACCGCGACCGTCAAGTTCTCCGGGCGCACCACCCTCATCGCGTGGATGCCCTGGATTTTGTTGTCCGTGTTCGTCTTCGTCTGGGGATTGCCGCAGGTGAAGAATCTCTTGAACAGTTTTTCGGGGATCTCGTTTTTCAAGTTTCCTGTCCCGATGCTTCACGACGCCGTGTTGCGGACGGCGCCCGTCGTGATGGTGCCCAAAGCTGAAGAAGCGATGTTCACGTTCAACTGGCTGTCCGCCACCGGCACCAGCTTGTTCCTGAGCGGCGTTCTTTCCGGGTTGTTGCTGGGACTGAGGCCGCGACAATTGGCGGAAATCTTCTGGGGAACGCTCAAGCGGGTCCGATGGTCGCTGTTGACGATTGCCGCGATGCTGGCGTTGAGTTTCACCACGCGGTACGCCGGGTTGGATGCGACGATGGGGCTTGCCTTTGCGAGCACCGGCTGGCTGTTCCCGTTCTTCTCGCCGTTGCTCGGCTGGCTCGGCGTTGCGTTGACCGGCAGCGACACGTCATCCAACGTGCTCTTCGGCAACCTGCAACAGATCACCGCCCAACAAGTCGGCATCTGCCCGATCCTCGCGACGTCCGCCAACAGTTCCGGCGGCGTGATGGGCAAGATGATTGACGCGCAGAGCATCGTCGTCGCCGGCGTGGCCACCGGTCAAACCGGCCAGGAAGGCACGATCTTGCGTTATGTTTTCTTCCACAGCCTGGTGCTGGCCATGCTCGTGGGCGTCTTGATTTTCCTGCAAGCCTACGTGTTCCCGTGGATGATGCCGGCCATGCCCAAGTGACGGCCCGCGTTTCGCCGGCGCGGCTGGCAGAAAGAAGCGAGACGCAAGCGGCGAAATCCGCTACAGTGGCGGCACCGTGACCAGACCGATTGCCAAAGTGGTGGTGGACATCGCGCTCGACCGGGAGTTCGACTACCGGATTCCGCCGGCGTTGGCGGACATGGTGCACATCGGCTCGCGCGTGGCCGTGCCGTTCGGGAAACGCACGACGCAAGGCTACGTCGTCGGGCTGGCGGAAAACTCGCCGTATCCGAAGTTGCGCGAGATCGGCGATGTCGTCGGCAAGAAACCGTTGTTGTCCGACAAGATTCTCGAACTCGCCCGCTGGATGGCAAAGTATTACTGCTGCAAGGTCGAGTCGGCGGTGCGCTGCGCGCTGCCCGAAGTCGTCCGCAAAGCGAAGATCAGTTGGAAAGAACGCCAGTTCGCCCGGCTCGGCCGGATTTCGCCCGCCGAGTTTGCCGGGCTGCTCAAGAAGGCGAAAAAACAAGCCCGCGTCATCGAGGTTCTCCGGCGCGAAGAGGAACTGCTGGTGGCCGACCTTGCCAAGCGCGCCGAGACGGACGGGGCGACCATCAAGAAACTGGCGGAGAAAGGTTTCGTCGTCATCACCGACCGCGTGCAGGAGCGCGACCCGTTTGCCAACGAAACCGTTCTGCCGACAGCGCCGCTGTCGTTGGCCGCCGAGCAGCAGAAAGCGCTCGATCTCTGCAACGCGGCGATTGACCATCCCGACAAACCCGTCCTCATCCGCGGCGTCACCGGCAGCGGCAAGACGGAAGTCTATCTGCAAGCGATCGAACATTGTTTGCGCCAGGGCAAGGACGCCATCGTGCTGGTGCCGGAGATTTCGCTTACGCCGCAGACCGTCGAGCGGTTCCGCGCCCGTTTCCCGAAACAACCGATCACCGTTCTCCACAGCCATCTCAGCGAAGGCGAACGCCACGACCAGTGGCACAAAATCCGCAACGGCGAGTCGCACATCGTCATCGGCGCGCGCTCCGCCGTGTTCGCCCCCGTGCAGGCGCTCGGCCTCATCGTGGTGGACGAGGAACATGAAAATTCCTACAAACAGGACGAGACCCCGCGTTACAACGCGCGCGACCTCGCCGTCGTGCGCGGCAAACTCGAACGCGCCGCCGTCGTGCTCGGCTCCGCCACGCCATCGCTCGAATCGTTCTACAACGCCCAGCGCGGCCGCTACGTTTTGGCGACGCTGGCGCAGCGCGTGGACAACCAGCGGATGCCCGTCATGCGGATCGTGGACATGCGGCAGGAAGCGATCCGGGCAAAGGGGCTGTTCGTGCTCTCATCCCGCTTGCGCGATGCGATCCAAGCACGGCTCGACAAACACGAGCAGGTCATCCTGTTCCTCAACCGGCGCGGTTACGCCACGCACATGTGTTGCCCCAAATGCGGCTACATCGCCACCTGTCCGCATTGCAGCGTCTCGCTCGTCTATCACCGCAAGGACGGAAAAATCTCCTGTCACTTCTGCGGCCATTACCTGCCCGCGCCAAAAGTCTGCCCCAATCCCGCCTGCCGCGACCCCGCCATCCGCTACTCCGGCATGGGCACGGAAAAAGTCGAGGATTCCATCCGGAAAGTTTTCCCCAAGGCGCGTGTCCAGCGGATGGACTCCGACGTGATGACCCGCAAATCGCTTTACCGGGAAATTCTTGGCGCGTTCCGGGCCGGCAAGATTGACATCCTCGTCGGCACCCAGATGATCGCCAAGGGGCTGCATTTCCCCAACGTCACCCTCGTCGGGATCATCCATGCCGACATGGCGTTGCACATGCCCGATTTCCGCGCCGGCGAACGCACCTTCCAACTTCTCGTCCAAGTCGCCGGGCGCGCCGGGCGCGGCGACATCGAGGGCGAAGTCGTGGTCCAGAGTTTCACCCCGTTTCACTCGGCCATCCAGTATGCGCGACACCATGATTATCTTGGGTTCTACGAGGAAGAAATCGCCGTGCGCGAACAAGTCCGTTACCCGCCCGTGACCCGCATGGTCCGCCTCACCATCCGCGGTCGCAATGAGGACAAGGTCGCCTTCTATGCCAATGCGCTTGCCCGCGAACTGGCCAAACATGTCGCGCGCGATGTGGTGCTGGGCGAACCCGGTCCCGCGCCGCTGGCGAGAATCCAAAATTACCACCGCTACCACATCATTCTCCGCGCCGACAAGATCCTCCGCCTCACCGAGACCCTCTCGAAGATGCTGCCGTCCCTCAAACCGCCCGAAGACGTGACCGTCCAAGTGGACGTCGATCCCCTCTCGCTCCTATGAACCCACACAGTTTCTTTGTTGCCGGCACCGATACCGGCGTTGGCAAAACGCATGTCACCGCGCTGCTCCTCACCGAGTTTCGACGTCGCGGCCTCCGCGCTGGAGCGATGAAACCCATCGCCTGCGGCTCCGGCGGCCGCTGCGATGCCGAGCAGTACGCAGCGCTGATGAACCACGAACAACCGCTCGACGTTCTCAATCCCATTTACCTTCGCCACCCACTTGCGCCGCTGGTCGCTGCCAAACTCGAACGCCGCCGCATGGACCTCCACCGCGTCTTTGCCAACTACCACCTACTGGCGACCAACTACCAACCCCTCCTCGTCGAAGGCGCCGGCGGCCTCCTCGTTCCCATTCGCCGGAATTACTCCGTGGCCGACTTGGCGCGCGCGCTGAATCTTCCGCTCATCATTGTCGCCCGGCTCGGCCTCGGCACGATCAACCACACGCTGCTCACTGTCCGCCAAGCCCAAGCGATGGGACTGAAGATTGCCGGCATCATCCTCAACGACATCACCGGCTCACAACGCGGCCTCGCGGAGAAGACGAACATCAAAGCCGTGCCGGAGCTTTGCGGCGTCCCGCTGCTTGGTGTCGTACCGCACGGAAACGGGACGGCGGCGGCCCGACAAATCTGCCGCCTTCTCCTCCGCTGATGATTCTTTCGACGGGCCGGCGTTCTCGTCAGGGTGCCATTGGCAAACACCACCCTCGAAGTGTTGCGGGCGGATTCGCGTCGCACCTGTTGTGCAGCTTCGAGTCCGAAGGCGTGTACGGTGTCGAGGTCATCGGCACGGAGGCGAAACTGGTGATTCCGAATCCGTGGCTGCCGCCGGGCGGCGTGGGTGAGTTGCAGGTGACACGCAACGGAAAGACGGAGACGGTGCGGCTGTCAGCGTCGCATCCGTTGTCGCATTTCGCGGCGGAAATCGAACATTTCGCGGAATGTGTCCGCGAGAACCGCGCCCCGACGATGGTGACGGAGGCGGATTCGCGCGAAACAATGCGCGTCATCGAGGCGTTACGAGCGTCTGCGGCGCAATATGAAGTAAATGGTGGGCGTGGCCAGCAGCGAGAAAAGCACTGAAATGCAAAGCGCGCCGATGACGCCGATGGCCAGTGCTGGACGCGACAAGGAATTGGTGATTGTGCGCGAGCATGTCCGCAACGGCAAGAACCTCGTCGTGTTCGGCCCGGAAGGCGTCGGCAAAACGGCGCTGGTCACTGCTGCTGTTAACGGAATGGCCAACGTCCTTTACTGCGCCGACACGGCAACACTGAAAACCGCGTGCGAATCGCTATTGGCACAACTCAAACTCAAAGTCGCGGAAGCCGACAACATCGTCCGCAAACGCGCCATCCTCCAAGCTGCCGCCCGCAAGAAGCGATGTTTCGTGTTCGACAACGTCGGTTGGGTTGCTCCGAAGTTGCTGTCGTTTCTGGAGAACATTCGGGAAAAACATTCGATGGTTATCGTCACCCGCAGCATTGCGTGGTCGGACATCGGCCACCTGCACCTGATGCTATGGGATTTCGACAAGCTCGAACTCGCGCCGTTGTCGCGCGTGGCGACGCTACAGGTACTGCGGGCGCAAATGGAACGCCTCAAACTGCGCGTGCCCGACCCGGCCGAGTTTGAGGCGAACGTCCTGCGCCTTTCGGGGCACAATCTTCATCTGTTGATGAAGCTGTGCCGGCAAGCCTCCACCGGCAAGTACGTCTTCGGCGGACATCTATCCACATCGTTGCTGGAAATAGATCGCCGCATTGCCGAACTCGGCACGTCATGACCTTCTATTGCGCCAACTGTTGGGCCGAAGTGATGGCGACAGCCCAGATTTGTCCGCGCTGTGGCGATGACATTCTCGCCCGGCAAGCCCGCGCCGATTTCGTGGAGAAACTCATTTCTGCCTTGCGCCATCCCGAACCGACCACGCCGATTCGGGCCGCGTGGATTCTCGGTCAACGCCGGGAACGTCGCGCCGTCCCGGCCCTGATTCAACTTGCCCGCGAATCCGCCGATCCGTTCATAATTGAAGCCGCCGTTGCCGCCCTCGCGAGGATCAACGACCCGTGCGCCGAAGAAACCCTCCGCTGGTCCGCCACCCATCCCACCCTCCGCGTCCGACGTGCCGCCTCCGGGCCGGCAGCAGAACAATAGTCTGCAACTCTGCCACGGTGATTGCATTTGCGGGAGAGTGGGAAAAGCTTTGTAAGTAGGCCGGGCGCAAGCACTTATTTTGCTTCCGGTTTGGCGGCCGTTATGGTTCAACATAGGGATGCAAAACACATCATCCTCA
>Ga0194112_10002283_pt1 | contig 27557 bp, 22 predicted proteins | sample TA2MahC400mmetaG_FD_146191 | JGI IMG/M metagenome (GOLD analysis project Ga0194112, IMG submission 146191) | Freshwater microbial communities from Lake Tanganyika, Tanzania - TA2015016 Mahale Deep Cast 400m | ecosystem: Environmental > Aquatic > Freshwater > Lake | place: Tanzania: Lake... | reverse complement strand
CCCGAGTTCGGATATTTCTTCCCGAATTCGACGGCGTCGGCGATGTCCGGGTCGGCCGCGGATTCCTGGGCCAATTTCTCGAGGGCTTTCCTCTGGAAGGGGTCCTCGAGCTTCGCCTCGGCCGGCTTTCCGGGCGTGTCGGGCCTCGTGATCTTGACCTTGATCGTCGAGCCCGCGCCGAGCTGCTCCTCGAGAAGCCGCAGGATTTCGGCTTCGTCCCGAAGGTCCTTGGCCTGCTCCAGGGCCGTGTAGAGGGCCTTGTAGACGTTGCTCCGCTTGCCGTAAATTTTCTCCGCCGCGGCGACCAGTCTCCTGGCCTCGTCGACCCCCATGTTGACGTAGCTTCCGGCCAACTCCTCGATCATCATCCGGATCTGGGCGTTGCCGGCGACCGACTCGCCGGGCCGAAGCTGGCTCAGCCGTTCGGCCAGGATCTCCACCTGGGCGTTGTTGCCCCGCTCGAGCAGGCTTCTGTAGAGGACCTCCATCTCCGCGCTCATCTGTTTGGCCTGCGCCTCGCTGAGGCTCTTCTTCAGGTCGAAGATGGACCTCGCCTCCTCGAGAAGCCGCCGTTCCTCGGCGGTCAGGTTGAGGCGCGAAGTGAACCCCGAGGGGCTGAAATCGAGCCCGCGGTTGAGATACTTCTGGATCCATTCGAGCCTCTCGACATCGCTGAGGGGCCGGCCCAGGTGGAGCTGGAGCTGTTTGAAATTGTCGGCGATGAAGCCGAAGGCTTCGGATTCATTCATGACCCCGGACGATTTGAACGGCAAAGGAACCTTGCCGGTGTATTCGGAGATCTTCTGGGTGACCATTCGGCCGAGGTCCGGATCCCAGTACGTGACGACTCCCTGCTGGACCATCCGGTTCTGGATCCACTTGATCCCTCCCCGGGAGTTGTACATTTCGGGATTGGCGACCAGACCCAGGCGCGTGTCGTAACCGCGGCCCGGGACCTCGGCGAACGACGTCTCGTTCAAGCCCAGATTCGAGGCGTCGACCCGGAAGCCCCTCCTCCGGAATTCCGTCTCGATCCCCTGAAGGGCCTGCCGCGACACGGCCTTCCCGTCCGGACCGGTGAAGCACATGTCGTGATCGCTCCGGGTCACATCGAACCGCGTTTGGCCCGGCGAGCGGAGCCTCTCCATTTCCCGGCTGAGCTCGGCCTCGCTCATCCCCGGATTGGCCGTCTTGACCTGGCTCCGGGTCGGCGGCCGGGTCGAGTCCGAGCCGTAGGTCGAGACCTGGAAGCGGCTCCCCGATTTTCCCGATCCGGAGAGCTGTTCGTTGAGCATGTCGATCTTGACGTCGTCGACGTCCCAGATCGTCTGCCCGTAGTCCTGCATGGAGATGATGTCGGCCTTGACGAAGGTGTTGAGCCGGCTCCGGTTGGCCAGGAGGCGCATGGCGTTTTCGCGGGAGGGGTTCGTCCGGAAAGCGTCCAGCAGTCCCTTCATTTCCTCGGCCGTCTGGCCATAGACGGGCCGGGAGATGGAGAATCCCCCTCCGCCGAGGACGATGTCGGCGACCGGGAGAGCGACTCCGAGACAAAGGCCCAGACACAGCCAACGCAGATATCGTCCCCGTCCTGTGGGCATGAGCTCCTCCTCTCCGCGGAGATATCAACAGAGATACTACAAATAATCCGGGAAATCAATTTGCGGTCGACGGCCGATCGCGCCGCGGCCGGAAATCAGAGGCCGACTTCTTCCGGGCCGCTCGAATCGCCGGACGTCAGGTCGTCGTCTCCGCCACCTTCCCCCTCCCCGGCTTTCTCCCGCTCGGCCTCTTCGACGGCCTGGTCGATTTCCTCCTCGAATCCGTCGCCCAGGTCGTCGCCCATCTCCCGGCCCATCTTTTTCATCCAGCGGGCCATGCTCTTGGGGTCGTTCTCGTCCAGGCCGGAAAGACGTGACGGATCCGCCAGGCCCTCGAGGCGGCTGTCTTCCGAGCGGAAGACGGCGACCCGGGAGACGAGCTTGGTCAGATTGGCGCTCCCGCAGCGGGGGCAGGCCGTCCCGACCGAAGCCCCCGCCGAAAGGATCAGCGTCTGGAATGTCTTGCCGCAATCCCCGCAGCGGTATTCATAAATCGGCATGCCGGCCTCCCGGAAAAGGGGCCCGAACGAAATCCCGGAGAATTTCGATCATGTCCCCGATCAAATCAAAATGTCATCGGCCCAGCCGAGCTTGACGAGGTCGATGTCGGACGGGTTGCTGCGGCCGAGATCGTGCCGCGTGTCGGCCAGGGCGATGTGGTGGGCCGAGGTCTCCAGGGGACGCTCTTCGCCGAAGACTTCGCGCCGCTTGGCCTGGATGATCCGGTAGCCCGTCGCATCCACGGCCACGGGGTCCCGGCCGACGATGAGCCCCCGGTAAGGCCAGAGATAGGCCTCGTTGAACCCCCGGGGCCCGATGTTGTGGTACAGGGGGGTGAGCATGGAGAGGATGTTGAGTTGCGTTTTCCCTTTGACGATGGGGAGCGACCAGATCGCGGCCAGGTCGGCGCAGGCCTCGCCGTGGTGCTCGGACGGCTTGGGGACGAAGAGGATGTAGTTCTTGATGCAGCTGCCCATCCCCGACCAGTAATGGACGCGGCCCGGCCGGGCGTTGATGAGGACGGTCGCCTGCTGGAACAGGGGGTCGTTGAGGACCCCGCGGTCCTTGATCCCGATCCGGTCCTCGGAGATCCCGGCCTCCAGGAGCCTCTTCTTGATCGCCCCTTCCAAGGCGGCTCCGGTCGGGAGATAGTTCCAGACGTTGGTCTTGACCCCGACGATGTCCGACGGCTGGACGATGCGCCTCCAGGCCGCGGCCGGGGTCCGTTCCCCGAACAAGGCCATGACGGCCTCATCGAGCATCTTCTGGATGACTTCGGGATTGTGGGCCCGTCCTTCGCCGACGGCCCGCTCGTCGCGGACGAGAACGACCTTCGAGAGCCGGGCCACCTGGGTCAGACGGGCTCCGTCCGGTTCGGGGACCGGGACGAATTTCGTCCCGGTGCAGCAGCAGCCGACGGCGTTGGCCAACGGCGCGACGGCCGCGGTCCGGAGAAAATCCCTGCGGGTCAGGCCTTTTCGATTCATGGCCGAAACCTCCTTGTTCATCCCGATTCGAGATTGGCCAAGGCGGCCGCCAGACCGCCTCGGGCCCGGCTTTCGCTCGAGGCGTTGAAGACGACCGCGATGTGCTCGTCCTGCCGCGCCGCCGCCGTCCAGAGCCCGTCCTCCGTCTTGACGACTCGGGGGGCGGCCGTTCCGCCGAGCGTCCGGGCGTCGGGCATATAAGCTTCGAGAAAGCTCCGGAAGGCTCTTTCGGCCTCCGCCGGCGAGGGATAGCGGACGAGGAGAAGGACCGCCGTCCCGACCGTCTCTCCGCCGGCGGCGAGGACGGCCTCGACGGTCGCGTCGAGGCGGAGGATGTTTTCTCGGCTGACGAAAAAATGATAGTTCAGGATGACCGGGCTGTGAAGATACCGGACCGTCGCCCCGCGCCGGAAATCCTCCGGCACCCGGGAAAGGAGCTCGGGACGGTCTCCGTCCCGGCCGACGGCCGCGGCGATTTTCGCCCCCAGCTCGGAGACCGCGGCCTTCGACTCCGCCGTCTCGGCGTCGGCCGAAACGGCGACGAAATACCGGTCCCGCCAGAACTGGAGAAGACCGCTTTGGTAGAGGCCGTCCTGGCCGACGGGCCAGCGTTCGCCCTCGAGGTCGTGGGTGAAGACGCCGAAGGCGTCCCGGGCCGAGCCCATGTCGAAGAGGTCGACGATGAGGTCGGGGGCTCCCTCCTTGTGATAGCGTCGGGAGACGACGGAGCGGTAATTGTAGGCCCGGTAAACCTCGCCGGCGCCGTCGATGTACTCGAAAATCCCTTCCCCCTCGAAGACCTTGTCGGGAGGGACGGCCGTCCAGCCGGCGGCCTTCTCCGGAAGAAGGCCTGCCTGGGGAGAAGCGTTTTGGGCCGTCATCATCAAGGCCGAGAGAATCCAAGCGACCGGGATCACACCTCTAATTTACCATTTTTTGAAAATGAAAAAAACTGCCGGCGGCGAGAGGCGGCGACGAAGCGCCCCAGGAAAGCGACGGCTTCGTCCGACCTGCGGAAGACGGGAAGCCCGGCGTCCTCGAGATGGTCGGCCAGGGGGTCGTAGTCCGGGCCGGCGTCGATGTTGACGATGAACGGCTTGGCCGAGGCCCGATAGAGGGCGATCAGCCGCGAAGACACGCTGCCCTCGGCGGCGAGATTCTCCTGGGAGAGCTCGCTGGGGGGGAGGGTCTGCATGGCCGGAGTCATGGGCACAGGCGAGAAAACGGCCGCGTCGACGCCGGCGTCGGCCAGGACGGCTTCGGCGCAGGCGGCGAAGGCGGTGTCGTCGGCCACAGGCGTGAGGTCGAGCGGGTTCTTGATGTCCTGGAGCTTCTCGATCCCGAGAGGGGCGAGGGCCGCGGCGAGCCTGGCCCTCGTGGCCGGGGAAAAGGCGGCCAGCTCGAGGAAAGCCCCGCGGCCGAGGCCGTCCGACATGATGACGCTCTCGAACCCGGCGTTGCTCAGGAGAGCGACCCGCCGTCCGCCGGCCTTCTTCCCGCTCAGGGCCAAGAAACCCCTGACGCAATTTTCGAACTCGGCGATGGACTCGGCCAGCACGGCCCCCGCCGACCCGAGGACGGCCTTGGCGACGGCGTAATCCCCGGCGACCGAGGCCGTGTGGCCGGCCGTCGCCGCCCGCCCTTCGGGCGTCCGGCCGCTCTTGTAGACGATGACCGCCCGCCCCTCGGTCGCGAGGATTCTCCGGGCGGCTTCGGCCGCCAGGAGCCCGTCGCCGGGCTTGAATCCTTCGACATAGACGGCGAAGACTCGGGCCTGGGGGTCGTCCTTCAGATAGTCGAGGTAATCCGAGACGCGGAGATCGAGCTGGTTGCCGACGGAGACGGCGAAGAGCGGCTCGTGGCGGCCGAGGGCCGAGACGCGGCAGATCATGAAGGCCCCGCTCTGGCTGACGACGGCCAGCTCGGAGCTCTCGCTCTTTGGAAAGCGGAGCTTGGAATCGGGGATGAAGGTCGTGTCGTAGCGTCCCGGTTTGGAGTAGATGCCCAGACAGTTGCCTCCGTTGACGACGGGCGTCGGCCGGCCGGCGGCCCGGCCGGCGGCCAGGAGGTCGACGATCCGCTCTTCGAGCGATTCGGTCCCCTCCTTCTCCCCCATGCCCCCGGCGATGACGATGACCGAACGGGCCAGGCCGGCGGCCGCGAGCTCCTCCATGACCGGCAGGCATTGGTCGGCCGACAGGGTCAGGACGAAGAGGTCGACCGGCTCGGGCAGGGCCGAGACCGTCGGGACGCAGCGGCAGCCGTCGATCTCGTCGAAGCCGGGCTTGACGACCGTCAGCCGCTCCTTCGGGAAGCCCATCTTCAGGATATTCCGGAGGACGATCCGGCCGAGGTTCATCTTTTCGGAGACGCCGATGACGGCGATCGCCCCGGGCCGGAGAAGGGCCCTGATGTTTTCCGGCGGACGGCGGGCCAGGGGGACTTTCCGGCGGGAGAAGCGGGCCAATCCGTCGAGGGGGACGAGTCGGCCGGACCGGACGACGAAAGGATTGACCTCGGCCTCCTCCAGGACGAACCGCGTAGCCGGCCGGAAGGCCGAGTAATGGGCGCCCAGTTTGAGGAACAGGGAGACGACGCGCCGGAGCTCCTCCGGCCGGAGCGGGGCGGGGCGGCCGCGGAAAGGGGCCGTGAGCTTGGCCGTCACGGCCAAGCCGGACAATCGGTCGAGGATTTCGGGCTCGCCCGTGAGATGGGCCGAAAGCACGGCCGCGGACTGGCCCTCGGCCATCCGCTCGCCTAAAAACTCGACCTCGGTCCCCCCCGCCCCGACCGAGACGACCGGACCGAATTCCCGAGAATGGCGGAGGCCGACGAGGAGCTCGGTCCCGAACCCGAATTCCTCGAAGGCCACCTTTTCGACGAGGAGATATCCTCTCAATCCTCCCCCGGCGGAGGCCGCCATTTCCCTCATCTTGGACTTCACGACCGAGGCTTTCTTCGGGACGAAGGCCACCCCGCCGGCCTCGGTCTTGTGCTGAACGAGCGGGGAGACGACCTTGAGGACGACCTCTTCGCCCGGAAAAGCGGCCATGATCCCGGCCGGGACGGGCCGGCCGGCCGGGAGGAAGACATGTCGAGGCGGACGGATCCCGGCCGCGGCGAGCAGGGCGTAGACCTCGGGCTCGAGGAGGCGGTCCCGGCCCTCCCCTTCGGCCTTCTCGAAAATCCTATCGATCTTCGGCCACAGCCTTTCCATGTCCCTCTCCAAGAGCCGGGAGGAGAACCGCATTCCGGAGAATGCGGATCGCGTCTCCGGCCGGTCAGACGGCCCCGCGGCCCAAGTCGAAAGCCTTGAGGTTGGCGGCCAGGACGCTCTCGCCCCTCTTTTCGAACAGGCCCCGGACGTTTTCCCGCAGGCCCGCTTCATCGACGATCAGGAACCTCGAGGCCGCCCCCAGGATGACGATGTTCTGGGCCCGGGCCGTTCCGGCCGCCCTGGCCAGCGACTCGGCCTCGACGACGACGCTCCCGGGGATTTTGCGGATCTCGCCCAAAATCGCCTCGAGGTCGGGGTAATCGGGGATGTTGAGGTGCGGCTTGCTCGAGGCGACGATCCGCCCTTCGGGCGCCAGATAATCGAGGTAGCGAAGCGCCTCAAGGGGCTCGACACCGAGGATGAGGTCGGCTCCGCCCCGGGGGATGAGGTCGCTCCAGATCCGGTCGGCGGAGAGGCGGAGGTGGGATTGGACGGCGCCTCCCCGCTGGGCCATGCCGTGGACCTCGGCCTGTTTGACGTTCAGGCCGCGCTTGAGGGCCGCCCCGGCGATCGCCGCGGCGATCGAGAGGATCCCCTGACCCCCGACGCCGGCCAGGATGATGTCCTGACGGGCCGGGGCGCTCATGAGAGGCCTCCCGTCTTGGTTTTCTTCTTGGCTTCCTCCAGGCATTCGCGGACGAAGACGACGACGGACAGCCCGGGGCGGGCGATTTCCTCCCTGAGGAGACGGACGTTCTCCCGATGATTCTTCGGGAGCGGGGTCAGGACGCGGATCCGGGCCGGGTCGACGCCCACCCCCTCGATGATCCGGAGGAGGCGCCCCCCCGCGGCGAAGCTCGGCTGGGTGCCGGTCATGGCCACGGTCCCGTTGTCGAGGATGACGACGACCATGTTCGCGTCGACCGCGGCCGCGCCGAGCAGCGGGGTGATCCCGGAGTGCCCGAAAGTCGAATCGCCGATGACGGCGACGGAGGGAAAGACGCCGGCTTCGGCCGCGCCCCGGGCCATCCCGAGGCTGGCCCCCATGCAAACGCAGGTGTCGATGGCGTCGTAAGGGGCAAAATAGCCCAGCGTGTAGCAGCCGATGTCGCTGAAGACGTTCCCGCCGGGGAAGCCCTCGAGGGCCTCATTGAGGGCCTTGAAGGCGTCGCCGTGGGGGCAGCCGAGGCAGAGTTGGGGCGGCCGGGCGGCGAGCTTGAGGCCCGCCGTGTCGCGCCGCGGGAGCGGCTCTTGTCCGAGGGCCGCGCGGACGGCCTCGGGAGTCAGCTCCCCCATGAGGGGCAGATGGCCGCTCAGCTTTCCGAGAACGGTCTTCCCCGGGAGGCCGAACATCCCCTTGACCTCCCTCTCAATGAAAGGATACCCCTCCTCGACGACGAGAATCGTCCGGCAATGGGCGACAAGTTCGCGGATGAGCGCTTCGGGGAGCGGATAGACGGAGAGTTGAAGGAGCGAGGGCCTGTCCGGCCCCGCGGACCGGTTCTCGCGAACGTAGTTGGCCGCGATCCCGGAGGCGATGATTCCGAGGGAACGGTCGGCCGGGTTGAGGTCGAGGCTGTTCCAGGGGGATGCCTCGGCGTAGCGGACGAGGGAGGGCTGAAGGTCGAGGAGGCGGCGGAATTGGGCCCGGGCGTTCGACGGGAGGAGCGTCCAAGCCCGGCGGGAGCCGAGGCGGAGCGTGTTGGCCGGGCGGGCGGCTTGGATTTCGACGCCGGCCCGGCTGTGGGCCAGGCGGGTGACGAGCCGGACCATGACCGGAAGACCGACCTTCTCCGAATGGTCGAAAGCCTCCCGGGTCAGGTCGTACGCGGCTTGATGGTCGGCGGGCTCGAAGCAGGGAATTTGGGCGAAGCGGGCGTAGAACCGGCTGTCCTGCTCATTCTGGGAGCTGTGCATTCCCGGGTCGTCGGCCGAAACGACGACCAGCCCGCCGCCGGCCCCGGTCAGGGCGGAGCTCATGAACGGGTCGGCGGCGACATTGAGGCCGACATGCTTGAACGAGACCAGGGCCCGCTTTCCGGCGAAGGAGCAGCCGAGGGCTTCCTCGAAGGCCGTCTTTTCGTTGACCGACCAGGCCGCCCGGAATCCTCCCCCGGCCGCGGCCGCCAGCAGGAACTCCATGACCTCCGAGGCCGGCGTCCCGGGATAGGAATAGGCCCCGCTCAAGCCGGCGTGGACGGCGGCCAGGGCCACGGCTTCATCGCCCAGAAGGATTTCTCTCGGCATCGTCGGCGCGACTCCCGGTGGGGCGTTGAGGACAGGCTAGGATATCAGCCCGGCCGCGATCCCGTCAAGGGAACGAAAAGGCATTACCCGAGGCGATTGATAAATCCTATAAAAATATGTTGTAATAGAGCCGCGCCTGACTATAATAAGAGCTTTCGAGGAGTCATCCAATGATCAAACTTTCGACCAAGGGGCGGTACGGGACGCGTCTCATGGTGAACCTCGCCCGCCGCCAGAGGCTGGGGAGCGAAGCCGTCATTCTCAAGAGCGTCGCCGAAGAAGAGGGGATATCGATCCGCTATCTCGAGCAGATCATCATCCCCTTGAAGATCAACAAGCTCGTCAAGAGCATCCGCGGGGCCGGAGGCGGCTACTGCCTCGGTCGGAAGGCCGAGGACATCAAAATCTGCGACATCCTGAAGGCCCTCGAAGGGACCTGCAGCCTCGTCGAGTGCGTCGAGGACGACCAGTTCTGCGAAAAGACCTCGACCTGCGGGGCTTACGAGATCTGGAAAGGGGCGACCGACCTCCTCAGGAACTATTTCGAGAGCGTCTCCCTGGAAGACATCCTCGAAATCGGCAATAAGAAGACGGCCGCGGCCAAGCGGAAAGCCAAACCGAAGTAGGCCTCAGCGCCAGATATAGCCGGCGGCGTTTCCTCCAAGGTGCTCGATCGCGTCGACAAGAATCTGGGCGATATAGCGGGCGTTGTGGATGAAGCCATGGGGGTCTTTGTGGCTGACCTGGTAGTTATAGGCAGCCCGGAGACTTCTGGCGTCGAAGGAGAAGCGATTCGCGTTGACGGCTTCGGCGGGGTCGCCGATCCCGTTACCGTTCAGGTCCTTGAACCAGTAAGGATGGGCGTCGCCGTAATAAACGGCCGTTTCCCCCAGGACGGACGCGGTGTACAGCTTGATCTGGGCATAGAGGGCTTCCTCCAGGCCGAGAATCTCATCCTTGAGGGACTCTCGGACGTTTCCGTCGCCGTCATAATCGGGGATATTGGCCGGCCGGATTTGTTCGAAGTCGAAAGCCTCCGGGTCCGCGCCTTTTCGCGTCTGGGAAACGTCCTGGCCGTGGCATAGGACGCAAGCTTCGGGGTTGGGCTTGGCGACGTTGTGGTCGCAGACCGATCCTTGGCACGTGTCGCAGAGACGGCGGGTGTTCATGTGGCATTGGACGCACGTATTGTACCGGCCGTTGTGGTTGGGATAGGGCTGCCGTCCGAGGTAGGCCTTGCCGGGGAATTCGTAGCCGCCTTTGACCTCGGTCCCGAAGAAGATCGCCGCGGCCGGATAATAGTGGATGTTCAGGAAGCTGAACCGGCCGCCGGGGTTCGCGCTGATCGCCGCGTCGACGCTGACCTGGGACTGGCGGCCCTGGTGGCAAACCATGCAGAGATGGCTCGAATCGCCCGTCGCGGCGTAGGCCCCCGAGGGGAATCGGACATTGGCCGGAGTCCTCAGGGCCGGCGGAGAGGTGTGGCAGGTCGAGCAGAGAAAGCCGTTGGCGCTCGGCTCGCCCTGGGTCAGGGCGATTTGCCCCCCGGCCAGGTACTTTGGGAGGCCGGTGGCCGAATGGCACAAGGCGCAGGCCGCGGGCACGGTTCCGGTCGAGTCCCAGTTGCGGAAGGCGGGCGTCGACCCGTCGAAGTGCCCTTCGTCGCCGCGGCGCATCCGGCTCAGGTCGGTTTTTTCTTCCAGCCTCTCGTTCAGGTCCTCGATCCCGTCGAACATGAGCTCGATGAGATACTTGCCGTTGTGGGCGTATCCGTTCGGGTCCTTCTCCGCGACCTGGAAGTTGTAAGCGGCCTTGAGCGACCGGACGGTGAAGGAGGCGTAACCGTTGGACGAAACGGCCTCGCCCGGGTCGACCCGGCCGTTGCCGTTGGTATCGTTGAAGAAATAAGGATACGTCGCCGGGTCGTAGACGATCGGCTTTTCCACGACGGTCTTGGCGTAAGCTTGAAGAGTCCGGTAGAGCTTCGCCTGGACATCCTTGAGCTCGTAGTACATCCCCTCGGACGAATCGCCGTCGCCGTCGTAATCGACGCACGAACCGAGGTAGCGGATGTCCTTGGGATCGGTCGCCCCGACATGGCAGGTCGCGCAGGCCTTGAGATTGACCTCGAGGGAATGGGGGTTATGGCAGGTGTGGCAGGCGTTGTAGCCGGGGACGTGGGAGAACCGGGCGTCATAAGTCTTCCCGGCATATTCGTAACCCCCCTTGACGACCGTCCCGAATTGGGAAGCGGCCGCGGCGTAATAGTGGATGTTGGCGAACGTCAAGCGGGAGCTGGGCGTATCCACGGTCGCGGCCCCGGCATTCAAAATCCGGCTGTCGATCGTCGCCTTGGAAGCCCGTCCCTGGTGGCACTCCATGCACAGCCCTTCGGCGCCCATGCCTCCGACGATGACCCCCGAAGGGAACTGGACGGACGGATTTTGTCGGAGCACCCCCGAATTCTGGTCGACGTGGCAAACCCCGCACTCGACCGTCGTCCCCACGGGGGCGGCCTTTTCGACAAGGCCGCCGGCCGTGCCGTCGGCGCCCAAGAAGTCCAGGAACCCCGGCGTGCTGTGGCATTTCGCGCAGCTCGCCGGGATGGCCCCCTCGGCGTCCCAGTTACGGAACGCAACGGACCCGGCCGCGGCGTGGCCCGACGTTTTCCAGAGCCGCTCGGCCCGAGCCCGCTTGCTGTTGTCGGCCGCGGTCCCCGGGGCGACCCCCAGGACGACGGCCAGGACGCCTGCCGCCGGGACGAAGCCGAGAACGATGAACGCCGTCTTTCTCCTCATAGGATCCTCCCCGTCACTCCCAACGATACCCGAACGCCAACTCCAGGATGTTCGCCCCGTATTCGACCTGGGAATCCTTTTCCTTGAAATCGATGTAACGATACCCGAGCCGGCCGACGAAGCCGCCGCCGAAAATCCGTTCGACCGAGCCCTTGACGATCGTCCGGGCGACGGGCCAGAAGCCCTCGTTCCGGTAGCTCTGGACATGGGCCCCGACCCGCCACGCCGGACGGAAGGCCCAGGAGAGACCGGCATCTATAAGGCGCGAATCGGCCGTCGTATCGATGATCCAGGGGAAGGTCCCGGCCGGGCCCGACCAGGAAGGGCCGAAGGCGATCAAGCGGTCGCTCGTTTGCCCGGCCCTGATCCGGGCATACCCGAGGGAGGCCTCAAACGAGGCCGTCCGATAGCCGAGCCGGAGATTGACCTGGGTGTTGGAGGAGGTCCAAAGGTCCGCGTAATCGTCCTCGGCAAAGATCATTCGGAAGTTCAGGCCGCCCTCGAGTTCGTTCCGGATTTTCGTCGAAAGGGCGCTCGCCGCCAGGGTGAAATTCCTGAACTGGGTTCGGAGCGTCGCCCGAAAGCGGTCGAATTGCGACGGGGCGACCAGGGTGTAGGGATCGTCATAGTCGCTCCTCTGGTAATCGAATGTCAGCTTCACGGCCTTGAAGACTTCCCATTTCAGGTTGCCGAACAAGCCGTGGCGGACGGTCTCGACGTCGCCGAATCCCTCTTCGACCCTCGCTCCGGCCCCGGCCGTCCGGGCCTCATGCCTCGTGCCGGCGGTCAGGACGAACTTGGGCGAGACTTGGAACTGGATTCCGCCCTCGAGGCCGAGGGTGTCGTACGACCACGAAGTCCGGTCGGAGGCCGTCCCGATGCTCAGCGTCCCCTCCTGGGCGAAGGCGCCGTAGCGGACCGATCCGACGACGGCCAGCCTCGGCGAGAGGAGGAAGGTCAGATCGGCGTCGTAGAGCTCGATGTTCCTCAGGAAATGGCCCCATCCCGTCTCGTCCGTCTCGTAGCAAACCCCGAGATAATCCACTCCTTGGGCGTTCGCCGCGTAGGTCAGGTCGGTTTCCTGGCTCGACCAGCGGGCCGTTGCCCGGAGGAGCAAGCCGTCGACGGGCCGGGCTTGAAGACGGAAGGAGGTGATCCCCGTGGTGAATGAATACGGCTGGTCGAGGGCGAACCGGCTCAAGGCCGAAGGATACGGCGCCCCGCCTCCCCCGCCGGCATAACCCGGCAGGACAAGGCCGTTGGCGATCTCGAAATCCTGGCTCCTCTGCTCGAAGACGAGGGCGAAGCGGGGGAGGCGGAGATGGACCCCGACGGCGTATTCGAGGAGATCCTCGGAGACCGGCTTGTCGAAGGCAAACTCGACCCGCTCCACGTTGAGGTTCGTCGTCGAGGATCCCGTCTTGGATTGGCGGTCGAAGGCGAAATAGACCTCGACCGGCCGGGCCACGGTCAGGATCAGGGAGGCGCTGTCGGAGACCCGGTCGAAATCGAAGGTCATGAGGTCGAAACGCGTCTGGGGGGCGATCGTCCTCGGGTCGGCGTAATAATAAGCCGACTTTTTGCGTTCGTAGCGGAAACGGTAGCGGCCATGTTTCCGGGCGGCGAGGGTGAAGGCTTCGAAGGGGTCGCCCCCGAAGTTCGCGACAAGGAGGTCGACCCGGTCGAAGAGCTTTTTCAAGCTTTCCGGAGCGAGGAAGGAGAGTTCGAAATCGAAGAGTCTGACGCCTCGGCTGAGGTTGAAATCTTCCCGGTACTTGTCGGTTAGGCCGCTCGTTTCGACGGCCCGATAGCCGAAGAGGAGGTTCACGGACAGGTTCTTGTCCTCCTCCTCGGCCCCGAGGCCCGGGGCGGCGGCCGCCGTCAAGACGGCGAAGCCCAGGGTGGCGGCCAGGAATTTTCGGCTCATCGTCCGGCTCCTATCTCAGGAAGATTCGGCTCAAGTTCGAGCCGTGGATCGTCGCGTGGCAGGATGTGCAATTCGAGGATTTGGCCTCGAACCGGCCGTGCCAGGAGGGCGCCAGGACATGGCAGCCGAAGCAGAGGTTGGAGACGCTCTGGGTCGTCAGGAGGCGGCGGTTGACCGAACCATGGGGCTCATGGCAGACCGTGCAGCCTTCGACCCGGGAGGCGCCGTGCTCATAGAGAAAGGGGCCGCCCTTGTCGGCATGGCATTTCAGGCAAAGTTCCTGTTTGAACCCTCCCAGGGCTTGGGAGCCGCTTTGGGGGGCGTGGGGGTCATGGCAGGCCGCGCATGTCAGGATCCCTTCCCGGAGACGGTGGCGCTCGTTAAGTTGGAACTCGGCCATGACGTCCTGGTGGCAGGCCGCGCAGGTCTTGATGGGTTTTTCCTTCAAGAGCGCCGGCCGGGCCTTGGCCGCGTGGACGCTGTGACAGGACGTGCAGTCGAGCGCAGCCCGCCCGTGGGGCCCCGCGGAGAAGCGGCCCTGGTCGTCGGCGTGGCATTCCAGGCAGGGGCGGACCTTGACCATCGCATGGTCGGAAGGCTTGAAGGCAAGGACGCCCGGCCCGCCGCCTTCCTCGGCGTGCTTCAGGCCGCCGGCATGGCAGGCGGCGCAGGCCGCCTCCCCGGCCGCGGCATGGGGATTCCGGGAAAAGGCCGCGGCGATGTCTTCATGACAAGCCGCACAGGTCTCCGTTCCTCTTGAGACCGCGGAAGCCGGCCGGGCCGAGGCCAGGGCGGCCGCTCCGACGGCGAGGACGAGACAGCCCGCGAGCCGGAGGACGAAAAAGATCGCCTCCTTTGGGGAACGCGTGTTCACCGCCGGACCTCCTTTGCGGATCGAGGGGAAATTCAAGCCGGGCTTCATGGTCAAGCCTTAAGCCCCCATATTTTATTAATTCTATATAAAAAGTCAAGATAGGTTTGCTTCCGACCGCTCGGCCTCGAAATTGACAAATCCTATCTTGATGCTATATTAATCGGGTTCGCCCAAGATCGAGGAAGGGAGAAACGCCATGAGAAACGCCTTCATCGTCCTCGGGATCCTGGCCGCGGCCGCGCTCGTCGTCCCGGCCGCGAGACAACCGTCCGCCATGACCTGCCTCGAATGCCACGCCAAGACGACGCCGGGGATCGTCACGGACTGGAAGCTCAGCCTCCACAGCCAAAACGAGGTCGATTGCGCGGTCTGCCACGGGATCGAGCACGACGCCGTGACGAACGTCTCCAAAGCCGCGATCCCGACTCCCGAGACCTGCGCTTCCTGTCATGAGGAGAGGATCGCCCAATTCAAACGGGGGAAGCACGCTCTCGCCTGGGCGGCCATGAAAGCCATGCCCACGACCCACGCCGCCCCGGTCTACCTCATGGACGGGATGAAGGGCTGCGGAGGGTGCCACAAGATCGGCCTGAAAACCGAGGCCGAGATGAAAGAACTCCGCAAATCGGGTCCGGGCTTCGGCGTGGCCTCGTGCGACGCCTGCCACACCCGGCATACCTTTTCCGTCAAGGAGGCCCGGGAGCCCCAAGCCTGCCAAACCTGCCACATGGGCTTCGACCATCCCCAGTGGGAGATGTACTCCGCCTCCAAGCACGGCGTCCGCCACCTCCTCAAACAGGCCAAGGTCCTCCCCGAATCGACCGCCGCGCCCACTTGCCAGACCTGCCATATGCCGGAGGGCGACCATGCCGTCATGACGGGCTGGGGGTTCCTGGCCGTCCGTCTGCCGATGCCCGAGGATAAATCATGGGCCGCCGACCGGGCGACGATCCTCCAGGGACTGGGCGTCCTCGACAAGGACGGCAAGCCCACGGCCCGCCTCGAAGTCGTCAAGGCGGCCAAGGTCGCCCGTTTGACCCAGGAAGAATGGCAAGCCGAGCGCGACAAGATGCTCAAAGCCTGCAACGCCTGCCACTCCTACAACTTCGCCAAGGCGGAGCTCGAAAAGAGCGACCAGCTTATTCGTGTCGCCGACGGCCTGATGGCCGAGGCGATCCGGATCGTGGCCGGCCTTTACAAGGACGGTCTCCTGGCCAAGCCGGCGTATTACGCCGACGATTTTCCCGACCTCCTCGCCTTCCACGACGCCCCGACGCCGATCGAGCAGAAGCTCTTCGTCATGTTCCTCGAGCACCGGATGAGGGCTTTCCAGGGTTCGTTCCATGCCAATCCCGATTATGCCCTCTGGTACGGCTGGAGCGAGATGAAGCGCGACCTGACCGAGATCAAGGCCCTGGCCGAGGAGATTCGGAAGCGGCACCGGCCTTGACATTTTCTTGCAGTCTCAAAAAAAATCCTATAGAATTACTAGTCTTTAAGATCATCTTTCTCGGCCCGGCGGCCGGAAGGCGGACATGAAAGCTTTCATCCGTTTTTTCAGCTCGGTCAAGCTGGCCATCGCCCTCCTCATCATCCTGACCGCCGCCTCGATCCTCGGGACGCTCATCCCCCAGGGCCGGAGCGCGGCCGAGTACGCCGCGCGCTACGGGGGCCTGGCCGGGATTCTCGTCCGCTTTCAGTTCACGGACCTTTATCATTCCCTCTGGTTCATCGCCCTGCTCGGATTCTTCGGCCTGAACACGGCCGTCTGCACCTTGACCCGGCTTTCCCCCAAACTCCGAAGGGCGCGCCGGCCTCAGGTCGCCGCCGATCCCAAATCGCTCGCCGCCCGGAACCCCAAGGACCGGTTCAGGCGCTCCGAGGGCCTCCCGGCCGTCCGGACCGAGGCCGAAGAAGCCCTTCGGGCGGCGGGCTACCGGGTCCGGTCGGAAAAGGCCGAAACGCGGGTTTCTATCCTCGGCCGGAAGCGCATCGCCGGGATCTTCGGGCCCGACGTCGTCCACCTCGGGCTCCTTGTCCTTCTGGCCGGCGGGATCGTCAGCGGCCTGGGCGGTTTCAAGACCCAAATCGTCCTCAGGGAGGGAGAAACGGCCCCCGTCCCGAAGGCGGCCTTCGAAATCCGCCTGGACAAATTCACCACGGAATATTATCCCGACGGAAGCGTCAAGGACTGGACGAGCGCCGTCACCGTCCTCGAGGACAACGCCCCTCTCCGGACGGCGGACATCGAGGTCAACCATCCCTTGTCCCACGGAGGGTTCAACTTTTATCAGATGAGCTACGGCTTCGACTGGGAGACGGCCTCCGTCGAGGTCCTGGCCAGGAAGAGCGGCGATCCCGGTTTCCTCAAGGCCCTCGAGCTCAAGCCGGGCGAGCGGGCCCCGCTCGGCGACGCCGAAGGCACGGAGATCTTCCTCCGCCGCTTCCTCCCCGACTTCGTCCTGGGCGAGGGAAACAGGCCGGAGACACGTTCCTTCCAGCCCAACAACCCGGCCGTCCTCATCGAGGGCATCCGGGAGGGCCGGAAGGTCTTCGAAGGCTGGGTCTTCGCCAACTTTCCCGATTTCGCCCGGATGCACGGGACCGAGGCGGACGACCTGGCGTTCGAGCTCAAGGGATTCCGGGCCGGCCAGTACTCCGTCCTCGAGGCCGCCAGGGACCCCGGCGTTCCCTTGATCTGGGCCGGATGTCTGCTCGTCATGGTCGGCCTGGGGCTGGCCTTCTACTGGCCGACCTGTGAGATCCGGGCCGTCCTCGAGGAGGCCCCGTCCAAGACCGAGGTCGTTCTCGGCGGCCAGGCGGCCAAAGGCCGGGACCGCTTCGAGAAAGAATTCGCCGCCGTCGCGGCGGCGCTCAGGAGGTCGTCATGACGGAATCGACCCTATTCGCCGCGGCCATGGGGCTGTTCGCCCTGTCCGCCCTGATCTACTTCGTGTTCCTGTTCAACCGGCGGGAGTCGACGGCCAGAACCGCCTTCGTCCCCGTCATCGCCGGTCTCGTCGTCCACACGGGGGCCCTCGTCCTCAGGACCGTCGAAAGCGGGCACGCCCCTTTCACCAACATGTACGAGTCGCTGTCCTTCCTCTCCTGGGCGACGGCCCTGGCCTTCGTCCTGGTCAATCTCCGATTTTCGATCCCGAGGATCGGGCCGTTCCTCATGCTCATCGTCATCGCCCTGATGGCCCTGGCCTCCTCCCCCCTCATGCCCAAGGAGACGACGCCCCTCGTCCCGGCCCTCCAAAGCTACTGGCTCTGGCTCCACGTCTCGGTGACCCTCTTAGGAGAGGCCTTTTTCGCCGTGGCCTTCGTCGCCAGCCTGATGTACCTTTCCGCCAAAGACCCCGCCAAGAAGGACAAGCTGGACGCGGTCGGCTACCGGGCCGTGGCCGTCGGCTTCCCCCTCTTCACCCTCGGCGGCCTGGTCTTCGGGATGGTCTGGGCCCAGAAAGCCTGGGGCCGGTATTGGAGCTGGGACCCCAAGGAGGTCTGGAGCCTGATCACTTGGCTCGTCTTCGCCCTCTACCTCCACACCCGGATCGTCATGGGCTGGAAGGGCAAGCGCTCGGCCTGGATCGCCATCCTCGGCTTCCTGGCCGCCCTCTTCACGTATTTCGGGGTGAACTACCTTCTCTCCGGCCTCCACAGTTACGCGTAAGACGTTTCCTTCAAGTGTTGATGGACGGCCGGCTCTCTCTTTTCAAGGAGGCCGCGGCCGGATATAATGCCGGGCGCCGCGGCAGGTCATGAAAGGAAGGGCACCCCATGGCTGAGCGTCCGCCCGTTCTTCCGGCCAAGAAAGCCAAGAGAAAAAAGCGGCTCCGGTTCGCCCTCATCACCCTGGGTGTCCTCCTCGTCCTCTTCGCCGTCTCGGTCGAGGTCACCTCGCGCTCGAGCTTCTGCTCTTCGTGCCACTTCATGAAGCCCTTCTACCAGAGCTGGCAGGAATCCGAGCACCGCGACGTCCAGTGCAAGGTCTGTCATTATCCGCCCGGGCTGCGGTCGAAAATCCGGGCCAAGATGGAAGGCCTGGTCATGGTCGGCCGTTACTGGACGAAGCTTTATCTCAAGTCTAAGCCCTGGGCCGAGATTCAGGACGCCAGCTGCCTCCAGTCGGGCTGCCACGACAAACGGCTTCTCGAAGGCCCGGTCCCGTTCAGGAGCATCGTCTTCGACCATCAAGCCCACTTCGCCGACCTCAAGCGGGGCAAGGAGCTGCGCTGCACGAGCTGCCACTCCCAGATCGTCCAGGGCGAGCACATCACCGTGACCGAAAGCTCGTGCTTCCTCTGCCACTTCAAGAAAAGCGACGCCCATCCCCGGAACGCCGACTGCGCCCTCTGCCACCGCAAGGACGAGCTCGCCGGAAAGCCCGACGCCCGCTACGAACATGCCGCCGTCTACGAGAAAAGCTTCAGCTGCGACAAGTGCCACAGCCACGTCATTCAGGGCGACGGGGCCGTCCCCCGGGAGAACTGCTACAAATGCCACGCCGAGCGGGAGCGGCTCGAGCGCTACGGAGAAACCGACCACATGCATCGGATGCACATCTCCGCCAACAAGATCGAATGCGACCTCTGCCATCTCCCCATCCGGCATCGGATCATCCAGGACATCGAGACCGTGGCCGACTGCCAAACCTGCCACGTCGGTTCCCACCAGGCGATGAAGATCCTCTTCACCGGACGCGGGGGGAAGGGCGTCGATCAGGCCGTTCCCAACGTCATGTACGAGAAAGGGCTGAGCTGCAAGGGCTGCCACATCTTTCATGAAACCCCGGGGGGGCGGCTCGTCACGAGCGAGACCCTGACCTCGGCCGCCGCGGCTTGCGAGAGCTGCCACGGCCGCGGTTTCGCCCGGATCCTCCAGAACTGGAAGCGGGCCACGGCCTCCCGCCTGGCCGATCTCCGAGGCGTCCACAAAAGGGCCGCCGCCGAGATCGCGGCCGGTCCGAAGAAAGAAGCCGCCCAGACCCTCCTCGACGAAGCGGCGTTCAATATCGGCGTCGTCGATCAAGGCAAGAGCGTCCACAACATGGCCTACTCCCAGGAGCTCCTCGGCGCGGCGGAGGAAAAAATCCGCGCCGCCCTGGCCGCGGCCGGCTCCTCCTATGTCCCGAAAGCTTCCCCGCCCCTGACCAGGGAAGCGCCGAACACCTGCTTGAATTGTCATGCCGGAATCGAGGAAATCGTCGTGCCGTCCTTTGGGATGTCCTTCCCCCACAAGCCCCACCTCGTCGGCCGGAAGCTCGACTGCGCGAAATGCCATTCCATCACCCGCCGGCACGGCGAATTCATCGCCACCAAGGCGTCCTGCGCCGCCTGCCACCACCAGGATCCGGCCAAAGAGTGCGCCGCCTGCCACGGACCGCAGAAGACGCTCTACGAAGGCGGGACCCTGGCCGGCCTCACGATTCCCAAGGACATCATGGCCGAGGCGGGGGCCGACTGCGCGGCCTGCCATCTCGACAAGGACATGAAGATCGTCCGTCCCGGCGCCGGGGCGTGCGTCGCCTGCCACGGCGAGAACTACAAGAAAACCTTCGAGGAATGGCGCGCGACGACGCTCAAGCTCGCCGCCGAACTGCGGGCCGCCCTCCACGAGGTCTACAAACAGCCCCTGGACGAGGCCGCCAAGGCCCAGGTCAAATCCGCCGAGGCGCTCCTTCGTCTCCTCGAGACGGACGGCAGCTCGGGGATCCACAATTATGTTTTCCTCGAAGAAGCCCTGACGGCCGCGGCCAAGACGGTCAGGGGCACGGCGGCGATGAAGAGATGAAGAAAGGATGAGGCCGATGCGCCGACGGAGCTTCATCGATGTCTTCTTCGGAGGAAGCCTCCTCGCCACGGCGGCCGCCTTCCTCTACCCCGTCCTTCGCTACATCCTGCCGACCAAGGCGCTGGCTTCCAGCCAGAAGAGCGTCACCGCGGCCAAAGTCGGAGAGCTCCCCCCCAACGCGGCCAAGATCTTCAAGTTCGGCGCGAAGCCGGCCGTCCTCGTGAACACCGCGGAGGGCCGGCTCATCGCCCTCGCGGCGACCTGCACCCACCTGACCTGCACGGTCCGTTACGAGGCGGATTCGGGAACGCTGTTCTGTCCCTGCCACAACGGCCGATTCGACCTCAGCGGGGCCGTCCTCTCCGGCCCCCCGCCGGCGCCCCTGGAGACCTACGGCGTCTTGGTCGCGGGCGAGGAGATCGTCGTCGCGAGGAAGAGCTGACATGGCCAAGAACATCGGACGGGCCCTCTTCAAGTTTTTCGACGAAAGGTTCCTCCTCTCCGGCCTGGGCGCCTTCGCCGGGAAAAAGACCGTTCCCGAGCACCAGCACTCCTTCTGGTATTTTTTCGGGGGGATCAGCCTGTTCCTCGTCGGCCTCCAGGTCGCCACCGGGCTTCTCCTCCTCCTCCACTACATCCCCTCGATCGACGGGGCCCACGAGAGCATCCGGGTCATCATGAGCCAGGTCAAGTTCGGCTGGCTCATCCGCTCGGTCCACAGCTGGTCGGCCAACATCCTCATCGGGGTCCTCTTCGTCCACATGTTCTCGACCTTTTTCCTGAAAGCCTATCGGAAGCCCAGGGAGCTGACTTGGATGACGGGCTTCCTTCTCCTCGTCCTCTTCATGGCCTTCGGGTTCAGCGGCTATCTCCTCCCTTGGAACGAGCTGTCCTACTTCGCCACGCGGGTCGGCACGGACATCGCCGGAAGCTTGCCCCTCATCGGCGGCTGGCTCAAGGAGGTCATCCTCGGCGGTCCGGACATCTCTCAGGCGACCCTCTCCCGCTTCTTCTGGTTCCATGTCGCCGTCCTCCCCGTCGTCGCCCTGGGCGTCATCGGGATCCACATCCTCCTCGTCCAGACTCTCGGGATGAGCAAGCCGATCGGCGTCCGGGAAACCCGGGAGATCCCCTTCTTTCCGGATTTCATTTACAAGGACGCCCTGGGCTGGATCCTGGTCCTTATCCTCATCGGCGTCGTCTGCGTCCTCCTCCCCTGGGAGGTGGGGACGAAGGCCGACCCCCTGGCCCCGACCCCTCTGGGGATCAAGCCGGAGTGGTACTTCACCTTCATGTTCACGACGCTGAAGCTCATCCCCGCGCACGTCCTGTCCATCGAGGGCGAACAGCTCGCCATCCTCGGCTTCTTGGCCGGCGGGCTCTTTTGGTTCTTGGTGCCCTTCCTCGACCGGCGGGCCGCTCGGGAAAAACGCAGTCCGGCCTTCACCTGGATCGGCCTCTTCGTCGCGGCCTACATCGTCGTCCTGACCGTCATCACCTACACGGTGCCGGGGCTCTGATGAAAAGACCAACATTCGCCTCCCTCTTCGTCATCGGCTTTCTAGGACTGCCGGCGGCCGGTTTGGCCCAGGGAAATTCCTGCCTCGACTGCCACAAGGAGCTCGACGGCGCGCTTCAGGCGGCCGCGGTCGCGTTCGCCCAAGACGTCCACGGCCAGTTCGGCCTGAGCTGTCGCGACTGCCACGGCGGGAATCCCGCGACCGACGACGTGGACAAGGCCAAGGACAAGTCGTTCAAGGGCGCTCCGAAGCGGGAGCGGATTCCCGAGTTTTGCGGCGGATGCCACGCCGATGCGGCCAAAATGCGGGGCTTCAATCCCTCGCTGCGCGTCGACCAGCTCGACCAGTATTGGACGAGCCGCCACGGCCAGCGGCTGAAGGCCGGCGACGCGAAAGTCGCCGTCTGCACGGACTGCCACGGCGCCCACGGCGTCCAGACGGCCAGGTTCCCCAAGTCGATGACCTTCCCCTGGAACATCCCCCAAACCTGCGGCCGCTGCCACGCCGACAAGGCCCTCATGGCTTCGTATCTGCTTCCGGCCGGCCAGCTCGAGGACTACCGGGCCAGCGTCCACGCCCGGGCCCTCTTCGACAAGAAGGACCTCTCGGCCCCGGCCTGCAACGACTGCCACGGGAACCATGGCGCCTATCCTCCCGAGGTCGGCTCCGTCAGCGGCGTCTGTCGCCAGTGCCATCCCTCGGCGGGGGAGCTCTTCGCCAAGAGCCCCCATAAAAAAGCCTTCGTCGAAATCGAGGCCGGCGAATGCGGGGCCTGCCACGGGAATCACAAGATCGAAGCGCCGACGAACGCCCTCATCGGGTCGACCGCGGGGTCGGCCTGCATCCAATGCCACGAGGCCGGCTCCAAGGCCTGGACGACGGCGGCTGAGTTGAGAAGTCTCCTCGAGGAGTTCGAGTCCGGGACGGCCTCAGCCGAAGTCGCGCTCGACGCGGCCGACCGGAAGGGCGTCGAGGTCAGCGAGGCGCGGTTCAAGCTCCAGGATGTCCACACGATTCTCGTCTCGGCCAAGAACCTGACCCACGGCCTCGACCTCGCCGAGATCCGGAAGGCCATCGTCGACGGGGAAAATGCCCTGGCCGAAGTCGAGGCCGCCGGTCAAAAGGCCCTTGCGGAAGCCCGCTTCCGGCGCAGGGGCCTGGTCGTCGCCACCATCTGCCTGGCCCTCCTGGCCGCCGCCCTGGCCCTCAAAATCCGACGCCTGAAGGAAAAACGAATGGCGTCCTAGGTTTCCGATAGATCATAGAGCCCATATCGGGATTGACAAGACCCAAGCCCTCCCTTAAAATGGGGCTTCTTCGGCAGGAAGGATGAGGCGCAAGATACGGAGGACAGCATGAAGAAGGTCGTCATCCCGGCCGTCGCCGGCATCATCGTCATCTTGGCCGCGGCGGCCGTCGGCCAACAATTCACGCACATCGGGGCCCAGAAGTGCGCGATGTGCCACAAGACGGAAAAGCAAGGCCAGCAATACGGCAAATGGCAAGCGTCGCTCCACTCCCGGTCCCACGACGCCCTGACCTCGCCCCAAGGCGCCCAGGCCGGCCAGGCCATGGGCGTGGCCCAGCCGGCCGAGGACCCGAAATGCCTCGGATGCCACGCCCCCCTGGCCGCCAAGGCCCCGGAATTCAAGGCCGAGGGCGTGACCTGCGAGGTTTGCCACGGCCCGGGCAGCGCGTACAAAACGCTATCGATCATGAAAAACCGGGCCGAAGCGGCCAAGAACGGCCTCATCGTCTACCCCAACGCCGAGGCCGTCAAGGCTCATTGCTTGACCTGCCATGAGAACGCCCACGGCAAATCTTTCGATTTCGCCGCGGCCATCGAAAAAATCAAGCATCCCGTCCCCAAAGCGTGAGCGCCGTCGATCGTCCGAGGGCCGGCGGCCGTTCCGTTCCACGGCCGTTCTTTCCGCCCGCGCGGAAAGGGAGGTGGTGGAGGATGATCATCGGTCCGGCGCTGGCCGTCGGGTTCGCCTTGGGAGGACAAACCTTGACCGTCCCGGCGCCGGCCGCGGCGAAGGATGGTTGCGCGACCTGCCATCCGGACGCCCGGCTCGAAGGATCGATTCACGCCGGGTTGTCGTGTCTGGACTGTCACGCCGGCGCGAAACTCCAGGCCGGCGATCCGCCCCACCCGGCGAAAAAGGACCTTCCGCCGCCGGACTGCGCTTCGAAATGCCACCGAGGCGAAGCGGCCTCGGCCGGCGCCCCTCCCCTCGCCTACGCCGACAGCGTCCACGGCCGGGGTTATCTCGATCGCGGGGAGCCCGAGGTCGCCCGCTGCTGGGATTGCCACGGCAAGCACACGATCAAGGCCGGCTCCGACCCCGCATCGATGGTCAACCGGGTCAACATCCCGACGACCTGCTCCCGGTGTCATGAAGACATGACCGTCGTCGTCAAGTACAACATCCACGCCGAATCGCCCTACCGGGAATACCGAAAAAGCGTCCACGGGCGGGCCTTGTTCGACAAGGGGCTTGTCTCGTTCGCGGCCGTCTGCACGGACTGCCAAGGCGTCCACGACATCCCTCCGGCCGCCGATCCGAAGTCGACGGTCCACCCGGCCAACCTGGCCCAGACCTGCGGCCAGACGAATTGCCATCCTGGGATGCCGGCCAGGATCGCCTCGGCCAAGATCCACCGCGACGTCTTCGATAAGTCCTCCGGGGCCCCGTACTACGTCCAGAAGGTCCTCTTCTGGCTGGTCATCATCTCCGCTGTCTCGACCGTCCTGTGGTTCATCCCGGCCCTCCTCCGCCGCCTCAAAGGGTGCCCTCGCCGATGATCCGGCCGCGATGCGTCGTCCTCGCCTTCGCCCTTTGCCTCGCCTCGCCGACCGCCCCTGCCTCCGAGACCGACGCGGATTGCCTGATGTGTCATGCGGACAGGGACCTGACGTCGGCCTCGGGGAAAACCCTCTTCATCGACGAAAACCGCTACGGTCTCTCGATCCATGGCCAGGCCGGGCTGAGCTGCGTCGACTGCCATGCCGACCTGGCCAAAGTCGAGGACTTTCCCCACGCCGAGAAGATCGAGCCGGTCGACTGCTCTCTCTGCCATGAGGCCGAGAAGTCCGCCGTCGCGGCCAGCGTCCACGGCCGGCCCCACCAAGCCGCCAACGCCTCGATCGTCGTTTCGTGCAAAGAATGCCACGGGACTCACGACATCCGGAAGAAGGATGACTTCGACTCGCCGGTCTTCGCCATCAACATCCCGGACACGTGCGAGCGCTGCCATCTCGGTCTCGTCCAAACCAAGCGGGGAGGGGACTTCATCCGGGTTTACAACGAGAGCGTCCATTTCAAAGCGGCGAAAAAGTCGGGCTTGAGCGTCTCGGCGACTTGCGCGACCTGCCACGGCGCCCATGACGTCCGGGCCGCGGCCGACCCGGAGTCGAGAGTCGGCCGAAAAGCCATCATCCGGACCTGCGGCCGCTGCCATGCCTGGATCGAACGGGACTACCTCGAGGGGGTTCACGGAAAAGCCCACGTCAAAGGGCTCGAAAACGTCCCCGTCTGCACGGACTGCCACACCGAGCACGCCATCCAGACGGCCGAAACGCTCTCGTCGAGCGTCTACGCGACCCGGGTAGCGTCGGTCTGCAGCCGCTGCCATGACGACGAAAACTTGGCCCGCCAGTTCGGTTTGATCACCTCCCGTCTCCGGACATATTCCGACTCCTTCCACGGAACGGCCTCCCGCTTCGGCGCGACCCGGGTGGCCAACTGCGCCAGCTGCCACGGATTCCATGACATCCGGAACTCCGCCGACCCCCGCTCATCCATCCATCCGGCCAACCTCTCGGCGACGTGCGGCCGCTGCCACGCCGGGGCCGGCCCCAACTTCGCCAAGGGCAAGATCCACGTCGTCTCCGAAAAGACCGAGGCCAAGGGGGCCTACATCGCCAAGATATTCTACATAACCGCCATCGGAGGCCTGATCTCCTTGTTTTGCCTCTTCATCGCCGTCGACCTGGCCCGCCGCGCGAGAACCCGATGGAAAGCCAAAAAGAGCCCCTGAGCGAAGAGGCCCTCATCCGGGACGACGAAGTCTTCCTCCGGATGAACCTCGCCGAGCGCCTCCAGCATATCCTCCTCGTTATTTCTTTCACGACCCTCGTCCTGACCGGACTCCCGCTTCTCTTCTACGAGTTGAAGATTTTCAAGTCCATCTTCGGCTCGGCCAGGGCCTTCCAGCTCCGGGGCTTTCTCCACCGGGCCGCGGCGGTCATCCTCATCGTCGACAGCCTGTGGCACGTCGGCTACGTCGCCTTCACAAGACGGGGCCGCCAAAATCTCAAGGACCTCCTCCCCCGCCGGAAGGATGTCCGCGACGCCGTCCAGCAGTTCGGCTACAACCTCGGCCTGACCCGCTTTCTCCACCGCCGTGGGATCGGGAAAAAGTTCTTCGCCCGCCGTCCCTTCTGGCTCTTCGAGAAGGAGCCCGAGTACGGCCGCTACAACTTCATCGAGAAGCTCGAGTATTTGTCCGTCGTCTGGGGATCCTTCATCATGATCCTCAGCGGCTTCTTCATGTGGAATCTCGAGCTGTCGCTCCGCCTCTTCCCCCTCTGGGTCCACGACATCTTCGTCATCGTCCACGGCTACGAGGCCATGCTCGCCTTCCTGGCGATCATTATCTGGCACATGTACAACGTCCACCTCAACCCCGAGGTCTTTCCGATGAGCAAGGTCTGGCTCAACGGGAAGATCACCGGCCGGGAGCTCCGGACCCTCCATCCCCTGGAGTACCGGAGGATTCTCGAGGAGCGGCGCAAGGCCCTGGAGCCGGAATCCCCGACCTGGTCCTGAAGGTTCCCCCTTTTATTTGAAATGGTCGAAGCCGCCGCGGCCGAGGCGGACCGGGACGCCCGAAAGGCGGTAGGACAATCCCCGCCGGGCGGGAGTGATCCCGCCGACCGCGGCCAGAGGCCGGCCGAATCGCCGCTTGAAGCCGGCGGCGACGGAGGCGAAGGACTTCGGGTCGATCGCCGCCAGAAGACAATAATCCTCGCCGCCGGAGGCGGCGACCTCATAAAGGTCCCAGCCGTACTTGGCCGCGCACCGTCGAAGGGGCTTGGACAAAGGCAGACGTTCCAGTTCCACGGCCGCCCCGCAGCGCGAACGCTCCATGATCCGATGGAGGTCGGAATCAATCCCGTCCGAGACATCCATCATGGCCGTGACGCCGGGCCGCGCGGCGAGCCAGGCGCCCTCGTCGAGATGCGGCCGAGGGCGGTGATGGGCACGGACGAGGAAATTCTCGTCCCGTCCGCGCCGCCTACGCTCGAGTAGGACGCGAAGCCCTCCCCCCGAATCACCGAGATTCCCCGTCACGGCGATGACATCGCCCATCCTCGCCCCCGACCGGGTTTTGACCCGGCCGGCCCGGACCGTCCCGACGACGGCGATATTGACGACCAGCCGGTCGGGGGACTTCGTCGTGTCGCCGCCGACGAGCCGCACCGCCGCGGGCCGGGCCGCGCGGGCGAGACCGCGGAAAAACTCGTCGATCCACTCGACCTCGACGCCGGCCGGGATCCCCAGGGAAAGGAAGGCCCAGCGCGGCCGTCCGCCCATCGCCGCGATGTCGCTCAGGTTGACGGCCAACGACTTGTCGCCCAGGTCGCGGGGCGCTATCTCCTTCCGCAGAAAATGGCTGTCCTCGACGAGCATGTCGGTCGTGACGAGAAGACGCTCGCCGCGCCGCCAGGGAAGGACGGCGCAGTCATCGCCGATCCCGACCACGCCTTCCGGAAGCCTCTTGAGGAAAGCCGGGGAAAACCGGGCGATGAGCCCGAATTCGCCGATCTCGGAAAGTTTCACCGCCGGCCTCCTCCCCCGGCCCGTCGATGCCGTTCCACGATCTCGCGGAGGCGGCGGGCCGCGGCCTCGGGGTCCGGCGCGGCGCATATCGCCGAAACGACAGCGATGCCATCGGCTCCCGCTTCGAGGATCCGGGCGGCGTTCGTCTCGTTGACCCCGCCGATGGCGACGAGAGGCTTGCGAACGAGGGGCCGGAGCCGCCACAATCCCTCCACGCCCCAGGCGGGACCGGTGTCGGTCTTCA
>Ga0194112_10002282_pt1 | contig 27563 bp, 20 predicted proteins | sample TA2MahC400mmetaG_FD_146191 | JGI IMG/M metagenome (GOLD analysis project Ga0194112, IMG submission 146191) | Freshwater microbial communities from Lake Tanganyika, Tanzania - TA2015016 Mahale Deep Cast 400m | ecosystem: Environmental > Aquatic > Freshwater > Lake | place: Tanzania: Lake... | reverse complement strand
ACGAGCAGCGTGCCGGTGGCGCAGACGGCGGCGCGGACGCTCATCCTGCACGCCCGGAGGTACATCGCGCGATGAAAGACACAATCCTTGCAGTTCTGGCTTTCGTTTCGGTGCTGGGTGCGCAGTATCCACCCAGCACGAATGCGCGATCACTTCAGGGGAGGCGGATCTCATCTACGGCGCCGAACGACGCCGAGGTGTTGACTTACCTCTCTGCCACCGGCCAGTGGACACCCACGGTGCTTGGGCGCGGCGGACTGGATGGGGTGACCGGGGCTTCTGTGCTGACCGCTGCCTCCGTCATTCCGCGCGTGAGCGCGGCGGGCGTGCTGGGGCCGAGCAAGCTGTATGACTACGGCTCGACGAATCCCGTGCAGGTTGAGGGAACGAATTTCGAAGTGCTCAACCGCTCCGTCCTCGGCAGCGAATCGCTGAACGAGACCGGCTTCGCCACCCACGCCAACTGGGACGTCACTGGTGACATGGATGACACCGGGGGGGCTGCCGTCTACACCGACGCGACCCATGCAGGTACGCTGGTCCAGACCGCCGCGAATCTGGCCGTGGCGCTGGTTGCCAATAGGCATTACGTTTTCACCTACACCGTCAGCGGCAAGTCCGGCGATCCGGCCTGCACGATTGATACGACGGCGGCTGCTGCAACGCAGTACGGCAGCGAAACGCGCTCGTTGACGTTGACCAACGGGGCGCAGACGACATATTTCAAGAGCGCCGGGACGGTAACCGACTTCGGGATCTCCTGCACCAGCACGAGCGGCGGGGTGACGCTGGATGACGTGAGCCTGAAGGAAGTGCAGGGCGGGAACGTGGTGGCCAATGGAAGCGTCAGCGCGAATAATGTCAAGAACCTCTCGGGCCAGACGTTAATTGATGGGTGGTTGAGGAGGGCCTACTTCGACACTTTAGAGAGTCACGCTCCGGGTGACCCCTTGGAACTGGCGTATGGCCAAGCCAACACGCCAGTGATTGTTCACTTTGGCAACTTCTTGGGTATCTTGCCGTCAGGCACACCAGACCGTACACTCCACGCCGAATACGACCTCGCCACCTCCGGTACGACCGGCTATGTCCAGCGCCTTACCCGCACCTGCGCGGGAGCGGGAGGGTGCGCGGCCAATGACGGGGCGGGGTTGGAGTTCGAGCTTGAGACGGCCACGGGCAGCACGAATCACATCGCTGCGAGCATCGAAGCGAAGTGGACAACTGCGACAGCAGGGAGTGAGGACGGGCGGATTGAGTTCTACACCACGAGGGCCGGGACGGAGACGTTGGCGGCGACGATCACGAAAGGCGGTGATCTAGCAGTAGTGAAATCGCTTGGTGTTGGGACACCGCCTACTGGGGTATCGGGAAGAATCTCGGCAGCAGAGGGTGTATATGCTGCGGCTAGTGGCGAAATGGGCTGGACTAGCAGAAGCCTGATGACTTCGCCAACTAGCGGTAACATCCTATTGACCAACCATCTCGGTGCCGACTTCGGCCTCCTCCAACTCGGCGGCACGACCTCCAGCTTCCCCGCCCTCAAGCGCAACGCGGCGGGCGTGCAAATCCGCGTGGCGGATGACTCGGCCTACGGCGCGCTGGATGCCCTGAGCTACGCGGTGGGCGGCGTCGCGGGCTATAACGGCGCAATCAGCGTGCGCAAGGGCGATGACTCGGGAGCCTGCACTATCACCGTGACCAACGGGATCGTGACGGCGACAACGTGTTGAGGAGAGACTATGAAACGAATCCTTCTCGGTCTTCTGATTGCGGCCACCCTCGCGGCGGCTGCGGAAATCCAGATCGTGGTCCGTAACGATGCAGGCACAGTGGTTAGCACAGTGACCTTGACCACGAGCAATGCGGCTCTTCAGGCGTTGAACCAGTGGCGTCTTGCGCAGACGACGCCGAGCGTGAATCCGGGCGACCCCCCGGTGCTGACCTACCCCACGGCCGCGAGCCTGTGGCAGCGTGTCATCGGCGGGTTCGTCAAGTCAGTGGTGCGCCCATACCTGAAGGCCGTGGCTGACGAGCAAGCCAAGATCGACGCGGCGAAGGTGGCACAGGATGCAGCAGTAGAAGGGGCCATCAAATAAGGCCACGCTGGTCGCACCAGGTCTCATATGTCTCTCGCATCCGGTCAACATCATCGAGCAGGAGACGGGAATGCTCGGGAAGCGGCCTCAACAGTCCAGACGCTACCAGGCGTTGCTACTCGGCGTCATCTATGGGGCGATTCTACTCTTGGCGGCGGGCGCGGCGCAGGCCCAGACCGGACTGCTGGTGGGGGCTGTCTCCTCCGAAGGACTGGGATACGTGCGCCCCGCCCCGGCGGCGGGTGTCTCGACCGTCAACTCGCACCTGCAAGCGACCGCCTGGGTAGCGCCACTCCGCAAGCAGAGCGTCGGCAACGGCTGGGCGGGCTGGGCGCAGGCGTGCGCCCCGGTAGTCAAGGGCTTTGGCCCGGCGGCGCTGCTGCGGTACACACGCAACAGCCAGTGGCATCGCGCGGCGCTGTATCCCTCGGCCTGCTGGTCCGGTGCCTTCGGCCCAGTGCGCGTTACGGCTACCGCCCACTTGCGCGACCCCTGGAGCGTCTACCACGGACGCGGAGGCAGCCTCGGCTGGGCTTACGACCTCTGGGCACGGGTATCCATTCACGGAGGATTGACAGTCCTCCGTTTCCGCAGCTTCACGGGCGTCAGCCTGTTTACGGGCGTCGCCGTCAACTGGCAGGCCCGGCATCTTACCAGGAGGTCAAATGAAACGCTGGGTGCCTGCCTTGATTTTCGCCTCGTGCTGGCTGGCGCTATTGCTGCCCGCGAGCCTGGGTCAGGGACCGGCCAAGCCAGAGCCGAACGCCGCCACGCTTACGGCGGAGGACCGGGAGGCGATCCGCGACCTGGAGCGGAAGATTTACCGGGAAGATCGCGTGCGGGCGGAATCGCTCAGACGGCAAGCGGACTATGAGGAGCAATTGACGAGATTACTCAGGGCCATACAGGCGCGCACGGGGTGCCGGGTGATCGAGGTAGAAGACAAATTGTCGTGCGCTGAGGCGCAGCGCACGGCGCCGACGAGATCGACGCCCGAGTGACGAGAGGAGGCTCGTGGTGAGGCGATGAAGTACGGGCAACTCAGATTCCTGCTGACGAAATCGGCTCCGGGGATCGACCCAGATCTACTCGAAGCCTGGATGGACGGGAGGTACCTGGAGATCCTGGACCGGCTTCAGTGGGAGCGGCTGCACGTTGATGGCACGCTGCTGAGCGTGGCGCCGTATGAGACGGGGACGGTGGCGGTGACAGCCGCAAGCACGGCGGTCACCGGGACGGGCACGACGTGGACTGCGGCCATGAGCGGGCGGCGGTTCCGCGTGACTGCCCGGAGCGAGTATTACACCTTCACGCGCACCGGGAACACCACAGGGACCCTCGACCGGGCTTATGAGGGCGACACCGACACGGCGGCGGGCTACATGATCTTCGCCAACGTCTATGCGTTGCCGAGCGATTGCCGAATCCTGGAGACCGTTCGGAGTCTGGACCCAGCGGGGGAGTTGAAGCGGTTCAGTCGGGGCGAGTTGAATGCGTGCTACCCGGCGCGGCCCTCGACGGGCGACCCGGGCTTGTGGGCGCCGTGCATGGATGACACCAGCGACCCGCCGAAGATGCAGGTCGAGCTCTACCCGATCCCGGACGCGGCGAAGGGCTACCTGATCACTTACGTGGCCGAGAAGACGGCGCTTTCGGCAGGGACGACCTCAGCCAGCTTGTTGCCTTGGCTGCGGCCGGCGGCGCTGATCGCCGGCGTGCAGGCTGACATCCGCGACCACCAGGAGGACTACGCCGGAGCGCAAGCGGCGGAGAAGCGGTTCGAGACGCTGGTGGCGGGGATGGCGCTGACGGACGCGCGGCGCCGGGGGCCGACGCGGATCAAACTGGCGCCGAGGTTCACGCGGCACTGGCGGCAGGGTCGCGGGCAGAGCACGGGGAGGTTTGTGCTGTGACGGTCGAGCAACTCGATGCCCGGGCGATGGACCGGCTGGACGAGGCCGGTGTGACCACCCGCTTCTGGACGCCCATCGAGTTCCTGGCGGCCATCAACGAGGCGCAGCGATTCCTTGTGCTGCTGACGTTATGCCTGGAGACCGAGGTCAACTACGCCCTGGGCGCAGGGTTGACATTTCACAGCATGGGGGCGACGTATGTGGACTGGATCGTGGCGCTGCGGATCCGGGCGCATGCGACGCAGGCGCGGGTGCGGCCGGCGCGGCTGGCGGAACTGGACGCGAGGTCTTCGACCTGGCAGAGCGCCACAGGGACGCCCGAACGATACGTGGCGCTCGGGTTCGACCTCCTGGCGATCACGCCGCAGCCGGCTGGCGCGGGAACCAGCCTGGACGTGATCTACGCGCGATCGCCGACGGTGTTGACCTGGCCCAGCGGCGTACCGGAGATTCCCGCGGAGTACCACGCCAGCCTGATCGACTACGCGATTCCGCGGTTGACTCTTAAGGAAGGCGCGCAGCAACTCGCCAAGACCTTGCCGCGGTTCAGGCGGTTCCTGGCGGACGCCACGAAGTTGGGCAAGCACGTTCGGGCGCGGAACATCGGGCGCGGGTACGACAAGACGCCGATCGAACTCGAGCGGTTCGATGTGTCGCGACTGATTCAACTCGCGGCAAAGGAGGGGCCATGGCAGACAACCTCGCAATCACGCCAGGCGTAGGCGCGCTGGCGAAGACCGATCAGGGCGGCGTCAGCGGCGCCCACATGCAAGTCGTGAAGCTGGCGGTGAGCGCAGACGGCGACGAAACACTGATTCCGGCAGACGCCACTTACGGCATCGACGTGGACGTCACCCGGCTGCCGGCGACGGTGGCCAGCGAGGCGACGCTGGCGGGGATCAAGACCGGCACGGACAAGATCCCGGCGTCGCCGGCGCAAGAGCACGTGGCGGCGGCTAGCCCGCACGCGGCGCGGCTGACGGACGGCGCCGGGTTCTACAAAGCCACCACGCCGAGCGATACCCAGCCGATCAGCGCCGCGAGTCTCCCGCTGCCGGCGGGCGCGGCACAAGAGCACGTGGCGGCAGCTACGCCGCACGCAGCGCGCCTGACGGACGGGTCGAGTTTCTACAAGGCCACCACGCCGACCGATACCCAGCCGATCAGTGCGGCCAGCCTGCCGCTACCGAGCGGGGCGGCCCAGGAGCACGTGACGGCGGTATCGCCGCACGCGGCACGACTGACGACCGGCGCGGCGTTCTACGATGCCCCGACGGCGGCGCAGTTGCCGACCGCGCTCGTGAGTGGGCGGCTGGACGTGAACGTCGGGAACACGGCCGCAGTGTCCGGGACAGTGACGGGCAACCAAGGCACGGCGGCGGTAGTGGGGAACGCCTGGCCGGTGAAGATCAGCGATGGATCAGCGACCGCGGGCATCAGCGACGTGGGCGGACAGAAGGCCGTCAAGGTCGATGTGATCCAGAGCGTGGGGGCCGGGTCGAAGGTGGACAAGAGCGCCTTCACCGAGGGAGCCTCGACGCTGGATGCCATCGGGGGCGTCTACAACGAGACGCCGGCAGGCGATCCGACCGAGGACCAGATCGCGGTGCTGCGGATCACGGCGAAGCGCGCGCTGCACGTCAATTTGCGGAACGCCAGCGGGACGGAGATCGGCACGGCCGGCGCCCCGGTACGGACCGATCCGACCGGGAGCACGACGCAGCCGGTGAGCGGCACCGTGACCGCGAACCAGGGGAGCGCCAACACGACGCCCTGGAATGTGAACGTGAAGCAGGTTGGCGGCAACGACGTGGTTACCGCGGCCACCGGCGTGCAGAAGGTCGGCGTGGTGGACGGCGCCGGCACTACCTTCAGCGACTCGAATCCGTTGCCGGTGGCGCCGACGAGCGGCGGCCGGACGCCCGTGCGAAAGAACGTGACGTATGGGGCCAGCGAGACAGCCGTAGAAATCTGGACGCCGGCCGGCGGGAAGTGGTTCGTCATCGAGTCGATCATCATCTCGGCCACGGGCACCGGGAACTTGTTCATCTTCGACAACACGAACGTCGCAGGTAACTTGATCTTCGTGGGCACGCCGCCAGCCGGCGGGAACCCGTTCCAGTTCGTGTTCCCGAACGGGAATCGATCCGCGGCGATCAACCAGATACTCCGGTACAGCACCGGCGTGGGAGCAGCCGGCTACATCACCGTCCACGGCTACGAGGTGTAGGGATGCTGCTGCTGTTCCTAATGTGCCAGGGGACGGTCACCCCTGGCTTGGACGTGGGGAAGGTCATTGAAGACCTGATTCCATCGCTCGGGGCGGCGGGCTATTCCGACCTGGTCTTCTGGGAGGAGACCGAGCTCTACGACCTGGCGGACGAGCTGGTGCAACGTCTGGCGCGCAACACCGGCCTGTTTGTTGCGCGGAGCACGGTTTCGGTCACCGCAGACAATCCGACCTACAACCTGCCGGCGCGGCATATTTCAACCGTTCACGCCAGTCTGGGAGGCGGGGAGCTGCGCGAAGCCACGGCGGAGGAGCTGGAAGGCCTCGACAGCGCCTGGCGAACGACGGCCGATACCCCGGAGCGGATCACCCGGAGCGAGCAGGGGTTGGGGCAACTTCGGTTGTACCCGAAGCCGATCGCGGACGGCACCCTGGCGTTGATCTTTCACCGGTACCCGGCGACCATTTCGCCGGCGAATCGCTGGCTGAGCGCCCCGCTGGTGATGGCGGAGTACTTCACCTACGGGATTCTGGCGGAGGCGCGGCGGAAAGAGGGCGAGGCAGCGATGCCCGAGGTGGCGGCGCATCTGGACGAGCGCCTGGCGCTCATGGAAGAGGTGATCCGGGCGTACTGGGGCGTGGCGCAATGAGCTACAAGGGGCAGCCACAGCGGATCTTGAGCGGGAGCTGGAATCTGCTGCCGCCCGGGGACCTGGTGAAGCCGCCGGACGCGCAGTGGATACAGAACTGGCGGGTGGACCAGGCCGGGGCGCTGCGTTCGAGGCCGGGATCCGAGGAGGTGGCCAGCATCCCGGCAGGCGGGCCAGTGCGCACGCTATGGCGGCGCGCGGAGCATCGGTACTACGGCTCAGGAGGGGAGCTATGGAGGCAGACCGGGGCCGCCGGCAGCCCCGTGCTGCTGGCTTCGGGCTACGATGGGCAACCGATCGGAGCAGCGTCTTTCCAAGGATTCGCCTGGTTCATGCACCGCGCGAAACAGAAGAAGGACGACGGGGTGAGCTGCTCGGACTGGCTGGCGTCGGCGCCGACGACGGCGCCCGCGGTTAGCGCCGGGGCGCAACAGACTAACGTCATCACGGGGTTCAACCAGGAGACTGGGCTCTGGAGTGTTTGGGACCCGGAGGGCGAGGCGGCGGAGATCCACTGGGACACAGACAACAAGATCGAAGGCAGCGCTTCGCTGTGGATCCCGATTACTCCGGCGGGGACCTGGCAGGCGGAGCGGCTGCTGACCAAGGACCTGAGGATCGACGGGCAGCAGCGCGCCGACGACAAGTGCCGGATCTGGATCAACTGCTCGGACCCGAGCAAGATCACCCAGATCGACCTGATCATCGACGTGAACGATGCGAGTTTCGACCGGGACTACTACCGGGTGAGCATCACGCCAGCGCAGTTGAGCGAGCAGCGGTGGGGCTGGACCTGCGTCGAGATTTACCGGGAGTTTGACGCGCAGGCGGGGCTGGCGGCTAACTCGGAGTACACGGCGCTCCAGGCGGAACTGGCGGAGTTGGAGAAGCGCGCGCAGAACCTCGGCGACCCGAGCGGCTGGGAGCAGCAGCGCATGGACGCGATCCGGGACCGGCTGCGGGCGCTGGCTGAGGAGGTGCAGGCGACTTTGGCCTTCCGGCGAGTGGGGACGACGCCAGGGAAGGACTGGTCCACAGTGGCCGCGATCCGGATCCAGGTTGTCGCCAGCGACCTGTGCGACGTGAACTTCGACCAGTGGGAGTTCTACGGCGGAGTGCAGGCTCCGATCGAGGGGGACGTCCGTTACTGCGTGACGTTCGACACGGAGGACGGCCACGAGACGAACGCGGGACCAGAGAGTGAGATCCACGCCAACAAGCAGGCCGTGACTCTCACCGGCATCCCGACCAGCCCTGACGGGCAGGTCACCAAGCGGCACATTTACCGCGGCGGCGGAACGCTGGGTGCAACGTATCGGGTCGGCACGATCCCGGACAACGTGACGACGACGTACGTCGATCGGCTGCCGGACCAGGATGCCCTCCACGAGAAGATGCTGGAGACTGATCGGGACGGGCCACCGCCGGCGATGGGCTTGGCGGGCCCGTATTTCGGCCAACTGCTGGCGTACGGATCCGACGAGCATCCGAACTGGCTGTGGTGGAGCAAGGTCAACCAGCCGAGCTGCTGGCCCGGATCGAGCACGGAGGAGGGCCACCATGAGCCGGTAGGGGACGATGGCGAGGTGCTGCTGCGGGTGACGACGCACAAGCGCCTGGCCATCCTCTACAAGGAGCGGAGCATCTGGCGGTTGCTCGGCGATCCGAACGACGAAGCAGCCACGATCGAGCAGACCAACGCGAACATCGGCATTCTCGGCCCGCGCGCCGTGGCGGACGCCGGCGCCTTGGACTATTTCGCGGGACCCCAGGGCGTGTACGGCTTCGATTTCGACCGCGAACGGAAGATCTCGGAGAAACTGGACCCGATCTTCAAGGGCGCCTACACGGAACTGGCGGATGGGATCAGGGTGCCGCCGATCAGCTCGCAGGCGCAGTACCGGGCCCGGGCGGTGCTCGCCTACGCCAATGACTTGCTCTACTTCTCCTACCCGGAAGAGGGCCAGATGTGGCCCAGCATCACGGTGGTGTACAACCCGGCGACCGAGCAGTGGGTCTCGATGCGGACGGCGGCGGCGCTGGGCCAGGGATTTACGGCGCTCTACTACGAGGGCGAAGGCAACGAGTTGCTGGCGGGCAGTTCTTCGGGGCATGTGTATGCCTACGGTTACGGCGCCACGGATGCCGGGCAAGCGATTCCGCTGAGGTACCTGAGCGGCTATCACAACCAGGGGCTGCCCGACAACGAGAAGATCTACGAGGACCTGGTGATCGAGCACGACACCGGCGGGGCGAGCATCACGGTCAAGGTGGTGTGGGACAACGGCGCGCAAGTCCAGACGATCGGCAGCGTTTCGTCCACGACGCGCACCAGGACGCCGTTCCAGGTGGGGCAGTACGGTAAGGGCCGGCGAGCCTACAACGTGGCTCTGCTGCTGGATGGCGATGCCACGAGCGAGGTGGTGATCTACGGGGTCACCATCCATGCCGAGCCGGAGCCGCGGGTGGCGCGGAGTTGGGACTCCGGAGTGTTCGATTGCGGCACCGACCAGGTCAAGGAGATCGACGGGCTCGAGTTCGACATCGAGGCCGAGGGCACGGTCACCTACTCGCTGTACGGCGATCTACCGGAAGGCAACCTCTACCAGCGAAAGGCCGACTCGTTCCCGGCCACCGGCGGCCGGAAGACCGTGCCGGTGAGCTTCGCCGTGGTCGAGGCGCGGCGCGGGCGGCTGTATCTGAGCAGTGAGCAGGGCTTCCGGCCGTACGGCGTTCGGGTGCGCGTGCGAGCCATCGGCGAGTACTTCGACGGCTCGAAAGGCGAAGTTTGGGAAAGCGCGGAGGTGGGCTATGGCGGCTAACCGCCGCGGCAGGGCGGCTATGCGCCGCAGGAGGGCATATGCCACTTGAACGGGTTAAGGAGTTCAAGGACACGACGTTCAAATACGACGCCCCGGCGGGCTGGGCGCTTGAAATCAAGCGGTACATGACTGGGACGGGGCTGACAGTCTGGCAGACGATCAATTTCCCGGCCTCCTCCGGGGTTCGTACCTACACGGCGCCGCTGGACGGCCTGGAAGCGATCCTGATCAAGCTGAAGGCCATGAGCACGGGCGTGGTGCGCCTGCACGGCGGAGTAATCCGCTTCCGCGCCATTGGGGTCTACTTCGACGGGGCCAACGGGGAGATCTGGGAGACGCAGGAGCTGGGGTTCGGGATTTAGGTCAAGGCAAAAGGCAAGAGGCAAAAGGCAAAAGGCAAAGATCGGATGGGATTTGAACGCCTCAAAGAATTCAGGCGCGTGGCACTCGACCTGGACACCAGCGGCGAGGTGACCGTGTACGTCTACACGGACCTACCCGGGGAGGACATGCGGCTGCGGCACTCCGAGACGGTCAACACCGAGCTAACCACCACAGGTCGGCGGAAGGCAGAAGTCCGGCTGCCGGGCACCATCAAAGGCCGGTATATGCAACTCAAGGTCGGCGGCGCCGCGGAGGTGCGCTTGTTCGCAGCCCGGGTGCTGGCGCGGGTGCTGGGCAGCTCGGATCCGTGGACCTGGTATCCGGTGCCAGTCGAACTGACACCAGAGTTGTTCGGGACGGCAGCACTGCCGATCGAGCCGACCCCGGAGAGCTTCGCGGAGGCGCGGCTGCCGATTGAGCCGACGCCGGACGGCTTCGCGGAGGCGCGATTGCCGATCGATCCAACCCCAGACGGCTTCGCGGAGGCGCGGCTGCCGATCGATCCAACGCCGGACGGCTTCGCCGAGGTGCGGTTGCCGATCGAGCCGACGCCGGAGGGGTGGGCGACGGCGCCGCTGCCGATGCGGACGACGCGTGAACTCCGGACCTGGGTGACCCTCCCGGTGGCGATCGTGGAGTAGGTAATCATGGCTCGATACAGCTTCGAGTTGCCGCCGGCCGCGCAGCCCACCGAGCCAGAATTCGTGGCGCGCTTGAATGACGTTTTACGGCGGATACAGGAGGCGGTGGAGCAACTACGCAAGGGGAAAGCGACTGGCGACCTGGATATGGCGGGCCATCGCGTCATCAACCTGGGCAGGCCGCGACTGAGTGGCGACGGGGTGCCGCTCGACTACATCCAACACGCGGTTGTGCCTGCCGCCAGAGTCCCCGGAGAACTCGCCGCGCTACCGCAGCGTCTGAGCCCGCCGACGCGACCGACGGCGGTGGAGGTCAGCGTGCTGGAGGTGGGAGTCGATCCAGTTACGGGCATCCCCAAGCAACGGCTACGCGTGAAGTACTACCCGCCGGCGAACTGGGACGCGGACATAGTCAGCTTCTACTTGAAGCGGGGCGAGGAGCCCGCGATATGCGAAGGGCAGCACCGGGCGGGGGAGGAGGAGAACTCCATCGATTTATGGGTCGCCCGTCCGGCGGAAGACGTATGGGCGGTAATCTTCGTGGTGGGCTGGAAGTCGGAGTACTACCTGCCGCTGGACGAAGCCACGGCGTTGAAGTCCGAGCCGTTCCTGCTGCCTGCGCCATCGGCACCCCACGCGCTGGATATCACCGACGCCACAGTCGGGACGCTGACGTACGGCAAAACAGAGGACGGGGTCTGGTACTGGGGGATCGACCGGGTGGCGTTCACCAATCCGAGCTTTGCCCAGGACCCGGAGTTCTATTACACGCGGCTGACGGTCCAGCGCACGGACGCCAACGGGAACCCGGCGCCGGAGTACGACGGAGTGGAACGGACGGTGAGTGAGTATGCCGAAGCCGGCAAACTCAACGAGTTCGCCATAGACCTATGGACCATTCCACCGGCCGAGTCGAGTTACAGGAAGATCCGGCTGCGGCTGTACGTAGTCAACCGGCTGGGGCAGGAGACGCTCCAGGTGATGGCTTGGAGCGGCAAGGCATGGGCCGAGGTTGAGCCGGCCAGTCAGACTGGAGCACTCGCGGCCAATCGTCTGGATCCGGCCATGCTGCATGGTTCGCTGGCGGTGGCTCTGGGCCAGTTGGGCATAGCCGGGAAAGGGGTGACCACCGATAAGCTGGCGGACTTGGCAGTGACCGCGGCGCAACTGGCCACCGGGGCGGTCGAGATGGACAAGCTGGCGCAGGCGGCAGTGACGACGGCCAAGCTGGCCGGGCTGGCGGTTGACAGCACCAAACTGGCGGACTTAGCGGTGACGGCGGCGAAGCTGGCCACCGGGGCGGTCGAGACGGACAAGCTGGCGCAGGCGGCAGTGACGACGGCCAAGCTGGCCGGGCTGGCGGTTGACAGCACCAAACTGGCGGACTTAGCGGTGACGGCGGCGAAGCTGGCCACCGAGGCGGTCGAGACGGACAAGCTGGCGCAGGCGGCAGTGACGACGGCCAAGCTGGCCGGGCTGGCGGTTGACAGCACCAAACTGGCGGACTTAGCGGTGACGGCGGCGAAGCTGGCCACCGGGGCGGTCGAGACGGACAAGCTGGCGCAGGCGGCAGTGACGACGGCCAAGCTGGCCGGGCTGGCGGTTGACAGCACCAAACTGGCGGACTTAGCGGTGACGGCGGCGAAGCTGGCCACCGGGGCGGTCGAGACGGACAAGCTGGCGCAGGCGGCAGTGACGACGGCCAAGCTGGCCGGGCTGGCGGTTGACAGCACCAAACTGGCGGACTTAGCGGTGAACGCAGCGAAGCTGGCGGACTCTGCCGTAACTGCCGCGAAGATCGCCAACGCGGCGGTGGGCTCGGCGGCTATAGCGAACTTAGCAGTGGGGACGGCGCACATTCAGGATGCAGCCATCGTGGAGGCCAAGATCGGCTCCGCGGCGGTCACCTCGGCGAAGATCGCCAACGCGGCGGTAGGCTCGGCGGCTATAGCGAACTTAGCAGTAGGGACGGCGCACATTCAGGATGCAGCCATCGTGGAGGCCAAGATCGGCTCCGCGGCGGTCACCTCGGCGAAGATCGCCAACGCGGCGGTAGGCTCGGCGGCTATAGGGAACCTAGCAGTGGGGACGGCGCACATCGCCTCTGGAGCCGTCACAGAGGCGCAGATCGGGACGGCGGCGGTGACCTCGGCAAAGATCGCCAACGCGGCGGTGGGCTCGGCGGCTATAGCGAACTTAGCAGTGGGGACGGCGCACATCGCCTCTGGAGCCATTACAGAGGCGCAGATCGGGACGGCGGCGGTGACCTCGGCAAAGATCGCCAACGCGGCGGTGGGCTCGGCGGCTATAGCGAACTTAGCAGTGGGGACGGCGCACATCGCCTCTGGAGCCATTACAGAGGCGCAGATCGGGACGGCGGCGGTGACCTCGGCAAAGATCGCCAACGCGGCGGTGGGCTCGGCGGCTATAGCCGCACTGGCGGTAGGCAACACCCACATCCAGGATGCGGCAATCACAAATGCGAAGATCGCCTCTTGCTCGATTGCCAAGTTGACGGCGGGGACGGCGACATTCACCGGGGACGCGACCTTCCAAAACACCGGCAATCTTTACCTTTACCACGGCGGTCATGTCTTCCTCAATCCCGGAACCCTGTACGCCACGACCGGGCACTTCAAGAGCGCCGGCTACGGCTGGGAGATCGTGCCCGGCATGTGGCCGGAGATCAGAAACGTCTGGGCCTATGGGAAGGTCAAGGCCGGCTACATCGTCGCCGAGCAGCAACTTTGGCAACCCTATTACGCAGATACGGGGGTGGCTTGGAACCCAGTGGGCAAGGTGCCCTGCTACGATGTCAATGGCGTTTACAAGGGCTGGATTCCAGTCATGGCATAAGAAGAAGGAGCGGCTGTGGTATTTAGAATAGAAATCGCAGATGATTTGGTCGCCTGCATTGAGCAGTACCTGGACGGTCAACGGCGACCCGAGACTGATGCGCTCACCGGTGCCGTGGTGGTGAAGCGGCAATTCGACTCGGTGGCGGCGTTCATCAGCTTTCAGATCGGGAACCTGCTGGAGAGCATAGTCCAGCAGTACCCGACGCCAACGCAGCGGAAGATACTGGAAGAGATCGCAGAGCGTCGCCGCGCCATCGCGGACTCGGTGAAGCCGCAGGCGTCGGCCACCACGGGCGATACTGGCAAGCCCTAAAGCCCACGGGGGCGGCCGCCGAATACCCAAAGGAGGCGCAGCTTGAAGCGTCCGAGCGTAACGGTGGCCTCGCCGTTCCCGGACCATGCGTGGCCGCGTGTTTGGACCTGGATCCAAACCTTCCGTGCCAGGGTTTGTGACGACTTCGCGCCCAAGACACTGGAAGAGTTCGTCGAGCAGACGCTCGAGCGGGCCGCGCGTGAGCGGACCTGGGGGGTCTACAGGGATGACGAGCTGGGAGGATTGATCACCTTCGAGCAGGTCAACCCGGTGACCGGGATCTCCCACCTGCTGTTCAAGCGCAGCTTCTGGGGCGAGGCGACGACAATTCCGGCGATCGCCACGGTGTACCGCGAGATTTTCGAGAGCGGCATCCGGAAGATCTGTAGCGCAGCATTCCGGGACAACTACGCGATCCTGGAACTGGCGCGCAAGATCGGCGCCCGCGAAGAAGGCCTGCTTCGGCAGCAGACCCAGCGCAATGGCCGCATGGTGGACATGACCGCGCTCGGGCTGCTGAAGGAGGACTTTTATGCCCTGGTGGGCAGTGGCGATTCCGGCGGCGGCGTCGGTGGTCAGCGGAGCGCTGGCGGGGCGAAGCAAGAAGCAGACCACCACGTCCAAGGTGCAGTACAGCCCGGAGCAGGAGGCGATGCAGCGCACCCTGCTGCCGCGGATCCAGTCCCGCCTCGAAAGCCCCAGCCTTGATCTGGCGCCGCTCCGCACGGCGACCACCAGCAACATCAACCGGACCTACGATTCCCTGACCGGGCGTATGGAACGCGCGTTGACGCAGCGCGGCTTCGGCCGCGGCGGCAAGATGGCGCTCAACACCCGGGCGATCGAACTTGCCAGGGCCGGAGAACTGTCCGACCTGGAAGCGAAACTCGCGATGTACGAGCAGGATTACAGGGACCGGGGCATCCAGGAGGCGATGCAGTTCGCCTACGGCGCGCCGACGGGCAGTACCGCGACGTCCACCACGCCGGGTACGGCGCTGGCCTCCGGCGTGGGCGGCGGGATCGAGACGATGATGTACCTGCTGGCGCTCAGCAAGATGCTCCAGGGCGGCGGGGGTGGCGGCGGGATACCGATCAGCGAAGTGCTCGGCTCAGGCTGGAGGGGGTGAGTCATGGACGGCTATCCGATCAATCCGGTGGTGAGCGGGCTGAGCCGGGCGGTGCAGGCGGCCCAGGCGATTCAGGGGATGGCGCTCCAGCGGGAGGCCATCGAGCGGGCGATCGCCCGCGAGCAGCGCGAGCAGGCCCTTCAGGAGTTCGACATCGAACAGCGCATGCTGACGGGCGGGGCGAAGCCGGTCGAGGCGGGCGGGACTTACGAGCAGACGATCCGGACGCCGGAAGGCGGGTTCATGCAGACCCGGCCGCCGGTGGACCGCCGACGGACAATTAGGACGCCTGGGGGCCGGGAGTATTACATGCCGACGGCGCAGGAGCGGCGCAGTGAGGAGCTGGCCAGCAAGCTGGAAGAGATCCGAAGCCTGGGCGACATCGAGACGCAACTGGCGGTCGGGCGGGCGCGAGCGCTGCTGCCGGTGCAGCGGGAGGCGGCGCAGGTCGATGTGCCCGGGTTCGGCACGGTTCATCAGGCCGCGATCCCGGTGTTGACTGGGCGGGAGGCGACGGCGGCGGCGGCCGCGCGGCAGCAGGGGCAGCAGACGTTCCAGGCGGGGCAGGCCCAGAAGACGCGCGAGATGCAAGAGAGGATCGCTCGGATCCGACTGGAACGACCGCAAGCTACGGCGGCCGCGTTAAACGCCATCGAGAACCGGAAGCGAGCCCGGCTCTACAGTGTCGAGAGATGGTTCCGTGCGGCCCTGGACAAGGTGCCGGCCGAGATCTCCGACGAAGCGCGAGCACAAGCCGGGTTGCCCACCCGCACCGGACTACTCGAGCAACTGCGGGAGGCCAAGCAGGCGGCGCAGGACGCCTATGAGTCCGAATTGGAGCAGTACGGTCTCCCGACCCAGCATTACGAATATCCGGCTGAGGGAATGTCCGCCTCACTCACGCGTGCCGTCGAGCCGGTGCCGGCGAAGCCGAAACCTGGTAGGGCGGCCGATCTGATCGCGGAAGTCGATGCCCAGAAGCGCCGGGCGCAGAAGAGGTGAGATGCCCGCGCCGCCCCAGACGTCCGTAACCCTCGAGGATCTCCTTGCTGAGCCGAAGTTCTATGCGCTCGACCTGGAGGAGCGCAGGAATGCGCTCGGCCAAGTGGACCCGGAGCGGTTCGGCAAGATGGAGGCCATCGAGCAGGACCGGTTTCTGGCCTGGGCGGATCTGAAGCGGCAGCGGGAGATGGCGCCGCCGGTGCCGGGGATGGAGCGGCTGGGGAAACTGCCGGAGGCCGGAAGACCCCCGGTGGTGCCTGGGCTGGACGTGCCCAGAGCGATTCCGGCGGCGCTGGAGCGGCCCGGGACGGCGCTGGCGGAAGGCCTACGGCCAGCCATCGAGACAGTATCGCGGCTCGACCTCGGGCCCAGTCCAGCGGAGCGGATAGTACGCTTCGCGGCAACGTACCGCCCGGCGGATCGGGTGGCCGACTTTGTCGGCGATTTCGTCGAGCGGAACATCACGAGCAAGCACGCCCGGCCCATGGGCGAGCCGATGGCGCGGTTCGAGCTGCTGTTCCCGCCTCCGACTCGAGGCGAAGGGATGCTCCCGGCCGGCGTCAGAGGCATGGCCGAAGCCCTCTCCGGCTTCACATCCGCAGAAGCAGTCATGAGTGCGGGTGCGCTGGGAGGGATCGGTACGCTTGGCAAGGTGGGGCAAGAGATTTTTCGAGGCGCGCTGAGCCTGATCGCCGGCACCGCTACTCTTGGCTTCGGCAAGAACGTTGTCAGCGGCGCCCAGAAGTTCGTGGGCGGTGATCCGGAAGGGGCGGCCCGGGACTGGGGCTTCGGGACGGTGGATGGGCTTCTAGCGGCCTTGGCTGGCCGAGCAGCAGTCCGCGGGCTACCCGAGCTCCAGAAGGCTTTCCAGGGGGCCAGAGAAGGCCGCCAGCGAGCCAGCGAGGGCCTGGGCGGGCCTGGGGCACCCCCTGGCGGGGCGGCGGGACCGGAAGGGGGGCCGCCGGCAGGGCCTGGGCCGGCAGTGAGACGCCAATTCATCGAGCAGGTGGATCCGCGGACGGGGCGGGTCAGCCTGGTGGAGGTGGAGGCCAGGGGGCCGGAGCCCACCAAAGAGCAGACGAGCTTCCTGGACCGGATCATCGACGAGACGCTGCGGCGTGAGGCGGCAGGGGAGCCGCCGGCCAGGCCAGGGGCCCCAGCGGCGCCGGTCGAGCCCGGGCGGGTCCCGGAGAGCGAATCGCTGGTGGCGGATTTACTCAGAGAAGGCGCGCGGCGACGGGAGGAGGCGGCGACGCGGGCGGTGGCGGAGCACAACCGGCTGGACTACGACAAGCTGACCGCGAAGGCCAAGGAACAGCTCGCCGCGCTGGTGCGCGGGGAAATCGGGGCGCGCGAGGTGGCGCGTGAGGCGATCCGGGAGCCCGAAAGGCCAGCGCGCCAGGAGATCCCGGCGGATTCACCGCTGGGCAGGGCGCTGGCAGAGACCGAGCGGCGGCAGGCGGGCGCACGTGAAGGGCCAATCGAGCCGCAGCCCGTCGTGGGTGCCCCCGAGGTCGGGCCCCTGAGGGCTCCGGTGGGCGCTCCGGCAACCCCAGGCGCAGGGGGGGAACCGGCCGACAGGCTGAAGCCTGCCCCACAGGCAACCCCAGGCGCAGGGGGGGAACCGGCCGACAGGCTGAAGCCTGCCCCACAGGCAACCCCAGGCGCAGGGGGGGAACCGGCCGACAGGCTGAAGCCTGTCCCCCAGGAAATTCCTACTCAGGTAGGAAGACCACCGGAAGCGGCGGCAGGCGAAGCTCCCGCAGGCGAACCCGGCCGTCCGGAGCTTCCACAGGTGGTCGAGGCGACCGAGGAGAACATCCATCAAGGGCGGCCATTCTACGACGCCGAGCAGGGGAAGTGGATGGTGGAGTTGGGGGCGCCGGTTGAAGAGGGCCTGGCTGAGCCGAAACCCGTCGAAGAGGTTGTCGAGACAGTGCCAGCGCCGGCGCAACGCGGCGCGCCGGCGGCGGCGCCGACAGAAGCGCCAAAGGAGCCCCCGAAGCTCACGAAGCAGCAGGGGCTGATGGTCGAGGCGGTGAAGCGGCAGACCGACGCCATCGAGAAGTACGCCAGCCTGGAAATTGCGCGGGGGACCGCACCGGAGAGGCGGAAGGCGCTGGAGAGCTATTACCGGTCGTTGCAGCACTATGCTGCGCAGCTTGGCGTGACGGTTCCGCCGCCGACGTGGAAGCCGGAGGCGATGCGGGAGGCGGCGCGGCAGGTGCGGGCAGAGATCGACGCGGCGCTGGAGGCCTCCGGGCTGAAGAAGCCGACGAAGGCGGCGAAGCCGACCTACCGACTGGTGGCGACAGGCCTGAGGCAGGCAGCGGACAAACTGGACGCGGCGATCCGCAGGCTGAAGCCTGCGCCACAGGTCAAAGGGCGCGGGCAGAAGCCAGCGGAGGACCTGGCGCGGGAGGCGGGGCGCCTGGAGCGGTTCCAGGGGACGCTGCGGGCGCTGGCGGAGGCGATGGAGCAGGATCGGGTGCCGCCGTCGCTGGCGAAGATCCGCAACAAGAGCCAAGTGCAGCAACTCCTGGAGCTCGAGCACTACCCAGGTCCCGGCGTACTCAAGGCGGCGGGGATCCAGGATGAGGCGGGGTTCAACGAAGCGCGCGACGACCTGCTGAAGCTGGCCCCGGCGCAGCCGCAACCGAAACCCGCCCCGGCGCCGGCACCGCAACCCGAACAGCGGAAGCCTGCGCCACCGCCTGCCCCAGCTAAGGAGAAGCCGCCACAGCAACCCGCACCGCCGCCGGTCACGGAAGGCAAAAGGCAAGTTGAGAACCCGTTCGCTGTCGTGGCCAAGTATGGCCTGGGAGCGTGGCAAGTGGTGAGCAGGCATCCCACGGCTGAAACCGCGGCTAGAGCATCGATCGCTTACGAAGGCGATCATCCCGGCTTGAGTGTGTCGATCGCCGGGCCGAAACAGGAGACCCGCGAGGCGCGCCTCAAGCAGCAGGGCAAGTTGCGTAAAGCTCTGCAAGAAGCCAGGGCGGAGGCCGCGCAGAGGGCGGCTCCTCTGGCACCAAAGGCTCCGGAGAAGCCGAAGCCTTCCCGGCAGACTACGACCCGGAAGGCAGCTTGGGAGATGACGGCCGGGGAATTCAGGGCCGAATATGAGGAAACCGAACGAAGGGTGGATGCAGCCGAGAAACACGGGCCGTTGCCCCCGGGTATGCGTGAGTGGACGCCCGAAACCTGGAAGGAGTGGTCGAGGCGGCGCGGGTACACCGAAGCGGAGATTTCGGACTTTGAACGTTACCTGGAACTGGCAGAGACCGCGGAGCACGCGCGCGACGATCTCGCCCTTGTGCACCAGCGACACGTTCAACGTGCACTCCGGAGGGGTAAGCCAGTTCCTCCGGAGGTGATGGCCGAGTACCCGGATCTGAAGGAGCCAGGCCGATTCCTTCGCCTTCGCCTGAAGCCACTGGAGCCGGCGAAGGCGAAGGAATCGGCGCGAGAGGTGAAGCATCGGCGGATTGTGCCGGGCAAGCCGGTCACCTTGGAGATCGGCGAGGAGACCACCATCCTGATCCCTGGCGAGGAGCGCCGATACACGGCGAACTACGCCGTGGTGGAGGCCGACGCCCTGGTGGCTTCGCATGACGCAGAAACGTTCCAGCCGGAGGCGGACTATCCCTACGTGAACGACCGAGACTACTCGAAGGCGACCAACCAGCAACGCATCCGGGAGCAGCGGACTAAGTTTGACCCGGCGTTCCTGGTGACTGACGACCCGAGCCCGGAGAATGGTCCGCCCATGATTGAGCACTTCGGACGGGTGCTCGGCGGCAACGCCCGCACCATAATCCTGAAGTGGATCTATGAGCATGAGCCAGGCGCCGCTCAACGCTATCGAGACCAGCTCGCGCGCAAGCTACGGAACTTCGGCCTGGCGCCGATCCGATTGAACGAATTCAAGCAGCCCGTCCTGGTGCGGCTGATCTTGACGCGCGAAGACTTCGACCCGCAGGAAGCGATCACGGATTTGAACAAGGTCGGCACGGCGGCGCTGACGCCGGCGGAACGGGCGCTGGCGGACTCTCGCCGGGTCTCCGAGGCGACCCTGGATTTCATCGCGTTGCGGATCGACGAGGCCGGGGCTGAGGGCACTCTCGCTCAGGCGCTCGAAGGCGACGGCGGGCCAGCGATCGTGGCGCGGCTGGTCGCAGACGGCGTGATCACGCCGCAGGCGAAGGGTGAGTACATCGAGCAACGCACGGTAAAGGGGACCGAGCGCAAGTACGAGGTCCTGACCGAAGAGGGCAAGAAGCGGATCGCCCGGCTGCTGATTGGGCGACTCTTCCGTGACACCAATCAGTTCGAAGCCACGCCGCCGGAGCTGCGCGCCAAGCTGGAGCGGCTGGTGGCGCCCATTGTGCGCGTCGAGCAGCGCGATGGCTGGAACATTCTCGGGTGGGTGCGAGAAGCGATCGACCTGCTCCAGGAGATGCGGGCGCACGGCGTGCGCAGCGTCAACGACTATCTGAGCCAAGCCAGCCTCTGGCCGACGACGGAGGGCTACAGCGAGCCGGCGGCAGCCATCGCCAGGACGCTGCAACTTGGGCCGTTGAACGCGGTCAAGGTCTTCCGGACCTACGCCGCGGAAGAGGCGAAATCGCGCGAAGGCGCGCCGGCGTCGTTCTTCACGCCATTGGGACCGGAAGAAGCGTTCCGGGCGGCCTTCATCGAGCGGCGCGAGGAGATTGAGAAGGCCGAGCGGAAACCCAAGGCGAAAGCAGCCGGCGCCGGCGATGAGCCGCTGACTCTGATGCGGGAGCAACTTCCGCCGGCATTCGAGCGGACCGTGCGTCGCGGCGAGCGGTGGCACCTGCGTGGCAAGCCGCTCAAGCCCTGGCGCGAGGGTATGACGCCGGCAGAGATCCTCGAATCGGCTGAAGCACGGTTGATCGAAGGTGGCAAGGACGACCCGAGCGTGGTGCTGGTCAACCGGCAAGCGGCGATCGTCCTGGCAGAGGCTGGCGGTGTCAACGGGGCCTTCACAGGCTGGCTGCTGCGACCAGGTCGTGCCAGATTTCTGCTGAAGCGCCTGTTCCGGGAACTCGCAAAGGGCCAGCCGCAGGCGCAGCGCGAAGCGATTGCGGGGCTGTTCCAGGCGATCGGCGCAGCGCACCTGGCGGGCGGATACGTGGTGCTGGTGCGGCCTGGCCGAGAGGTCGTGCAGAGGGTCCGGCATGAACTGCACCACCGCCAGCAGTATGAGATCGCGCCCCGGATGGCCGACTTACTGGGGGACAAAGCAGTCGAGTTTCTCGGCGACCCGGTGGCGCGCCGGATGGCCGACAAGCTGAAAGACTGGGGCTACCCGCACAAGTCCGAGACCCTGGCCGCAGAAGTGGGCGCATACCTGGCGGCGGGCCCGAAGTCCTGGCAGGCGTTCGGGATCGACCGTCAGCAGGCGTTGACACTGATCACACGGTACTTAGAGTATATTGTGAGCGTGCATGGGCGCCAGGCGCTGGCGGTGTTCCGCCGGGCGGCGCCGGATTTCAGGAGGGTCCTGGAAGATGTCCGAAGATCCAGTGAGCAACTTAGAGAAGTTGCTGGAGGCACACCTGGAAGGCAGGCTCGAGGAGGCCTTCGACGAGATGTTTCCGGAGGAGAAGAACCCGCCCTCCAGCGAGACCTCTTCCCCAAGTACGATTCCGAGCAGCAGCGCGAAGCCGAAGCCGCCCAGCAGCGGAGAATCGAAGGCGAGCGCCTGACAGCCGAGTTTAACTCGGCGCTGACGCAGAGCAATCTACGTCAGAAGCTGAAGCCCAGGCGGACGATTCAGGGGAACCTGTTCGGAGCTCCAGATCCCGAGCCGGAGCAGGGCAGCCTGTTCGACAGCCAGGCGGATGAGTTGCCGCAGGGCGGGCTGTTTGGCGATGAGCCGCTGCTGATGCGGGCGGCGGGGGAGCGGGCGGTGCGGGTGCTGGGGGCGCCCGAAGCGGCGGGGGCGCTGCGCGAGGCGGCGGCGAACCTCCGGCAGTTCAAGGACGACGTGCAGCGGGTGTTCGTGCCGGCGGCGCGTGGAGAGCGGGCGAAGCAGGCGGCGCTGAGCCTGCGCGCGCACGGCGCCGAGATGGCACGCAGCTTCGATAAGACCGAGCGGGCGCTGGTCCAGGCGCGGAAGTTCTTCCGGGGGCAGTCGCACGAATTCATCGCCGAGTTCATCGACCGCATGGAGGAAGGGCAGGCACAAGAGACGCGGGAGTTAGACGAGATCGCGGGGCTGTTCCGGCGATTCCTGGATGAGCGCCGGCGGGAGGTCCAGGGGCTGGGTACCGGCAAGTTGACCGCGTTCCACGAGACTTACTTCCCGCACGTCTGGAAACAGCGCGGGCCGCAGGATGCGACTCAAGCGTTTAGGCAAGTGTTCGGGCGGCGGCCGCTCGAAGGCCCGAAGGCGTTTCTGAAGAAGCGCAAGCACCTGTTCTTCCGCGAGGGGCTCGAAGCGCAACTCGAACCGGTGAGCTGGAACCCGGTGGACCTGGTGCTGCTGAAGATCCGGGAGATGGACCGCTACCTGCTGGCGCACCGCTTCATCAAGGAGATGAAGGACCTCGGGCTGTGCCGATTCACCGCGGCGCTGGGCGGCCATGCGCCGGCGGGCTGGGCGGAGGTGCCCGACCCGATTGGATCGGTCTGGGGGCCGCCCGAACTGGGAGTGCGCGAGGCCTACGACGCCGGGGTGATGCGCGAGCTCGAGGCACTGGCGAAGAGCCTGGGAATCAGCCACGAGCGGCTTACCAGCATGCGCGGGCCAGCGTGGGGATACGCCTACCCGGGCAAGAGCGAGGTGAAGACGCGGTTCGCGGGCCCAGAGTCGGTGTATATACACGAGATCGGGCACGTGCTCGATCACCGCTACGGCCTGGCTGAGCAGCTCGTGAAGACGACGCCTTACCGCGAGGAGTTGCGGCTCCTGGCGGATTTGCGGATCGGAGAGAAAGCGTCACCGCACTTCCGCAAGTACATCCGGCGGAAGGCCGAGAAGATGGCCAACCTAGTCGCGGCCTACGTCCACGCGCCGGAAGCCTTCGAGCGCGTGGCGCCGGCGACGTTTGTCTGGTTCGAGGACTTCCTGGATGCGCATCCAGAATTGGCCCGGCTGAAGACCATCAAGTACGGCATGGAACTGGCGGAGGGACGGGGAACGTTCCCGCTGGGCGGTTTCGTCCTGAAGGGCAAGTGGTACATGCCCGAGCAGGCGGTCCAGGTGTTGAAGAACTTTCTGTCGCCCGGGTTGAGGCAGAAGGGCTGGTTCCGTCAGATCATGGGCGTGGCGAACTGGATGGTGCAGTTCACGCTCTCCTGGAGCACGTTTCACCTGGCCAACACGTCGCTCGATGCCATGATTTCGAAGTTGAGCTTGGCCATGATGTACGGCCTGGCGGGGATGCCGACGAAGGCTTTGCTGCGCATCCTGGAGCTGCCTGGCTCGCCCATCCAGAACGCGGTGCGCGGCAACAAACTGATGAAGGCCTGGTTCGCCGAAGGCGTGGCGGATCCGGAAGTGGGCAAGGTGATCGACGCGGCGCTGGCAGCCGGAGCCCGGGTGCGCATGGATCCGGTGTATCAAACCGGCTGGCGCGAGCGGTGGATGGAGACACTCGCGCAGATCCGCGAGAGCCCGAGCATTCCGAAGGCGCTGAAGCTGGCCTGGTCGGCGCCATTCGCCCTGACGGAACTATCGGCCTGGCCGATCATGGAGTGGGTCGTGCCGCGGATGAAGCTCGGGGCGTTCTACGACATGGTGCTGTTCGAACTCGAACGGCTGCCAGCGGACGCCAGCCGGGAGCAGGTGCGGAAGGTATTTGCCCGGGCCTGGGACTCGGTGGATAACCGCCTCGGGCAGTTGGTCTACGACAATCTGTTCTGGAATCGGTACGCCAAGGACCTGGGCATGGTGACGGTCCAGTCCCTCGGGTGGAACCTGGGGACGTTCCGCGAGATCGGCGGCGGGTACGGCGACGTGATCCGGCTGGGCGTAAGGGCGGGCAAGCGTGCGATCGGTGCCGTGCGCGGCGGGCCGGGCCCAGGGGGCACCCCGCCTCCGCCGACACCACCAGGTGGTGAGCCGCCACCACCGCCGACGCCGGAAAAGCCCATCGAGTTCACGCACCGGATGGGGTACACGATTGGCCTGGTGCTGTTCACGGGGTTTGTCGGTGGGTTGGTCACGTACCTGCGGACGGGGAAGGCACCGGAGGATCATCGGGACTGGTTCTTCCCGCGAACGGGGACGATCAACCCGGATGGCACGATCGAGCGGGTGAACCTGCCGACTTACCTGAAGGACCAGTTCCACTGGTACGATCATCCGATCCAGGCTGCGCGAAACAAACTGAATCCGGCGGTTCGAGTGACTGCGGAACTGCTGGCCAACGAGGACTTCTGGGGAACGCTGATCCGGGATCCACATGATCCGGCCTACAAGCAAGTCCTGGAGAGCCTGGTACACGCTCTCGAGGGTGCAACGCCGATCAGCGTCCAGGCGTGGCGCCAAGAGACGAAGCGCGGGGCCTCGACGGCTATGAAACTGCTGCCCTACGCCGGAGTGACTCGCGCGCCGCGGTACATCACTGACACGCCGGCGGAGCGGCTACTGAGTGAGTTTCGCGGAGAGCAGCGCGGCGGGCCACAGACGAAGGAGGCGGCGGAGCGCGCGGAGATGCGGCGGGAGATCGTCCGGGCGCTGCGCGAGCGGAAGGGCGCTGGGCCGCTCATCACGAGGGCGCTCCAGGAAGGCAAGATCGACCGGGACGATCTGACCCAGATGCTCAGGCAGGCAACGACACCACGCCTGGTCAGCGGGGTCAAGGGCCTGGGCCTGGACCAAGCGCTCGAAATCTGGGAAGTGGCCAAACCGGAGGAGCGGAAGCAGATCCGCGGAGTGCTGTTGGTCAAGTTCGTCAATGCCATGCAGAGCAAGGCGCCGCAAGAGATGCGGCTGGTGCGGGAGCGGCACGGCAAAGCGATCAGAGAGGTGATGGGACGATGAACGAGGGTGCGATTGCGGTGGCGGTGAGTCTCCTCGCGCTCGCTTGCCAGGCCTTGAACGTGTGGCTCAGTCTGCGGCTGCGCGTGGGCCTCCTCGAGCTGGAGAAGCGCGTGCTTGACCAAGTCGAGCGGGAATTCGTCCGCAAGGAGGTGTGCGACGAGCGGCATGACGGACACCCGGCGCGCCGGCGCATGTACCGCCTCGAGCGAGTAGATCCGGCTTAGCTTTCGGCAGGTTTAGGCTTGGCCCAGCGGGCGAGGGCGGCAGCGCGGGCGATCTCGGCGCGGCGCTGTGGCGAAAGTCGCGCAGCGCGGCCAGCGGCACTGGCTTTGCCCCCGAGACTGGCGAGCTGCGCACGTTCCTTGCGGGTGAGAGACGCCATTCGTGCGGGCCCGCCCTTGAGTCCTCCCAAGCGGCCGAGGGCGACCGCCGCGGGGTCCTTGCTGGCCCTTCGAGCCATCGGTAATAACGTACGACCTACCACCAGAGGTATAGGGGGATTTGCGCGCGAAACTTCTCCTGAGAAAAATCCAGCGGCCGGCGGACTACCTTTATGCTCAACCAGAGCGGTGAGGTTGAGCAGGTGAGGTCATGGAGCAAGTACGCCTGCCACGATCAGCGACGCGCCGGGGAGCATGCACCTACCTGAAGCTGCTGCGGCGCGCACGGCCGGATCCAGTCTGGGGGGGATTCGAGTACGAGGGGCAGTTCCTGCGACCAGGGGCGGTGGTGGACGAAGGGGAGTTATGGCCGGGGCCTGAGTGGCCGGAGATGCCGGTGCTCCTGGAGTGCGCTGGCGAGGATGGAAGCGGGTGGGGGCATCAACGCTCGCCGAGCACCTACATCCTGTGGGTGTGGGAGAGCGGGGAATGGCGCGAGGTGGCGAGGGCAGCATCGGTGGGGCGCGAATGGACCTGGGACCTGGAACAGGCGGCGCGGCGGGCTTTAGGGCAGGGCAAGCGGAGGCCTCCGGAGATTGACCCGGCGGCGGTGAGGGAACGGGTCGCGCGCGTGCTGGAAGCGGAGCTAGAGGGGCTGGACCAAGCCGGCCAGGCGGAAGTGCTCAGCGCGGTGCACGACGAGCTGGCGGCGCGGATTGTAGGGGAGCGGGCGTGGAGGGCGGCGGCGTGAGGTCAGGCGGGGGGAGTGGGATGGAGCGTACTGTCGATCAGGTGTTTCGCGGCGGCGATGGCCACGGGTTGCGCGCGGCCGAGGAACTCGATGAATCTCAGAACGAGCTGCTCGGCCTCGGCGTCGAGGCTGACTTCCTCGATGGCGATCGGCGGGGTCTTGCTGCGAAGCACCACCCATGCGCGGGCGGCATCCTCTACGACGTCTTGGACGGTGGAGCCTTGCTGTTCTGCCATCACCTTGATTCTATCGTAGAGGTCAACAGGGAGCCGAATGGCATGGCGGGTGTGAATGCGCACAGAAGAGGTAGTGGCGCGGGGGCGGGCAAGTTCTCAGGGTTTTTTGCGCGGGCGGCGGCGTGAGGTTAGTCATGTTCCGAAGGCAGGACCGGCGCCGGTTGACCGGCGCAGAGATCACTGCCGGGCTGAGCCTTGGGCTGAAGCAGTAACTTGCGTCGCTCCACTTGATCGAGGGCAGCGAAGCGAGGCGACCGCTTCTCGAGGTAGTCCAGTTGACGGGGCACTCGGAGAGCACGAAAGGCCGGGTCGCAAAGTGCATCCGTAAGCGTATCGAGTTCGTCCGGCTCGGCCAAGTGGCGCTCATCGGCGGGTGACGGCTGCGCGGGGACGGGAAGGGGAGGCGCCGGCGGATGAGGGGGCCGCAGCAACATAGCAAGGACAACAAGCCACAGACCGCCGCAGAGGAGAAGGCCGGCAGCGACTGGCAACAGGAGGGCGAAACCGCGGCCCATAAACTTCAGGGCATGGTAGGCGGCGACGGCAGCCAAGGCGCCGTAGGCGGCAGCGTGGCCGAGGTCCTCGGCTACCTGCCGGTTCGTGCAGGGGATGAGGAGCAGAGCCGTCACGGCAGTGAGAATCCAACCGCACCACGCGATACGGGCGAGACGCGACTGCAAGGCGGCGTTATCGCGGAACCTCTTGAGGATAGGGAGCGGGTTCATGGTTCACGCTTCTCTGATTTGCGCCAACGGGCGACGGCGGCCGCGCGGGCGATTTCGGCGCGGCGGGCGGGGGAGAGACTCGCCTGGCGCTTGCGGTTCAGCGCCACTGCGTGGGGATCCTTGGCGCGAGTTTTCCTTGCCATATCCTCACGATAGCATGGGTTGCTGGCGGAAGCAAGATTTTTATTGACATGCTCCCGCGAGCATGATAAGATGCTGGCGTGAGCAGTTTACGGAGAGCAGAAAGGAGACTCAGATGAGAGACAAAGTGCAGTTCAGCACGAATGTTCCGCAGGTGCTCGCCATCGATCCGCGGTTCCCGGAGTTGGAGCCGGTCGAGGGCCGCTACGGGGACCAGGTCAGGGTGAATCTGACCGACAACCGGATCGCGTATGTGGAGCCGGAGGTCGC
>Ga0194112_10002281_pt1 | contig 27569 bp, 20 predicted proteins | sample TA2MahC400mmetaG_FD_146191 | JGI IMG/M metagenome (GOLD analysis project Ga0194112, IMG submission 146191) | Freshwater microbial communities from Lake Tanganyika, Tanzania - TA2015016 Mahale Deep Cast 400m | ecosystem: Environmental > Aquatic > Freshwater > Lake | place: Tanzania: Lake... | reverse complement strand
ATGCGTATACTTATAGCGCAGAGGGGGCAGGGATGTGACAACGAATCTGGGCGGGCAGTCGCGCGACTCCACGCAGGTGTCCCCTCCCCACTTGCTGGTCCAGGCTGCCCGCCCTTACTATATTCCGTTCGTAGTGCGGCCTTCAGGCCGTATCCTGGGCGCCAGATACGGGCTAAAGCCCGCACTACGAACCCTGTGCGGTTCCTTCCCCACAGACGGAGAGGCCGAGATGAGGCAATGGAGTCGCTGTGTGGTGGCGCTGGGGCTCTGCATGGCTACCGCGGCGTTCGCTGCTGGTCCGGTCACGGCACCCGGCGCCAAGCTGGAGAGGCTGGCCGAGAGCTTCAGGTTCACCGAGGGGCCGGCGGCCGACGCCGAGGGCAACGTGTTCTTCACCGACCAGCCGAACGACCGCATCCTGAAGTGGGGCGTGGATGGCAAGCTCTCGACGTTCCGCTCGCCCTCGGGCCGCGCGAACGGCCTGTGCTTCGACGCCCAGGGCAACCTGTGGGCCTGCGCCGACGAGAAGAACCAGCTCTGGTGCATCAGCCCCGAGGGCAAGACGACCGTCGTTGTCAAGGACCACGAGGGCAAGCTCCTCAACGGCCCGAACGACGTGTGGGTGCGGCCCGACGGCGGGCTGTACTTCACCGACCCCTTCTACAAGCGCGCCTACTGGTCGCGCGGGCCGGCCGAGCAGGACAAGCAGGCCGTCTACTACCTGTCGCCCGACCGCCTGAAGCTCACGCGCGTGGCCGACGACCTGCGGCAGCCGAACGGCTTGATCGGCACGCCCGACGGCAAGATGCTCTACGTGGCCGATATCGGGGCGGGGAAGACCTATGTCTACGAAATCCAGTCGGGCGGCGCGCTCGCCAACAAGCGGCCCTTCTGCAACCTGGGCTCCGATGGCATGACGATTGACGACGCGGGGAACGTGTATCTGACGGGCAAGGGGGTGACGGTGTTCGACGCGGGCGGGCGCGAGGTCGAGCGAATCGCCGTGCCCGAGCCGTGGACGGCCAACGTCTGCTTCGGCGGCAAGGACCGCCAGACGCTCTTCATCACGGCCGGCAAGGGCCTCTACGCCGTGCGCACCCGCGTCAAGGGCGTGGGGAGCCAGTGACGGCCCACCGTCAGGGCATCCTCTGCGCGTTCTGATAGACGAGCTTCGGGCTCTCGATGACGACTTTGCTGTGGGGGGGCACGGACTCGGTGAGCCAGACGTTTCCGCCGATGACGCTGTCGTGCCCGATGACGGTGTCGCCGCCGAGGATGGTGGCGCCGGCGTAGACGGTCACGCGGTCCTCGAGAGTGGGGTGGCGCTTCTGGCCGCGGACGAGCTGGCCGCAGGCGTCCTTGGGGAAGCTCATCGCGCCCAGGGTCACGCCCTGGTACAGCTTGCAGTCGTCCCCGATCTCCGTCGTCTCCCCAATCACCACGCCTGTGCCGTGGTCAATGAAGAAGCGGCGGCCAATCTCCGCGCCGGGGTGGATGTCAATGCCCGTGGCCGAATGGGCGTGCTCGCTCAGGATGCGCGGCAGGAGCGGCACGCCGAGGCCAAGCAGTTGGCGGGCGAGGCGGTAGGTGGTGATGGCCACGGTCGCGGGGTAGCTGAAGATCACCTCGCCCGTGCTCTTGGCCGCGGGATCGCCATCGTAGGCCGCCTGCACCCCCTCGGCCAACAGCTCTCGCAGCGCCGGGAGCGAGCGGAGGAAGTCCACAGCCACGTCCTCGCTCCGCACCTTGCAGTGGGTGCACACGCTGCCCAGGCGGCGGCACTCGTGCTTGATGGCCCGGTAGATTTGCTCGGTGAGCAGGTCGTACAGCTCGTTCACCTTGTGGCCAACGATGTAGCTGACATTCGACTCGTCCAGCCCCTGCTCGCCGAAGTAGCCGGGGTAGAGGAGCTCGAACAGAAGGTCGAGGAGGCGGATCGCCTCGGCCTTCGAGGGCAGAGGGACCACGCCGATGTGGTTGATCCCTGCCTGCTCGGTGTAGGTCTTGAGGATGGCGCTGGTGATGGCCGGCAATTCGCCCAGCCGGCGCAACTCTTCACGCATGGGCTTCACCCTGGAACGATAACTCTCGGCCCCGATTCGCCGCTATCCAGCATACCGGCTCGGCGGGAAAAGCTCAAGCGCCGGCCAGTTGATCCGCGCGCCAGACGGCGATAGAATGCGGGGGGTGGGGCGGAGTGGTCAGCGCGGACCCAAGGAGGACGCCCGTGAGAAAGGAACTGGGCCTGGTGCTTGCCGCGTCGGCTCTCTGCCTCGCCTCGTGCGCGGCGCCGCCGCTCGGGGGCGAGCCGACGCGCTCGGGCCTGCTCGTGCTGCTGACGGACTTCGGGGACCGCGACCACTACGTGGCCGCCATCAAGGGCGCCGCCTACCGCGCCAATCCCACGGTCCGCATCGAGTCCATCACCCACGACATCGCGCCCTTCGACGTCTGGGAAGGGGCCGTCACCCTCGCCCTCGCGGCCAAGGAGTTTCCGCCGGGCACGGTGTTCGTGGCCGTGGTGGACCCCGGGGTGGGCACGGCGCGGAAGGCTATCGCGCTGCGCACCGAGGCAGGCCGCCTCTACGTGGCGCCCGACAACGGCCTGTTGAGCTTCGTCGCACGCCGGGAGGGGGTGGTGGACATCCGCGACATCTCGCGCCTCCAGCCCCTGGGCCACCGCCCATCGCGGACGTTTCACGGCCGCGACCTCTTCGCCCCCGCCGGGGCGCTCCTGGCCGGCGGCACGCCCCTCGGCCAGCTCGGCGCGCGCCTGAAGGACATCGTGCGGCTCCCGGTCGCCGAACCGGCGCTTGACGGGGATTCCGCCATCAAGGGGTCCGTCCTCCGCGTGGACCGCTATGGCAACGTGGTCACGAACATCCCCGCCGAGCTCGTGGCCAAGCTTGCCCTGAAGCGGGGCGACCAGATTGACGCGCGGGTGGGCGATGCCTCGGCCCTGGCCACATACGCCACCACCTACGGCGACGTGCCCGAGGGCCACGCCCTCTGTCTCATTGACAGCCTGGGCAACCTCGAGCTGGCCATCAACATGGGCGACCTCGCCAAGCGCCTCAAGGCCCAGCCCGGCGCGCCCGTCGAGGTACGGAAGAGATGACCATGCGATTGTCCGCTCTGGTCCTTTTCGCCTGCGGTGCTCTGTCGGCCGGCGGCGAACTCCTCGTCAACGGCGGCCTCGAGGAGGGCTTCCGCGGCTGGCATAGGCTCTGGACCCGCCTTCCCGCGGCCGGGACCGCGGCGCTCGACACCCAGGTCCGCCACGGAGGCAAGCAAGCCGTTCGCATCGAGCACACCGGCCTCCAGGATTGGAGTTTCGGCCAGGAGCAGATTCTCTCGGTCAGCCCCGGCCAGCTCTTCGAGTTCCGCGCCTGGCTCCGCGTGGAGGGCAAGGGCAACGCCCAGCTCTGCGTCGTCCTCCGCGATAAGAAGGGGGAGGTCATTGACTGGGTGTTCGGCGTCCGCTCGACCGGGGCCACCGATTGGCGACACCTCCGCACCCGCTTCCTTATCCCCGCCGGCGGCGCCACCATCCAACCCCGCCTCATCGGCCACGGTCCCGCCACCGTGTGGCTCGACGACGCGGAACTCACCCTGGAGGGCACGATGGACGACTTGCGCGCGAAGAACCTGCCGGAGACCCTCAAGGCGGCGAATGCCGCGCTCGAAGTCACGCTCCACACGGCCGATAGCCGCCTGAGCGTCACGGACCGCCGGACGGGCCAGGCCTGGCAGCAGCGGGCGAGGAGCAGCAGCCTGGTCGTCTGCGACGCCAAGGCCGTGGCCGGCGGCTTCGACCTGCGCCTCCTCGACCCCGCCACCACCCAGGAGGTCACCACGAGCGTGCGCCTCGACGGCGACCGCCCCGAGCTGGTCCTGTCGCTCGAAGGCAAGGGCGAGATGCCCAGTTCCTTGCCTTTCCCTCCCCCCTTCGCCACGGCTAGGGGCCAGCTCCTCATCCTCCCCGTCAACGAGGGCATCTGCTATCCAGCCGACGACGCGACCCTCGGGCCGATGCACTATCACCTCTACGGGGGCCACGGCCTGTGCATGCCGTGGTGGGGCCAGACCAGAGGGCAGATGACAGACGGCAGAGGGCAGACGGCAGAGGGAAGCGGGGTGATGGCGATTGTTGAGACCGCCGACGACGCAGCGGTGCGCATCCCGCGCCTCGACGGCCTGCTGCACCTCGCGCCCGAGTGGCAGCCGCAGAAGGGCCAGTTCGGGGCGAAGCGCGTCATCCGCTACGCCTTCTTCGACAAGGGCGGCTACGTGGCTATGGCCAAACGCTACCGCGAATACGCGAAGAGGACGGGCCTCCTCAAGACGCTCGAAGAGAAGCGCAAGGCCAACCCCAACGTGGACCTGCTCATCGGGGCGGTGAACGTGTGGTGCTGGGACAAAGACGCCCCAGCCGTCGCCCGCGAACTCCAGGCCGCACGCATCCGCCGCATCCTCTGGAGCAATGGCCGCCCGCCCGACCAGCTCAAAGCCCTCAACGAGCTCCCCGGCGTCCTCACCAGCCGCTACGACATCTATCAGGACACGATGGACCCCGCGAACTTCGCCAAGCTCCGCTGGGTTCACGGCGACTGGACGACTGAGGCCTGGGCCAACGGCGACCTCATGCGCGGGCCGAACGGCGATTGGCTTCGCGGCTGGCAGGTCGAGGCCAAGGACGGCACGATGATCCCCTGCGGCGTCCTGTGCGACCTGCGGGCGCCCGACTACGCCCGCCGCCGCATCCCCGCCGAGCTGAAGACCCATCCCTACCGCTGCCGCTTCATTGACACCACCACGGCCAGCCCCTGGCGCGAGTGCTACGACCCTAAGCACCCCTGCACCCGCTCCGAGAGCAAGCGGGCGAAGATGGAACTCCTCCGCCTCGTCGGCGAGGAGTGCGGCCTCGTGTGCGGCAGCGAGACGGGCCACGACGCCGCCGTGCCATTCGTCCACTACTTCGAGGGCATGCTCAGCCTCGGCCCCTACCGCGTCCCCGATTCAGGCCGCGCCATGCAGAAGCTCTGGCACGACGTGCCGGAGCCCGTCGCCAAGTTCCAGACCGGGCACGTCTATCGCCTGCCCCTCTGGGAGTTGGTCTACCACGACTGCGTGGTCGCCCAGTGGTATTGGGGCGACTACAACAACAAGCTGCCGGGGCTGTGGGACCGCCGCGACCTGTGGAACGCCCTCTACGGCACGCCGCCGATGTTCATGTTCGACCGCAAGCTCTGGGAGGCGAGCCGCGACCGCTTCGTCCGCAGCTACAAGGCTATCGAGCCAATCGCCCGCGCCACGGGCTACAGCGAAATGCTCTCCCACCGCTGGCTCACAGCCGACCACGCCGTCCAGGAGACCCGCTTCGCCAACGGCGTGGTCGTGACCGCGAACTTCGGCGACAAGCCCTTCGCCCTGCCCGATGGTGTGTCGCTGGCACCCCTCGCCATCCGAGTTGTTGGCTTGCCGAAGGGAGACGACAGAGGGCAGACGACAGATGACAGATGACAGACGACAGACAGAGAAGCAAGACGCAAGAGCCGTGGATGTGCGCGCAGGCTGGTGACGGGCACCGACGAACGACTGGCCACTACGCCTTGCGGAAGCGGCTGCACCACTTCTCTGGTTCCGCCATCATGGCGCCCAGCATCTTGCCGATCTCCTCGCACTTGCACACCAGCGGGAGGTGCTCCCCGGCTGAGATGTACCCGCAGGCGAGAGACGTATCAAGGAAGTGCTGCGTTTCGGCTTGCTCGCCGTCGGCGTCAGACAGCTTGCTCACGAAGTGTGTAGCATAGCGCCTCTTCTGCCACCCCTCTGCGATGTTCGAGCCGACTGACCGCGAGGCGCGCCGAATCTGGTCGGTGAGCGAGTACCGCTCTTCTCTCGGGAACCGCTTGGTGAGCGCGAAGATCTCCTGCTGAAGCTCGAAGGCCTTCTTGTAGACCCTCAAGTCGCGGAAGCTACTGATTCTCTCGCTCACGGTCTCCTCCTCGTCTGTCTGTTCTCTGCCCTCTGTCGTCTGTCCTCTGTCGTCTGTCGTCTACTTCCCTACAGTGAACGCCACGGGCTCGCCCTTCGGGCCGACGATCTGGAGGCAGCCGCTCCAGTCGCCGCCGCCTTGAATCACCTTCATCAGGACCTTGTTGGCGCCGGCCTTGAGGGTGGTCTTGAACTTGTCGGAGCCGGGGTTGTTCCCGCGACTGGTGTTCACGCCGCCGAGGCGCTGGCCGTTGAGCCAGAGGACGAAGCCGTCGTCGCTGCCCAGCCGCAGCTCGGCCTCCGTCTCCTTCTCGACCGTGACCTCGGCGTACATGTAGCCGATGCACTGGTTGCCGCCCCCGAGGGCCTGGTTGAGGTTCACGATCCCGTCGTCGTCGCTCGTGGCCTTCTTCCAGGCGTAGTCCTTGCCGTCGAAGGCGAAGCCTTTTTCGAGATTGACCTCGGTCTCGGGCGGCGCGCCCTTGTCGAACAGCTCGTTCTTGGGGTTCGGGATGGGGCCGGCGACGGCCCAGTGGGCGATGAAACCCGGCGGGACGTTGAGCGGGAGGTCGGTGACACCGAGCTTGCCGAGCTGGGCGCGGACGGCCTTCCGCACGTCGCGGCTGTCGGTGAGGGCGAGGGCCTTCTTGAGGACCTCGACCTGCCGCTCCTTTGGCACCTCGTTCGGCTCGGCAAGGATGCCCTGAACCGCGGCGGCCGCGGCTGCGGCGACCTTCTGGTTCACGTCGAACTGCGCGACGGCCAGGTCGAGGGCGTCCTTGTGCGGACACCAGGAGAGGATGCCGAGGGCCTCGACGCGCTCGTCGTCAGTCTTGGCGGCCTTGAGCGTCTCGACGGCCTTGGCGGCGAGGGCGGCGCGGTCGAGTTCTTTGCTTGGTGTCGTGTCCACCTCGATGTCGCCGATGGCCCACTGCATGGCCAGCTTGACGTGCTCCTGGAACGTCTTGTCCTCGAACACGTTTGCCCCGTGGCCGTGGCTCTGGTAGAACATGCGGCCTTTGCCCCAGCGGCGTATCCAGCACATCGCGTAGTCGCGGTCCTTGCGCCCGCCGCGGCTGGCATCCACGCTTGAGAGGTCGAGGCTCATCAGGATGCGTGCCTTGCCGCGCTCGTAGTTGCGGTACTGGTAGATTTCGTCGCCAATCTCAAACGGCTTTCCGCCGAAGGGCTTCATCAGGGGATGCTCGGAGTCCTCGATGCGGGTGCGGACCTTCTGGCTCCAGGGGTGGCCGTTGAACCAGCCGTTGATCATCTCGCCGTACTCGGGCCAGTCGTAGAAGCAGTCGGCGGCGGCGTGGAAGCCCATGTAGCCCGCCCCGGCCTTGATGTGTTCCATGAAGGCCGTCCGCCACTCGGGCTCCTTGAAGAGTGTGCCGGTGGTGTTGTTGAAGACGATCAGGTGCCACTGCTTGATGCTCTCGGGGCTGAGGAGCTTCACGTCCTCGCTCACGACGGCGTTGTAGCCCAGGCCCTCGGCGATGGCCTTCATGATGGGGCTGCCCTTCTCGATGGCATCCCCGTGCCTGAAGCCCTTCGTGAGGCCGAAGATGAGGACGCCCTTCTTCTCGGCGGCCAGCGCGATGGTGAAGCAGCCCAGGACCAGCATGAACACGATTCTGCGCACATCAAGACTCCTAGCACGACGATGAAACCACCGAGCGCCCGTTGCGTGCGTGGACCTTTCGGAGTGCGGCGACGAAGTCGCCGCTTTGGCCTCCCGCGGAGCGGGCAATCGGGGCGCAGGCGACAGGCCGTTCCTTGTGCCGCTTCGCTGGGATGCAAAGCGGCATCTGCGATGCCGCACTCCAAAGACTGGCGCCACACTCCGGTGCGCTATTTCTCCCGCACGGTGAAGGCGATCTTCTCGTTCTTCGGGCCGATAATCTGGGCGCAGGCGCCCCAGTCGCCCTTCGACTGGCTCACTTTGAGGAGGAGCTTGTTGGCGCCGGGCTTGAGGGCGGCCTTGTAGCGGAACTGGCCGAGCCGGAGGCCCCTGGTGCCGATCTCCTCGCCCAACTTCTCGCCGTTGAGCCAGGCGGTGAAGCTGTCGCGGGCGCCCAGTAGCACCTGCACCGGCGTCTCCTTCTCCACCGTGACCTCGGCGTAGGCGTAGCCGCCCACGGCGTCGGCCTTGGACACGAGGTCGCGGAGCTTCACGATGCCCTCGTCGTCGCAGACGACGGGCTTCCAGGCGAGGGGCTGGCCTTCGGCCTCGAAGCCCTTCGCGGTGTCCACAGCCGTCTCCGGGGGATATGCCTTGGCGATGAACTGGCTATCCTTGTTCGTGATCGGTCCGGCGACGAACCAGTGGGTGACGAAGCCCGGGGGCGCAACGACGGGCAGGTCGGTGATGCCGAGTGCGGTGGCCTGGGCGCGGACGAGTTTGCGCAGGTCGCGCTTGGGGCCGCAGCATTCGAAGGCTTTGCGCAGCAGTTCGGCCTTCTGGTCCTTCGGCAGATCGGGGGAGGAGGCGACGGTGGCCTGCGCCGCGTCGGCGGCCATCGGGGCCAGCTTCTCCTTGGGGTCGAGGAGGGGCAGGATGAGTGAGATGGCCTCCTGGCTCGGGGTGGCGGCCAACTGGTCGAGGGGGTCAATGCGCTCATCGTCGGTCTTCGCCGCGCGGAGCTTCTCGATTGCCCGTGCCGCAACGACCTTGGGGTCCTCCACCTTGCTGGGCTCGACGGGCACCTCGATGTCGCCGATGGCCCACTGGATGGCGAGCTTCATGTGCTCCTGGTATTCGGGCATCTTGAAGACGTTGCCGCCGTGGCCGTGGGCCTGGTACATCACGCGGCCCTTCCCGAAGAGGCTGATCCAGCAGGTCGCGTAGTCGCGGTCCTTGCGATTGCCGCCGAGGACGTTGACGCTCGGGCGGTAGATGCTCATCAGGATGCGGGCGCGGGAGCGCTCGTAGTTGCGGAACTGGTAGATTTCGTCCGAGACCTCCCACGGCCCCTTTCCGAAGGGCTTCATGAGCGGGTGGTCGGGCTCCTCGATGGTCACCTTCACCTTGCCGCCCCAGGGGTGGCCGGCGAACCAGCCGTTGACCATCTCGTTGAACTCCGGGAAGTCGTAGAGGGAGTCTGCGGCGGAGTGGATGCCGATCCAGCCGGCGCCCTCCCGCACGTGCACGATGATGGCCTTGCGCCGCTCGGGGTGCGGGATGTTCTGGTAGACGGGCTTCTTCTTTCCTTCCTTGTCCACGTCCTCCCTGATGAGCTTGCGCTCGACCGTGGGGTCGCCCGTGGTGTTGTTGAAGATGAGGAGGCTCCACTGCTTGATCGCCTCGGGGTCGAGCGTGGCGGGGTCTTCGGAGACGAGCGGGGCGTAGCCGAGGCCCTTGGCGATCTTCTCGAGGATGGGGCTCCCCTCCTTGATGGCGTCGCCGTGGCGGAAGCCCATCGTGTGGCCGAAGATGAGCACCTTCCTCTCCGCAGCGTCGGCCTCGGACGCCACCCACAAGGCCGCTGCCCGCGCCAACACTACCGCCACCGCGATCCCTCGCATGCTCACGTCTGCTCTCCTTGAAGAAAGTCCCCAGCCCCAGTTCCAAGGGTCGTGATCATACAGCACAGAGGCACTGGGTTCAAACGAAGAGGTTCAGGTGCAATCGCCTGCCCCCTATCGGCTGGGTCGAGCGACGCGGACGGGGGAGAAACATTGCAGAGTTGAACAACTCCGCAATGTTGCTGCGCGAGCCCCACGTGCCTCGCTTGGCCTCACCAGTTTCCTGGGGGGAAGAACATTGCGGAGTTGTTCGACTCTGCAATGTTCCTTTTCGCGCAACGCGGCCCCTCAATGGCCTCTCCAGACTCTGCCCGGCCGGTGCTTGGGGGAGGCGTGTCAGAAGTCGGCGGCTTGGCGCTTCGGGCCGGCCTCGGCCTGGATGGCGTCGAAGAGGTCGCAGGCCTCGCGGTAGAGGCCGGCGCGGACCTTCACCTCGTCGCCGAACTCCAGGCACTGGTCGGCCTCCCTCGCGTAGGCGGGCCAGCGGGGGAGGCCCTCGCCGTTGGGGTCGCCGGTGCGGGCGAAGCGAGTCCAGCCCTTGCGCATAGTGGCGGAGAGGGCGCGGTCGGGCTCGGCGAAGCCTGGGCGGCCCTCGATGGTGCCGAAGATGTAGCCGATCTCGAGGGCATGAAAAGCGCCCAGCTTCTTCAGCCGCTCGGCCGGTGGCACGCGGGTGAAGTGGTAGAGGTAGGCGGGCGACCTGCACTTGGCCATCGCGCGGGCGAGGAAGCGCGCGGGGGCCACGAACGCCGCGACGCCGACCAGGCGGCTGAAGGCCGCCCGGGCGTCCTCGTCCCGTTCCGCGGGGAAGAGCTCGAACACACGGTCCGCTTGCTTGCCGAACCGCTGTCCCAGGAGCCACTTGTAGCCCTGGACGCGGCGCAGCGGCACCTGCTGCATGAACACGGTCCCCTCGTCGGCATTGGAGCCCATCATGAATGGCACATCGTGCTGCTTGCCGGCCGCGAAGAGCACGGTCGGGTCGTCGGGCAGCGCCCAGCCGTCCACGACGGGGCCGAACTTGACTCCCTTGCCAAAGAGCCCCTGAGCGGGCGCCGCGGCGTCGAGCACCTCCTGCGCTGTCTTCCCCCGCATTGCGGTCAGGGGATTGGCGGCGCGGGCGCAGCCGAGCTGTTCGGCCAATTGCTCTCCGATCTTCTCCATCGGCGGAAGTTGGTTCCACTCCTCGCGGAGGTGGCGGTTGTAGCCGTGGGCGCCGCCGCTCTGGGCGATGGCGCGGTGGAACAGCCCCTTGGCCAGCGGCGAGACCATCAGGCGGCACACGCTGGCCGAGCCTGCCGACTCACCGAAGATGGTCACGCAGCCGGGGTCGCCGCCGAATGCCGCGATGTTCCGCTGCACCCACGCCAGCGCCGCGATCTGGTCGAGCAGGCCGTAGTTGCCCGAGACCTTGTGCTCGGACTCTTTCGACAGCAGCGGATGGGCGAGGTAGCCGAACGGCCCGAGGCGGTAGTTGATCGTCACCAGCACCACCCCCTCGCGGGCCAGCCGCTCCCCGTCGTAGAACTGCGAGGCGCCCGAGCCGGTCGTGTGCCCGCCGCCGTGGAGCCATACCATCACGGGCAACCTGTCCTTCGGCCCCTTGGCGGGCGTCCACACGTTCAGGTAAAGGCAGTCCTCGCTCTGCGTGCCCATCTCCCTGCCCATGAGTGGCTTTGGCTGGGGGCACCAGGGGCCGAACTCGGTGCAGGCCCGCACGCCCTCCCACGGCTTCACGGGCTGGGGCGGCTTCCAGCGCAGGCCGCCCACGGGCGGCGCGGCGAAGGGGATGCCCTTGTAGACGTGCACGTCGCCCTTCTCGCCGACGCTCGCCCCGGCGATCGGCCCCGAATCGAGCTGTATCTGCGGCGCGGCGCATGCGGCAAGGGCCGCGGCAAGGACAGCCAGCCCAGTCCCCAGTCGTCGGCGAATCATGGAAACATGCTCCGATTGCTCCTCCCCTGCTCCTCATACACCACCCAATGCCTGCTGGTTCCACGGCAGTGTAGAGCCGTGCCTGCCGCCTGTCAACCCGCGAGGCGAGGGTTGCGCCGGAGGCCAACCGCCTGTACACTAGGGCAAATCCCGGGCGGCAAGGAGAGTGGAACGTGGGGAAGCATTGGACGGCGGAGCAGGTGCTCGACCTGGCTCGGAGCTTTCAAGGGGCGTGCGTGGTCACCGCGGCAGCGGAACTGGACGTGTTCAACGTGCTGCGGCCCACGAGGCAGACGGCGGAGTCACTGGCGGGCAAGCTCCGCGCCAACCCGCACGCGATGGCGGTGCTGCTCGACGCCTTGGCGGCGATGGGCCTGCTGGTGAAAAAGGGTGACCGCTATGGCCTCGCGCCCGGGCTTGAGGAGACGCTCACCGACGCCTCGCCCCGCAACGTGTTGCCGATGGCGCGCCACTCAGGCACGTGCCTCCGCAAGTGGGCGCAGCTCGGCCAGGTCGTGAAGACCGGTCGCCCCGCCCGCGTCATCCCCAGCATCCACGGCGAGAAGGCCGACCGCGAGGCATTCATCGGGGCCATGCACGCCATCAACATCGCCATGGCCCCGAGGCTCGTGGCCGACCTCGGCCCGCCCCCCTTCAGGCACCTGCTCGACGTGGGCGGCGGCTCGGGCACCTGGACCATCGCCTTCCTCCGCGCGGCGCCGACCGCCACGGCCACGCTCTTCGACCTGCCGCAGGTGGTGCCACTGGCCCGCAAGCGCCTCGCCGCTGAGGGCATGGCGGGCCGCGTGACCCTCGTGGCCGGCGACTACACGCGCGACAAGCTGCCCCGCGGCGCCGACCTCGCCTGGGTGAGCGCCACCGTCCACCAGGAATCGCTCGAGGGCATGGCCGCCCTCTTCCGCAACGTCTTCGCCGCCCTGGAGCCTGGCGGGCGCATCCTCATCCGCGACATCGTCATGCACACCTCGCGCACGCGGCCCGCCATGGGCGCGCTCTTCGCCGTCAACATGCTCGTCGCTACCGAAGCGGGCGGCACCTACACACTCGCCGAGATGTCCCACGCACTCAAGGCCGCCGGCTTCGTCCGCCCACGGCTCCTCCGCAAGGCCGACGACATGTCCGCCGTCGTCGCCGCCGTGAAGCCAACCGCCAAGGGCTGAGGCCCTCGCGATGCGAACCATTGCCGCCTGCTGCCTCGCGTCCACTCTCGCCGCCTTTGCCTCGGCGGCGGAGCCATCCCCTGCCCTCTCGCCCGGCAAGGAGACGCAGGTGGACGACCCGAAGGTGGGCGGGGGCTACTTCGTGGTCTACGTGCCGAGCGACTACTCGCCGCGCCGCCGCTGGCCCGCCATCTTCTGCTACCACGGCCAGGGCGGCAAGCCCACCTCCTGGCCCTTCAAGGACATTTTGGGCGGCAAGAGCTTCGTCATCGTGGGCATGGGCTATTGTGATGATCGCGACCGCCGCATGACCATGCCCGAGTTCGACCGCTACCTGGCCCGCGAGGAGGCGAGCGTGGCCAACGCCCTGGCCTGGGCCGAGAAGCGGCTGAAGGTGGACAAGGAGCAGCTCCTCGTCGGCGGCTTCTCGATGGGCGGCTGGATGGCCAGCTCGATGGGCGAGACCGCACCCAAGCTCTGGGCAGGCGTCGCCATCCTCGGCGCCGGACGCCAGAAGCTCGACCTGCCGATGAGCGACCCCGCCGCCGTCCGAGGCAAGCCCATCTACATCGGAGCCGGCGACAAGGACCCCAACTTCCCCCACGCCAAGAAAGCCGTGGACTTCTACACCAAGGCTGGCGCCAAAGTGACCTTCGAGGAGTACACCGGCCTCGCCCACCAGATGAAGCGGGACTCCACGGTCCTCCGCGACTGGCTCCTCGCCCGCGTCGCTGGCCCCGAGCAACTCAAGGCCCGCCTCGCCACGGCCCGTGCCGCCGAGCGAGCCGGCAAGCTCGGACGGGCCCACACCCTCTACTCCGAGCTTGCCGGCGTCTCCGACTCCGATCCCTCCTGCCTCGCGGCCGCGGAGGTGGCCAGGAAGCTCGCCGACGCCGCCGAAGCCCGGCTCTCCGAGGCCGAGAAAGCCATCGCCGAGGGCCGCCGTTCCGACGCCGGCCGCCTCCTCGCCCTTCTCGCCACCCGCTACGAAGGCTCCCCCTTCGCCGACCGCGCCGACGCCCTGCTCAACAAGCTCCAATCCACCCCGGCGAAGTAGCCCATGGCTAGGGCGGGAGCCGAACGTGGACAGGCACGGAAACACACGGACGAAGCAGATTCCCTCGTGTCCGTGTCAGTCCGTGTTTGTCCGTGTCGCCTCGTTGACTCGCGCGGCCCACGCCGCTACAATGTGCCGCCGCGCCCGAGAATCCCTACTCGACCCTTTCCTGCGAGGGCTGGCGTGAGCGGGCCATTCCAGACCTACGACGAGGCAATGCAGTTCCTCTTCCGCTTCACCGACTACGAGCGGATGGCGAAGCCGCGCGATGCGGCGACCTCGGCCTTCGGCCTCGCACGAATGAATCAGCTCCTCGCCTTCCTGGGCGACCCGCAGAAGCAGCTCCGCGTCGTGCATATCGCGGGCACGAAGGGCAAAGGCTCCACCGCCGTCATGACGGCCTGCATCCTGGGGCGGGCGGGGGGCCGCGTTGGGCTGTACACCTCGCCCCACGTCGAGTGCATCCGCGAGCGAATCGCGCTCAACGGCGAGTGGATTCCGCAGGAGCGGGTCCTCGCCCACCTGAACCGCATGCACCCGTATCTCCAGGAGAGCCTGAAGACCAGCGGCAAGTATACGCCGACCTTTTTCGAGATTTTCACGGCCATGGCGTTCGCCGACTTCCTGGAGCAGGGGACGGACTTCGCGGTGCTCGAGGTGGGCCTGGGCGGTCGGCTCGACGCGACGAATGTGGTGGCCGCGCCCGCCGTGTGCGCCATCACCCGCATCGGGTTCGATCACACCGACAAGTTGGGCGACACGCTGACGCTCATTGCGTCGGAGAAGGCGGGCATCCTGAAGCCGGGCGTCCCCGCCGTCGTGGCGCCGCAGGAGGCCGAGGCCCTGGCCGCCATCCGTCAGCGGGCGAGGAGCCTGAGCTCGCCCCTGCGCCTCGTTGGGCAGGAGATTGCGCTGGCGGGCGCAGTGTCAGGCCCGCTCGGACTCCCGCCTTTAGACGGATTGGATAGGAAAGGACCGCCTGAAGGCGGGACTCCAAGCGAGTTTACCGCGGGGAGCCGGTTCGTGGTTGCCACGCCCCGCCGCCGCTACCCCGACCTTGCTGTCCCCTTGGTGGGCGCCCACCAGCGGGTCAACGCCGCCGTTGCCGTAGCCCTGGCCGAGGAGGCCGTCGAGGCGGCGGGGTGGCCCCTCTCCCCTGCCCTCGCACGCGAGGGCCTGGCCGCCGTCCGCTGGCGGGCGCGCATCGAGTCCATCGCCGAGCGTCCCCGCGTGATCGTGGACGGCGCGCACAACGTGGATTCGGCCCGCACGCTCATGGCCACGCTCGCGAGCGAGTTCGCCTTCCGCCGCCTCCTATTCGTCATGGGGATGGCGATGGACAAGGACGTTGACGCCTTCCTGCGCGAGGTGCTCCCGAAGGCGTCCTTCGTGGCGTTCACCCGCAGCCAGAACCCCCGCGCGGCGCCGCCCGACGAGCTGGTGCGCCGCGCGCGGGCGCTGTCCTCCGTGGAGGCGGCCGCGTGCGACAAGCCTGGTGACGCGCTGGCCCTCGCCCGCAGCAGGGCCGAGGCCGACGACCTGGTGTGCGTGACCGGCTCCTTCTACATCGTGGGCGAGGTGCTCGACGCCCTTCGGGGGCACACATTGGCGTGATGCGCCCGACTATCGTTCTCGTCGTCGTCCTCGTCGTCGTCGTCGAGTCTGCTGGCCGCTGGGGCACACCGTTCGAGGACGAGGACGACGACGAGGACGATTGCCTGAACAGGCCGTGTCCGAATCGGCAAAGGTCGCGCCGTGACAACCGATTACATTCCCTTGCAGGAAAGCGCACGCCGCGGGCCAAAAAACACTTGCGTTGCCGAGGCCACAGGGCTATCATGAGCCACAGCACAGCAGCAAGTCCCAGTTCCACCCCGTCCGTGTTGGGGGATGGCTCGCATGCGTAGCCGTTTGAGCCTTGTGGCACTCGCAGCCTCGGTCGCTCTCGGCGACACGGTGGCCCTGCTCGACAAGATGGAGCTGGCCGGCAAGAAGATCGAGATCCTCGAAATCCGGGACAATGACATCCTGGTCCGCGTGGCCTATGGCGACATCGTGGTCGCCCGCGCGCGGGTCACGGCGATGAAGGTAGACTTCCCCGAGCGCCTGGCCTCGCTCAAGGAGCAGGGGACCGATACGCCCCGCGCGCTCTTCAACCTGGGCCGCGTGTGCGCCCAGCTCGAAATGCCCAAGGACGCGGCGACCGCCTACCGCGAGGCATTCGCCCGCAAGGACGTGCCCGAGGACCTTCTCCTCCCCCTGGCGGTCGAACTCGAGCGCTGCGAGGACTGGGCCGCGGCCAACCAGTGCTACGCCGCCTACCTGAAGCTCCACCCCGAGAACGCCGACGTTGCCGCGAAGGCCCGCGCCGCGGCCAGCAAGGCCGCCCAGGCCGTCCCGACGGCGGAGACCCCCGCCGTGGCGGACGTGAAGATTGACAGCACGCTCCCGCCGACGGCGCCCGGCGCGCGCCCCGTCCGCCCAGCGCAGCCCGAGGAGACGCCCACGGAGCAGCCCGGCGAGCAACCCGTGCAGCCCGAAAACCCCGGCGCACCCGCCGAGGCGCCGGCCGCGAAGGACCAGGAGGGGCTCGAGGCACGGGCCGGCTGGGCCACCGAGGCCTGGGGCAGCAGCGTCGAGATCAACGTCGGCCCCCCCCAGGGCACAAACGACAAAATGGTCCGTGTCTTCCTCGCCGGCGCCGAACAGGACAAGGCGTGCGTGCTGCTCGAGGAGGACTTCGACCTGACGAACAAGACGACGCTGACCTTCGACGTCTACAACTTCGCCAAGCAGTCCATCACCCTCGGCGTGGCCTTCACCACCAGCCCAGGGTGGAAGTTCTACGAGAGCATGCCCGTGATGGTTGCGACGACGGGCAACACCCCAAAGCCGGTCACCATTGACCTGACGAGCGACCGCTTCAAGAGCGCCGAGACCCAGTGGCGGCACAAGACGACGGTCCAGAACAAGCACCGCGTCGTCAAGTTCTACTTCCTCATCTACACCAAGCAGACGAATGCGTGGGTCTTCTTCAACAACGTCCGGTTCGAGCCGGCCGACGCGCCGGCGGCGCCGGTCCCCGCGGCCGGGCCAGCGCCCGTCCCCGCACCTGCTCCCGCGCCGAAGGCCCCTGCCCCGCCAGCCCCTGCGCCGAAGGCGCCGGCTCCCGACCCGGCCCCCGTGCCAGCCCCAGTCCCTGCGCCGGAGCCGGCCCCCGCGCCTGCGCCAAAGGCCCCTGCTCCCGCGCCGGCCCCCAAGGCGCCCGCGCTCCAGCCAGTGCCGGCGCCGGAGCCCAAGGCCCCAGCGCCAGACCCGTGAGCTGGCCTCCCAACCCGCCTGCCCCCTCTCGTTCCCACGCTCAGCGTCCCTTCGCCCAGCGCGGACCGGAATGAGAAAAAGGACAATTCACCGCCTCAGACAGGCGCGCAGAGCCTAGTTGCACACGTGTACACGTCTGCAATCAGGCTCCACCCGCTACTCAAGCGCACCCGCGTGCTCGGAGGCAGTATCCCCGACGGGCCACGCCGACTTGACTCTCCTGGCGGTTTCGGGTTTCCTAATGGCGGTTGCCGGCGCACGGCCGGCGACTGGCCGCTTCGTCCCCTGCCTTTCAGGACCCTGCCCGCATGGCGACCACAAGAGCAGTCGTCCCAGTCGCCGGCCTCGGCACCCGCCTCCTGCCGGCCACGAAGAGCCAGCCGAAGGAGATGCTGCCCGTCGGCCGAAAGCCCGTCGTCCAATACGTCGTCGAGGAGATTCAGCAGGCCGGCCTCACCAGCCTCCTCTTCATCACCGGCCGCAGCAAGACGGCCATCGAGAACCACTTCGACCGCGACGCCGAGCTCCGCCGCGCCCTGGAGAATGAGCGGAAGAGCGGCCTCCTCGCCGCCCTGGCCTACGAGGACGCGAACCTCGAGTTCTTCTACACGCGGCAGAGCGAGCAACTCGGCCTCGGCCACGCCATCTCGCTCGCCGAGGGCTACGTGCAGGGCGAGCCCTTCGTCATCGCCCTCGGCGACTCGATCATCGAGAGCGCGGGCGCGCCCTCCGTGCTCCGCCGTCTCGTAGACGCCTTCGAGACGGCGGGCGCCGCCGCGGCCATCGCGTTCGAGGAGGTGGCGGCCGACGACGTGGTGCACTACGGCATCGCCGACCCGGGCGAGGCGCTCGCGGGCGGCGACGCCTTCCGCATCCGCGGCCTCATTGAGAAGCCCTCCACCGCCGAGGCCCCCAGCCGCCTCGCCATCGCCGGCCGCTATGTCGTCGGCCCCTGCATCTTCGACGCCCTCCGCCGCACGAAGCCCGGCAAGGGGGGCGAGATCCAGCTCACCGACGCCTTGCGCCTCCTCCTCGACGACGGCCAGCCCGTCATCGGCCTCCGCATGCGGCCCGGCGAGCGCCGCCACGACATCGGGAACTTCGAGAGCTACTTCCGCAGCTTCCTCCACTTCGCCCTCGCCGACCCAGAGCACGGCGAAGCTCTGAGGGAGGCATTGGCGCAAGAGTCCAGGCGCCCCCCACGAAGGGGTCACCATCGCTCGACGATGCGGGCCGTCCCGCGGGATACGCTCACCACGTAGCTCAACTCGACCATCTTGTCGGCCAGCCCTATTCGTTGCCCACTGCACGAAAACGTAGAACGCTCGGGTGGGGGGGCTTCCTTTCTCTTGGCGCCGCAAGCACTTATGGTTGGGGACTCGCTTGGCCCGCCGTTTGCGTGTCATGGCCCGGGGGGTGTAGGCAAAGGGTTTGCCAGGGCGTGGCGAGGAGGATTGCGGTGCCTGAAGCGAGGGCATTGAGCGTCGAGGCCTGGCAGCATTCGTGCCCCCAGTGCGGCTACGAGAACGGCTTCCACATCAGCTTCCGCAGGCCGGTGCCGCGGGGTGCGGGGAGGGCGGCTGACGAGGAGGTGGCGGTGTGGCTCATCTGCCCGAGCTGTAGCGCGCTGTTCGACGTGGGGCTGCGCACGCGCCTGAGCCCGGTGGCGCGGGCGTGACGCGGTCAGCTCAGGTGGGCGTGGGCCGCGACGTTGAGCTTGTTGAGGAGTTGTGCGGCCTGGCGGTTGCGCGGGTCGAGCCTTCGGGCCTGCTTGCACAGGTCGCGCGCATGGTCGAACCAGCCGCCCTCGAGGAGGCTCCCGGCCGCCAACACGTAACCCGCGGCCGTGTTCCCACCGTACATCTCGCGCAGCAACGCATCGAGCGAGCCGGCACCGTACACCGTGTCGAGCAGCTTCGCGTTGTCGAGCAGCGCGCGGACGAGGAGGGGGTTGTCGCGGTGCTCGACGAGGACGTGGCGAAGGACGATGGTGGCTTCGTGGAAGAGCTCGATGGCGTAGGCGAGTTCCTGCCGGAGCATGCGGCGCGAGCGGGCGATGATCCGCTCCCCCTCCTCGAGGAACGTCTTGACCTCCTTTGCCGCGTCGGACTGCTGATGTGCCTTCCGGAGCGCGGCGTACTTCGGGGCATAGCGCTCGACCTGGTAGGAGTTCTCCTTGACCTTCATGCACTGGTGGAAGAGCGAGCCGACCAGGATGTCGAAGAGCATCGCCGAGCTGGCGCCCATCGCGTCGGCGCGCTCCCGGCTCCGAAAGAGCCAGTGGCACTCCTCCTTCAACTCGAAGAGCTGGTTCTCGACGAAGGAGTTGATCTCGTCGAAGGGGATGCCGCCCTTGCTGGCGCCCTCGGCGACCATGTCGTTGAGCTTCGCGCGGGCGCGCAGGAAGCGCAGCACGGTGCTAACCACGCGCTCCTGCTCCTCGCGCTCGCGCCGCAGTTCAGGCGTTGGCGACATCGCCCTCGGGCCTCCTGTCGGCCTCCCCGCTCATACAGTCGGATCGTATCACGGCGCGGGGGACGGGTCAAGCGCGGGAGAGGGGATGTCAGCGGGTGCGGCGCCGGCGGAGGAGGGCGAGGCCGCCGAGAGCCAGGAGCATGAGCGAGGCCGGCTCGGGCGAGGCGTTGAGCCGCAGGGCCTCGGCCCCGCCACCGAGCGCCACTATCTCGGGCACCCAGGGCCAGCCGAAGCCGGCATCGGAGAAGTCGAATGTGACGCCGCTGAGGTCGGTGTTTGTGATGCCGCCCGCGGCTGTCAGGATGTCGAAGTACATCCCCGGCGCGGCGGTGAAGGAGTTGACGAAGTCCATGTCAATCGTCCCGCCCAGGGTGGCGGCGCCTGCGACCTCGATCCAGTCATATTGCGTGCCCTGCCCCGTTCCGCCCAGTTCGGCGAGGAGGGTGCCGCTCTGCGTGTAGCCGCCGAGGATGAGGAGGTGCCCCGGGGACGTTCCGGCCGAGACGCCGCCGGCGGCCTGGATGTTCACGTTGCCGCCGATGGTGCCGGAGCCGCCGAGCCAGCCGCCTGTGACGGTGACGGGGCTGGAGATGCTGCCATTGATGATCAGGGCGCCCTGGTTCACTGTGGTCGGGCCGCTGTAAGTGTTGACGCCTGAGAGGATCTGGGTGCCGGGGCCGTTCTTGACGAGGCTGATGGCGTTGGCGGCGCCCGCGTCGCCGATCGAGCCGCCGAAGGTGGTCGAGCCGGCGGCGGGGTTCAGGGTCAAGGTGAGGGGCGCAGTCGGGTTGCCGTTGACCAGGGCGCCGCCCCCGCCGCCGCCATCGGCGAGCGACGCCAGGGTCTGCGAGAGGCCGTTGAGGTCGAGGGTGCCGCTGCTGGCGATCTGGACGGGCGAGGTGGCGGGCAGGCTCCCAACATCCATGCCCTTGAAGACCATGCTCGCGGCGCCGTACTGGTAGATGCTCGCGTCGAGGTTCGCCGGATAGGCGCCCACCGTGCCGCTCCAGCGGCTCCGCCCGATGAACGTCACCTCGCCGGCCAGCCCGCTGTTCAGCGTCCCTGCCAGCCCGCTTCCGGCGTTGTAGTTCTGGTCGAAGCCGCCGCCGATGTTCATCAGACACAGGCTGTAGTCGCCCGGGCCGAGGGTGACGGGGCTGACGAGGGACACGAAGCGATAGCCGTTGGTGTAGGGAGCGGCGGTCCCGGCGGGGATGGCCCCCGTAGCGTACAGGGTGCCGCCGCCAACGCTGTAGATGTTCACCGTGTGGCCTGTGAGCAGGCCGTTGGCGTCGGAGTCGTACGCGCCGAGCTGGGTGATGGCGATGGACTTGCCCGGGTTGACCCGGAAGTCGTAGCCGAGCGAGCCCGTGTGGTTCTGGTTCTGGTTGAACGAGGTGCTGTAGGCCTGGATCAGCGAGCCGGTGCCCAGTCTCAGCGTGCCCTGGCTGATGAGGGTGGGGCCATTATAGGTGTTGGCGCCGTTGAGCGTGAGCGTGCCGGAGCCGGCCATCGTGAGGGAGCCTGTGCCGCTGATGACGTTCGGCACGGCCAGGGCGTCGCTGCGGTTGAAGACAAGCGAGGCGTTGCCCACGACGGGGCCGGTGCCGAGGGTGCCCGTGGTGCCGCCGTTGCCGACCTGGAGGACGCCGCTGCTGATCGTAGTCGTGCCGGCGTAGGAGTTGGCGCCCGTGAGGATCGTCGTGCCGCTGCCGGCCTGGGTGAGGCTGCCCGTGCCGCTGATGGCGTTGGGGACGGAGAGAGTGTTGCTTCGGTTGAAGACCAGGGAGGCGTTGTTGAGCACGGGGCCGGAGCCGAGGGAGCCGCTCGCGCCGCCGTTGCCGATCTGGAGGACGCCCCCGCTGATAGTCGTGGAGCCGCTGTGACTGTTGTTGCCCGCGAGAACCTGGGCGGCCCCGCCCGACTTGACGAGCGAGACGGCGTTGGCCGGCCCGCCATCGCTGATGGTGCCGCTGAAGGTGGTGACGCCTGCGGCTGCGCCGAGGCTGAGGACGGCTCCGCCGACTGCGGCGCTGTTGATGACGGCTCCGCCGCCCCCACCGCCGTCGGCGAGGGAGGCGACGGATTGGGAGGAGGCATTGAGGTCGAAGGCCGCGCCGGCGGCGATTTCGAGCGCGGTCGCGGCCGGGAGGCTGCCCGCAGCCGAGCTCTGGAACATCATGCTGGCCGCGCCGTAGCGGTAGGCCGGACCGCCATCGTTGTTCCCCGGATAGGCGTTGGTGGAGCCCCAGCGGCTGGAGCCGATGAAGGTCAACTCGCCGTTCAGCCCGCCGTTGACCGGCCCGGCCATCGCCGCGCCCCAACTGTTGTAGTTCTGGTCGGGGCCGCCGCTGTTCAACAGGGCGATGCTGTAGCTGCCGGGGCCGAGCGACACGGGGCTGGCGAGGGGGACGAAGCGGTAGCCCGCGGAAAGCGGGGCGACGAGGCCAGCGGGGATGGTGGCCTCGGCGTAGATGGTTCCCCCACCCAGGCTGTAGATGCGCACGGTGTGGCTCGTGCCCAGGCCGTCGCCGCCGGAGTCGTAGGAGCCGAGCTGAGTGATCGTGACGGTCTTGCCGGCATTGACCTGGAAGTCGTAGCCGAGCGAGCCGACGTGGTTCTGGTTCGCCGTCTGGCTGATGCTGTAGGCCTGGACGGGGGTGGGGGCGGCGCCGCCCATCTTGAGCGTGCCCTCGCTGATGATCGTCGGTCCGGCGTATGTGTTGGCGCCGCCGAGGGTAAGGGTGCCGGCGCCCGTCTTGGTGAAGCCCGTGCCCGCCAGGATCGAGTTGATCGCGGCGTCCACGTTGGCGGCGATGATCGGCGAGCCCGACAAGGTGAGGGTGTTGCCGCCGAGCGTGTAGTTGGCGGGGGCGTTGAACGTGATGCCAGCCGTGGTGATGGGCTCCGCCAGCGTCACAGCGCCCGAAGCTGGGCCGCCGACCCCGAACGTCGCGCTGTCAGCGGGCGCATTGCTCCAGGTCTTGTATCCCGACCCGGTCCACCAGTTGGCCGCCGTGGTGTTCCAGGTTCCTCCGCCGTCCTGGAGGCCGCCTGTGCCCAGATCGGCGTCCCACGTCACGGGCACCGCCCACGCAGCTCCCGCGACAAGGGCACACACGATCGCGATTTGGCACAGACATGCGCGCATCGCGGCCATCCTGCCTCTGGCCCAGATTCACAGGTAGGGTGACTGTAGAGGGCGCCGGGCCGTCTGTCAAGCGCAATTCGCGGGCGGCATGTGGCCAGTGTTCGTAGTGCGGGCTTTAACCCGCACCAGTACGGCCTGAAGGCCGCACTACAGACCGGGGAGCGATGCGTTCCCCCGCAACTGATGCATTGCGGCCCGCTTGCGCGCCCGGCGCCCTTCTGCTACCATCTTTGGCATGGCAGAGCCAGCAGTCCTGCGAATCCTCGATGCCAATGCCAACCGTGCGCGCGAGGCGCTCCGCGTGGCCGAGGATTACGCCCGGTTCGCCCTCGACTCGGCCCGCCTGGCCGACGCGCTGAAGGGCCTCCGCCACCAGCTCCGCGAGCGGCTCGACGCCTTCGGCATCTCCGCAGAAGCGGTTCTCGCGGTCCGCGACACGTCCGGCGACGTGGGGACCGCGCTCTCGGCCCCCGCCGAGATGCGCCGCGCCTCGGTCGCCGACGTGGCAAAGGCCGCCCTCAAGCGCCTCGAAGAGGCCCTCCGCTGCCTCGAGGAATACGGCAAGACCCTCAATGCCGAGGCCGCCCGCGGCATCCAGGCCATCCGCTACGCCGCCTACGAACTCGAGCTCCAGCTCTTCAAGCTCCCCCGTGGCCGCCTGGCCCAGGCCCGCCTCTACGTCATCCTCGGCCCCGTCGAGGGCCGCGAGATTGACCTCGCCGCCGCCGGCCGCGCCGCTCTCCGCGGCGGGGCCGACATACTTCAGCTCCGCCACAAGCATGCCCCCGACCACGAGGCCCTCGCCATCGCCCGCAGCCTCCGCGAGGCCACGCGCGAACACGACGCGTTGCTCATCATCAACGACCGGCCCGACATCGCCCTCCTGTGCGACGCCGACGGCGTGCACGTGGGCGCCGACGACCTGCCCGTCCGCGCCGCCCGCCGACTCCTTGGCCCCGACAAGCTTATTGGCGGCACGGCCAACACCGTTGCACTCGCCCAGCGGCTCGAGGCCGAGGGCGCCGACTACCTCGGCTGCGGCGCCATCTTCCCCAGCCCCACCAAGCCTGACCGCGAGGTCATCGGCCCCGCCCGCTACGCCCAGGTCGCAGGAGCCGTCCGCATCCCCGTCTTCGCCATCGGTGGGATCACGCTCGACACCGTGGCCGAGCTGGCCGCCGCCGGCTGCGAGCGCGTTGCCGTGAGTTCGGGGATGCTCGCGGCCGCCGACATCGAGGCCGCCGCCCGCTGCCTGCTCGAGCGGTTGAGAGGCGAGGGGCAGCGTTGAGCCGCGCCCGTGGGACCTGCGGGACCGGTGGGACCCGTGCGACGCGTGGGGCCGCCCTCCCGCCTGTCTCACAAGTCCTACCGGTCCCACAGGTCCCACGCGCTTGCCCCCGGAGCGTTGAGGCGAGCCCCATGCTCGAGAACCGCCGTGTGCTGCTGCTGACCGATGGCCACCTGGGGGTGTTCACCTCGAAGACCGCGACGTGTATCCTGCGCTACCGCCCACAGGACGTGGTGGCGATCCTCGACCGCACCTACGCGGGGCGCGACCCGGCCGACATCGTGGGCGTGGGCCGCGGCATCCCGATTGTCAGTTCAATCGCAGAGGCGATGGCCTACCAGCCCCGTTCGCTGCTGATCGGCATCGCGCCCGCGGGCGGCGGGCTGCCGGACGACTGGCGCCAGATCCTCGTCGAGGCCATCGAGCACCGCCTCGACCTCATCAGCGGCCTCCATCTGATGCTGGCCGACGACCCCCATCTCGGCCCCCTGGCGCTCAGGCACGGCGTAACCATCCACGACGTGCGGCGGCCGCCCGACGGCATCCCGCTGGGCGCCAACATCGCCCGCACGCTGCCCTGCAAGCGCATCCTCACCGTGGGCGCCGACTGCGCCATCGGCAAGATGCTCGTGGCCGTGGAGCTTGCCGAGGCCCTCGCCCGCCGCGGCCGCGACGCCCGCTTCATCGCCACGGGCCAGACCGGCATCATGATCAGCGGCTATGGCATCGCCGTTGACCGCGTGATCTCGGACTTCGTGCCCGGCGCCGTCGAGATGATGCTGGTCGAGAACAAGCACCACGAGGCCCTCATCGTCGAGGGCCAGGGCACGCTCATCGAGCCCGCCTATTCGGGCGTGACGCTGGGGCTGATGCACGGCTGCGCGCCGCACGGCATGGTCTTCTGCCACCAGCCGAGCCGCAAGCACCTTCGCCACCACCCCGAGGTGCCCATCCTGCCCCTGCCCGAGTTCATCGAGCTCTACGAGCGGATGATGGCCCCGCTCTTCCCCTCGAAGGTCATCGGCATTGCCCTGAACTGCGTGGACCTGTCCGACGCGGCGGCGCGCGAGGCCGTCGCCCGTGCCGAGGCCGAGACGGGCCTGCCCGCCACGGACGTTGTTCGCTTCGGCCCCGAGAAGCTGGCCGAGGCGATTGAGGCGATCCTGTGAGTTCAGGGTTGCAGACGCGCCGGCCGCGGGTTACAATGATGCCCTAAGGGGAGCTTACCCAGCGCATGGGGGGCCGCGACATGGTGATCTTCTGGGGCATCTCCACGTGTGGGCAGGTGGACGTTGTTCCAAAGCGGTTCAGCGTCGCGACGGAGTTCTTCCACATAATGTACTTCCCGTTGCTGCCCGTGCGCAGTTGCGTGATCTTCGACCAACGCCCGCCGGAGGATGCCTCCGAGGTCACGCCGCCCGCCGAGGGCACGCAGGAGGCGCCTGCCGCTGCCCCGGAGGCTGCCAACGCCCCGGCCGAGAAGGAAATCCGCATCCGGATCCCGATGAGCGGGAAGTCGGTGCTGCTCGGCTACCTGAGAGGCTGGGGGTTCTGGCTGGCCGTGGTGTGCGGATTCCTGGGGGGGATGCTGTGGCTCATGTCCGGCAGCGACCCGGAGGCGGCTGCAATGTACCCCGGCTTCCTCTGGGTCGCGCTTGGCGGGTTCATCGTCGCAATGGCAAGCTACTACGGACCGTGGAACACGGCCAGTCCCGCGCGGGCGCTGGGCCTGTGCAAAGCGGCGGGGCTGGACCCGGCGGTCCTCCCGGACGAGTTGCGCCAGGCCGCTGCCGATCGGTAGACGCCGGGGCAACGGCATGGCGGCGTGCAGGCAGCGTGTTCGTTCGTAGCCCAGGGAGGAGCCAGAGAGGAGAGGAGGAGATGTCGAAGGCGCTAGGGGTCGGGGCGGCGTTGCTGCTGGGGCTCTCTGCACTCCTCGTTGGCTGCGGCGGCGAGGAGGGCGGGGCGAAGGGAAAGGCCGCCGAGCCGACGCCGGAGAGGACGTTCGCGCCCATTGGCGAAGGGGGAACCGCCGTGGCGGCAAAGACGCCGATGGAGGCCTGGCTGAACTTCAACGAGGCGACGTACACGGGCGACAAGGCGCTCTGCCTGAGCAGCTTCGCCGCGCCCGAGGAGGCGAAGGAACTCGTTGCCATGGGCGCGATGAGCAGCGCGGCCCTGTTCATCCTGCGGCGGGAGATGGCCGCCGCCTATGGCGAGGAGGCCCTCGAGGGGCACTTCAAGGGCGTCGAGACCAAGCCGTTCGACCGCAAGGCGCTCGAGGCCAGCACGAAGATCGATGCCGAGGGCGACAAGGCGACCGCCCGCCTCGCCAACGGCAACGTGATCGGCCTGGTCAAGAAGGGCGACGCCTGGCTTGTGGACATGACAAAGGAGGAATTTCCCTCGGCTGACGAGTTGAAGAAGATGATACAGTTCGACACGGCCAGGGTGTTCTCCGTCAACTTCGTCCGCCCGAAGGTCGGCACCAAGGGCTACCCCAAGGTCGAGGACATCCTGAAGGCTATGGAGGCGGCCCACAACGCGCGCATGGGGCCCGCCAAGAAGTAGGGCGCACCCTCTCCCTGGTCGCTCACCAGCCGTTGGGGACACACCCGCAGGTTGGAGGCGCTCGCCCCGCTATTGCGCCGGACACCGTGTCAGGCTAGAATGCAGGCGATGGCCGGGCCGGAGCGCAACATGCGAATCGGGATAGCGAGGGCACTGTCAGCAGGGCTGCTGTGCGCGGCGGCGCTCGCCGCCTCGCCCGAGAAGCCCTTCCCTGAACTGCTCCAGGCCGAGTGCCGCGCCCAGCACGAGCAGCTCGCCAAGGACCTCAAGCGCCTCGACTGGTTCAAGCGGGTCGCTCCCCAGGCGTTCAACGCCGAGGCGCTGGTGACAGAGAAGGACCGCGACCCAACGGACATCGTGCTGCGGCGCACGCGGGCGCTCCTGGCGGACCTGCAGCGCTACACTCCTGCCGACGGCCTCAAGCCGCTTGCCGCCGAGCTCGACGTGCTCGTGGCCAGGGCAGCGCCGGTGGCCGTCGGCTACGCCGAGGCGCGCCTCGCTCTCTACCACGAGGCGTGCGCGCTCCGGCGGAAGATCGCATTCGCCAACCCGCTCCTTGACTTCACGGCCATCCTCTTCGCCAAGCACCACCGCTCGCGGGTTGACCACATGTGCGACCAGTACTTCGGCTGGACCGCTGCGCCCGGCGGCGGGATATTCGCGCTCGAGGATGCCTTCGGCGCCGAGCCGCGCGTGCGGGACCTCTTGGCGGATGCGGTTGTGGAATCGGGCAGGCTGAAGGGCCGAAGGCTAGCCGGCGGCTCGTTCCTTCAGCCCGCGCTCTCCTTCGATGCGCGCACCATCATCTTCTCATACACCGAGTGCGGCCTGAGCGCGCCGAAGTCCGACCGCTGGAGCCCCGAGCGCTCCTATCACGTCTTCAGCGTCGGCGCCGACGGCTCACACTTGAGGCAACTGACCGACGGCGGGTGGAACGACCTTCACCCGAGCTGGCTCGCCGACGATCGCATCGTGTTCATTTCCGAGCGGCGCGGCGCCTTCGGTCGCTGCCACCCGCGCCAGGTGCCGCTCTACACCCTCCACGCGATGGACGCCGACGGCGAC
>Ga0194112_10002258_pt1 | contig 27715 bp, 33 predicted proteins | sample TA2MahC400mmetaG_FD_146191 | JGI IMG/M metagenome (GOLD analysis project Ga0194112, IMG submission 146191) | Freshwater microbial communities from Lake Tanganyika, Tanzania - TA2015016 Mahale Deep Cast 400m | ecosystem: Environmental > Aquatic > Freshwater > Lake | place: Tanzania: Lake... | reverse complement strand
TCTCGGTAGCTCATAGTCACGGTCTCTGTCATTGCGGGAGCCCTTTCGCGATCTGGGACTCCCAAAATACACAGACCTGACATTCTTATTGAGCGTAAAACCTGACATTCTTACTGGGCGATTACAGGCATTATTTCAGAAGACTCCCAGGTTTGACAATTGGGAGCAAAGTAGGTAGCTTTGCCTATCCTGGTAGGCGCGTCTGGTTTCCTCCAAGTCATTCCAAGGACTCTCTCAAGATGCTTTCAAAACAGGTCCACGTCGTTCTTAATCCGGCATCCTCAGCAGGGAAAACCGGGAAGAAGCAGGAGGCAATTTTGACGCAGATCGGACGTGGCCTGGACGGGGAATTCTCTGTTTGTGTCACAAAAGGGCCGCTTGAGGCGACTTTGTCGACGCGGGTGGCGATTCAGGAAGGAGCCCAACTTGTTGTGGCAGTCGGCGGTGATGGAACCGTGCATGAGGTCGTCAATGGTTTTTTCCTGGGTGGATCTGTTATCAATCCAGAATGCGAGCTCGGGATTCTCTGCAGCGGCACCGGCGCTGATGTGGGCAAGAGTTTCAACCTGCCAGAGCTCCTGGAGGATCAAATTGAGGCCGTCTGCGGCGACCATGCGCGCTTGATTGATATCGGTAAAGTGACCTACAGAGACGTGCAGGGATTCGAGGCTGAACGCTTCTTTGTGAATGAGTGCCAGCAGGGAATGGCTCCCATCGTGGTTGAACGGGCTCAGAAACAGCACAAACGATTGGGTGGATTCCTCGGGTTTGGTCTGGCTGCAGTCCAGACCCTTCTCGTGTACCGCGACCAGAAGATGACGGTCACGATTGATGATCGAGAACCGATCACCGCGCGATTTCTCGACGTCGTTGCGGCGAATGGTACCCATGCAGGCGGCGGAATGACCTTCGCACCGCGCGCGAAGGTTGACGATGGACTTCTCGACTTCGTGCTCATTCACAGGAGGTGGATCCCGGCGCGCCTTGCGAGTTTCCCGAAAATCTACTCTGGTAAACATGTCGATCTCTCGTGGGTTACATACATTCAGGGGAAGCGCCTCACCATTACTTCTGACGAAACGGTTGGTGTGGAAGCCGATGGTGAGCTTCTCGGTTTCGCGCCGTGCACCATTCAGATCCTGCCGCGTACAATCCGCCTGAAATCATCGCCTGTAACTGCACGGAACTGATTCCTCCTTCCGAGGGCGAAACGGGGATTCCTGCCAACAGAACCATGGGATGATCCCGCACAGTGATGTTCCGCATGCTCGCGTTCAGATCCTCATGCCCTCCAATCTGTTCTGGTCCACGACGCCGATTGAGCCATTCCGACATCCGGTTTCCCTCTTTCATCTCGCGGCAATCCTGATTTTGGACCAATCAGAGCCATAGCCGCAGTCACGCCGGTTGTTTTCTGAAACCGACGATTGTAGAAATCACAACGATTCGAGGCCATGCTGCCCTCCTGTCATATGCTGAAGAGTCGACAGTGCCTTGACCAGCAATGAGTTGCGTCATCACCTGGCGTTGTGGACTGACTGTTTTGGGTGGTATGGTATGTGCCCGACATGGGGCAAAGAACCATGTGGAGGCACGCGCAATGGTGAACACGGGCCAAGTAGGATTCGTCATCGGCGCCTTCGTAATCCTCTCTACGCTTACTCTCAACGTCAACGCTACCCTCATTGATACCAGCACAACAGGGCTCGAAATGGAGGCGATGCTGGATGCGCTCTCCATCGGACAGACCATGCTCGACGAGGTCCTGACGAAAGAGTTTGATGAGAGAACTCTCAACGGCGTGCGGGCATTTTCCTACACTGATATCACGCCGAGTTTCTTCTTCGGGCCAGACGGTTCCAGTGAGCAAATATCGGAAAACGGTGGGGTTGACACGTCAGGCAGCGGAGACTTCCTGTCGAAACAAAGGTTCGATGATGTCGATGATTACGAGAATTATCACCGGAGGGTCTGGAATCCGAGATTCGGCTGGTTTGATGTGCAGGTGGATATTGACTATCTGGATGAAGACTACCCCGAGATGATGACGTCCTGGAGAACCTTCTACAAAGGGGTCACGGTCACGATCACTCATCCGAATCTCATAAAAGACCTTGATCACAACGTGATTCCGCTGGTAATGAGAGATATGTCCGTCTACCGTCGCTACTTCTGAGAGGGAGAACGTCATGTCAACTTTCCTTGATATCGTGATGTCGACAATCCTCTTTGGCATCTTAGCCTTGACAGTTGCCCGTGTTCAAACAAACATCAATTCTTCCATGTGCCAGAATCAATTCAGCGTTGTGGTGCAGACGAATGCGGTCGAGCTGGCGCGGCAGCTTGAGTGGGATTTCGCCAAGATTGGCCACCACGTCACCGGCCAGAAGGTGCTTTGGGCTGATTCGACCTCGATTCGCTTTCTTGCTGATCTGACGAACACGTCCACCGTCGATGATGTACGGTACTTTCTGGGCGACACGAGTCAACTGCCGGCGACGACCAATCCAATCGATGTTCCGATGTTTCGCCGTGTTGGCCTGTATGCAGTCAAGCAGAATTGGGGATTGACCCAGTTCCGAATCACGTACTACGATGCGGCGTACAACAAGATCCCGACGCCCATCACGACCCCCGAAAAGCTGCAGCGTATTCATGCAATCAACATCGGGTTTCGGATCGAGAGTCCGGAGCCCGTGTACTCAGAGCATGACACCACATGGGCTGCGGTGACGTGGGAAAAAATGATTATACCGCGAAACCTCAACAATCTCAACTACTGAGGATTGTGATCATGGGCAGAGCATCGTTGTTTCTCGTTTTGGGTTTAAGTCTGGCATTCGGCATAATCGGTTTCAGCATGCGCCGGACAACGACCTCTCTCGTTGAAGCGCAGACCGGATACTCAAAGTACCTTTTTGCCCGCAATCTGGCCCGCACTGCTATTCATACCACCCTCCGCGCGTTCGACCGGAACCTGACACCGATTCCTGAAGCAGGAGCTTTCAACGGAGGATCGTACGCCGTGCAATATCAGGAGAACCATGACACGCTCTGGCTCAAGTCGACGGGAATGTATGCGGAGTCGACGTACACCATGCGGGTGAAGCTCTTTAGAACCACGAAGCCATTTCCGAGGGTCGGCGCCGCCATCGGCATTCGGGCTACACCGGTGAATTTCTTGATTGCCGGGCACGCGAAAGTCGACGGCCGGAACTATGATTCGACCGGTACAAATCTCGTGGGTTCCGGTGATGTGCCAGGCGTGGCAACGATGACCAGTTCCGATTCAACAACGGTCGCTAAAGAAAAAGATGAAATTCAGGGCGCGCCTCCCATCAAGGTTGATACCTCCACGATTGACCCACTTCCTTTTCTCGATGAATACAAGTCGAATGCCGATTACGTGTACAATGTCTCGGGAGTCTATAATACTGTCACGTGGGGAACAGAATCGAATCCGGTTATCGTGTACTGCAACGCAGGGGACGATACGACCTTCAGCATCAAATTCACTGGTAATGTCGTGGGCTGGGGGATTCTCGTCGTGAGGGGAAATGTCCAGTTCAATGGCAACTTCGATTTCAAGGGACTTGTGGTTGTTGACGGATTCAACACAGTTGTGCAGTTTGGAGCCGCCGGTACTCCGCAGATCGTGGGGGGAGTAATTATTGCAGGGAATGCCGGCGCATCGGTCGCATTGAAGGGCACGGGGGCGAACGCGAAGGTCAAATACAGTGCCGATGCGCTTGACAAGGCGAGGCGGATCGGGAAACTCCGATACTATAGTATCATCGAATGGTATGAGTAGAACGCTTTAAAGAGTTACGGGAGGAAGATCCGGCTCAGGAATCCCGACCAGCGGGAAGGGACCCAAGGGAGGCATGGTGGCGAGGCTGGTCGGGATTCCTATTTCTTCTCCTGCTTTACCTCCCTTAGATCATACCAGATTCTTTCCAGTCGAATTCTCACGTAGGCTCACCACGCCGCCGAATTGAAAAGGGCCCATTCCCCGGCTGCTTCTTGTCACAGGTTTGGGAAGGCAATACGAGATGCCCTATCCTCCTTGAGTTCCCCCCCCCATCGCGTGACGATTCAGAAGCGGCTTGGGGCTCGATCGCGCCGCAGACGCAACCGAATGCACGGGTTACACCGTTTTGCCGCTGCTCTTCAAGCTGCGGAGGCGGCAATGATCAACGCGTCGCTGCCACAGAAACGAGGATCGGCGCGGAGGGTAACGCCGTACAAACTCCGGTCATGATCCTCCATGGGAGGTATTCAAGAAGTACAATCGGGAGGCCCAAAAAAGAGCCGATCAGTCTGCACGGATAGAAGCTCTTGGATTCTCAAACCACTTTTCATATTTTAGGAAGGGTTGCGGAAAACACTTGTCATTTTGGGGCGTGCCTGCTACAGATGACCAAGGTTCTTGTGATTGATGACGAAGCGTCGATCCGAGATGTCATAGCTGTGACGCTGAAAAAGAATGGGTTCGACGTATTCAGCGCCGCCAACGGTCTTGAAGGGCTCGAACTTGCCCGGAAGCAACTGCCTAACCTCATCGTTTGTGACGTTCGGATGGAGGTGGTGGACGGATACCAGGTTCTCACGGCAATACGAAATGACCCCACGACCTCATGGATACCCTTCATTCTCATCACGGCCGAACAAAGCAGATCAAGCATGCGCCATGGGATGCAGCTCGGCGCCGATGACTACGTGCTGAAACCATTCGCGGCGACGGAACTCATTGATGCAGTCACGGCTCGTCTGCGAAAGCATGAGGTTCTTGTTCAGCAAGCTGAGAGCAAGCTCGAGCTCCTGCGCTCTCAGCTAAGCACAGCTTTACCGCATGAACTTCGTACGCCACTGAACGGTGTGCTTGGCTACGCGGACATTCTCCGCAAGCAATTCGCCGAGCTTGAGCCGATCGAGGTCTCGCAGATGGCGGAACGGATCTACAAGAATGGGAAGCGGCTTCAACGGCTTGTCGAGAATTTTCTGATATATGCCCAGGTCGAACTCCTGAAGATGGACTATCAGAAGATCGAGCAGCTCCGGAGAAATCAGGCGGCTGACGTCGATAAGCTCATCGACAAGACAGCCCGCCAGCGAGCATACGAATCCGGTCGGTCTACAGATCTCCACCTCCAACTGGTTCGTGCAGCGGTTGCGATGTCTTCAGATTACTTTATCAAGATTTTTGAGGAGCTCTTTGATAACGCCATGCGGTATTCCAAGAAAGGGACCGCCCTCCACGTGGTCATGGAGCTGCAGGATAATCGACTTGTCCTCCACATCCGCGACGAGGGTCGAGGACTGACCCCGGAGCAGCTGCAAAACATTGGTGCCTACATGCAGTTCGAGCGCAAGATTTACGAGCAGCAAGGATCGGGCCTGGGGCTTACCGTAGCAAGGCGGCTCACCGAGCTGCACGGGGGGACACTGGACATTCAGAGTGAATACGGGAAAGGTACAACCGTCATTGCGACTATTCCAACATCAACCAAGTGTGCGGAAGAGAGTGCCGAAAGCTAGAAAACGACCGAAGTCCGAAGACGCGCGGCGATCACTGCTCGCCAGTGCGGTCGCGGGCACGTCCGAACTGATCTGCATCACTGACGTCCAGGATCGAGTTCAATTTGCGAACAGAGCCTTTCTGCGGGCATATGGATATGCGATGAAGGAGATTCTTGGCCAGCCGGCAGCCATATTCGATTCTCCAAACAACTCCCCAATGCTGAGGAAGCAAGTCGTTGAAGAAACATTCAAGGATGGTTGGCGGGGAGAGCTGCTGAATCGAAAGAAGGACGGCTCAGAGTTCCGTGTGTTCCTGACCATATCACGGGTCCTTGATGATGATGGCAAGACGATCGGCCTTATGAGAGTCGCGCGAGACACGACTGCACAGCATAAGGCGCTTGAAGAGGTCCGAATGTTTGCAGCAAGTCTTGAACAGCGCGTATTGGAAAGAACAGCAGAAGTCGTGATGAGGAAGGACGAGCTTGCGCATCTGAACAAGCAGATGAGTGAGCTGATCGATCAGCTCATAGAGGCGAAAAAGAAAGCGGAAGTCGCGAGCAAGGCCAAAAGCCAGTTTCTCACGCATGTGAGCCATGAGCTTCGCACTCCACTCAATGCCGTCATCGGGTTCACGAATGTGCTGCTGAAGAACAGGGAGGGAACGTTGAGTCGGCAAGATGTGTCGTATGCCGAGAAGATTCTCGGAAACGCGAAGCACTTGCTCAGTGTCATCAATCAGCTTCTCGATCTCTCGAAGATCGAGGCGGGTCGCCTTCAGTTGAACCTCTCCGAGTTTTCTCTCGAGAGTCTCGTCATCGAGACGATTGCCGAGATGCAAACCCTCATCCGTTCCGACGACGTCACGGTTTCTTCAAACGTCCCCGAGGATCTGAACCTGCTGGACGCGGATGATCACAAGCTTAAGCAAGTGCTGATCAATCTCATCGCTAATGCGCTCCGCTATACCGAGCGGGGCAGTGTCACCGTTCGCGTTATCGCAGACGATCAGAAGAACCCGATTCGGATTGATGTCAGCGACACGGGCGTTGGAATTGCGCAGGATAAGCTGGAATCGATCTTCGAGCCGTTTGAAAGGATCAAAACGGGTGAGTCACGCGAGGAGGATGCGGCAGGTCTTGGCCTCACGATCTCTCGCTCGCTTTGTCACTTGATGGGATATGACCTAACGGTCAAAAGTGAGGTGGGAAAAGGATCGACCTTCAGCATCCATCTGAAACCGGGGTCACGTTCGGGCTGAGGAGTTGGCCCGCAGCTAGAATCGCCATACAGTGCAAGACGAAAAGGGTGGAGAGAGCCTCGACAACTTCTCCACCCTTTCTCATTCCTTCTCAACGGTGAACGAACTTGCTTCCCGAGCCTCGGACTACTTGACGGCTAGCAACTCAACCTCGAAGATCAGCGTGGCATTGGGGCCGATATCCTGACCCGCCCCGCGCTCCCCGTAGGCGAGCTGCGGCGGGATAAACAGTTGCCACTTGGAGCCTGGCTTCATCAGTTGAAGTGCCTCCGTCCAGCCTCGAATGACCCCGTTCAGCGGAAACGTAGCTGGCTCCCCACGCTTGTACGAACTGTCGAATTCCTTGCCATCGAGCAGCGTACCACGATAGTGAGTGACCACGGTGTCCGTCGTCTTTGGATTCCTGCCAGTGCCTTCCTTGATGATCTTGTACTGCAGTCCACTTGGAAGTGTTACGATACCTGGTTTCTTCTTGTTCTCGGCAAGAAATGCCTCGCCTTCCTTCTTGTTTTTCTCACCAAGTTTCTTGGCGTTTTCGTTGAGCTTTGCCATTTGTTCTTTCTGGAAGGTCATCATAACCTCCTGGGCTTCGTTGTCGCTAAGCAGGGCCTTCGCATCCGTCAGTCCATCCTTGATGCCCTGCATGAAAAGGTTCAGGTCCACGTCAATGAGCTGACGCTTCAAGTTTCTTCCTATATCCAATCCAATTGTGTAGCTGACCTTGTCCCTCTGGGATTTCAAAGACGCCTTTTGCTGAGCCGTAGTGACGAACGGGAGGAGGGTGAGGATGATGACTGCGAGGGGTGCGGATCTCAAATGGATCTCCTTTCTGTTGGTGATGCGAATGTGGAATTATTTCCAGCCGATGACTGTTACAAGGTACGACTTTTTCCCGTGTGGACAAATCTATTCAATCTTTGTCCACGTGTCAGCAAAAGGAGCGACGATGTCAAAGACGACCATCTGCTTGGGGGCGATACTCATCATCCTCGGAATCGCTGCGTACATATGGACGGACGGCGTGAGCATCACGGCACTGATACCCTCCTTCTTTGGAGTTCCGTTCCTGGTTCTCGGTCTCCTTGGGCTGAAGGAATCCAGGCGCAAGCACGCAATGCACGCGGCCGCAGCGTTGGCGCTCATCGGCTTTCTCGGCACAGCGAGCGGCCTTGCGCAGACCGTCACCATGCTGGGCGGCGGAGACGTGGAACGACCGGCGGCGGCCATCGTTCAATTCCTGATGGCTGCTCTCTGCGCAATCTTCGTCGGGCTCAGCATCCGGTCATTCGTTTTGGCGAGGAGATCCCAACGCCCTTCCTAGGAGAATGCCGCACTCGAATCTGCGAAGCCCTCAGCAATCGAGGGCTTTTTTATTCGTTGTCGCTCAATCTTGAAAATGAATCACATAAGCGCTACCTTCGTTCATCCCGCCGTGAGAAGCACCACTCACTTCAAAGGAGGCACACCCATGAACCATCTCATCCGCTTTCTCTGCTTACTTCTCGTTGGAGGTGTTATGACGAATCAACTCGACGCACAGGGGACATCGTTCAACGGGCTTCATATGGGCCTGGGCAATCTCTCCAAGCTCTCCAAAGCCAAAACGCGCTCCATTTCTGCTGAGAACTTCACCGGGGAAAAGGCAAAAGGCGGCATGGCCACCACCGGAACGGGTGAGAACGCCGCGCGCGACCTCGGCCAGGGGTGGAAAGTATCACCGTCCGTGAGGATTCAGAAAGGAACGGTCTTCACGATGGCGGAGATCGAAGGATCGGGCGCGATCCAGCACATCTGGATGACCCCCACAGGCGCGTGGCGATTCCTGATCTTTCGCATGTACTGGGATGGTGAAAAAGATCCCTCGGTGGAAGTTCCGGTGGGCGACTTTTTTGGCAACGGATGGGGCACCTTCGCCCCGATTACCTCCCTGGCCGTGGCCGTGAATCCTGGCAGTGCATTCAACTGCTATTGGGAGATGCCGTTCCGCAAATCTTGCAAAATCACAATGGAGAACCTCGGGGAAAGAGACGTCACCCTTTATTACCAAATTGACTACACGCTCACAGAAGTCCCGGCGGATGCGGGATACTTCCACGCACAGTTCCGGCGAGTCAATCCTCTTCCCTACAAATCAGTCTACACGATCCTGGATGGTGTGAAAGGATGGGGACATTACGTGGGGACATACATGGCTTGGGGCGTGAATAATACCGGTTGGTGGGGTGAAGGGGAGATCAAGTTCTTCATGGACGGGGACGACAAGTACCCGACCATCTGTGGAACGGGCACGGAGGACTACTTCTGCGGATCGTATAACTTCGAGAACCAAGTGACGCATCAGTACCAGGAGTTCAGCTCACCCTACAGCGGCCTTCCGCAGGTTATTCGTCCAGACGGGCTCTACAGCTCGCAGCAGCGGTTTGGACTTTACCGATGGCACATCATGGATCCGATACGCTTTGAAAAGGACCTACGAGTGACAATACAGGCGCTGGGCTGGCGCTCGGAAGGTCGCTATCTCCCGCTCCAGGATGACATCGCATCAGTCGCTTACTGGTACCAGATGGAGCCTCATTCTCCTTTCCCGAAGCTGCCGGATCGCGACTACCTTGAGGTGCGGTAGGAGGTGTTCAAATGGATCTTCACCAACTTCTTGCGGATTCGGCGGATAGTATCCTCGCCGCGGCGGAGGCTGCCCTCGCGCGGATGCACACGGAGGGTTACGAGCGTGCCGGCAAGAATCAAACGCATCAGCGCCTCAAGGCCTTGTATGTCCTGACCGTGCGCGGAGTGAAAGAACGGAATCTCGGGCCGATGATTGCCCACGCTGAGACTGTTGCGCGGGAGAGATACGCGGCCGGATTCGATCTCTCCGAAGTGCAGACAGCATTCAACGTGCTCGAAGAGGCGACCTGGAAGCGTATTCTCCAGGTCCTACCCCCGAGCGACTACGGCGAGGCGTTGGGCCTCGTCGGTACCGTGCTCGGTGCCGGGAAAGACTCCCTTGCACGCACATATGTGACGCTCGCAAGCAAGACCAAAACACGGACGCTTCATCTGCAGTCGCTGTTTTCAGGGACAGAGGGAACGTAGGCTGGCTTTCTTCTCTACCACTGGAAGAGTACCGACAGACAGAACCGTAGCTTCGATATGCCACTCCTCGGTGAATTCAGCGCGCTGCTCACCGCCTGCTGCTGGTCGGGCAGCGCGTTGGCGTTTTCAGCGGCAGCTGTGCGGATCGGACCGATCCGGCTGAATGTCACGCGGCTTGTCTTTGCTGCCGTTCTTCTCCTCTGCACAGTGGCTCTCACCGGCGCTGAACTGCAGCTCTCTACCTCACAACTCGCGAATCTGGCGCTCAGCGGAATGGTCGGACTTGTCTTCGGGGACACCTTTCTCTTCAAGGCATACGAATACATTGGCCCGCGGTTGAGTATGCTGATAATGTCTGCTGCACCTATTGTTGGGGCCGTCGTGGCGTATGGTGTTTTGGGCGAGGTCATCGGGTGGTTTGGAATACTCGGCATGATGGTTACCCTGGGAGGCATCGCCATCGTCGTCCTCGAGCGCCGCGAGTCGTTCTCACTTCCAAACACCTACTACGGCGTGGGGATCTTCTACGGCTTCCTCGGCGCGGTCGGGCAGGGTGTCGCACTGGTGCTTGCGAAAATGGCCTTCAACGAAGGTGCTGTCAATGGGTTCGTCGCATCACTCGTCAGGATCGCTGCTGCCGTCGTGGTGATCTACCCGTTGGCAAAGCTCACCGGCCGGTACGAGAACATTGTGCGGGTGTTTCTGCAGGACCGCAAGGCGCTGCTTCTGACGGTGCTGGGAGCCTTCCTCGGCCCGTTTCTGGGTATCACCCTGAGCCTTATCGCCGTGATGTACACGACCGTCGGCATCGCAGCGACCCTGATGGCGACGGTTCCCATCATGATGCTGCCGCTCGTCAGGATCATATACCGCGAAAGATTGTCCTGGAAGGCGATCGCCGGCGCGTTTCTCGCAGTGGGCGGCGTCGCAGCTCTGTTCCTGAGGTGAGATCCTGTCGGTCTTTGTCGAAATACAAATCGGTGACAGATGAGGGAGATGAAAAAGAAAGGCGAGATCCGTGGTGGGATATCGATCCTGCTTCTTCTGCTGGCAGCCGGAACCCCTTTGCTCTCTCAGCAGGACGAAACCCACATCTACCAGCCCGGCGTCGACGTCCTGCACTACAACTTCACACTCGACCTCCCTGACCGAGGGAACTTTGTCCAGGGCAAAGCTGAGCTCACGGTTCGGCGTTATCGCCCTATCCAGCGCCTGCGACTCGATCTGGTTGGCTTGAACGTTGGAGATCTGCAGATTAACGGGAAACCAGCAAGCTTCGAACAAGATGCGGCCGGGATTTCATTGACGTGGCCAAGATCCATGCACGCGCGGGAAGACACCATTGTTGTGTCGATCGAATACGGTGGTCCCGTGCAGCGGGGTCTCATCATTGATACCGATGCTTCAGGCCGATGGACAGCCTTCGGCGATAATTGGCCTGACCAGGGACGTCAATGGCTGCCGACGGTCGATCACCCAAGCGACAAAGCGACCGTAGAGTGGAACATACGGGCGTCAAGCGACCTTACCGTCGTTGCGAACGGGGAATTCGTCGAGAGAACTCCACTCCGCGAAACAAGAGGTGTCGGCAACAAGCCCCGCGTCTTGACTCGCTGGAGAATCCAGAGGCCCATCCCGGTTTATCTCATGGTAATTGCGGCTGCGCCGTTGGTGAAATTCGATCTGGGTTTGACGGCTCCGGGATTGAGCGAGTTTCCACCCGGTGTGAGACAGAGCGTGTATGTCGAACAGGAAATCCAGGACTATCTGCCAGGACCCTTCAAGCACGCCGGCGCGATCGTCACGTTCTTTGCACAAACCGTTGGCCTCTTCCCCTATGAAAAGCTTGCTCACGTTCAAAGCAGAACCACCTACGGAGGAATGGAGAACGCGAGCGCGATCTTCTACAATCATTCCATCTTCAGTCAACGGAGTGTCAGCATCGGGCTCATTGCGCATGAGACAGCACATCAGTGGTTCGGCGACGCAGTGACCCCTCGCGATTGGAGCCAGATCTGGCTGTCGGAGGGTTTCGCTACCTACTTCGAGAAACTCTGGGTGGAGAGGTCCGAAGGGACATCAGCCTTCAAGAGGCAGATGATCGGGCTGCGGGACGAAATTCTCCAGGCTCGGGAAGTTCACGAACGACCCGTTATTGACTCTCTTCAAACGAATCTCATGGCCCTGCTGAATACGAACAGCTACCAAAAGGCGGGGTGGACCCTGCACATGCTGCGCTCTCTGCTCGGCGATAGTCTCTTCTTCTTCGGTATCAAATCCTACTACGAGCGATTCCGCCATGCCACCGCCACGACCGATGATTTCTGCCTAGCAATGGAGCAAGTGTCAGGCAGAAGCCTTCGATGGTTCTTTGACCAGTGGCATCGCAGACCTGGCTATGCTATTGTGTCTGCCCGGTGGAGATACGACAAAGCCACCCGACGCGTGGTGCTGGAAATCTCTCAGGGCAAACGCTTCGAGCCGTACCGTTTCCCGCTCACAGTCGAGATCGTCCACGGCGGGGGTCTCACTCAGCAAACAACGCTTGAAATCGCGCCCCAACCGCGAGTCACCGTTACGCTTCCGATTCCCGCCGGATCAGAGCCCACAGGCATCTACCTTGACCCGGATGTCCAGCTTCTGGCTTCGGTCAAAACAAGCCGGTTGGACTAGCATAGGTCCGTTGACTTGGCCAAAGGAAAACCTGCACTTCTCCGTGGAAATGCCGGTTCCACGGCCATTCCCCGGGCCGCATATAGGCCTCTTCGCCGCTGAATCCTTTTCTCGATACACGCATCACACCGCGAGCAGTTAAGAACTATCCGTGTATGTCGCCGAATTGACTATGCATAAATTCTCTCCGGCAAATGCCGAAAGGCTGGAAAGTGAGGATCGGCACAAACTAATCCCTCCGGAAGATACCCTGAGCAGATGGTTGATCACCTCACGAAGAAAGGTCTTCCGAAGAATATGGAAGTCATTCGATCGCAGGAGTATGAGATACCGCTCCATGATGCAATGTCGGACCTTACGTGGCCCGCTTTCGTCACGCACGAGACTCCTGACATCCTTCGATTCGTCCGTGAAGCGTCGCGTGTTACGAAAGAAGATGAAGAAGCAGAAAGAAGAACACGGCCCGCCAATGGAAGAGCGACTCGGTCTCGACGATCTCATAAGAGCTCTCGGCGAGTTCACAATGGTCGAAGAGGGGGATCTCAATCGGTCTCACTACTACATAGTCCTGGAAAACAAAAGATCATTCTAACATCGAAAAGGAAGAACACAATGCCAGAGAATATCAACAAGGAAGGTTTCTTCGAGAAGGTCTTCAATTATGAACAAAACAAGGAATGGAAATTTGAGGGCGATCTCCCCTGCGTCGTCGATTTCTGGGCACCGTGGTGTGGTCCTTGCAGGATCCTTGGCCCTGTGCTCGAGGAGCTGTCGGAGGAGTATAAGGGGAAGGTGAACTTCTACAAGGTGAACACAGAAGACGAACAGGAGCTCGCAGGCGCATTCGGTATTCGGAGCATACCGTCCTTGCTCTTCATCCCCAAGACTGGCCAGCCGAAGATGGCTGTCGGGGCGCTCCCAAAGGATGTCTTGAAGGAGGCGATCGACAAGGAGCTGCTCACTGCGGTGAATTAGCGCGTCTGTTGCGAAATGAGTCAAGGCGCTGGGACCAGTCCTCAGCGCCTTTTTCTTTTCGTGCACTGACCAGCGCATCCCAAGTGGACTATTTTGCGTATATTACGAGTAGCCGGTATCAAATCAGTCAATCGAGGACGCGATGAACCCCGCAGTTGAGACTCAACTTCGCTCGCAGCTTGCTCAACGTCGCAACAGACTAGAGACTACAATCGCCGAGGTTGGTCAACAGAAGGACTTGGTGGACCTGCTCCATGAGGTTGACCGTGCGCTTGAAAAGATGACCAAAGGAACGTACGGGAGCTGCGAGACGTGTCACGAATCGATCGAAGAGGAGAGAATCTTGGCCGATCCTCTCTGCAGAAACTGTCTTGACCACCTGACGGAGCAGGAACGAAAAGCGCTGGAGAGTGATCTCGATTTGGCCTACCAGATCCAGGCGGGGCTATTGCCGAAGAAGGATCTCCCGGTTCAAGGATGGGGGATTGCCCACCACTACACACCGGCTGGTCCTGTAAGCGGGGACTACTACGATCTCATTGTTTCTCCGCACGAACCTGGCTCTGTCTACTTCCTTATTGGCGACGTGTCGGGAAAAGGTGTCGCTGCCTCGATCCTGATGGCGCACCTCCACGCGATCTTCCGAAGCCTGGTTTCGATGAAGCTCCCGGTCAACCAACTCGTCGCTCACGCCAACCGGTTGTTCTGCGAAGGCACAATGTCAGCACAATATGCCACGCTGGTGTGTGGCAAGGCCACAGAGTCAGGTCAGATTGAGCTCTGCAACGCAGGGCATTGTCCGCCGCTGTTGCGGAGAAGCCGGGGGGTCAAGAGGATCGAATCAACAGGATTGCCCGTCGGTCTGTTCATGCACAGTGAGTACGACGTCACGAGAATGACCGTCGAAAAGGGGGACACTCTCCTGCTTTACACTGACGGATTGACGGAAGCGCGGAATCCCTCAGGCGAGGAGTACGGTGAAGAGCGACTGGTGTCGCTCCTGGATCGGGATGGCGGCCATGCGCCACAGGATCTGCTGACGGCCTGCCTCAAGGACCTCTCAGATTTCAGATCGACTGCTCCACGGGCAGATGACCTCACAATCCTAGCCCTTCGGTGTGAGTAGCCTACCATTTCTTGCTTGTTCGTGCAGTATGGATCTCACCGAAAAGATTCGATTGTAGCATTGCCATCGATTCAGCGAAAGGAGAACAGCCATGATTCCACCGGTTCGGCTACGCCTGATCCAGATCACGGTCCTTGTTATCGCAACGCTGTTGGCTACTTATCATCTTGGCGAGGCGCAAAACAAAGCGAAGCTGATTGACGATCTCATGCAAAAGTACTATCAGTACGGTCAATTCAACGGGACTGTGCTTGTCGCGGAGCAAGGGAAGGTAGTCTTCAAGAAAGGTTATGGTGAAGCGAACAAGGAGTGGAACATCCCGAACACGCCGGACACGAAGTTCCGCCTCGGCTCCATCACGAAGCAATTCACCTCAATGCTGATTCTGCAGCTTGTGGACGAAGGCAAGATCAAGGTAGAAGGAAAGCTGACAGACTACATCCCTGAGTATCCCAAAGCCGCCGGCGACAAAGTGACTGTCTACCATCTCCTCACTCATACGTCGGGCATTCCGAGTTATACGAGTATGCCCGACTTCAACCGCGAGTACGCGAGGAACCCGTATGCGCCCACGGACTTCATCAAGTTTTTTTGGGATCTCCCTCTGGAATTCGAGCCGGGAACGAAGTTCGTCTACAACAATTCCGGCTATTTCCTCTTGGGCGTGATTATCGAGAAAGTGACAGGCAAAGCGTACGCTCAGGTTCTGGAGGAGCGCATTTTCCAACCGCTGGGAATGAAGAACAGCGGCTACGACCTGAGCGCGCCTGTCTTGACCAAACGCGCAGCGGGCTATGAAAAGCGGAGCGGCGGATTCGTCAATGCATCGTACGTCGATATGACCCTACCGTACGCGGCCGGAGCGTTGTATTCCACGGTTGAAGATCTCTTCCTCTGGGACCAAGCGCTGACGACAGGCAGACTTCTCTCAAAGGAGAGCGTGGAGGCTCTGTTCACTCCCAGGATCCCCATGTCGAGCAGGCCAGGTGCACCGTACTACGCATATGGATGGAGCGTAGGGAAAGTGGCTTTGGGGAAATCGCAGGACAGTGTATCCACGATTGGTCACGGCGGGGGCATCAATGGGTTCAACACCCTGCTCACGCGCGTACCGGATATGAAGACCTTCGTGGTGCTCCTGAACAACACAGGAGGTGCACAGCTTGGAGCAATGACGCAAAGTATCTTGGGCATCCTGTACGGCAAGCCCTATGCAGAACCGAAACGATCAATTGCGGAGGCCATTCGCGACGCGGCGACAAAAAGTGGAACAGACGCGGCTCGGCAGAACTGGAACGATCTTAGGCAGAAGAAGGAGGAGTATTACCTTTCCGAAGGTGAAATGAACAGCCTGGGATACGAGTTTCTGCAGCAGGGGAAATTGAGGGATGCGATCGAGATCTTCAAGATGAACGTCGAAGCCTTCCCCAATTCCTTCAACGTTTATGACAGTCTGGGGGAAGCGTACGCAGCAGCGGGCCAGAAAGAGCTGGCGATTAAGAACTACGAGAAATCGCTTGAGCTCAATCCCCAGAGCCGGACCGGCATCGAGGCGTTGAAGAAGCTGAAGCCACAGTAGGACAGTTTCGCCTTGAGCAGCATGCTCTGCCCCGGAATCCGGTTCCCGACCGGGTTTGTCAAGCCTCGGAATCCGATTACACGGCGGTATTCTGCGTTCAGGGGCGGTTCCCTTATCCGTCCCTTTCTATTATCAGGCCGGCCTCGCCAGAGTTGACGCTGTCCTGAACACTCTGTACCTTTCAGCACCTCTGGAGCAGAACCAAGGAGCAGTCAGTGAAAAATCGAAAGCTGTTGATGATTCCCGGCCCTGTCGAATTCACCCCGGATGTTATGCGGGCCATGGGGATGCCGACCACGAGCCATGTTGCGGAGAATTTCATCGAGGTGTTCGGGCAGTCAATCGAGGATCTGCGCAAAGTCTTTCTTTCACCCGCTGGCCAACCGTTCATCGTGGCGGGCTCCGGCACGCTGGCGATGGATATGGCCGCCGCCAACCTTGTTGAGCCGGGGGACAAAGCGCTCGTCGTCAATACCGGATACTTCAGCGACCGGTTTGCCAAGATCCTCGAGCGGTACGGAGCCGCTGTGACACATGTGCACGCTCACGAGGTCGGGGATGCTCCGTCGCTTGCTGAGGTCGAAGCCGCGCTGCAAGGAGTGAGACCGAAGCTCATGACCATAACGCACGTCGATACCTCGACAGGAATTGCGACGGATGTGAAGGCGCTGGCTGCGCTCGGACGGCAGTACAACGCCTTTGTTGTGGTGGATGGAGTGTGCGCAACCGCGGGGGAGGAGATGCGGCAGGACGAATGGGGGATCGATCTCGCGCTTACGGCGTCGCAGAAGGCTATCGGCGTTCCGCCGGGATTGGCGCTCGTGGTTGCTGGGCCGCGCTCGATCGATGTGTCCAGAAAACGCAACGCACCGGTCGGCAATTACTATGCCGACTGGAACGAATGGCTGCCGATCATGCAGGCGTACGAGGCGCGCAAACCGAGCTACTTCGGAACGCCCGCGGTCAACCTGGTGTGGGCGCTTGGCGTGAGCCTCAGGGAGATCCTGGCTGAGGGGATGGATCTACGCTTTGCGCGACATCGAAAACTCAGCGGGGCCTTCAAGGCCGGGCTGGCAGCGCTTGGCCTCAGGCAGGTGCCGAAGCGTCCTGAACTGCTGGCGACAACGCTCAGCGCGATCTACTATCCCCGGGGAGTTAACAAGACACTGGTGAAGTACATTGACGAAGCAGGCGTCATGGTGGCGGGGGGACTGCATCCGGCGATCAAGGACCAGTACTTCCGGGTGGGTCACATGGGAGCGGTGGGGCCGGCCGATATCCTTGCGGCGATAGGAGCTATCGAGACCGGGCTTTCACGCGCCGGCCACAGGTTCGAGAGAGGCTCAGGAGTCGCCGCCGCGCAAGAAGCTCTTGTCTGATGAACTCGAAGCAACTCGATGCTGGGAGGGAGTTCTACTCCCGACCTCGCGGTTCGCATCCTGCGACGCGTAATTCACTATTCACTCTCTACGATTGACTGCCTGCGGGAACGCAGTTTTTCTCCTGATCCCCTCAGCTAGGAGGTCTCAGCATGGCTACCTTCATTCTCCTGACGAAACTTTCAGCCCAAAGCCTGGGTGATCCGCACAAGCGGGAAACCATCGGGCGCAAGTGGTTTCAAGAAGTGAAGAAGAAATGCCCTCAGGTGAAATGGATCGACCACTATGCTCTCCTCGGTCCTTTTGACTTCATGGACATTTATGAAGCCCCGAACGAGGAGGAGGCAGCGAAGGTTTCCATGATCACCATGTCGAAGGGTGCCGTGAAGGCGGAGACGTGGGCCGCTCTACCCTACAAGAAGTTCGTGAAGCTCGCAAGAGACCTGTAGTTGACGGTTGTCATCGCTGTTCGCGCTGCTCTGGCTCTCAAGACCTTGCTTCAGGAGCGTTCTTCCGTTTCCCTCCGTGCTGATGTATCCACGGCAGCGCAACGGCCAGGATAGTAGCAGGCTGGAAGGAGGTCTCCCAGTTTGCTCCACCTTGAGCATGAACGCTCAGACTATAAAGAAAAGTCACGATCGCAGACACGACCAAGGTGACAGCGAATGTTTTGATGTTCATTTTTTCCTCCCGGCAGATTTCTGTGGTTGTTTGCTCTAATGAGGATTGACTCTCCAGAGGGATTCTGAATCCTCACACCTCTGCCGTTAGCTTGTCGCAGTGTGCGCGGCCGCATCTCTGCGTGACATCACAACCAGGTACGATCCGAAGAGCACGATCATGGGGAACTCCGGTATCCTCACAGCTTTACGGTACATACGCACGGTTGCCGAAAGCCGGAGAACGCTGCTGTTGTTGATCTCGATGAGCGTCTCATCCGCATCTGTCCGGAACTCAAACCTGCTCTTCCATATGTTCGCCACCATCACGTATTTGCGCCCGTTAGGGAATATGAGGCTGCCGCCACCCTTCCATACGTTGGTCTCATAGGCCGCGATTTCGGTCTCCGACTCGCCTGTCTTGATGATCGTTTTCGTCTTCCAAAACCCAACTCGTTCAAATCTCCAGCTTCCATCTTCGGCTTCCGCTACAGCGTGAGAGCCCAACGTCTTCGGAAAACGGAGTGTCGCCACGAGTTCATTGCCGAATCGTAATTCGTACTGGGACTTCAGTCCGCTCGGCTGAGTCCAGGTCAGTTCATGATCAACGAGTGCCGTGATTCTTCTCATTTTCGGTTGTCCTTTGTGGCGTGGTTGAGCTACTGTCTTCCCGTGGCGCTCGCCAGGGCCCTGCTGAGTTCTTCAGGTTCATCTGTTCCGAGGCGGAATTTCTTGCCTGTTCGAAGAGTGATTTCCACTGCATGCACTCCTGAAACGTTATACAACCATCCGCGAAAAGTTACTCGCAGTCCCCAACCGTACAGCCACGAATTTCTCGTCTCGGTCCACGAGACGATTTCGTTCAAGGGGACAGATTTGCGGAACAAACCGATCCCGAATTTGAAGCGAAGCTGCTTGTCCGTGACCTCCACCGTGAGCGTGGAAAAAAGAGCGAGCAGGACTGCAACTGCAGCAACGACCGGAATAACCATTATTACTCGTCCGCTCGTCGTCAGTACCGGGATCATGACTGCGGCCGCGACCGCAAAGAAGACGATAATAACGTACCCTATTTGTGTGTGCTTGTACATCAGGTTTCCTCTTTAAGAGAAGCTTCAATCTCCGTCATCTTGACATGCTCGTTCTGTGTGGTTACAGGTACCCGACGATCAAGAACCAGCCGAGCATCGTAAGCCACGAAACCTCAGGCATCTGCAATGTCCTGGCGAAAATCTGAACATCCGCCGACAGTCGCACCGTGCCGTGGGTGCGAAACCGGATCAGCGGTTCTCCAGAAAGCGTCTGGAACTCCGCTCGGCCTTTCCAGAAATCTGAACTGAATACATAAGCACGCCCGTCCATCAAGCGAAGAAGTCCGCCCCGATGGGTCGTGCCGATTTCGAACACAGCCTCATCACGGAAGGAAACGCGTGTTCGTACAAGAAGCATCCCCGGTCTGCGTCCATCTGGCTCGAATATCCAGCTTCCGTCGGAGCTCTGACCGGTTCCGCTGGGTCGGAAAAGCCCGTGGATATTCAGCTCTGCTACGATCCTCTCCGGCGACCACAACTGGTATCGTGACCGGAAAATACTGGGCCGCGTCCATTTCAGCTCGCTCACGGCCTGGCCGGGCGCGGTCTGAGCCGGTGCTTTCTTTGTGGAGCTAAGAAATTGTTGGTGTTGAATCTGGATTTGCTCTGGTATCATCGTTCTGATCCTGTGGGTTCGCGCGACCCGCCTTGCGCACCGCGTCCGTGAGAAGAAACTCGATCTGCGCATTGACGCTGCGAAGATCGTGTGCTGCCCACCTCTCGAGCGCTGCGTAAAGCCGCTCGTCGAGCCGTAGCAGGTATTTCTTCTTCTCGCTCATTGATACAAGGTACCGGTATTGATGACCGGCTGCGCCTGGACTTCGGAAACGAGCGCCACCATCAGGTTATTAACCATCGTCGCCTTCTTCTCCTCGTCCAGATCGACGATCTTTTGTTCGCTCAGCGTGTGAAGGGCCTGGTCCACCATGCCGACCGCTCCTTCGACGATTTTCTTGCGCGCGGCGATGACAGCTTGTGCCTGTTGACGGCGGAGCATCGCCTGGGCGATCTCCGGTGCATAGGCCAGGTGGCTGATCCGCGCTTCGGTAACCTCAACGCCGGCGATTTCCAGCCGCGTCTGAACCTGAAGCTTCATGCGCTCGGCGATCTCCTGCGGCCTGCTGCGGAGGGAAGGGACTTCTTCCTCCTCCACGTCGTACGGGTATTCCGAGGCGAGCGCACGAATGGCCGTCTCGCTCTGAATGGCGACGAAGTTCTCGTAATGGTCGACGTCGAACAGCGCGCGGGCTGAATCGACTACCTTCCATACAACGACGGCAGCGATCTCGATCGGGTTGCCGTGCAGGTCGTTGACCTTGATACGCTCGCTGTTGAAGTTCCTGATGCGGAGCGAGACGTGCTTCTTCACGGCAAACGGGTTCGCGTAGTGGAATCCTGACTCACGCACGGAGCCGATGTACTTTCCGAACAGGACCAACACGCGTGCTTCGTTCGGCTGTACGACGAAGAGGCCGCCAAAAGAGATCATCGTCAGAATGAAGAGGGGGATCTCGATCCACAGATACTCCGGCGCTCTGTTTTCAGCCATGAAGTGAATCAGATATGCGTTGAGGGCCAACATTGCGAAGACGACAAAGAGCGCCAGATAGCCGCTTATTCGGTTCGCTGTGGTCTCTGTGACGGTTTTCATTGGTGACTCTCCTTTCTTTGGATTTGATATCGCAATGATATCATAGTAATATCACAAAGTCAAGTGAATTCGACACAATAGCCAAAAATTGTGAAAACGGTCAAAAAACGTTAGAATTGGGCAGGCCCGATGAGCTTGTTTCGGTCGTCTGACTGGGAAAGGAGACTCCGCGCCGGAGCCTCCCGAGGAGTAATCGTCCTTCACCTTGACGGTTCACGATTCAGTCTTCACGTTGCACCTTTTACGCGATGTTGGGAGGGAGTTCCGCTCCCGACCTACCAGGATCTTGACATGGCGACAGTGACCCTCCGCTTCTACGCTGAACTCAACGATCACCTCCCTGAGGGGAGAAGGCGGGTTCCGTTCGAGCAGAGCTTCGAACATCCTTCAACGATACGCCTGCTGCTCGAGTCGTTGAATATCCCTGTCTCCGAAGTAGACCTTGTCTTGGTCAACGGATCATCGGTCGACCTCTCTTACGAAGTGAAAAACGGGGACCGGATCAGCGTCTACCCGGTGTTCGATTCTTTCGACATTTCCTCGGTCGAGAAGATCCATCCACGGCCCCTTCGGCAGCCGCGTTTCATCCTCGACGTCCACCTCGGAAAGCTTGCCTATCACCTCCGCATGCTCGGCTTCGACACGCTCTACCGAAACGACTATCACGATAGAGATCTCTTGATGATCTCGAGCACTGAGGGGAGAGTCATACTGACCAAGGATCGAAAGCTGCTGGAAGAGCCCACGGTGACTCGCGGTTATTGTATTATGGGGAAGGATCCCCGAGAGCAACTCCTGGAAGTCCTGCGCAGGTTCGACCTTTTCGATTCAACGGATCCGTTCACCCGCTGCCTTCTCTGCAACAGCCTCCTGCGGCCGGTCACCAAAGAAGCGGTCCTCCACAGGCTGCCCGAGAAGGTGAAAGGACTTTTCAACGAGTTTCAGCTCTGCCCAACGTGCGACAGGGTGTACTGGAAGGGATCACACTACGAGAAGATGGAGAAGTTCATTGAGGGAGTGATGGGGGAAGAACGAAGAGGGATGTAATTCTGAGGGAGCGAGTCCGAAGCCCGAGTGACTGGAGAATCTGATGCACTGGCACGCATACTCCCTTACATCCTCGGGTGAAACTCTGTGCACCTCGGCGGTCTTCCCGCCATCCCACTTCAGAACGCCGGTACGCGGTGGGACTTCTGATATTGGGTGGCTCTACAGTGCGTTGGGGAACGGCTATCTCTTACGAAACGGGACTATGCGATTCGTGTTCGTCCCGCGCTGGTTGTTCTTGACACCCCGAATATCCGGGGTCTTCGTGAACGGCCCGTGGTCTGCAGAGAATCCTCCACGGTAGACTTCGCGGGTTAGCGCTGTTGAGCTCATTCAACCCTTGAGAATTATCGTCGCCCAGGTTCGGAATCGTTCAACCTGCTTCCGGAGTTGATCAACATCTGATGGGTTGTACACCTTTCCACTGTACGACACGGCCGTCTTATGATCGATGATTCGCCTCAGTTGATTGAGTGCTCTCTTGCTCTCTTCGCCTTCCGCGACGAGCTCGCTGAGAAGGTCAACCGCCTCCTGGTGCTGCTCGCTCTGGCTTTTCACTCCCCCCAGCTTTATCGCTATGGCGTCAGCATAGGCAATGGCGGCATGAACAATGAGAACTCCGGCTGCATTCCAGTATTCATGCTGTCGCGCTAGTTCGGCTCCTTTGAAGAAGCTGTCGGCTACCGATATGTAGTTTGTGAATCTTGCCCTATCGATTGTTGCCCGTTTTGTAGCTCTAGCCACGTGTTAACTCCTCGAGAGGTTTTCCCGCTATGACGATGCCTTCCTTCACGATGCTGGAAACAGGCGGATGTCTTTTCTTTGCTCTCTGCAAGAATTCAGATCTGCTCAGGAAGAAGGGTGCAAGATTTGCCCCATACTTCCTTCGAATCAAGGGTGCAAGGCTCTCCAGGCGTTTGCGTGCCGTCAGCTTTCGCGTACCGTTGGCAAGTACAATGCAAAGATCGAGGTCGCTCTGAGCCGTTTCAGTCTTCTTGGCGACGCTTCCAAAGAGGATCAAGCTTTCAGCCAGAGGACCCAGTTCTTTTGTCAGTAGTTTCGTCAGACTTTCGAAGAATCCGCGCTCGAGCTTTACCAGCGGAATGATCCCCTCTGTGACAAGCACGTGGTTTCGGTTGAGAGAAAAAAGGTGGTCTCGCCCGCCTCGCAAGCGTACAACGACACCGAGGTCCTCAAGTCTGCCGAGTGCCTTCAGGCAGGATCGGTGGTTCATCTGAGAGGCGCGAGCGATCTCCCGCCCGGTGATTCCCTGTGCATAGTCTTGTAGTGCCCGGAGGACCGCGATGTGTGACCAGGTCGAAAAAACTTGATCAAGGACGTGATGGAAGATCATAGTGTTTCCCAATTCAATGGATACTTTTGTATCCGTATGGATACTTTTGTATCCAAATATACAGGTTCTCAATTGAGATGCAAGTACAGCCTCGGTGGGCCTAATCCTTGTGAAACAGTACTATCCGATTCGTGTTCGTGCCTCGCTGGTTATTCTTGATCCCCCAAATGTTCGATGTCTTTGTGAACTGCTGCGAATTGATCACTATTCCTTCGCACCGGAAACCAGCTTCGATACCGAGCGGGACGACATGCTCGTCGAGTCTAATCTTTCCATTCCTCAGTTCACCAACTTCAAATGCAACCCACCCACCTTCTTTGGTGATCCTCCGAAGTTCACGAAACACGTCAAGCATTACAACTGACCACTCTTCGAGCGTCTTCGACATCGTGATCTTCTTCGCTACCTTTTCATCATCAATTGAGTTGAACCAGCACCGCAGCCAGTTGTCTTGATGATAGTCAACAATGTCAAGGAACGGGGGCGAGGTGACGGTGAGTTGCACTGAACCTCGTCTGATTCTCTTGGTCTCCCGAGCGTCAAGCTCGAAGAACCTTGCCTTTCCTCCGGCACGTTCAAGGTTTCCGATTTGCTTTTCAGTGAGATTCCTGAGTAAATCTCTCGTCTTGAGGAGAATGAGATTCCTTGTGTCTCGGTATTCAGGCTTCTGTTTCAGTTTCTTGTTAATCTCCATTTGACTTTCCGGGCTGACGGCCTGGTTTGGCGGGAGGGTGTAGACGGAAAAGAATCCTTTTGAGTGGCCTGTTAACCTGTTCGTTGCCACCATTCTTATCCACGAGTCGAGTTGATCTTCATTGCCGTTCTCATGCTTTTGACGTAAGTATTCCTTGAGCGAAGCTATCTCGGCTTCCGTATCTCGGTGGTAGAACATTGACAGGTCCAGGTTCGCCTTGGTCTTCGTACGGATTGGCATTTCTGCCAGGCGCTTCTTCAATTCTCCTATGTCCGGAACAAAGAAGCGCGGCTTGGTCAGTATGCGGCTGAGGGGGTTGATATCGTTTGCGATGACATTTCGCCCCATCAGGCCAGCCTCGATCACAGTCGTCCCTCTGCCGCTGAAGGGATCGTACACCACGTCGTCTTCTTGGGTCAGGAAATCGATGAAAAAGTGGGGCAACTGGGGCTTGAAGCAAGCGCGATAGGAAATCTCTTGAATCGAAGAAGCTTGCCTCTGTTTCGAGGTCCAGAACTCGTTTATGTAGCGCGTGACCTTCGCGCCGTTGAAAGCGATCGAGTCGATTGCTGTCGCAGAAGAGCTCTGGCCTGAGGCGAATAGGTCAAGATTCTCGTTGAGGGAGAAGTCCCGGAGGAATAGGGAGATGTCTCGTATTTTGCGCATATCAGGTGAAATCTCTTCCCTTGCACAATGTAGCAATTGTTTCTCGTCTCGGCAAATGGCCGCCGCGGTGCGCGGTCAAGACAAGGGGCGGGCAAATCTGTGTGTCACGAGGGAGCCTCGTCAGAAGCGAACGTGCGTAGTCAGCTGCCCGTGAAACGCATTCACCTCAGGAGCGGAGCTCCTTCGGAACAATTGCGTGCTGGCCAGAAGCTGTATCTTGCTTCTCGGCCACGATGCATCGGATTTGACCGATCAGAGCCCAATCGCTGACGCATTCTCTACAGGTGTCGATTCTCCACATACGATAACCGGTATCGAGATTATGCTTTCAAGCGAAGAGCCACAACTTCGCACCGTTCAACCACTTACAGCATTTCAGGGGGCTTGCAAAGCGACAGATTTTTCCACTCTTTTCCTGCAACCATTTCTATCCAGTTCAGTCTTCAAGATAGCCGATTACCCTTATTCATCGCGACGCTTGAAATCTCTGTCGGGCCCTACGGATAACGAGCTGATGCTCTAGGTGCAAGGAGGGGACGTGGCGAAGCTGGGAGTCCTCTTCGAGCGGCATCACGTCAAGCTGTACAACTTCCTTCTCCGCCTCACGAATAGGCGGGAGCTCAGCGAGGATATCGTGCAGGATGTCTTCTTGCGCATCCTGCGGTACGGTCATTCGTTCAGGGGGGATGCACCGTTCATTGTCTGGATGTATCGGCTCGCCCGCAACGCGGCGACAGATCAGTTCAGGAAATGGAACCGCGAAGTGTTGACGGACGAGGAGGCAGCCGATCAACCGAGCGACAATCCGCTTCCTTCCGACATCGCCGAGGGGGAGGAAAATGTCGCTCTGCTTCAGGCAGCGCTTGCGCGGCTGAAAGCCGACAAACGGGAAGTGCTGATCCTGAGCCGGTTCCAGGGACTGAAACTGGAAGAGATTGGAGACATCCGCGATTGACCGACACCTGAGGACCTGCAGATCATGCCGCGCAGAATATGAAGTGCTTACGCCGCTGTGGCAGGAGCTAGGCCTTCTGCCCGAGCGGAAACCGAGCGACCAACTTCGAGAGAAATTCTATGCAGAGCTCAGTCGCCACAAGGCCCAGCGCGAGTGCACCGTGACGTCTCGTTACGATTTGCTCGAACGGCTGAATGCACTGGTGGATCGATTGTGGCCGAAGCAGCCGGCGTTTCAACTGGCGATCGCCGTGCTCTGTCTTCTCGTCGGCTACGTCGTCGGTTTCCGCATCGACAACAGCGGGCGCGGTGGAAACGGAGAGGTCGCGGAACTCCGCGTTGAGGTGCAGAATATGCAGCGACTCGTGGCGATGTCGCTGCTCAAGACCGAGTCGGCAAGCGAGCGGATCAAAGGGGCCACATGGAGCGAGCGCATCAGCCGGCCTGATGACCAAGTCATGACCGCTTTGTTTGAGACACTGGACTACGATCCGAATGTCAACGTGCGGCTCGCTGCGCTCGAGGCACTGACGAGATTCTCAGATCTTGCCTCCGTCCGACAGCAATTGATACGCTCACTGGTGAAGCAATCGTCCCCGCTTATTCAGCTCGCCCTTGTGGAAGTGATTGCCCAGATGCTCGACACGCGGGCGATCGAGGTCTTCCACCAACTGTTGAAGGATCCGGACCTGAACAAGACTGTGAGGGAGCAAATCGAGATCCGGCTGAAGCAATTGAAACCGTAAGAAAAGAGATCTGGAGAGACAACAATGAAAAGGAGATGGCTTATCCCGATGGTTCTCTGCTTGAACCTCGTAGTGGTTCTTACCGGAACCAGCTTCGCGCAGAAAGTGCGGGAGAGCGAAGAAATCCACCGGAGTTTCAGATTCGCGGATGGCGTGCAGAAGAGATCCCTGGTGGTCGACAATATCCGCGGAGGGATCAGCGTGACAGGATACGACGGAATGACCATTGAGCTCATCGTGCGCAAAGAGATCGAAGCGGAATCAAAGGAGAAGATCGAGGAGGCAAAACGAGAGATCGTGCTTGACATAAAGGAGGAGAGGGATAAGGTTGTGCTTTACGTCGACGCTCCATGGAGGACTCGCGACGGGATCAACTACAAAGGCTGGCATTACTATGGCTATGACGCGACCTATGACTTCGAGCTCAAAGTCCCACACAAGACAAGCTTGTATCTGAAGACAGTGGGCAAGGGAAAGGTGATCGTAGAGGACGTGGAAGGGGAATTCGAGGTCCAGAATGTCAACGGTGGGATTGAAATGATGAACGTTAACGGCCCCGCGGACGTCAGCACCGTGAACGGTCCCGTCGACGTGGTCTTTACGGACAACCCCAAGTCAGACTGTTCCTTCCGGACAGTCAATGGCAAGGTTGAGGTCAAACTTCTTGAAGGACTCTCGGCCGATCTGCGATTTAAGACTTTTAACGGATCGGTGTACACTGATTTTGATGTGACCACGGTGCCTATCGAACAGGCCTCGGCCGGCGAGAAAAAGGGAAGAAGGTGGGTTTATCGAAGACACTCTTGGTTTGGCGTCAGAGCCGGCAATGGGGGCCCACGGTTCTCATTTGACACCCTCAATGGAAGTATTTACGTGCTCAAACAAGATTGATGGATCCGGAGGATTCGCGAGATCAATAGCATTCGATTGAATAAGGGGCAGTTCGGCGCTGCAAACAGATCAACTTTGAACAATATGGAGAAGAAGCCATGAAACGCTTCGGTTTTGCCAATTTGATGTTTCTCATCGGCCTCGCTATCCCGCTGATGGTTTTCGCTCAGGAACCGACTACCGACAAGATCACCGTGCCGTTGACGGATCCCGGCCGTCCGGTCACACTTCGCGTCAGTCTGCTGAACGGCAGTATCTCCGTGAAGGGGACGCCAGGAAAGGAATTGATCGTGGAGGCCACGACGCGGCTTGAAGATTCCAGGAGTGAAGACCAGCGGGAGAAAATCGGAGGGTTA
>Ga0194112_10002253_pt1 | contig 27759 bp, 19 predicted proteins | sample TA2MahC400mmetaG_FD_146191 | JGI IMG/M metagenome (GOLD analysis project Ga0194112, IMG submission 146191) | Freshwater microbial communities from Lake Tanganyika, Tanzania - TA2015016 Mahale Deep Cast 400m | ecosystem: Environmental > Aquatic > Freshwater > Lake | place: Tanzania: Lake... | reverse complement strand
ACGGTCAGGTGATAGCCGATGCCGTGCGGTTCGTCTACGTGGGCGAGGACACGGCGCCGCCGACCCTGGTGAGGGCGACGGCGACGCAGATTTCCGTGGATGTTGAGTTCTCCGAGGCCCTGGACCCCGCGACGGCGCAGACGGCGGGGAACTACACGATTGACCAGGGCATCGCGGTCTCCACCGCCACGCTCCAGACGGACAAGAAGACCGTGCGGCTGGCCACCTCGGCTCACACTCCGGGCCAGACCTACACCTTGACCGTCAGCAATGTCAAAGACGAGGCGGGGAACACAATCGTACCGGGGAGCCAGGTGCAGTACACGTTCACGGCGGTCACGGACCTCATTGTGGACAACAGCGACCCTGGGTTCAGCATCGTGTCTGGGACCTGGACGCTGTATTCACAGCCAGCGAACTACTACGGCCCGAACCTGCGGTTCAAGTTGGCCGGGAGCGGGTCGGCGCGCGTGAGGTGGCAGGCGACGCTTGGCCTCTCGGGGCGCTGGGAGGTCTTCGCCTGGTGGTGCGAGAACTCCAACCGCGGGTCGAACGTGCCGTACATCATCAGCAACGTGGGCGGGCCGACGACGGTGCGGGTGAACCAGCAACTGCCCGGGGGGAAGTGGGTCAGCCTGGGTCTCTTCGAGTTCGTCCCCGGCCCTGGGGTGGTTGAGATGACGGACGATGCGAACGGTCAGGTGATAGCCGATGCCGTGCGGTTCGTCTACGTGGGCGAGGACACGGCGCCGCCGACCCTGGTGAGGGCGACGGCGACGCAGATTTCCGTGGATGTCGAGTTCTCCGAGGCCCTGGACCCCGCGACAGCACAGACGGCGGCCAACTACACGATTGACCAGGGGATCACGGTCTCCACTGCCACGCTCCAGGCGGACAAGAAGACCGTGCGGCTGGCCACCTCGGCGCACACTCCAGGACTGACCTATACCGTGACCGTCAGCAACGTGAAGGACGAGGCGGGGAACACGATACTGCCGGGGAGCCAGGTTCAGTACACCTTCACGGCGGTGACGGACCTGATCGTGGACAACAGCGACCCGGGCTTCAGCATCGTGTCTGGGAGTTGGACGCTGTACTCGGAGCCAGCGAACTACTACGGGCCGAACCTGCGGTTCAAGGTGGCAGGGAGCGGGACGGCGCGGACGCGCTGGCAGGCGACGCTTGGGCTTTCGGGGCGCTGGGAGGTCTTCGCCTGGTGGTGCGAGAACGCGAACCGCGGGAGCAATGTGCCGTACATCATCGGCAACGTGGGCGGCCCGACGACGGTGCGGGTGAACCAGCAACTGCCCGGGGGGAAGTGGGTCAGCCTGGGGGTCTTTGATTTCGTCCCCGGCCCCGGGGTCATTGAGATGACGGATGACGCGAACGGTCAGGTGATAGCAGATGCGGTCAGGTTCGTGTACGTCGGCGGCGCCGCGGCGCCGGCGGCGGCCCCGGCCGGGGAAGAGCCACTGGTCATCCTCGTTGATCCCGACCGTGGGGCCGCGCCGCTCGACGTCGTGGCGGCGGCACTGGGCGTCGGACCAGGGGCGGAATGTGCCTGGGACTTCGGGGATGGGTCCAGCGGCAAGGGCCTCGTGGCCGCGCACACCTACCTGTCGCCCGGCACGTACAAGGTTGTCCTCAGGGCCGGCGGCAAGACCGCTCAGGCGACCGTGACGGTGACAGACAGTGGAAAGAAGTAGAAGGGGGGATGGTTGGATGGATGGATGGATGGATGATTGGATGATTGACTGACACCCATCCACCCATCCATTCATCCCCTTCACGGCTTCCAGCCGATGGAGATCATGCCGAACGAGAGGAAGGAGCAGTTCAGGCGCAAGTTGAGGAAGCGCGAGAGGGAGCGGGTGGCCAGGTTTGCGGCGCCGATGGCGAGCTGGAGGGGCCAGAGGAGCAGGCGCAGGCCGCGGAGCGAGGTGAGGTAGTAGAGGGTGAGGCTGCCTACGTAGCGCCCCTCCACGCGAGTGAGACCGGCCCCTTCGAGCGCACGCAAGAGGGCGGGCAGATCATAGATTACGTGCTTCTCGCGCAGGCCGGGGTTGAGCGCCAGCGCGAGGCGGTGAATCCCCCTGAGGTTTGGCACATAAGTCACGAGTACGCCGCCGGGCCGCAGCAGGCTCGCAAGGGGCGGGAACGCCGTATCGCCGGTGAAGTGCTCGACAAGCCCGAAGGAGGAGACGACGTCGAACTCCCCCTCGTGCCGTCGGGCGTAGCTGAAGAAGTCGTCGCACTCGACCACTCCGCGGCAGCCGAGGCACTCGAGGTTCCGCCGCGTCAGCTCGGCACCGTGCGCGTCGTAGTCCACCCCGTAGACCTCATAGCCGAAGTCCCTCGCGTAGACAGGGAGGGTGGCGCTGGCGGCACAGCCGACCTCCAGGAGCTTGAGCGGCCTCCCCACCGGCAGCCGCTCCCGCTGGAACCTGAAGGAGTCCACCGCCCACGGCTCCCCCTTGCGTATCGTGATCGGCAGCCGCACCCGCTCCCACTGCGAATGCCAGTAACCTTGGTCAGTCAGAGCGGTCGGCCCGCGTTGGTGGCTATCTCCCATTGCTCTCCACTTTCGTTCCCTTGCCCACGATGCCTATGAACCAGCTCCTGATCTGCCGTAGGGTCTTGAGCGGGAGAGCATCATGCCCGCCTCTATAGCATACTCTATCAGCCGTCACCGAGCAAGCAGTGGTTGACTTCTCCGCCCCCGGCGGGTATCCTATATGATGGAAGGAATTGAAAGGAGGTTCGAATGCGACCTCGAGTGCTCGTGGACGATGTGAAGTACTGCGGGCGGTATGTCGCCCTCCGGTCTTTCGACGACAACACGGTCGTCGGCTCTGGCAAGACTCCGGCTCGCGCGCTCAAGCAGGCGCGGGACGCCGGGGTGAAGGAACCGGTGCTGTTGTTCGTTCCTCCAAAAGACGCGGTACTGATCTACTGATAGCCGTCGCATTTCTGGTTGCTGATTCCTGGTCGCTGATCTCAAGCCCCAATCTGCAATCCGCTATCGCCCCCTGGCTTCCTCCCCCGCCCCTCAATCCCGTTGTACCCGCGTCGCACGTCAATGTCAACGAGGCCGGCCTCGCGGTGCCAACTGCGAAAGGTGCGGAGGGTCTGCGGCTTGTCGTAGCGGGGAGAGAGGATGTCGAAGGTGTCGAGGTAGGCCCACTCCTTCAGCGTGGCGTCGGGCGCGCCGGGCAGCTCGCGCGAATAGTCGGCGACCAGGAGCCCCCAGTTGAGCGACGGCCCGATGCGCGGAATCCTGCGGAGGAGCCGCGCGAGCGGCCACATGAAGTCCACATACCGCCTCACGCCGCGGTAGAGCCGCTCGGGGTCGCGCCTGCGCGTGAAGAGCCGCACCAGGTACTTGGGGGAGAGGAGGCAGTGCTTGATGTCCTTCGGGTAGACGTCGCTCGCGATAGCACCGCCGGGCTTGAGTTGCTCGACGATGGCCATGAACGCCCGCCTGGGGTCGGGGGTGTGCTGGAGGACGCCGAAGCAGAAGGCCTTGTCGAAGGTGCCTGGGCGGAAGGGCATGTCGAAGACGCTCGCCTGGACGAGTAGGAGGTTCTCGTGCGCGCCGTTGGAGCGATAGTTGGCCTCGACCGCGCTCGAGTAGTCGAATGAGACGACGATCGCGCCCGTGGCGAGGGCGTGGCGCGTGAAGCGGCCTGAGCCGCTGCCCACCTCCAGGACGGTCTGGCCGCGCAGGTCGCTACCCCACTGGGTCTCCTTCTCGAAGCGCTCGCGGGAGACGGCGAAGCCCGAGACCTCGTCGTACTGGGTGCGAGCGTGGGCGTTCCACTCGAAGCCGAAGCTGCGCGCGTAGTTCTCCTGGGGCACGAACCGCGGGATGAAGCCGACGATGGGGTACCTGGCGCCGGAGACGGGCTCGACGAGCGCGCCCTCTCGGACGCGCGCGCCCTCCATCACGCACGGCTGCTTGAGCTCAAGCGGCCGCTTCGTGCGGGGGCATACCAAGAGTGACACGTGCTCGGCCTTCATCGCCTCACGGCCTCGAAGAGCGCCAGATAGGTCTTGGCGACACGTTCCCAAGAGAACAGCTCGACCGCCCGCTGCCGGGCACTGGCGCCGAGGCGCTGCCTCAGGGCAGGGTCCCGAAGCAGCAGGAGCAGCTTCGCGGCAAGCTCCTCCGGGATGGGCTGAGACAGGATGAAGCCGTTGAAGCCGTCCTGCACGATGGCCTGTGCGCCGGCGAAGCGGTTGACCACAGCGGGCAGACCGCACGCGAGGGCCTCGAGGAGCGCGTTCGGCATCCCCTCATGGCGTGAGGTGAGGACGAAGACGTCGGCGGCCTGGTATTCTTCGAGGACAGCGGCCTTGGTCTTGTGCCCGGCAAAGGCCACTTGGGGCTCGATGCCCAGGCGGTGGGCAAGCCTGCGCAGAACCGCTTCGTCGGGGCCTTCGCCCACTATGCGGACCTCGAACGCGCTCGTCTCACGCTTCAGGGCAGCAGTTGCACGCAGCAGGAGCGGGAGCTGCTTGATGTCCACCAGCCGGCCCACGTACAGGATGCGGGGCACCCCGGCTCGCTTGGCCGGTCCGGGGCGATAGTATTCGCCGTCAACCCCGTTGCCGATGACGGTTGTCTTCACCGGGGCGATGCCGTAGCCCTGCACCACCTCGGCACGGATGTGCTCGCTGCTGCACACCACGTGGTCGCTGAGCCGGAGGACGCGTCGCTCGACGGCGAAGCCAAGGGTTCGCTGAGCGAGCCGTTCGAGGAGCACGGCGGGGCGGAGCCCGCGGGTGTGGCGTGCCTCGCCGAGCGAGGTGCTGGCCACGCGGACGACGTGCGGGCGGAGCGCCAGCCCGCGGCCAAGCGGCGTGTGGGTGTTCAGCACAACGTCGTAGTCGCGCCGCTTGAGGGCGCCCGGGAGCTTTCGGGCGAACTCGAGGTTGTAGAGGAAGCGGATGTCGCGGACGGGGATGCGTGTGACGTTTCGGGCGGTCGAGGCCGCGTCAATCTCCGCCCAGCGGCGGAACGTCGGCGTGTAGACGTCCACCTCGCAGCCCAGCGCGGCGAACTGGCGGTCGAGGTGGTAGAGCACGTGCTGGTGGCCGCCGAGGAAGTGAGGGGGGGTGAACTGCGTGGCGAGGACCGCGAGCCTCATGGCGTGCGCCCCCGGAGAAACATGTCGCGCCAGAGGACGATGTTGACGATGCGCCAGAGGGGCCTTGTGGCGGTGGGGTGCTCCTGGTAGCGGCGCCAGAAGCGCCGCAGGCGGCGCGGGTCCCACCAGCCGCAGTCGTCCCGTATGGCGCTCTCCATCGCCTCGGCCACAAAGCCGCCCGGGCGGGGGCTGAGCCAGTCGCTCTCGGGCGTGGCGAAGCCGATCTTGTCGTGGCGCCCCAGGATTTCCTCGGGCACGATGCCGCGCATCGCCTGCCTGAGAATCCACTTCGTCTCCCCCCCGCGAATCTTCATCGAGGCGGGGAGCGAGAAGACGTAGGCCACGAGGCGCCAGTCCATGAACGGCAGGCGCGACTCCACGCCGTGGGCCATCGCGCTGCGGTCCTCATAGCGCAGCAGGCTGGGCAAGAGGTCGACCGTGAAGAAGTCGTAGAGCCGCTGGTTGAGCCTGTCCGATTTCGGATTTCGGATTTCGGATTTCGGATTTCCCGCAATGCGGGCGGCTTGGCGCAAGGCGGGGGTGGCCCAGGCGATGGTGCGGTCGGGGCAGAGGCGTGAGGCAAGGCGCAGGAGCTGGCGCTGGGAGAGGAGGCCTGGGGCGGTCATGGCGGCGGCGAAGAGGCGGCTCGTGGCCCTGTGGCGCGCGAAGGCGGAGAGCTCGCGCCACCAGGCGCCGAGGCACCCGCGCAGGAGCAGGCCGGCGAGCTGCACGGGACGGAAGAAGTCGTAGCCGGCGAGCTGTTCGTCGGCCCCCTGGCCGTCGAGGGTCACGGGCACGCCCTGGGCGCGGGCGAGCTCGAAGACCTTGAACTGTGCGTACATGCTCGTGCCGCCGAAGGGCTCCTCCTGGTGCCACACGAGGCGCGAGAGGTCCGCCGCAAGGCTCTCGGTCGAGGGGCGCACGATGTGGCTCTCAACCCCCGTGTGCCGCACCACCAGGTCCACGTAGCGCTTCTCGTCCTGCGCGAAGCCCTCGTAGCAGGCGGAGAATGCCTTCTGGTTCCCTGCCGTGAGGTGGGGCCGTGCCACACAGACGATGGAGGAGGAGTCAATGCCGCCGGAGAGCGCGGTGCCGACGGGGACGTCGCTTCGGAGGCGCAGGCGGACGGCGTCGGTGAAGAGCGCGCGGAGCTTCTCGGCGGCCTCGCGCTCCGGGGGCGGCGGCTCAAGATGGTCGGCCAGGCTCCACCATTTCTGATTTCTGATTTCTGATTTCTGATTTGCCGACAGGGCGCCAGGCCGAAAGGTGAGGATATGGCCGGGTGGCACGGCCGAGATGCCCTTGAAGAAGGTGCGCTCCGAGGCGTTCACCGTGTCGTTCACCAGGTAGTCGGCCACAGCCGTCTCGTCGGCCTCTCTCGGCACCCAGGGGACTTCGAGGAGGGCCTTGATCTCGGAGGCGAAAACTAGGCGGCCGCCATCGAAATAGTAGTGGAGGGGCTTGACCCCGAAGCGGTCGCGGCAGAGGACAAGCTCGCCCCGGCGGGCATCCCAAAAGGCCATTCCCCACATGCCGTTGAAGCGAGCGAAGCACTCGGTGCCCCAGGTCTCGTAGGCTTTCAGGGCCACCTCGGTGTCGCCGGTGGAGCGGAAGCGGTGGCCTTTGGCCTCCAGCTCGGCGCGGAGCTCGAGGTAGTTGTAGACCTCGCCGTTGTGCATGAGCCACAGCGAGCCGTCGTCGTTGGACATCGGCTGTGCCGCGGCGTCCGTGAGGTCGAGGATGGCGAGCCGGCGGAAGGCGAAGCCTCCGGGCCATTTGGGATTTCGGATTTCGGATTTCGGATTTTCAAGCTCGGCCCGGCCGAGCGACCGGGTGCCGTGGGGGTCGAGGGAGAGGAGGGCGAAGCCCTCGCCATCGGGGCCGCGGTGGCGCTGCGCGTCCGCCATTCGCTTCAGCGCGGCCAAGTGCGCCGGCGTCCACGCCCCATCCAGTATCCCTGCTATCCCGCACATCGGCACAGGCTCCCGAATCATCGGACAGCGCGAGGAGTTCGTAGTCCGGGCTTCAGCCCGTTCTGGACCGCGGGAGACGGCCTGAAGGCCGCACTACGAACCCCCGGCACCCCCAGCACACTCCCCATCTTCTCTTGTCACGCATCACGCATCACGCATCACGTCCTCTCCCCAATCTCTCTATCTCGCGCACCATCCAAGGCGTGAGGTCCTCTTCCTCGCTCAGGAGGCGTTGGCGGCGCTCGCGCCAGAGCTCGGGCGTGGCGGGGTCAGCGAGAAGGCGCTCGGCGATGCCGAGGGCCGCGGCCTCCTCCGACACGCTGAAGGCCAGGCCGTAGTGGTGCTCCAGGCGGTTGAGGTAGCCGAGCCTGATGGTGCTGACGTAGATGCCAGGGACGCCCAGGACGGCGGCCTCGGCGGCGCCCGTGGAGCCCTCGCCCAGGTAGAGGCGCGAGAAGGCGAGGAGGTGGTGGAAGTCGTGCGGGGGGGCGGGCAGGCGGAAGCGGTCGAACTCCCCCGGGAGCGGGGCCTCGGATGAGACGACGACGCGGGCGAAGCGCTTGAGGCGTTCGAGGACGTCCAGGCGGCGGGCGGGGTCTATCCCCTTCTGCCCGCGGTCGTGCGCCGCGGCCCAGGAGAGGAACCGCACGACCACGTAGGGCTTCGCAGGGTCCAGGCCCGCCCGCTCGACGACCTGCGGCTCCGGCGTGAAGCGGTTGGGGTGAAGGTAGGCCAGCTCGTCGAAGCTCTTGTAGCGGATGTGTTTGCGGCCCCAGTCCTTCTCGTAGTGTACCGCTGTGCAAACGCGGGTAGCGAATGGGAAGGAAATCCACTGCTGGAGCCGCGCGTGCTCGGTGTCCTCGAAGACGATGACGGGCTTCCGCAGGAAGAAGCCGACGTGCGCGGCGCAGGGTCCCACACGGCCCACGAGGACGTCGGGGCGGAAGCGGCGGCAGAAGCGCAGGAGACGCCAGTCCCGCACGAGGAGTTCCTTGCCCAGGCCCCAGAGGCCGAAGCCCTGGCGGCTGAGGGTGGTGAAGCCGAAGCCGTAAGCGCTTAGCAGCCCAGTGATTATGTCGCGGTCCCGCGCCGTTATCGCCGCCGTGTGGCCGCGGGCCTCCAGCTCGCGCACCGCGTGCTTGAAGAGGTGAACGTGTTTGGCGTCGGTGATCTCTACGAGAATCCGCATCGGGTCAGTCATCCCTCAGCGGTTCCACGGCGAACTTCTCGTGGTTCCAGCGATAGAGCTTGCGGGTCGGGCGCGTCTCGGCGAAGAGGCTGTTGTTCGGCCCGAGGTCGCGCACGTAGAGCACCGGCCCGTCCAGCGCCGGGTCGTTCCGCCCCAACGCCGCGTAGAAGCGGCTCGTGGCCGTCTGGCCGAAGGGGACAGGGACGAAGACGATGGCGGGCCGCCTGACGCTCGCCTCCACCACGCGGAACATCCGAACGTCCACTCCATGTACAGTACGGTATGTTGGCACCTGGGTCAAGAGGGTCCTCCCCCAGGCGTAGGCGAAGCAGAAGACCAGGACGAGTGCGAGGGTTCTCCACACCCGCCGTTGGGCGAAGCCGCGGGCCGCGAGAAGCTCTCCGAGCCGCCACAGCCCCCCTGCCAGGAGCACGACGACGACGGGCAGGGCCTCGAAGGCGTAGCGCGGCCCGTCGAAGCAGTCGGATTGCGCGGCCATCCTGGCGTGCACGACAAGATGCGCAAGGCCAGAGAGAAGTATGATCAGCGGGGCATTGGGATTTCTGATTTCTGATTTCTGATTGCTGATTGAGCCAGGAAGCCCAGCGAGCACGAGGAGCACTCCGAGCGCGGCGACCTCTGGGAGGGGCCAGCGGAGGGTCGCCGCGCCCAGGCCGTAGAGCATCTCGAAGAAGAGGATGGGGCCTTTGATGGGCCGCCAGTGCCAGTCAGTCTGGGCGATGAACTCGCCCCGCAGGCGCGCCCAGTCGTATGCGGCGAGGCGATAGGCGAAGGTGGTCGCGCTCCCCGTCGTCGCCGCGTTGTAGGCCAGGAGCGCCGCGAGCGGCACCGCCAGGGCGGCGAGGAAGGCCAGGGTGGGCCGCCAGGCCTCGCGCGGCCGCCTCAGCAGCCAGAAGGCCCAGGCCGCGGCCAGCGGCAGGCAGAAGCCCGCCGCGCTGACGGGGCGCACGAGCGCCGCCAGGCCCAGCGCCAGCCCAGCGCCCAGCCCCGCCAGCCAGGAGCCCGTTCGCATCGCCCGCAGCCCAGCCGCCAGGAACAGCACGAGCGGCAGGGCACACGGCACGTGGGTGAGGTACTCCGCCGACATGAAGATGAGCCAGGGGGAGAGCGCCGCGAGCGGAAGGGCGAGCATCGCCGCCGACTCGCCGAACGCTTCCCTCGTCAGGAGGTACACGGCGGCCACGATGCCCCCGGCCAGGAGCGGCCCGACGAGCCAGGGGCAGCCGAGCAGTATCCCCGCCGCGTAGAGCAGCGGCGCGCCAGGCAGCGCCACGCAGAACCAGCGCTCGCCCACGAACGCATAGGTCGGCTGCCCTGGCCACGGGCACAGGCCGGGATCGAGGAACGGCCGCATCCCCAAGCTCGGCGACGACAGGCGGCCGGCGGCAAAAGTCTTCGCCTGAAAGAAGAACGCCGTGGCGTCGTTGAAGTGCGGCTGCCCGCCGAGGACCTTCAGAGAGAAGGCCACCGCGAGCGCCGCCGTGGCCAGCGCCGCCCCCGCCACGAAGCAGTTTCTGATTGCTGATTGCTGATTGCTGATTGAAATCCGAAATCCGAAATCCGAAATCCGAAACCGAAGGAGCCAGGCGCCGAGGGCGAGGAGGGCGGCGAGCCAGAAGAGCCTGGGGGCGGCCACCAGGCCCAGCGTGCGGAAGAACTGGTGGCGCGCTCCCTGGGCGCCATCGGCCCAACTGATGGCCAGGTGGAGCGGGAGGGCGCAGAGGGCGACGACCAGGAGCGCGAGGAGGCGATTTCTGATTGCTGATTGCTGATTGCTGATTGGAAGAGAGAAGAGGGAGAGCGCGACGGCGGCGAGGCCGAGGAGCGCGGCGGCGATGGCGAATGCTTCATAGAGGGCACGAGAGAGAGCAAGGCGTGGCAGCCGGCGGAGTGCGAAGACCATGCCGCCGTCGGGCGTGGGGTTCCGGGCGAGCCAGAGGCAGTCGAGCGCCCCCGCTGCGATGGCCACAAGGAGGCCAAGCCACAGCAGGCGGGGCCGGGAATCGCTGATTGCTGATTGCTGATTGCTGATTTCAATCCCCATTGCGCGCTCTGGGTGGGTGGCCCCTACTTGGCCGCCTGCGGCGCGGCGCGGAGGCGGGCCGGGCCGAGGAGGGTGAGGGATTCGAGTTGCGCGGCGGGACGGCGGTTGACGATTCGGAAGCACAGGCGCAGGCGCTCGGCGTCCTTCGCCGCATCCGTAACGTCCAGCGTCGCCCACTCCTGCCCCTTCCGCGCCAGAGTGAGGTCCTCCTCCCACACGAGGCGGCCGTTGGCCCATAGTTGCGCGAAGCGGGTGCCGCTGACCTTTGGCGAGCAAGCCGACTCGCCAACGAAGACGTCGAGCGCCAACCGGCCGGGCGCGGCAGGCACCGGCAGCTCGCCCTGGAGCTCGATGAAGTGGTGCGTCTCGCTCGGCTCCCAGGGGGTGCGAGCGAGGCCGACGGCGCGGGCGGCCTCTGGGGGCACGAGGCCGACGGCCCATGGGCCGACGCAGGCGATGGCGCCGCGCGCCCAGTCGGCGGCGGAGAGCTCGGCGAGGGCCTTGCCCTCGGGGGGCCTGGCGGCGGCGGCGAGGGCCTCGGCGGGGGCCTTGCCGGCGTAGTGCTCGAAGCGCTTCTCCAGCGACGCACGGTCGGGGTTGGCCCTCGCCGCGGCGTCGGGGAAGCCGGCGGCGCGGCGGCGCCAGTGCTCGGTGTACTCGCCGAGGCCCTTCAGGCCGCCGAGCGCGTCGGGGACGGCTGCGGCGAGGCGCAGGAGCCGCTCGTGCCCCTCGCGGAAGGCTGCCTCCGCTGCGGGGACCTCCCCCTTGGCGATCAGCTCGCCCACGCGGCGGTCGAGCTCGGGGACCTCGTACTCCGGGTAGTCCTGCTCGGCCATCTTGCGGGCGAAGTCCACCGTGGCCCGCATCGGCTCGAGGTAGAGCTCGCGGAGGCGCTCCGGCGGGAGCATGGACTCCCCGGCCGCTCCGCCCTCGAGTTGCTTCAGAAGTGAATCGAGCTCGTCGAGGAGCGCCAGGGCGCGAGGGCGGGCGGCGGGCGAGTTGAGGTGCGGCGGCCAGGTGACGCCTGGGCGGAAGATGTGCCTGGGCAAGTAGAAGAGACGCTTCAGCTCCATGAACTTGTCGTCGAATGCTCTCGCCGCGGCGGCGTGGGGAGGGCCGAAGACGAATGTGTAGATCGCGCGCCGCGTGCGCGGCCAGTCGTGCTCCGCGGGGTCCCAGGCCCAGAGGCCCAGCGCCCCGCAGCAATACTCTTCGGGCCAGAAGGTCCAGCACATGACGGCGTGGACGCTTCGTGCGGCCGGGCGGAGGGTCTCGTAGCTCGGGCTGTCCCAGCCCATCTCGAGCGGGGGGACCTCCAGATAGGCGGGCTTGCCGTCGGCTCGGAGGCGGGCGGCGTCGCCCGATTCGTGGAGGAGGCCGCCGGAGTGAGGGAAGGGCCAGTTGTGCCACCAGGAGGGCGGGCGGCTGAGGCCGAGTTGCCGCGCCGCCGCGGCGTCGTGGGCGTTAGGCGCGCGGGTGAAGAACCACACGGCGTCGGCCAGCCCGGGCACGGCCGCGAAGCGGCGGTTGAACTCCGTGGCGATCACCCCGTAGGAGCCCATGGGCGGGGTGACGGCGATGCGCTCGCCGGCGATGCCGCGGCGCTTGGCGAGCTCGATGATCTGCGCGATGAGCGCCTCAGTGCCTTCCCCACCGCCGGGGTCGTCGAACGAAATCCACAGGCCGTCCACCCCCAGCGCGATCAGGTCCCCGCAGGTGGCCAGCGCCGCGGGGAACTGGTCGGGCTTCACGCCGCAGAAGACAGTTCCGAAGACGAAGAGCGCCCTGCGGCGTGCCTCGGCGAGGAGGCGCTGGGCGCGCGAGCGGTCGAATGCGAAGCCGGGCGGAATCCCGAACTGGCCCCGCCGCGGCGGCGGGCCGTCGCGGAAGTCGAGCCAGTTGAGCCGGAACTGCACGTAGGCATCGAGCACGCCGGGCGCCAGGTGGGTCTCTGGCACGCCGATGGGCCGCCCGCGCCAGGCGATGCTGGGCCAGTCGCGCACGGAGACGACGGGGAAGACGACCCGCTCGCCGTCGCGGCGAAGGGTGTCGCCGAACGCGCTCTGGCCGTAGATGACGCCGCGGGCGTTGCCGCCGCCGATGAGGACCACCTGGCGGCCCCCGTCGTCCACGGTCTCGATGATGAAGCCGTCGTGGCCGGGAGAGGTTTCGGTGAGGTCGAGCTTCTTCTCGCGGCAGAGGCGGTCGAGCCAGGCGTTGGTGCCGCGCTGGCCCAGGAGGAGCGCCTGCCGGACAGCATCCTCGACGTGTCCCTCAATGGCGATTGGGAGGTTCAGCAGGAAGCGGCGCTCGATGAAGTTGGCGAGCCGCTCGGCGGCGTAGCGCTCGGGCTCCGTGGCGTTGGCGCCGAGGACTATCGCCGCGGCGGGCGCATCGAGCAGCTCAGCCCTGCGGCCAAGCTCCTTGTAGACCTTCGGCACGGGCACGATCGGGCAGGTGATCGGCGGCTTGGCCTTCGGCAGGAGCGGGGTGACTTTCTGAGGCGTGGTCGGGCGCACGGCCACGGGGGTCCAGGTCCCAGGAAGCGGCTCCTGCCTCGCGCGCATGATGGCCTGATAGGCCATCCTCGCGCCGACCGCGAGGAGGGCCAGGCAGCCGAGGCCCGCCGCGGCGGCGAGGAGCCTGGCCCAATTTCGGATTTCGGATTTCGGATTTCGGATTTTCGTCACCTATTCGCTCTGCGCCGCGGCGCGGCATTGGGCGCAGGCGTCCAGAAGCTCTTGAGCCGACAACTGGGTCCAGTTGGAGACCAGCCGCGCCGTGTTAGCCAAGAGCTCCTCGCTGGGGAATCGCGCGAACAGGCGGTCGCGGTCAAGAGCCGCCGGATCGAGCGCGCCAGACCTCACCAGCATGTCCCAAAGCTCGGTCCCCGGCAAGGGGATGAGCAGGTTGACCGCCACGCCGTCGAAGCGCGCACGCTCGATGAGCCGCACCCGGTGGTGAACGGCGTCCCAGGTCTCCCCTGGGAACCCGATGATGAAGAAGGCGTAGACCCGCATCCCGGCGTCCCGGATGAGGCGGACCGCTTCGAAGACGCCTTCATCAGAGACCGGCTTGCCCATGAACCGCTTGTGGTCGGGGTGGGTGCTCTCGACCCCAATCGAAACGTACTCGCAGCCACCTTTCTGCATGGCCCCCAAGAGGGCCTGGGAGAGGGCCGTGGTGCTGGTCATGCAGCTCCACTTGACCGGCTGGCTGAGCCCGCCCAGGGCGGCGGCGATGGCGCGGGCGTGACGGGGCACGGCCGTGAACGTGTCGTCGGCAAGCCAGAGGAACCGCTCGCCATAGCAAGCCCGGAGGAGGCGGACCTCCTCCGCGACCGACTCCGGGCTTCTCAGGCGCACGCGCGGCCCTGCCACCAGGTTCGACGCGCAGAACGAGCACCCGTAGGGACACCCCCTGCTGGTGAGGACCGCGAAGCGGGTGTAGCGGGCCATAGGCAGAAGGTCGTATGCCGGGAGCGGCAGCCGGTCCAATGCCTCTACGTGCCGCGGTTCGAGACTTCGGGAGTCCAGCGGCGCCTTACGGTCCAGGGAACCCATCAAGAGAGGCGCTGTGGGCTCCCCCTCGCCCCTCAGGACCACGTCAATGGCTCCGCCGCTCGATGCGAGCAGGTTTTCGGCCTCGGCGGAGGCGTGGTTGCCGCCGACGAATACGAGGCACTTCACCCGCTGCTTGATCTCGCGGGCGAGGAGCAGCGTGGGGTTGTGCTTGGAGATGTAGTTGCACGAAATCCCAACCGCGTCCGGTGCCCGGCTCTCCAGCCTCTCCAGCACTTGCCCAGGCGCGAGGTCCTCGGCGTCGGCGTCAATCATGGAGACCTCGTGCCCGGCCTCCCTCAGGACCGCGGCCACGAGTGCGGCGCCGAGCGGCGGCGCCGTCGGGTCCCCGAAGAGGCCCCGCAGCACGTAGTTCGGGATGACGATGGCGACCCGTGCCATCACGGACCTCTCTTCCTCACCTGCTGATAGAGGGCCTCGAGGTGCTCGGCCACGAGGCCCCAGCTCAGGTGCTGTGCCACGAAGTCCCTGCCGCCGCGCCCGACGCGGTCGCGCATCGCCTTGTCGCCCAGGAGGGCGGCGATGCGGGCGGCGATCTGCCCAACGTCCGCCCCGTCCACCAGCACCACGTGCTCGCCGTCGCGCAGCACGCCGGGGCCGTAGGCGTCGGCCGGGGCGTTGGTGACGACGGGCGTCCCGAAGTACATCGCCTCGACACCCGTGGAGCTCAGGCCGGCGTAGCGGCACTGGTGCAACACCGCGAAGACGTGCGCCCGCGAGACCAGCCCGGGCACCGCATCCACGGGCACCTCGCCCAGGAACCGCACCGAGGCCCCAAGCCCCAGCCGCTCAGCTTCCTCCGCGGGCCGCCGGAATTGCACGCGGCCAGCGATGTCGAGCTTCGCGTCCGGGAACGCCTTGAGGATGACGGGCATGGCCCGGATGAGGTTCGTGGGGTCGCGGATTTCGTGAACGTGTCCGACCGAGACGATGCAGGGCCAGGGGGCCTTTGGCTCCGCGGGGACGGCGCGGATGCGCTCGCTGACCCCGCTGTGGATGTGGGTGATGAGACGCCCCCTCACCGCCTCGGGGTAGGTGTCGAGGATGTAACGCACGTGGGTCGAATCTGGTGCGATGACTCGCTGCCAGTGCCGGACCCCGAACCTGAAGACGACCCAGCGATCGAGCGCGCGCATGAGGGCCTGCCGCAGGGTGGAGAGCGACTGGATGGGGGTCGTGATCGTGCCGACGAGGGGCGTGCCCGTCGCCCGCGCCGCGTAGGCCGACAGGAACACGGTGTCGAAGATGTGGTTCACCTGATGGATGACATCGGGCCTGAAGTCGCGTATGATCTCCAGCATGCGTCTGCGATTCGCGTATGACCACGCGACTGGAACCATGGAGAGTCCCAGGAGAAACCTGTTCTTGGGCACCACCCAGGCCGGCAGGTGATAGAGCACTTCGTCTTGCGCATCTGCCGTGGGCTTGCCCTTCCAGTCCGTGGTGATCACTCTGACGTCGTTGCCGCGCTTCCGGAGTGCCTTGACCATGGCCTCGGCCCAGAGCGCCGAGCCGGAGCGGATGGGGGGATACCAACTGCTGACGAAGAGCACTCGCAAGCCCGACTCCACACTGCGGCCACTGGCCGCAGTGAAAGGGGATGATTGGATGGGTGGATGAATGGATGATTGTCTGACACCCATCCACCCATCCATTCATCCATTCATCCAATCATCGCTTCGCAGACACGGTGCCGCGGCACCCAGCCGAGGTCGCGCTTGATGAGCGAGTTGTCCCCGAGCAGGTCGCCTTCGTCCTTCTCCCCGGGGCGGACGACGGCGGAGCGGCCTGTCCGCCGCTCGAAGAGCCGAACAAGGTCGAGGAACGTCACCACGTCGTCCCCCGCCAGGTTGTAGGTCCTCACCCCGCCATGCTCCCGAACCAACAGGCGGACCGCGTCCACGACGTCCTGGACGTGGACGGGGTTCATCTTCGGAGCGCCCCGGGGGTTGATCGTGAGCGGCGTTCCCTGCTCGAGGGAGCGGCGTATCCGCCCGAAGATGCCCGACTCCTGCCCTGGGCCGTAGGGAAAGTAGAGCCGGAGAACCGTCACGTCCAGCCCGTACAGGCCGGCATGCATCCGGCAGAGGGCCTCTCCGAGCGCCTTCGTGTGGCCGTAGTAGCCGATCGGGCTCAGGGCCTCCTGCTCCGTGCGGTAGCGGTCCCTGGCGTAGCCATATACGCCGCCCGAGGAGGTGAAGATGAAGTGCTTCGCCCGCGCCTTGGCCGCCCACTCCAGGACGTTGCGGGTGCCCGTCACGTTCGCGTCCCAGAGCTCGTCTGGCTTCCCGGAGTCCATCGAGGCTGCTGCATGGAAGAAGGTGGCCCCTGGTGGAATATCGCACTGGGGCAAAGGCTGGCGGATGTCGGCCTGAAGGGTCTGCATTCCCGCGCCGCGCGCGCCGCATGGCTCGCGGTCAACGGCGACGACTCTGGCGACGGCGGACAGGGCCTCGGCCACCCGCCCGCCCACGAAGCCCGCGGCGCCGGTGACGACGAAGCACTCGGGAGCGCCCATCAGGGGAACTCCCTGTAGTAGTCGGCCGTGCGGCGGATGCCTTCGTCGAGGTCCACCTTCGCCTCGAAGCCGAGCAGGTCGCGCGCCTTGCGGACCGAGGGGACGCGCAGCTCGACGTCCGCGTAGTCCTTGCGGACGAAGATGATGTTGGACTTGGCGCCGAGGACGCGGATGACGGTGTTGGCGAGGCCGTAGATGGTGACGACGGCGCGCTGGTTGCCGATGTTGAACGACTCGCCGACGGCCCGCGGGTGGGCCATCGCCAGGAGCAACCCGTCCACCATGTCATCAATGTAGCACCAGGCGCGCACCTGGGTGCCGTCGCCGTGGATCTCAAGGGTCTCGCCGCGTATGGCGCGCCGCACGAAGGTTTTCAGTGCGCCCTCGCCCACCTGGCCCGGGCCGTAGACGTTGAATGGCCGGACGGTTGTGACGGGGAGCCCCTTCTCCTGGAAGTAGGCGTCGGCCAGGTGCTCGGTCGCCAGCTTGCTCACGGCGTAGGTCCAGCGTGCCTCGCCCACCTTGCCGATGCTCGTGGAGTCGCTCTCCTCGGAGTTGAAGGCGTGGGTTCCGAAGACCTCGCTGGTGGAGAAGCAGACCACGCGGTCGCAGCGGGGGAGCTCGGCGGCGGCCTGGAGGACGTTTGCCGCGCCGAGCATGTTCACCCGCATCGTGGTCACTGGGCTGCGGATGACCGTGTCTATGCCCGCAATGGCCGCGCAGTGGACCACGATGTCGGCCCCGCGCATGGCCTCACGGATGGCAGAGAGGTCGAGCACGTCGCCCTCCACGAGGTGGAGGTTCGGGTGGCCGGCGAACGGCTTGTCGCGGAGCGAGTCGCGCGAGAGGTTGTCGAAGACGGCCACCTGGTTGCTCTCGACGAGGCGTCCGGCGAGAGCAGAGCCTATGAAGCCGGCTCCCCCGGTAATGAAGATGCGTTTGCCTTCAACCATGCCCATGCCCTTCGATCCTCGATTGCCGGCAATCCAGAGAGGAAAGTCAAAAGGCAAAAGTGGCAAATCAAAAATCAAAAATCAAAAATCGCAAATCCGTTCAGAGCTTGACAACGCGCGCCTGGCCCGCGAGGCCCTTGGTGGCGTTGCGGGTGTCGAGGACGAGGCGCGCGTGGCGGACGATGGCCGCGTAGTCGAAGGCCGAGTGGTTGGCCACGATGGCGACGCAGTCGGCGGCGGCGAGGCGCTCAGGCGTCGGCTCCACCGCCGCGAGGTCCAGCCCATCGTAACGCAGCCTGGGCACGTGGGGGTCGCTGTAAGCCACCGTCGCGCCGCGCGCGAGGAGGTGCTTGATGATGTCGAGCGCGGGCGACTCGCGGACGTCGGCGACGTCGCGCTTGTAGGCCACGCCGAGGACCAGGATGCCGGCGCCGCGGACGGGTTTGGCCTCGTCGTTGAGCGCCGCGGCAATCTTCTCCACCACGTGGCGCGGCATGGCCGCGTTGACCTTCGCCGCGAGGTCTATGAAGCTCGCCTCAACGTCGAGCAGCTTCGCCTTCCACGACAGGTAGATGGGGTCAATGGGCAGGCAGTGGCCGCCCAGGCCGGGGCCGGGGTAGAAGGGCATGAAGCCGAACGGCTTCGTCGAGGCCGCCTCGATCACCTCCCAGACGTCCAGCCCCATCCTGTCGCAGATGAGCGCCAGCTCGTTGATCAGGCCGATGTTCACGCTGCGGAACGTGTTCTCGAGCAGCTTCACCATCTCGGCGGCCTTGGTGGAGGAGACGGGGTGGACACGCTCGATGATCTGCGCGTAGAGCGCGGAGGCGACGCGGGTGGAGGCCTCGGTGATGCCGCCGACGACCTTGGGGATGTTGCGGGTGGTGAAGCGCTTGTTGCCTGGGTCCACCCGCTCGGGGGAGAAGGCCAGGAAGAGGTCGGCGCCGACCTCCAGGCCGCTCTCGGCGAGCATGGGTGCCACGAGCTCCTCGCAGGTGCCGGGATAGGTGGTGCTCTCGAGGACCACGAGCTGGCCCGCCCGCGCGTGGGCGCGCACGCGGCCGACGGCGTCCACGATGAACGACACGTCGGGGTCCTTCGTCTTCCGCAGCGGGGTCGGGACGCAGATGATCACGGCATCGCAGTCGCCGATGGCGGCGGGGTCGGTGGCCGCGCGGAGGAGCTGCTTGGCGACGACGCCGGCCAGGACGGCGGAGTTGACGTCCCCGATGTAGGAGTCGCCCCGGTTCACGCTCTCCACCCTTGGGGCGTCGGGGTCAATGCCGCACACGCGGAAGCCTGCGAGGGCGAACTCTGTGGCGAGTGGGAGGCCCACGTAGCCGAGGCCCAGGATGGCCAGGCGCGCCTCGTGGGAGGCGATCTTCCCTAGCAGAGCGGTCTCGTGGGGGTTCGCCGTCATTTCGGATTTCGGATTTCAGATTCCGGATTTCAATCCGCCATCCGAAATCCGAAATCCGAAATGCTCCTCAGTAGTAGTAGCCGCGGTCGTAGTAGCGGTAGCCGTAGTGGGAGAGGACCATGTCGCCGCGGTTGAGGACGAAGCCGAGGACTTTGGAGTTGTGGAGGAGTTCGACTGCGCGCTCGACTGGGCGCTTTCGGACCTTTCCGGCCTGGATGACGAGGACCACGCCGTCGGTCATGGGGCCGAGGAGGATGGCGTCGGCCACGGTGAGGACGGGGGGCGTGTCGAAGAGGATGAAGTCGAAGCGGCTCTTGAGTTCCTCGATGAGCTGCTTCATGCGTGGCGAGCCGAGCATCTCGGAGGGGGTGCGCGAGGAGCGTCCGCCGGGCAGCACGCTCAGGCGCGGCACGGCGTCGCTGATGAGCACGTCCTCTGGCAGCGCCTCGCCGCCCAGGATGTCGCTCAGGCCGCGCTTGGGGGTGAAGCCGAGGAGGCGGTGGAGGCGCGGGCGCCGAAGGTCGGCGTCCACCATGCACACCCTGGTGTCGAAGTCCTGCGACATGGCGATGGCGAGGTTGAGTGCCATGGTGCTCTTCCCCTCGCCCTTGCCGGCGCTGGTGATGGTGATGGTGCGGAGCCTGTCGGTTCCGGCGATGCCGCGCAGCACGGCCTTCACGCGCCGGAAGCTCTCCGTCAGGTGCGAATGGGGGTGGTGGTAGGCCACGATGTGGGGGTCCACCTGCGCGGTCTGGGTGGGGCGCACGACGTAGGTTGGCGCCGCCGGCTGCTCGGCGGCGGGCGGGAGGGCGTCCTGCGCCTGCTCGGCTCGCGCCTTCTCAAGGGCTTTCTGTATCTTCGACACTTCAGCCTTTCTTCAGGGCGTCCGCAGTGGCCGCCCGGCCTGCTTCACCACGGGGCGCTTAGCATGCTGCCTCGCGACAAACGGGCCAAAGGGCTCCCCGCGCCGCTCTGGTCAGTCCCGAAGGGACAACAGTGGGTAGCCGGCGGCTTCAGCCGCCGGCTCGGGGCCGACCCCGGCATCAGCCCCAAAGGGACGGCAGAGGCCCCGCGGCGGGGTGGCGTGGGGTCCCCTTCTGCCGTCCCTTCGGGACTGCGGGGCTTCGGCGACGGCATCCGGCGGCTGAAGCCGCCGGCTACCCACTACGCTCCCTTCGGGAGCAAGACACCAAGATAGTCACTGTTGCGGGAAGTCGTAGGGACGGGTGGCTCGCCTGTCCCGTCTTCGACACGCGAGCCGCGCGTCGCTCGCCCACCACCGAAGCGCGTGGCGGCAAGCTCTCCGCAACAGAAACAAGACAGCCACAGTTCCGCCCCGCCGCTTGCGGGGCGGCGTGACCAGCTCGTCATCTTCCGGCGGCGCCCAGGAGGCTCTCCCAGAGGGCGCCCGGCTTGCCCGACGCGACCCGCCGGGCCATGGCCAGGGCCGCGGCGAGGCAGAGGGCCAGGAGCACCGCGGCGGCAACGGCGAAGAAGCGCCTGGTTTTTTGCCTTTTGCCTTCTGACTTTTGACTTTTGACTTGATCTTCTGCCGGGCCAGGCTCGGCGGGCGCCTCGGGGCGCTCGTCGGCCAGCTCGCGCAGGGCGTCCTGCACGAATGCCTCGTTGAAGACCCGCCGCTCGTCCACGAAGCCGGCCAGCAGCGTGGCGTCGCAGGCGACGTTGATGAGGCGCGGGAGTCCGCCGGAGTAGCGGTGGACCAGGCGGCAGGCGGCGGCGGTGAAGCGCACGGAGCCGTTGGAGCCCGCCACGTTGAGCCGGTGGCGGATGTAGCTCCGGGTTTCCTCCTCGTTGAGGGGGTAGAGATGAAAGCGGACGGTTATGCGCTGTCGGAGCTGTTCGAGCTCTGGGCGGCGCAGGAGGTCGCGGAGCTGGGGCTGGCCGACGAGGACGACCTGGAGGAGCTTGGCCTTCTCGGTCTCGAAGTTCGAGAGCATGCGCAGCTCTTCGAGCACCTCGAGGGCGAGGTTCTGGGCCTCGTCTATGATCACGACCACGGAGTTGTGGTGGCGCGCCTGCTCGACGAGGTAGTCGCGGAAGCGGCTGAGGAGGGCCTCCTTGGTCAGCTTGGCCTCGGAGGGGACGACCTCGAGGTCTTCGAGGATCATGCGTAGGATTTGGACGAAGGTGCCCTTGGAGTGGATGACGTATGCGACCTTGACCTCGCGGCTGAGCTGGCGCAGCAGACACTTGATGAGGGTGGTCTTGCCCGAGCCGATCTCGCCGGTGACCTGGATGAAGCCCATGCCCGACTCGAGGCCGTAGACGAGGTGGTCGAGCGCGCGCTTGTGGACCGAGCTGAGGTAGAAGTAGTCAGGGTCCGGAGTCAGGTTGAAGGGCTTCTCGGCGAAGCCGTAGAACTTCTCGTACATCGATCCCTTCCTGCCGGCCTGGCGTTACCCGCATTTCTCAGGAAATGCGGGAAATCCGAAATCCCAAATCCGAAATCCGAAGGAATGCCAAAGCACAAAAAGCAAGCCATTCCCAAAGCAACCGCAGACAGCCCGTTGCGCGACGAGTTCTTCTTGTTTGGGCAATTGGGGTGTTTGGATTTTGGATTTCCTTCGGATTTCGTGCTTCGGATTTCGAGCTTCTCGCTTTTCTCACCAGTATTCGAGCCACTCCTGGAACCTCAGCCAGCCCGTGTTGAGGAAGCCCTTCATTTCGGGCACGGTGAGGTAAGTGGCGACGAAGGCTCCGACGACGAAGACGGCCGAGCTGACGGCGAGGACGCGGAAGAGGAGCTTCCTGCGGTGGTCGCGGGGGGTGTAGATGGCCGGGATGACCCCGAGGGCCGGGATGCCCAGGTAGTCGCGCGTGTCGTCTATCCCCTTGAAGGTCTGGTCGAGGTATTCCACGAGGCCGACGAGTCCCGCGCCGACCAGGAGTCCCATGAGGAGGCCGAGGGTGACGATCTTCATCTGGGTGCTTCGGACCGGGCGGCGGTCGTCGCGCGCGTATTCGCGGACGATGAAGCGCGAGCTGTGGGCTTCGCTGAGGAGGCGCTGCATCTCCTTCTCGGCCATGCGGACGCCGGAGGCGTATTCGGCCGCGGTGCCGCCGGCGGTGTTGCGCTGCTCGGCGAGGCCCCCACGCTCGCCGAGGAGCTCGGGGGCGCGCCGCCGCCTGATGTAGAGCTCGCTCACCCGCTTGTCCGCGTCCATCCGCTTGAGGTCTAAGCCGTCCTTCTGCTTCTCGAGCTGTTGGATGCGGGTCTGGATGGCCTGGTACTTGGGGTTCGGCTCGTTGGTCTGGATGGGCGCGGGGTCGCCCTTGTCCTTCGCCTTGAGCTCGGCGGCGAGCTTCTGCCAGTTGGCCAGGGCTTCCTGGTGGCGGCGGTGGGCCGGCTGGTAGACCTCGGCGACGCGCTTGTAGTAGGCGAGCGCCTCGTCCACGGCCCTGCGGAGGGCCTGGATTTCCGGCGGCGCCTCCTGGCGGCGCTCGACGATGTTCTCGGGCTTCGTGTTGGCGAGCTCCTTGCGGAGCTCGGCGATGCTCTCCTCGACGGCCTTTATCTGCTGGCGGTAGGCGAGGGCTTCGGCCTCGGCGTTCTCGTACTCCTTCTGGATTTCGGCCAGGGTGTCGGTGAGCCAGGGGTACTGCTGGTTGAACTCGCGGATCGAGTTGTCAATCTCCTGGAGCTGGGTTTTCGCGGAGGCCAGCTTGTCGCGGTAGTACTTGAGGTCGGCCTTGGCGCGCTCCTGGGCGTCGCGGCGGTCCTCGCCGACGAACTTCTTGACGATTTCGTTGACGAGTGCCGCGTTGCGCTCGGGGCTGGTGCTGCGGTGGGTGATGGCGAGGTGTGCGCCGCCGAGCACTTTGATGCCTGTCCGCCGCTCCACCTCCGAGTAGATGCGCTCGAGCTGCCGGCGGTCGTCGGGGTCGATCTCGCGCCCGAAGTCCACCTTGCGGCTGAGCACGATCTCGCGTATCGCGCTCCAGCTCATCGCGCGGGTCTTCACCTGCATCACGGCCGAGCCGGCGCTGTAGTACACCGGGCCGGTGTCGCCGATGGGGCGGGTGTCCTGGATCTCGAGTATGGCCTGTGACTCGAACTCGGTGGGGTAGAGGTAGGCGATGAAGATGGCGAGTGGGAGGCAGATTCCGAGCGGGATGATGAGGAGCCACTTTCGGCGCCAGACGACGCCGAGGTATTTGTGGAAGTCGAACTGCTGGGCCTTCTTGGGTTGCGCGACCGGCATAGGGGGCACCTTTCGAAGCACTGCTTTGTCTCGCGGCCCCCGCGCTGCCGCCGGGCGCGGCGTGCCGCGCTAGTAGGGAACGGATGACGCCCTGCCGGCACGGTCCTCTGCGTTCTTGGCGGCGTACGGGAGCTCCGTGTAGGTTCGGATGCCGGTGATGACCGAGCGAGCAGGCGCCGTCAGCTCATCCGCGAAGAAGCCGACGTCCGCCCAAAAGGTTGCGGGGATGTACAGGATGTCGCGGTTCTTCACGAGCACGTTCGTCGAGAAGTCGCCGCGCAGGATGTGGTCGAACCGGATCTGGTAGACCTCCTTCTTGTTCTCCGGGTTGTCCCGCATCAGCCGCATGCGGCTCGAATAGTCGAGCTTCGTGTACCCGCCCTGGAGCGCGATGATGTCCACCACCGTCATGTCGCCCGTGAACCTGAACGCGCGCAGGGTGCTCTGCGACCTGCTGCCCAGGTACACCGTCTTGCTGTAGAGCCCCGTCACCGTCACCAGGACGTCCACCTTCTTGACGTAGCGTTCGAGCTCCTTGGCCAGGAAGTCGCTCAACTGCATCGGGGTGAGGCCCTCGACGTAGACGTCCTTGATCAGCGGGAACGAGATGTTGCCGTCGGGTCGGACCTCGTAGGAGCCGCTGAGGTCGGGGTGGTCCGGCACGCTGATGTTCAACACGTCAGGGATTCCGATCCTGTAGGTCCCGTTGAAGCTCTCGAAGCGCTTCTCCACCTCGCGGAGCTGGTGGCGCGTGAACGCCTCGTCAATGCGGTTGAACTTGTGGATCCAGGCCGGCCAGCCGTCACACCCGGCCAGCGCGACACCGAGCAGACCGACCACCCACAGACGCGTCTTCGGAGCCATCCGACTCTCCCTAACAGTTAGGTTAGGAGCCAGGGGAAGTGCCATGGGCATGCGGACACCCCACCGCATGTCACCGACAACACAGCCTGTCATGGAACGCCATCAGTTGGCTCAGGTCCTCCTGTGACGTGTCACGGACTGTCCAGGACACCAGACGCGGCACCGTCCCCTTCCCCGGCGCGCGCCGCACAGTTTACACAACTCCCCCGCCCGTTGTCAAGTCCGCAAACCACGTGCCGCCCCCCAGCCTGCGCTCCCACGCAGGGGCCGAAACGCCTCAAGTCCATTTTTGGCAACTCCTTACGTCGTCCGTGGCTCCTGATGGGACTGCGCGCCGCAGTCCGAGGCTGGGGGGCCATTTTCCATTTTTGCCGACAAGCCGCTCCTCTCACTGCCCTGTCTCGCGCCCCAAGTGCTTTCCCCCCAAGCACATGCGGTTAGTTGGAAAATGCCGACAGCCATCCACGCCCTGCCATGCGCCCCATATGGGCGGCAGGGGGCGGGACGGCCGGTTGCGCGCGGACCGCGCCTTGATTATACTCTGTCTACCAGGGGTTCTGCGCGGGCCAGGCTCAAGGGGCTTTACGGATGGCGGACAGCGGCGCGGTTCACGACCCCGAGGCGGAGGCCCCCGGGGGCCAGGGCGGGCTGACGGCGCACGTGTTGCGCGCGGGCGACGCGCTGGAGGAGTGGAACCGGTTCGTGGACTCCTCGCCGCAGGGCAGCATCTTCTGCCGGCCCTGGTGGCTGGAGGCGGTGGCGCCGGGGCAGTTCGAGGTCCTCACCCTGCGGCGCGGCGGGCGGATCGTGGCTGGGATGCCCCTCGTGCGATACAGGCGGTGGGGCTTCCAGGCCATCCACATGCCCCAGCTCACCCAGACCCTCGGGCCGCTCCTCGGGCCGCCGGCCGCCGAGCGCTACGAGCGGCGCCTCTCGAACGAGATGGAGCTCCTCTCCGCCCTCATCGCGGCCATGCCGAGCGTGTCCCACACCAGCTTCTTCTGCCACCCCAGCCTCACCAACTGGCTCCCCTTCTACTGGGCGGGCTACGAGCAGACCACCCGCTACACCTACGCCATCGAGGACCTCAGCGACCCCGAGCGGGTGTTCGCCAGCTTCGCGCACAGCAAGCGCAAGAACATCAAGAAGGCCGAGCGACTCGTCGAGGTGCGCGAGGACATGGAGCCGCGCGCCTTCTACGGCCACCACGCGGCCTCGCTCCGCAAGCAGGGCGACGCCATCTTCTACTCCTACGAACTCTTCGAGCGCATCCACCGCGCGGCCACCGCGCGCGGCGCGGGCAAGACCTGGCTCGCCGTGGACCCCGCGGGCAACGTCCACTCCGCCATCTTCGTGGTCTTCGACCCCGCCTCCGCCTACTATCTCATCAGCACCATTGACCCGGAGTTCCGGGCGAGCGACTCGGCCACGCTCCTGGTCAAGCGCGCAATCGAATACGTTGCCCCCCACACGAAGCGCTTCGACTTCGAGGGCTCGATGGTCCGCAGCGTGGAAGCCTCCTTCCGCAAGTTCGGCGCCGTCCAGACGCCCTACTTCCACATCCACCGCAACGACCTGCCTTTGCCGGCCAGGCTGGCACTCGCCATCGGGCACGAGGTGAGCAGGACCTTTCGCAGGCGAGGGCCTTGATGCTCAATCAGCAATCAGCAATCAGCAATCAGCAATCCCGGCCCCGAGTCCTCGTCCTCGCCAGCCTCTTCCCGCATGCGAAGAATGAAACGATTGGGCTCTCCACCGCCCGCCGCACCGTCGAGTTGGCGAAGCTCTGCCCCGTCAAGGTCGTCGCGCTCACAGAACTCGCCGACCTGCCGGAGCGGGAGGAGCTCGCCGGCTTCGAAGTGCTCCGCCCACGCTGGCGCCGACTGCCCAAGCTGGGGGTGCTCGTGGACGGCTACCGCTACGCGGCCCGCGCGGCGCGGGCAATGGCTGCGCTGCGCGGGGCTTTCGACTTCGACCTCATTGACGCCCACTGGCTCTACCCCGACGCCTTCGCCGCCGTGCGGCTTGGGCGCCGCTTTCGCAGGCCCGTCGTGGTCACCGGGCGGGGGAGCGACGTTGACGAGTTCCTCTTCCGCTGGCCAGTTCGGCGCTTCGCTCGCGCCGCGCTCCGCGGCGCCGACCGCCTCGTGGCCCTCACGCGCCAGCACCGCCAGAAGATGATCGAGGCCGGCGCCGAGGCCGACAAGATCGCCGTCATCCCGAATGGAGTTGACACCACCCTCTTCTGCCCTGGGGACCGCCTGAAGGCCCGACGGGCGCTCGGCCTGCCGACAGAAGGCGTCTTGCTCTTCTCGGCAGGAACCGTCGTCGAGGAAAAAGGCTTCCAGCACCTGATAGCTGGGATGGCGAGCGGCACCCCTGGCGTGCGTCTCTTCATCGCTGGGCCTGGGGATTACCGCGGCGCGCTCGGGCGGCTGGCACGCGATTGTGGCGTGGCCGACCGAGTGACGTTTCTCGGCCGCGTGGCGCAGAGCCAGATGCCGCTCTGGTATCGCGCCGCCGACTTCTTCTGCTTCGGAAGCTACCACGAGGGCTGCCCCAACGCCGTCCTCGAGGCCCTCGCCTGCGGCACCCCGGTGCTCTCCACCGACGTCGGCGGCATCCCTGACCTTGTCGAAGAGGCCCGCTCTGGCCTCCTTTTCAAGCCCCGGTCCGACGAGGCGTTCGCCGCGGCCCTCCGCGCCGCACTCGCCCGGCCCTGGGACCGCGCGGCCATCGCCGCCCTCGGCTCGCAACGCTCCTGGTCCCACGTCGCCGCCGATTGCCTAGCCCTCTTCAATCAACTCCTCTCCGCCAAGCAGGGAGCTCTCTGAAATCAAAAATCAAAAATCAAAAATCAAAAATCAAAAATGCCTCCTGCTCCTGACGGTGGACACCGAGTCCTCCATGGCCGGCCTGCGCCCGCTGCCGCCCGAGGCCATGGTGTGGGGGCGGGTGGCCGGCGGCACGTGGGGCATCGAGCGGCTGATGGACGTCTTCGACGCCCGCGGGATGAAAGCCACCTTCTTCGTCAGCACCCTCGAAGAGCTCCACCACGGGCCGGAACACGTCCGCCAAGTCTGCTCGGCGATTCTCGCCCGCGGCCACGACGCCCAGCTCCACCTTCACCCCAACTGGTGGAAGGGCGACTTCGCGCGCAAACGGCTCACCGACTACTCCCTCGCCGAGCAGACCGAGCTCGTCGGCCTCGCCAAGGAGGCCTACCGCCGCGCCTGCGGCGCCGAACCCCTCGCCCACCGCGCCGGCGGCCTGCTCATGAATGCCGACACGCTCTCCGCCCTCGAGGCCAACGCCATGCCTCTTGACGCCTCTGGGATCGGGAAATCCGAAATCCGAAATCCGAAATCCGAAATCCTCAGAGTGCCCAACGCCCCGCGCCGCCTCGGCCCCATCATCGAGGTCCCCGTCACCACCTTCGCCCAGTTGCCTCTCGGGGCGCTGAGGCGCCATTTCGACCTAAAGGCCGATTCGCTCTCGGAGCTGAAGTTCGTTGCGGACCGCGCCGTTGTGGGTGGCGTCACCGCCGTCTGCCTTCTCATGCACAGCTTCTCGCTCCTGGGCCGCAACCGTGAGGGGACCGACTTCTGGCCGGCGGAGGCCGAATGCCGCAAACTCGAGCGCTTTCTCGACTACGTAAGGGGGCGGGACGACGTGGAGGCCGTGACTTTCAGCGAATTCGCCCGCCGCATCGAGGCCCGGCCCGAGCTGCTCGATGGGCCGGAGCTCGAGGCCACCGCCGGCGTGGTGAGGACCTGGCAGCGGAGCTGCGACCACTTCCGCACCGGCTGGAAGAGCAAGGCTT